>Ga0182024_10017000_pt1 | contig 13719 bp, 14 predicted proteins | sample P32metaG_FD_120480 | JGI IMG/M metagenome (GOLD analysis project Ga0182024, IMG submission 120480) | Permafrost microbial communities from Stordalen Mire, Sweden - P3-2 metaG (Illumina Assembly) | ecosystem: Environmental > Terrestrial > Soil > Wetlands > Permafrost | place: Sweden: Stordalen... | reverse complement strand
CCACGGCGGCCCTCGGATAGCTGTGCATGCGCGTCCCCCGGCATGCATCTTCTTCCCAAGCCGCCTCTTCAAAGCGGACATTTCATGTGCTAATTCGACCGGACATATCATGTGCTACCAACATCAGGACCAGTCGGGGCTTGACTTCCTTTGGTGCCTATGATTAATTCCGTGATTATTCCTTTGATTAATAAGGGAGCATTCTGTCTGTCAATGAATTGCCGGGGCGATATGAGCGGCGTGGCCTGCGCGGGGATGAATAAAGGCGTCCTTCCCGACGGCCCACGAGTTTGACGCGCCCCGCCACATAGGAGCTGCAGCCATGAAGCGCCTGGACGTTTTTAGCATTGGGGCCCGAGAATGTCTTGCCTTGTGCCTTTTCGTGGGAATCGTACTCACTTGCGGAGCTGCTGATGAAAAACCGATGGCTCCTCCGCCGCCCGACCACGATCCATTCGTGGGAGTCTGGAAAGTGAACACCGATAAGTCCCACCCAAAATTGACTGCCAAAGTCGTGCAGTGCCAGGTGGGGACGGATCGCAAGGACGGACCGTGCACGGTGGCGGTTTCTCGCATTGGAAACGGGCTGGTGTCGAAGGTCATCGCCATCGGAATGGCGCCCTGGGAGTCAGTGAACAGCGAGTCGGCAGTTCTATGCGACGGAGAACGTCACTTGCTTGAAAAGGCGGGGCCGGCGCAACCAGGCCCGGTATTCCGTGCCGGCGATTCGCGTGAGGCGCAAAATGAGTCCCCTTCCATGGGGAGCGGTCCGCCGCCACGGAGTTACTCTCTCTGTGCGTACATTACCCAAAGTTCGATGGAGGGAGAACTTGGCATTGACCTTCATGATCCTCACGACACGGGGCAAGGAAACTCCTACTTTTTTGGGACCATCACGTATTGGAGGGACGAAGTGTCGCCAGACGGGCAGCAAAGAACCTATACCGAATTCAGTGACAAGAAACGAACGAAAGCAAAGCGCGCCATCGTCTCCGACCGCATCAAATAACGCGGCCCGAACCGAGGGGATCACGTCGTCCACTTAATTTAATTCCGTGCGAACATCGGTCCGCGTCAAGTTGGTTGTTTTTCTCTTCCGCCAACTCCTCTTCTACAGTTGTTTAAACGGGTTTTTCCCGAAACGAGAAGTTCCTGGAAACTAATCCACCTCCCTAAGTCTGCAAGCCCTTGCAGAGGGCTCCGGGGGACGCTATCCTTTGTGCTCTGTCTCCAGGACGAAAATCGCTTCTCCTCAGTGATGGCAGAGTCAGGCAGTAATCCCCTGCGTTCGAGGCCATGTGATTAAACTATCTCTCATCGGAATGTCGGGCGCCGGAAAGTCTCACTGGTCGCAGAAGATGGCGGCTGCCGGCCTCAGAGTGATCAGCATTGACGATCGCATTGAGGAAAAGCTCGCCCCGGACCTTGCTGCGGGCGGTTATCGCGGCATAGGCGGAGTCGCGGCCTGGATGGGGTGGCCGCACCAGCCCGATTACCGGGAGCACGAGCAGAAGTACCTGGCCTGTGAAATTGAGTCTATGAGCGAGGCGCTGGTTGAAATTGAAGCGGCGCATGGCGAGGGCATCCTGCTCGATACGACCGGCAGCGTCGTGTACACGGGCGATGCGATTTGCCGCCGCCTCCAGGCATTGACCACGGTCGTGTATCTTGCCGTGCCGCTTGACGAAGAGCAGACCTTGATTGCACGCTACTTGTCCGATCCCAAGCCCGTCCTGTGGGGCGATCAATTTGTTCAACTGCCAGGGGAATCCGCGAAGGAGTCCGTCGCGCGGTGCTATCCGCAGCTCATCGCGTATCGCAAAAAACTTTACGAGCGCCTGGCGCAACGCACGGTTTCGCTGGCGCGCCTTACAGGCTTGAAACTCGATGCGCGAGGTTTTCTGGAACTTCTGGACGCACAGGTCCGGCCTGCGTGATGAAATTCCGAAGCACACTCCGCCGCAGTCCAGAGGTCTCGCTGCGTGACGCCGTCCTGCAAGGTTCCGCGCCCGACGGCGGGCTTTACATGCCGGTGGAGATGCCGCGCCTCGGCAGCGATTTTCTCGCGCGCCTGCCATCGCTTACCTTTGTGGAAATTGCGCAGGAAGTGGGCTCGCTCTTCGCGGGCAAGGAAATTCCACCGCCCGTGCTGCAGGATATCGTAACCACCGCATTCAATTTCCCAGTGCCGCTGGTCGCGCTCGGCGAGCATCTCCATATTCTGGAGCTTTTTCACGGGCCGACTCTGGCGTTCAAGGATTTTGGCGCGCGATTCATGGGCCGCCTGATGGGATATTTTGTGGCGGAGTCGGGGAAGCGGCTCACCGTCATCGTGGCAACATCGGGTGACACCGGCAGCGCGGTGGCGCAGGCATTTCTGGGCGTTCCCGGAATCCGCGTGGTGATTCTGTATCCCGCCGGGCGCGTCAGCAACGCGCAGGAAAAACAGCTCACCACGCTGGGACAGAACATCAGTGCCCTGGAAGTCGCGGGCTCCTTTGACGACTGCCAGCGCCTGGCCAAGCAGGCCCTTGTTGACCCCGTGCTCACGGGAAAGCTCACGCTGACTTCGGCAAACTCGATCAATATCGCGCGCCTGATCCCGCAGAGTTTTTATTTTTTCTCGGCATATTCGCAACTTGGTTCCGGGAACGATCACGTGGTGTTTTCGGTTCCCAGCGGCAACTTCGGGAATCTCACCGGAGGCCTGTTTGCCAAGCGCATCGGGCTGCCGATCGCGCAATTCATTGCCGCGACCAACACAAACGACGTGGTTCCCGAATTTCTGCGGAGCGGCAACCTGATTCCGCGCGCGTCTCGCCACACGATTTCCAATGCGATGGACGTGGGGAATCCGAGCAACTTCGCGCGCATCGTCGACCTCTACGACAACGATCTTCGCGCCATTCGCCACGACATTTGGGGCTGCAGTTTCAGCGACGAAGAAACGTTGCGCGTCATGCACGACGTCGAGCTGAAACACGGGTACGTCCTCGATCCCCATACCGCCATCGGCGTGCTGGGATGGCAGAGTTACGCAAAACAGAATCACGGGACAATGCAGGGGATCGTCCTGGCCACGGCGCATCCCGCCAAGTTCGGCGAGACCGTCGCTCGCGCGATCGGCGTGCGTCCGGAAATGCCGGAACGCCTGGCCGCATTCCTGACTCGACAGAAGAAGTCGATTCCCTTTCCGAACCGGTTTGCCGAGCTCCAGGAATTTCTTCTATCCTCGAACACCTGATATTCTTGCTGGACCACAGGGAGCCGACATGAGGTTGTTCACGGGAATTCTGGGGCTGATTTTATTGTTAGGAACGCTTTGGGACGCGTTTGAAACGATCATTTTGCCGCGTCGCGTCACAAGGCGATATCGTTTCGTTCGCCTGTTTTATCGGGTCTGTTGGACAATCTGGTCAAAGATAAACGGCCTGCTGCGCTCGAAAAAGGCCCGCGATACCCACCTCAGCTATTTTGGTCCGCTTTCCCTGCTGTTGCTTTTTGCCACCTGGGCATCGTCCCTGGTCCTGGCGTTTGCAATTTTGCACTGGGCGGCCGGCTCGGCAATCAGCGTTTCAGGGGGAAAGCCAACGTTCCGGACCGACCTGTACATGAGCGGGACAACTTTCTTTACGCTGGGGCTGGGGGATGTCCTCCCGACCTCGACTCTTGCGCGGGTCATTACCGTCGCCGAGGCTGGCGTCGGTTTCGGCTTTCTCGCGGTCGTGATTTCCTATCTCCCCACTTTGTATGGAGCGTTTTCGCAGCGCGAGCTCAACATTTCCCTGCTGGACGCGCGCGCCGGCTCGCCACCCACGGCTGCGGAATTGCTCCGGCGGCATGCTGGACTCGCCAGCACGGATGTCCTCACGCAATACCTCAGCGACTGGGAAATCTGGTCGGCGCAACTGATGGAGAGCCACCTGTCCTATCCCGTCCTTTGTTACTTTCGCTCGCAGCACGACAATCAATCCTGGCTTGCAGCGTTCACCACGGTTCTGGACGTCAGCGCGCTGATCGTTGCCTACGGAACCGGCGCGCCGAAATGGCAGGCACGACTGACGTTCGCGATTTCGCGCCATGCGGTCGTGGATTTGGCCGAGGTCTTGAGGGTGCCGCCGTCTCACCCCGGCAAGGATCGCCTCCCACCTGAGGACCTGGCGAAAGTGCGGGAACTGGTGGTCCAATCCGGGGTGGCAGGTAAATGCACGGAATCGGATGACGCCAAGTTGAGGGAATTGCGGAACATGTACGAACCCTACCTGGATGGCCTGTCACGGCGCCTGCTTATGCCGCTTCCCACCTGGGGCGTAGGCGGGCATTTTGTAGAGAACTGGAAACGGTCAGCGTGGGGGCGAATCTCTTCACCCCCAACAGATTCAGAACATTTCTGATTGTGGCGGATGATTCAGAATCTTGGATCAACGCTGCGACGTGATTGAAGTATATGCGGGAAAGACGTTAATACGAATTTTAATTATCCGAATCCGGATCTGAGAAGAGGCCCTCTGGATCAAGGAGCGGTCCCGTCAAGGGCTCCATCAGGGTTACATCGTCCGCTGAAGGTCCCTCCAGCTTTTTCTGTGCGCGGCGCTCCGCTTTCATGCGCGCTTTTTCCTGTCGCTTCATTTCCTTTTGACGCTTTTGGAAAGTGGATTTCGATGTTGCCATCATGTCTCCTTGAATGGGCTGCGCGCGTCTTGGCGGCGCAGGGCGAAAGCGCTACTTCTACTTCGCAGCTACCAGCGCGGTTCGCGTGGTTGGCGTGCGCTATCGCGGTAATCTTCGTTCGAGAATCGGCCGCCCTGTTTTCCGCCCCGGCCGCGGTCACGATCCCGGTCACCACCGCCCTTGTCACCGCCGCGGTCACGGTTGAAGCCTCCCCCGCCGCCACCGCCGCGAGGACCGCCGCCACCGGAGGCGGATTTCGGCCGGGCTTCGTTCACCTTTAAATTGCGTCCACCGACTTCTTTCCCATCGAGACCCGCAATCGCTTTCGCTGCTTCGGCATCGTTGGGCATTTCGATAAACGCGAAGCCGCGGGCGCGGCCCGTCTCTCTGTCCATTGCAATATGAACGCGGGAGATTTGCCCAAACGGCTCGAACAGCGCGCGCAAATCCGCTTCAGTCGTTTGAAAACTCATGTTCCCAATAAATAAGTTCTTCATTCGCTTCTCTCTTTCGATCGGTATGAATGTCCCGCGCGCGCTGTTTACTGCCGGATTCAATTCGCAGGAACGCGAAGGTGAGGACCGGATAAGGCCACGAGGGGCTGGCCCCCCGCCGCAGCGGGCGGTACCAACACCCGGAAGGACACAGAACGTTCCTGACTCCCTTCGAATGCATGATAACTATAGCAGAGGTCAGGTGGGTTTCCGTACAGAAATCCCTGTGGAAACGGTTGGAAATCGCTGCAGGCCCGCCAGGACTCGCCCGGACTGGGTTCGATGTTAGTGAGAATCAAATAGCTTTTTGCCGGCGCGCGTCTATCGCAGCAAATCTTCGAGCTGAATTTTCGTGTCAGTTTTCGCGTCGCGATACTTGATGATTACGGGCGTGTAGAGCGAAATTCCCCAGTCTTTGCCCAATCCCAGCGTGATCGTGCGCGAGCCGGCGACCACCACAGCCTCTTCCGGCACGATCAGCGGCTCCGTATCGGTCGCCTGAAGCACTGTCCCATTCACCACGTCGTAGAGCGGCGTCGAGCGGTTCAAAATTGTCCCTGTGCCCAGCACGGCGCGGCGTTTCACAATTGTGCCTTCGTAGACGCCGCAATTTCCACCTACCAGCACATCGTCTTCGATGATCACGGGCATTGCGCCGACCGGCTCCAGCACGCCGCCGATTTGCGATGCCGCGGATATATGGCAATTGCGTCCAATCTGGGCGCAACTTCCGACGAGCGCATGTGAATCCACCATCGAGCCGTCGCCGACATAAGCGCCCACATTGACGTACATCGGAGGCATGCATACGACGTCACGCCCGATATGCGCGCCATCGCGAATGCTCGATCCGCCGGGGACGATGCGCACGCCATTGCCAACAGTGAGTTGCTTCAGAGGATAGGTGTCCTTGTCGAAGAAGGTTTGCTTCGCATAATGTCCCATTACGCCTCTAGGACCTCCAATCTCCTGAATAACTTTCGCAGCCTCGTAACGGTCAATTATTTCAGGGAGATCAATCGCCGAAGCCGACATGTCAACGATTGTTCCCATGCGGAAGCCCACGAGGATGCCTTTTTTCACCCACGCATTGGTTCGCCATCCGCTTTTTTGCGTAGGATCGGGCTCGGCGGCGCGCACGCGACCGGCGTTCAGTTCATCCTTGAAGGCGCGGAAGAGCTGGCGGTCCTCGTCGGAATACTGCGCGGGCATCGCGTCGTACAGAGCTTCGATTTGTTTTTCCAGCAATTCAGCTGCGATTGGCGACATGGGCCCTTTCCAGCAGCGCGAGGGATTCGAGCACGGCGCGAATCTTCGCGAGATTTTCAGCGCGCGGCGGCACGAGCGGAAGCCGCCAGACCGGTTGGAGCAAACCCATTTCCGCCATCGCCGCCTTTACCGGCGTAGGGCTGGTCTCAATGAAGTTTACTTCCAGCAGGGGCATATATTTGCGGTGCAGGGCGCGCGCGGCTGCGAAATCCCCGGAGAGACAATGTTTCGCCAGCGAAGTCATTTCCGCGGGAATTTCATTCGACGCCACGGAAATAATTCCGCGTCCGCCCATGGCAACCATGGGGAGCGTCAGTGAATCATCGCCCGAAAGCACGATGAAATCTTCCGGCGCCTGCTGGATCACCTGAGTAATTTGTGCGATGTTCCCGGACGCTTCCTTCACGCCAATAATATTTTGGATTTCGGAAAGCCGGCGGACCGTCGCGGGATCGATGTTCACGTTGGTGCGCGGCGTCACGTTGTACAAAATCACCGGGATCGAAATCGCTTCGGCAATCGCCTTATAATGGTGGTAAAGCCCTTCCTGCGTCGGCCTGTTGTAATACGGAGTGACCGAGAGAATCCCATCGGAGCCCAGCTTTTCACATTCACGCGCCATTTCGATCACCGTGCGCGTATCGTACCCGCCCGCGCCCGCCAGGACCGGCACCTTTCCCTTGGCCTCTTCGATCGTGATGGCCACAATGCGCAAGTGCTCTTCATGCGAGAGCGTGGGGCTTTCACCGGTCGTGCCGCATGGCACCAGGAAATTGATCCCGACCGCGATCTGGCGGCGTATTAGCCGCCGCAACGCCTCTTCATCGAGCGATAAGTCCTTCTGGAATGGAGTGACCATCGCCGTACCGCATCCCGTAAATCCTCGAAACATGACGTTCTCCTTACTCTGGTGGGCTCCAAGTACCTGCCCGTCCGGCAGGCGGGGAGCCCACACCCGTTCGTATCAATCCGCCGGGCTACGCGCCGTTTTCGTTTCTCCCGCGAAGATCACTTCCCCGAATTCATGCAGCCCGCGCTTGCCGATCACCCATTGCGCCGCCTTCAGCGCGCCGCGCGCGAATCCTTCACGGCTGCGCGCCGTGTGGCGCAGAGTGATCGTGTCTGCCGCCGAGTCAAATCCAATCTCGTGCGTTCCGGGATTCGCGCCCGCGCGGCTGGAGCTCACATCAATTGGCCGCGAATATCCCGCGCGCTGCATCGCCTCGATCAGCTGAATCAAGGTTCCCGATGGCGCGTCCTTCTTCGCAATGTGATGCATTTCCCAGGCCCATGCGCCGTATGCAGGTTCGTTCGCCAGCAGGCGAGCCGCTTCGGCGACCACGCGGCGAAATACATTCACCCCGATGGAATAATTCGCGCTCCACACCACGCCCGCGCTGCTCTTGTCGACGAACTCCTTTACTCGGTCGAGTTCGCCGTACCACCCTGTCGTACCGACAACCGTAGGGACGCCGATTGCAGAGAGCCGTTCGAGATTGGCGACAGCAACGTGCGGCGTTGAAAATTCGATGGCTACATCCACGCCGCGGAAATTTTCGGAAGTGATGGCCTGCTGGTTCACGTTGGTATCGATGTCCAGCTTCAGGCCGACGGAAAAACCCGCCTCCGGCGCAAGCAGCTCGATCAGGCGTCCCATTCTTCCATATCCGACGATGGCAAGATTCTTAGGCATATCATTTTTACGTGGGCTCCAAATACCTGCCTGCCGGCAGGCGGGGAGCCCACACCCGTCTTCCGGCGGGCTCAACTCTTCACTTGAAGCGTTCAGCTTAAAGTAGAACCCGCGCCCGTTTTATTCAGCAGCATTCGAGTCATTTTTGCATAAATATCCACTGCTTCGAGCAATTCCTTCTTGGAAATCTTTTCCGCCGTCGTGTGCGCCACGTGAATGCTGCCCGGCCCGAAGAGGAACGGCTCTCCCCAAGCCGGCGCGAGCACCGGAATATCGGTCGTAAACGCCACCACGGAAGTCGGAAACCCATCGAGGGCCGCAAAATGCATGGCGGGTAGTGACAGAATTTCGCGAACCTCCGCGCGATCTCCGATCGCCGCGCGCAACGCCCCATCCACTTTCCGGCCATCACTGACCAGGCGGATGGCGAGTTCCGCTTTCGCCGCGTCAGGCACGATGTTAGGCGCGCGGCCGCCGGAAATTGTTCCGATATTCACCGTGGTGCGGCCGAGCACGGGATCTTCCGGCAACTTCATCCGCCGGACAGCATCGAGGGCGTCGAGAAGTTTTTCGATCGCGGATTCGCCCAGTTCCGGATATGCGGAGTGCGCCATTTTGCCCGAGGCCACGATTTCGTACCGCAAAATTCCCTTCGATCCCAGGGCAACTTTGCTCTCGGTGGGTTCGCCATTGATCAGATATCGCGAGCCACGGGGCGAGCGCGAAGCGATTTCCGCGCCTGCGCTGTTCCGCTCTTCCCCGACGACGAAGAGCAGGCCAAAATTGCGCGTGCCGCTTTCGATCAGTTTTTCCGCCGCCGCGATCATTGCCGCGATGATTCCCTTCGCATCGCACGCGCCGCGCCCGTAAATGTGATCGCCGTCTTCGCTCGATTCGATGAACGGCGGTACCGTATCCATGTGCGTGGACAGCACCACGGTGGGGTATCCCCACTCGGCATACACGTTGAAGCGCTCGGGCGTGACGGTCATGGCTCCCGCCATTCCGCCCGAACCTGCCGCCAGGCCGGAGAGATAGTGAAGCAGGTATTCACCTACTTGCTTCTCATTCTCCGTGATCGACTCCATGTCAATCAGCGCGCGCGTCATTTCAAACGGATGCATTCGTTTCCGCCAGTAAATAAAACAATTCTCAGAATACCGCGTTCGAGTCCAATGTTTGTGGGTCGCGGCTTTAGCCGCGACATCAGCAGAGGCCTTCAGGGGTTTTAACCCCTGAAGGATCATGGGCTAAAGCCCCCGATCCTTGACAACTGATTGTCGGAGCTAAAGCTCCGACCCACAAATCGTCGGGCAATTCCCAGCACGACACTGAACGCACAAAAATCGAATCAACTTCAAAATGATTTTAATCCGGGAAGGAATGGCGCGCAGAGGAAGAAACGTGACGCGGAGAAACAAGCTGCGCCTCGCTCCTCGATAGCGCTCCACCCGATTCCTCGGATGACAGTGGGCCGGTTTTAACCATGCCCCCCAATCGCATCGGCGAAACTGCCGACAACGACTTCGGCGGAAGTTCCTACTGCACCTTTCGCTCGGACCTCCGAAGCTCCTCGGAACACCGGCCCGGCTACTGATTGCTTCCGCACCTCTACCAAGACGCGCCCAACAATAGCACCCCAGGCCGCAAAAGGTCAAATTGCAGGAACAGTTGGTAGTGTCCTAATTTATTTTGTGGGCTTTTTTCCTATGAGTATATGTATTGCTTTCGCGTTGCTATTGGGAACACCGGGCGCAAATCCAGGCTGTGCCTCTGAAAATATGCCTTCGGCATCCCAGTCGGACCACTGGATACTAGTGCTGGAGTTCGTCACGGTTCGGACATCGTCGAAGCGAACGTCCCTCGATTCGGCAGACCGCACGTAAACAGGGCGAGCATTTCGAGTAGTAGGCTCTCGACGCCGATCCGCCAGGCCTAACAGCGTACTTTTTGTTTCCTGTGAAAAAATCCTTTGCTGCGATTCGTTCATCACAGAAACCGCCTAAATTCCTCGATAGATGCTTCAGGTTCTCGTCGATCAGACACGCCAAGAAAGCTCTGAATGACCAGGATATGCCATCCTCTTGGTTCACTCGTTTAAGTCCTACTGCCGATCCGTCTCGGATTGCGAGGCGGTAGAAACAGGTGTATCAGGGGGGTAGACAATAATCTCAACTGTTCCCCAGCTGGCCTCGTTCGTTCCCATCTTCTTGCCAACTCCTAAAGTCTTGACCTCGGCATCATCGAAGCCGAAATTATCAACGAGGTACTCGCGCACCACCATGGCCCGAGCTTGTGTCAGCACCAGGTCTTTCTCTGTATCCCCAGCCATGCTCGTTGAAACAACGACGACCGCGACTCCGAACTCATTGTCAGCCAGAAACTGGCCCGCCGTACGCAATGATTTCTGGTTCTTGGGTTTGGCAGTATCCACTTTGTCAAAGAGCTGCTTTGGATCGAATGTGAACGATTTCAGCGGCTCTGCCTGTGGAAGATTTGTGATTTCGTGTTTTGCCAGGTCAGCAGAGTCTTCGTACCCACGATTCTTGAAATACCCGCGCAGCAGGAAATTCTTCTTGAGCGCCTCCATGTTTTCCTGAAAATCGGTAACCCCGGCTTGAGCTTTCACTACCGTGTCACGCAATCCGGAAGTTGTCTGGTCCAGCTGAGTGTAGATTTTTTTGTCGTTGATCAGTGCTCCCACCGTGCCTTGGCCATTATTAATTTTGTCGCTGATCGAACTCAGATTGGCCGTCGCCGCGGTAACGTTCGTCAGAGCTTCCTGGCTGCTATCCAGAATGAGGTTCGTTTTCTTAAAGAGGGCTGCCATTTCGAGCGGTGGCTCGCTGCCAATCGTGCCTCCATCAGCGACGTTTGCCCCTTTGGCGGATCCAAACGAGATTGCCACATACTCATTGCCGAGGAGGCCTTCGGTTTCGATGGTGGCAATCGAGTCTTGCTTTATGATGTTGCGAGTCGATCTGTCCAGATCCATCCACACGCTGATCTTATCGGTCGGTTTACCTGGCAACTCCACGCTGCGAACGGACCCACAATGCACGCCGCCCACGCGAACGTCAGCTCCCGAATCCAGGCCAACGACGCTACCAAACTGGGTGTTCAGCCGGTACGTCGATGAAAACACATATCGCTTTCCGCCGATAATGAAGATTCCTGAAATCAGGATTGTCAGTGCTAAAATAAAAAAGGCTCCCAGTCGCGCCGCTCTTGACATATTTACTCCTTACGAGTCCCTCTTAAAGAACTCCCGGACAAATTCATCATCACTTTCAGCCAGCTCTTTGAAACTGCCTTCCATGACTACTTTCCCCTTGTCCAACAACGCTACGCGGTTAGCGATGGTCTTTGCACTCTGAAGATCGTGCGTAACGACGATGGAAGTCAGGGCATGATCTTTTTGCAGTTTAAGAACCAGATCGTCGATTTCGCCGGAAGTGATCGGATCGAGCCCGGCAGTGGGCTCATCGAGAAGCAGGATTTCCGGCTGAAGTGCCAGCGCGCGTGCCAGCCCGACACGCTTTTGCATTCCTCCCGAAATATCACTCGGCATCTTTTTGAGGTCGTTTTCCATGCCAACGCTGCTTAGCAACTCCTTGACGCGAGCGCTCCGTTCGGATGCCGGCATCTTCATATGGCGCTCCATGGGGAACGCAACATTCTGCTCCACCGTCAGGGAGTCGTAGAGCGCCGCATTCTGAAATAAGAACCCCATCTTGATCCGCAATCGATTCATCTCATTTAGGTCGAGACCCGCAATCTCCTGCCCTTGAATGCAAATTGAACCGGAATCCATATTTTCGAGTCCGATGATCAACTTTAACAAAACGCTCTTTCCAGTGCCGCTTCGGCCGAGCACGGTGAGAGTCTCACCGCGAATCACCGTCAAATTGATTCCGTCCAAAACATTTTGTGCGCCAAACGATTTGTTGACATCCCGAAGCACCAGGACCTTCTCCCCCGGAACGCGGTCCGTTTGATCACAAACCAAACTCGCTTCTGCAACAGTGTTCTTCATGGGAATAAAATAAGAATCATCTTCACTAGGATCACGTCAGCCAAAATCACAAACAGTGAAGACAAGACCACTGAACTCGTTGCCGAACGCCCGACACCCTCGGTGCCACCTTTGGTACGCATTCCCTGAAAACAGGCCACCAAGCCGATGATCAGACCGAAGGCGCAGGTTCTAAATGTCGGCGCAAGAAAATCGCTAAAACTCGCGCCCGAAAAACCTTTATCCAAAAAGCGATGCAAGGAAATTGGGTCGGACAAGGCCACCGCTACCCACCCCGCGAATACACCACAGAAATCAGTCACCAGTGTCAGCAGTGGCAGAACCACGAAGCACGCTAAGACGCGGGTGAAGACCAACAACTTATAAGGGTTGATGGCCGAAGCCTCAATGGCATCGATTTGCTCGGTTACTTTCATTGAGCCTAGCTCAGCGCCAATGCCAGCTCCCACACGTCCGGCAACCACCAATCCGGTAACGATGGGGCCCATCTCGTGGATAATCGAATACACGATGGCAGCTGGAAGCATGGACTTCGCGCCGAAACGCACCAGGCTGCTGCGGCTCTCAAGAGCAAGGACGGTGCCGATTGCGCCCCCGGCGAGAGCCACCAGTGGGAACGATTTCGACCCTATTTCATCGAATTGCCGAATGATTTCGCGGAGTTCAAAAGGTCTTGTGATGGCCGCGCGGACCACTTTCCAGGAAAAGGTCCCTAGATCCCCAAACCACTCGAGTGAGCGGTTGATCATCTCCCAGGTTGAAATAGATGTCGATTCCATAAGTGACGATCTTTGCGCCCAGTCTCGGTAATCCTGAAACTGGCTTCTAATTTCATCCAGTCCCGGGTACAAGTGGCCGATTTTGTTCCCTGGGAGGTTCAGGAGCAGGAATAGTCGAGCGTGGGAGAATTCTTACATGCGGATTTTGACCTACCGCTTTCCCCCCGGCGATATAAAAGTGCCCACGCGGTTGAAGGTCGAATAAGGCCCTTCTTAGAAAACTTCAAGTACCAGATTTTCAACCCCAATCACCGCAATGTTGTAGTTGCCCAGGCCGACGAGGGAACAAAGCCATAAGCCTAGACGTGGTCATAACTATGGCGCGCCAAGCCAAGTCATGGATGTCCGGATCTTGACCGCGAATCAAACCACAGAGATAGTTTAGATAGGGGGGGGTGCGTTGTCTGTCTGGTTTAGAACACTTGGCGGGATTAGCAAATCGCAGCTTCATTGATATTTCGGAGTTGAATCAATAGCCAGTTCATTGGTCACATCATCGCCACAAGCAGAAGTCAAACGGCACTCGCAGTGCCACCGCGATCCTAATCAGAGTTCAAAATGCCGCACGAGCCAAGTCCCTCCATGAGAAGGCCGGTGAGTGTCAAGCCGTTTTTGTAGTTGCCTTTGATTGTCGAGTGGTCTTCATCAGAACCGATCCGCCTCTGCCGCCATCCTTCCATCCGCACTCTTTTGTTGAGCGATGGTTCGCTCGGTGCCAGTTGGGCGTTCTCGTTTCAGTAGGTGCTGCTACCTGTGAATCGACCTTGGCTTCCTGCT
>Ga0182024_10016999_pt1 | contig 13721 bp, 15 predicted proteins | sample P32metaG_FD_120480 | JGI IMG/M metagenome (GOLD analysis project Ga0182024, IMG submission 120480) | Permafrost microbial communities from Stordalen Mire, Sweden - P3-2 metaG (Illumina Assembly) | ecosystem: Environmental > Terrestrial > Soil > Wetlands > Permafrost | place: Sweden: Stordalen... | reverse complement strand
CGAGGTCCGGGAGGCCATCGAGTCCGTTGGCCTGGACCCCGACTCCAAGGTCAAGGTCGGCACGCTCGGAGCGGGAGAGCGGCGGCTGGTCGAGGTGGCGCGCGCGGCCGTGGGCCGCCCACGGGTGGTGCTGCTCGACGAGCCGGCCGCCGGGCTGCCCGACGCCGAGACCGAGCATCTCGGTGACCTGATCCGCAGCATCCCCGACCACACCGGCGCGCTGACGATCCTCGTCGACCACGACATGAGCCTCGTCTCGTCGTGCTGCTCGGTCACGGCGGTGCTGGACTTCGGCAAGCTACTGGCGTCCGGCCCGACCGCCGAGGTGCTCCGCGATGAGCAGGTGGTCCGCGCCTATCTGGGCGCCGAGGAGGACCATTGAGCAGCGACAGCCTGACCTTCGAGGGCCTGGTCGTGGCCCGCGGCGGCCGCGATGTGGTACGCGGCGTGTCGCTCGAGGTTCCCGCCGGCGAGGTCACCGCGCTGCTCGGCCCCAACGGGGCCGGCAAGTCGAGCATGGTGCTCGCCGTCGGGGGCGTCCTGCCGCTCAAGGCCGGCTCGGTCAAGCTGGACGACCGCGAGCTGGTCGGGCGACGGGCCGAGCGAATCCGCAAGGCCGGCCTGGCCATCGTTCCGGAGGGCCGCCGCCTCCTGCCCGATCTGACGGTCGAGGACAACATCACCGTGGCGACCTACTCGCTGTCCTCCCAGCAGGCCAAGGCCGGGCGAGCCCGCGCGCTGGAGTTGTTCCCCGAGCTCGAGAAGCGCCTGCCCACCCGGGCCCGGTCGCTGTCGGGGGGCGAGCAGCAGATGGTCGTGCTCGCCCAGGCGCTGGTCTCCCAGCCCAAGTTCGTGATCATCGACGAGCTCTCGCTCGGCCTGGCTCCCGTCGTCGTTCAGCGGCTGATCCCCACGATCCGGACGGTGGCCGAATCCGGAGCCGGCGTGCTGCTCATCGAGCAGTTCGCGACGGTGGCCCTGGCACTGGCCAACCGCGCCTACGTGATGGAGGGCGGCCGGATCCAGTACTCGGGCAACGCCAAGGAGCTGCGCGAGGATCCGAGCCTGCTGCACTCCGCCTACCTGCTTCGCGGGATCTCCGGCAACGGCAGTCCGGCGTCGGCCGAGCACCTGCCCGCCGGCGGATGACCGCCGGCGCCGGGGTCACCGAGCTCGAGCACGTGCTCGTGCTCTCTGCCGACATCGAGCGCGCCCGCCGGTTCTACGAGACCGCGCTGGGGTTGCGCGTGGGCCCCCGCCCGCCCCTGGAGTTCTCCGGCTACTGGCTGTACGCGGGGCAGACCCCGTGTCTGCACATCGCCGACCGCGATTCCTACCGCGCCCACGCGCGCGCGCTCGGACTCGGGGTGGACGAGCAGGCCGACGGGCGCGGACCCGTGGACCACATCGCCTTCAGCGCGACCGACTACGAGCTGACCAACGGGCGCTTGAGCGAATGCGGCGTGGAGCCGATCCGCAACGACGTGCCCGCGGGCGGGCCCCGCCAGCTGTTCTTCGACGACCCCGACGGCGTCCGGGTCGAGATCAACGTCAGGACCGAGACCGCGGTCTGATGCGGGCCGCCGTGACCGAGCGGGTCGGCTCGATGACCCTGACCGAGCGGGCGGACCCGGCTGACCCGGGTCCCGGACAGGTGCTGGTGGCGCCGGAGGCGGTCGGCATCTGCGGCTCGGACTATCACTTCTTCGCCGGCGAGCTCTCCGACGCCGCCGGGGGCAGCCAATTCCCTCGCGTCCAGGGCCACGAGATCGCCGGGACGATCATCGCGCTGGGGGCGGGTTGCCGGGCCGAGCTCGAGCCCGGCCAGCGCGTGGCCCTGTGGCCGTTGCACGCTTGCGGGGAGTGCTATCCGTGCAGCGTCGGACGACCCAACACGTGTGACAATTTCAAGCTGATCGGGATCCACCTCGACGGTGGCCTGCAGGAGGCCCTGTGCACCGGTCAGGATCAGGTGTTCCCGATCCAGGCGGCCGACGCCGCGATCGCCGCCATGGCCGAGCCCGTCTCGATCGCGGTCCGCGCCGTGCGCCGCGCCCGGATCGAACCCGGCGAGCGAGTCGTGGTGCTCGGCGCGGGCCCGATCGGCCTGTGCGTCTCGCTGGTCGCCCGCGAGCGGGGCGCCGAGGTGCTGGTCATCGACGTCCAGGAGAGTCGCCTGGAGTTCAGCCGCGCCCTCGGAGCCGAGACGTTGCTCTGGACCGCCGCGGAGTCCGTGGTGCGGAGCGCCCGCGAATGGGGCGGACCGGGGGGGCCGCCGGTGGCCGTCGACGCGACCGGGGTCCCCGCGGCGGTACGGGCGATGGTCGACATCGTCGCGTCGGCGGGACGCGCCGTCCAGGTGGGGATGTCGACCGCGGAGGTCCCGCTGCGAATCGGCAGCCTGACCGAAAAGGAGCTCGATCTGCTGGGAGTGAGTTGCAGCGACGCCGGCGATTTTGGCGAGGCGGTCGCCGTCGTGCAGCGCAACGGCGAGGCCATCGCCCGGCTGATCAGCCACGAGTTTCCGCTCTCGCAAGCGCCCGCTGCGCTGCGGTTTGCGATCGACAATCCGACCGAGGTGATGAAAGTGGTGATCCGGGGTGAGTGACCAGTTCGATTACGTGATCGTCGGTGCCGGCTCGGCCGGATGCGTGCTCGCGGCCCGTCTGAGCGAGGACCCGGATGCCCGGGTGGCCCTGCTCGAGGCCGGCGGCGAGGACACCGAGCCGCTGATCCGCGTTCCGGCCGCCTTCCCCGCGTTGTTCAAGTCCGACCTGGACTGGGACCTCCTCGGCGAACGCGAGCCCGGGCTCGACGATCGCCGCCTCTATCTCCCCCGTGGCCGGATGCTCGGCGGCTGCAGCTCGATTAACGCGATGATCTACATCCGTGGCAACCGCGCCGACTACGACGGTTGGGCGCAGGCCGGCTGCGCGGGTTGGAGCTACGACGAGGTGCTGCCCTACTTCAAGCGCTCGGAGGACAACGAGCGGGGCGAGAATACATTTCACGCGATCGGCGGCCCCCTGGGGGTTTCGGAGAGCCGCTCGATGCACCCGCTCGTCGACACGATGCTCGAGGCCGCCCGGCAGGCGGGACACGAGTACAACCCCGACTTCAACGGGGCGCGCCAGGAGGGCGTCGGCCGCTTCCAGCTCACGCAGCGCGAGGGCCTGCGCTGCAGCACCGCCGACGCGTTCCTGCGCCCGGCCGACGGACGGGCCAACCTGGAGGTGATCACGCACGCGCTCGCCCTGCGGATCCTGTTCGAGGGTGACCGCGCGATCGGCGTCGAGATCGCACAGGATGGCAAGGTCAGGCAGATTCGCGCCGCGCGCGAGGTGCTGCTGGCCGCCGGCACCTACCAGTCGCCGGTGCTCCTCATGCTCTCGGGAATCGGACCCGAGGACCAGCTGGCGCCGCTGGCGATCGAGATCAGAGAGGCGCTGCCCGTCGGCTACGGCCTGCAGGACCACTGCATGGCCCAGGTCAACTACCTGACCGACGAGCCGTCGCTGTTCATGACCACCACGCCCGAGAACTTCGCGCTCCTCGAGGCCGAGGGCCGCGGTCCGCTGAGCTCGAACATACCGGAGGCCGCAGGCTTCTTCCGGGCCCGGACCGGCGTCGATGCGCCCGACATCGAGTTTCACTTCGCGCCGTCGATGTTCTTCGACGAGGGCCTGACGGCGCCCGCCGACCACGGTTACTGCTTCGGACCGGTGGTGATCAAGCCGACCAGCCGGGGACGCGTGATGCTGCGGGCTCCGCTGCCCGACTCCAAGCCACGCGTGCTGTGCAACTTCCTGACCACCGATGAGGACCGGGAGAGCATGCTCGCCGGCATGCGCATCGCGCTCGAGATCGCCCGCCAGAGCCCGCTCAGGGCCGTCGAGCGCGAGCCGTTCAGCGTTCCCGAGTCCGACTCCGACGAGGATCTGATGGCCTTCGCCCGCCGCGCCGGGCAGAGCGTCTATCACCCCACCTCCACCTGCGCGATGGGCTCGGTGGTCGACTCCGAGCTGCGCGTCTACGGGCTCGAGGGCCTGCGCGTGGTCGACGCGTCGGTGATGCCGGAGATCACGCGGGGCAATACCAACGCGCCGACGATCATGATCGCCGAGCGGGCCGCCGACCTGATCCGGGCGGGTGCCGAGGCGCACGCCGGCGCCGGCGTGGCATGAGCAGCGCGATGCTGGTGCTCGCCCCATCCAGGGCCGCGCTGGTGGCGACGGTGTGCGAGCTGCTGGTGCCCGGCTGCGCCCGGGTCGGCGCCGAGGTCTATGTGGACGCGTTGCTGGCCCGGATGCCGGCGGGTGCCCGCGACGACGCGCTGGCGGCCTTCGAGGCGCTGGAGGGACCCGCCGCGGGGGGCCGCACGGAGCTTGCCCAGCACAGCCTCACGCCCGAGTTCCAGCTCGTGAGGGCGCTCGCCTGCGAGGCCTTCTACAGCGATTTCGTCGCTCCCGGGGCCGCCGGACCGGGGGCATGGCAGGAGATCGATTTCTCGCCGCCGCTGGCCGCCCGGCTGGACAAGGACTGGTCGTATCTGGGGGTCACCGAATGAGCGAGCGCTTCGATGTGGTCGTGGTCGGGTCGGGCGCCGGTGGCGGCGTGGTCGCCGGGGAGCTGGCCGACGCGGGGGTCAGCGTGCTGCTGCTGGAGGCAGGACCCCACAAAACCGCGGCCGACTTCATGCGCTGGGAGGCCCGCGCCAATCACGAGATCTGGTGGCCGCCGGCGTTCGCCGAACCCCCGGCCGCCGATGAGCCACCTCTGATCATGTTCCGCGGCCATTGCGTCGGCGGTACCACCGCGATCAACACCAAGGTCGCCCTGCGCCCCTCGTCGCAGGACTACGAGAAGTGGCACGCGTCCACCGGTCTGCGCGGCGAGGGCGGCGAGCCGTTCGGCGAGGCCGACCTGCTGGAGCACCTAGAGCGCGTCGAGCGCCGGCTCGGGGTGCGCGAGCGCAGCGATTGGCAGCAGTGCGTGCACACCGTGGAGCCCGGCTTTGCCGCCCTGGGCGCCGAGCTCGAGCCGGTCATGTCCTACACCGACGCCAACTGCATGCGGTGCGGCTCCTGCCTTCAGGGCTGCCCGACGAACGCCGGCAAGTCGACGCTCAACACCTACATCCACCCTGCCTGGGTCGAGGGTCGCCTCCAGCTGCGCGCCGGCTGCTCGGTCCGGCGGGTGGTGATCGAGGATCGCGGCCAGGGCCTCGAGGCCGGCGGCGTCGAGTATCTGGGAGCCGACGGCGAGCTGCATACGGTCGGTGCCGGCGCCGTCGTGGTCGCCGCCGGAGCGCTCGCGACCCCGCAGCTGCTGATCCGATCCGGGGTCCGCGAGGCGACCGGCAGATCTCCGAGCGCCGAGCTGATCGGTCGCCACATCGGCTTCCATCCCGCGCGCCTGGTCGAGGGCCTGTTCGACGAGGTCCAGGACGCCCACATGGTCTACCCGATCACCTCGCACTGCATGAAGTTCCAGCGCGATGAGGACGGCGGCTTCGTGGTCGAGGCGGCGACCATCCAGGACCCGATCGGCTTCGCCACCGCGCTGTGCGACGAGCGCGGGGTCCCGCTGTGGGGCGAGGAGCTTTCGGAGGCGCTGCGCAGCTATCGGTACTTCACCGGGCTACTGACGATGGTCTCTGACGAGAATCACGGCACCGCCTGGGTCGACGAGACCGGACGCGATCGCTACTCGTTTCACTGGAGCAGACGCGAGCGCCGGCAGATCGCCGACTCGCTTCAGTTCGCGCGCGAGGTGCTGCTCGCGGCGGGGGCCCGGCGCGTGTTCCAGACCGGCGTGCTGAGCACCCACGTGCAGGGCGGCTGCCGGATGGGCAGCGATCCGGCGCGCTCCGTGGTCAGCGCCCACGGCGAGTCCCACGACGTGCGCCGCCTGTTCGTCGGCGACGGCTCCGTGGTCCCGCGCACCCTGTCGGTGAACCCGTCGCTGACCATCATGTCGCTGGCCAGCCGGCTCGCCGATTATCTGGCGGGCGGCGCGCACGGCTACTTCGATCGGGCGACGGCGAAAGCCGCCGCGTAGCCGGAGCGTCTCCTTGAAGGTGGTGATCGCGGGCGCCGGCGGCGGCGTCGGGGCGTCGGTCGTGTTCAATCTGCTCCTGTCCCCGCTGGCCTGCGAGGTCGTGATGCTCGACAGCCGGCCCCAGATGGTGCTCTCGCATGCGATGGACCTCGAGCAGGTGCTCGAACAGGGCGTGACGGGAACCGTTCGCGCGGGCGACGGTGACGACGTCGCGGACGCCGACGTGCTCGTGGTCACCGCGTCTGCACCGCTCACCGTCAACGACTCACGGATGGTCTACCTCGAGGCCAACGCCGCGATCCTCGCTCCCCTGCTCGACCTGCTGGGGCCGAGCTGGACGGGAGTCCTGATCGTGGTCACCAATCCCGTCGATCCACTGTGTACGTGGGCCCAGCGGCGGACCGGCCTGGATCGGCGGCGCCTCCTCGGATACACGCTCAACGACTCGCTGCGACTGCGCACCGCGGTCGGCAGGGCCCTGGGCGCTGACCCCGGGCGCGTGCAGGCGTGGACGATCGGCGAGCACGGCGACCTCGCGGTGCCCCTCCTGGACCGGCTCGAGCTCGATGGGCGTGGCGTCGCGCTTGACGACGCCCAGCGCGAGCAGGTGCAGGAGTTCATCGGCGGCTGGTACATGCGCCACGTCGCGCTCGACTCGGGCCGCTCGTCCACCTGGACCTCCGGGCTCGGGGTCTCGCGGATGGTCGCCGCCTGCCTGAGCGCCGATGGCGAGGCGCTCTGGCCCGCCTCGGTGATGCTCGAGGGCGAGTACGGGATCGACGGGGTCAGCCTCAGCGTCCCGGTCACCCTGGCGCCCGGCGGAGCCCGCGAGATCCACGAATTCGCGCTCTCCGAAGGGCAGGCCGAGGCGCTGCGCGCCGGGGCGGAGTTCGTCCGCGGCGCCGCCGACGGGCTGGGGTCCTGATCAGGCCAGGGGGCTGGCCGCCGGGCGCGATCTGATCCCGCGCGGGGCGAAGATCACGAAGATCAGGAGCGCCGCCGTCCCGGCGACGCCGATCACGATCGCCATCGGCAGCGCGTCGTGACTCCCGCCCACGCCGACCAGCGGAGCCACGATCGCGCCGGAGCCGAACTGCCCGAGCCCGAGCAGCGCGGAGGCGGAACCGAGGGCGCCCTGCTGCTCGGCCATCGCGCTCGCGGCGCCGTTGGGAAGCACGAACCCGTTCGAGGACAGGAGCACGAAGAAGCACACGAGCAGGGCGGCCAGACCGGCGTGGGTGACGGTCACCAGCAGGGTGGCCACCGACGCGACGGCGGTCCCGACCAGGCCCCGGCGCAGCAGCCGGACCGCGCCCACCCGCCCAACCGAATGGCCGCTGAGCTGTGACATCGCGATCAGGCCCACCGAGTTGACCGCGAACACGACGCTGAACAGCTGCGGGGAGATCCCGTAGATGTCCTCGAGCACGAACGACGAGCCGGAGATGTAGGCGAACATGGCCGCGAACGAGAGCGAGAACGAGACCGCGTACGGGGTGAACCGGCGATCACCGAGCAGCATCCTGAAGGTGTGCAGGGTGGCCCGCAGGCCCCCTCCGTGGCGATGGTGCACGGGCAGCGATTCGGGCAGCCAGAGCGCGGTCGCCACCACGAGCGGGACCCCAATGGCCGCCAGGACGACGAACACCCCGCGCCACGAGGTGACGGCCAGCACCTGCCCTCCGATCAGGGGAGCGCAGACCGGGGCGACGCCGGTGACCGCCATTAGCATCGAGAACATCCGGGCCGCCGTCGCGCCGTCGGAGAGGTCGCGGACGATGGCTCGGGCGATCACGATCCCCACTCCCCCGGCCATCCCCTGGATCAGGCGCACCACGATCAGGACAAGGATCGTGGGCGCAGCCGCGCAGGCAATCGAGGCGGCGCTGTAGGCGACCAGGCCCATGAGCAGCGGGCGCCGGCGCCCGTGGCTGTCGCTGACCGGGCCGGCGACCAGCTGTCCCAGGCCGAGCCCGAGCATGCAGGCGGTGATCGTCAGCTGACCGCTGGACGCCGATCCGCCGAGGTCCCGGGTGAGCGACGGCAGTCCGGGCAGGTACATGTCCAGCGACAACGGCCCGAACGCCGACAGCGCGCCCAGCGTCACCAGCTGCCCAAACGCCGGCCGCCGCGACCGCTCGCCGGCTGGCGGATCCTCGCCCCCGCGGAGCACGACCCGCGGCGCTATCCGGCGTCCAGCGCTACCTCGACGAGCAGCGGCTCGCGCCGTCCTGCCAGGCCGGGCATCACCTCGTCGAGCGTCTCGATCAGCTGCGCGTGAGTGGTCACGTTGATCGCCTGACACCCGAGGCAGCGCGCGATCCCGGCGATGTCGATCGATTGAAAGGCCGGCCACGCGGCGGGAGCGTCCTGGGCGCGCGCCAGCGCGTCCATGACGGCGTAGCGACCGTTGGCCATGACGATGAGCAGAACCCCGACCTCGTAATGGGCCGCGGTCCAGAGCCCCTGGATCGCGTACATCGAGGAGCCGTCCCCGATCACGCCCAAGACCGGCCGCTCGGGATCGCCCATGCGCAGCCCGATCGAGCCCGCCACCCCGAAGCCCAGCCCGCCGTTGCCGCCGGCGACGAACCCGCCGGGCGAGCGAATCGGGATCCGCTGGTAGAGCTCGGGCTGGCTCGAGGGCGTCTCCTCGACCACCACCGCGTTCGGGGGCAGGCGCTGCGCGAGCGCGGCCAGCACGTGTCCCGGGCGCAGCGGCTCACCCGCCTCGGGGGGCGACGGCGCCGGCGGGCGCACAAGCGGCGCCGGGGGCTCGCGGTCGCGCTGCGAGATCTCCCCGGCCAGAACCGTGCAGGCGGCGGTTACGGGAGCGATCACCGCCAGGTCGCACGGGCTGCGGTGGGCCTCGGCGGGATCGTCGGTGAGCACGGCGACCCGTGTCCCCTCGTCCACCATCGGGCCCGGGTCGTCGAACAGGTAGAGCCGGAAGGCGTTGGTTCCGACCGCCACCACCAGGTCGTGGGGCGCCAGCGTCTCGCGCATCAGCCTCCGTCGCCACGGGAGGTGGCCGGCGAACAGCGGGTGGTCCTGGGGGAAGCCCGCCCGGCGCGCGAACGACTCCTGCCAGACGGGACAGCGCAGCCGCTCGGCGAGCGCGATCACCGCGTCCCAGCCCTCGCGGTCGTCAGGGCCCCGGCCGACCACCAGCGCCGGCGACGCCGCGGCGTCGATCAGGTCGGCAAGCACGCCCACCTCGGCCGGTGAGACCGAGGTGGCGCGCACGGTCTGCTCGGGCCACCCCGCGGCCTGCGGATCGGCCGGCTGCTCCCAGTCGCCCATCGGCACCACGACCAGCGCGGGACCGCGAGCCGCTCGGGCCTCGTGGTAGGCCCGGGCGATCGCCCCGGGCACGTCCTGGGCCTGCACCGGCAGGCTCGACCACACCGGGTACTCCCCGGCGAGCCGCTCCAGCGCCCGGCCGGTCAAAAACGGCTCGTAGGCGAGCTGCCGGCGGTCCTGCTGGCCGACCAGGATGACCAGCGGCGCGCGACAGTCACGGGCGTTGGCGATGGCGTTGATCGCGTTGCCCAGCCCCGCCGCCGTGTGCAGGTTGACCAGCGCCGGCTCACCGCGGGCGAGCGCGTAGCCGGTCGCGATCCCCACCACGGAGCCCTCGTGAAGCCCGAGCACGAAGCGGATGTCGCCCGGCAGCCCGGCCAGGAACGAGATCTCGGTCGATCCGGGATTGCCGAAGATGGTCGTCAGACCGAGCCGGCGCATGACATTGAAGGTCGCGTCGCGGACGGTCGCCGCGGCTCCCGCCGCCTGATCTGCATCGCCCACCGCGGACGCGACGGCGCTGTGCCCGTGGTCGTCGATGCTTCCGGCCCCTTCCGAAGGACTCTCCAGGCCGCGAACGCTACCAGTTACGTTGCCGCCGGGGCCGACGCGAATCTGCCCTTTCTGAGTTGACGGCCCGGTGGGGATCGGCGAGCATCCGCCCGTGTCCGATCGCGCGCCACGATCCGGATGGGCCGGGCGATAGGACGCCTATCGAGAAAGGCCGCGCTGATCACCGGCGGAGCCGGGAGCATCGGGCTGGCCACCGCGCGGCTGTTCGCCGCCGAGGGTGCCAAGGTGATGATCGTCGACCTCAACGAGTCCGAGCTCGCCCGGGCCGCGGAGAGCATCGACGGCGATGCAGTTCGCTGGACAGCCGCCGATGTGACGAGCTCCGAGCAGGTCGGGGCGGCCGTCGCGCGATGCGTCGAGCAATTCGGCGGGCTCGACGTGGCGTTTGCCAACGCCGGCATCTTCGGGGTGGTCGCCCCCGTCACCGAGTATCCGGTCGACGTCTTCGAGCGAGTCATGGCGGTCAACGTCGTGGGGAGCTTCCTGGTCGCCAAGTACGCGCTGGCGGTGATGACCTCGGGCGGGAGCCTGATCATCAACTCGAGCGTCGTGGGCCTGACCTCCGACCAGGGGATCAGCGCCTACGCGACGTCCAAGCACGCCCTGGTCGGCCTCATGCGCACGGCGGCCAAGGAGATGGCGCCCAAGGGAATCCGCGTCAACTCGCTGCACCCCGGGCCGACCGACAACGAGTTCCAGCACGCGATCGAGATCGACGCGGTCGGCGCCTCGCGAGAGGAATCGGCGCGGGCGTTCGAGCAGATGATCCCGCTCGACCGTCACGCGGCTCCCGAGGAGATCGCCCGCGCGGTCCTCTTCCTGGCCGGCGACGACAGCTCGTTCATGACCGGCGCGACGCTCGCGGTCGACGGCGGGCTGAGCATCTAGCCCGCGTCTGTTCACGCGCCACGTGTCTGCTCGATGAGCACCGCCCTGGCCTGTGTGAGCCCGCACGATCCCAACATGGCAATGCTGTCGTGCACGATCTTGCGCACCGTCTCCCCCTGGTAGATCCACGCCGGATCCAGCTTGTAGACCGATGCCAGCTTGCGCGCCTGTCTGGAGGCGGTGGCCTCATACGAGCTCAGATCGGCCCGCCCGGGCCTGGCGAACGCGGTCACCTGGTAGGTGAGCCCGCAGGCGCTCGAGATGGCGCTCGTGGAGGCGTCGAGCTTCTTGGCCTCGGCGAGCGGAGCCTGGGGCGGCGTGGCCCCACAGCCGGCGAGCGCCAGGATGGCCAGGCCGGCGGCGATGCAGTAGCGGGCTCTCATCGTCCTCAGGTCAGCAGCAGCAGGGAGGCCGCGCCCAGCACCGCCGCCACCAGCGGGACCACAACCGGTAGCGCCGTGATGTGCATGGGCGACCTGCCCGCCTAGTCCCGCAGGACGCGCAGCTCATTGGGGTCAGGCTCCCGAAGCGCTTGTGCGCCTGGACCGCCAGGGCGAGCAGCAGGGCGCTGACGGTGGCCTCGATGACGATGTCGGTGAGAACCAGCACCTGGACCACGGGATCCACGGTCTTGGAGACCGCGGGGATGTCGGCGAAGATGGGCGCCGTAGCGCCGTTGCGGTAGCCCACGCCCAGCAACACCACATAGGTCGCGGACTGCACGACCGTCAGCGACAGGATCGTGCGCACCAGGTTGCGGCTGGAGACGATTCCGTACAGGCCGGCCATGAACCGCCACGCGGCCACGGCAAAGGGCAGGAAGCTCATTGCCCGCGCCGGCGCCTGACCATCAGCGCCTGGTCCATGAGCTCGCTCCAGGCCACCAGGAAGGCGCCGCTGACCTCCACCCCGACCAGGCCGGCGAGACCGACCATGCCGTAGCCGGCGGCCCCCAGGACCTCGCCGATCTCGAGCAGGGTGTGCGGTGACAAGAACCGGGTGCGCAGGTAGCGCCCGGCCAGGAACAGCGCCAGCGGGCCGCTGGCCAGGACGATCCCCCCCTGAAAGCCACCGCCGGGGGTTATCTGCCCGTGGACGACGATGTACACGCCGAGGGCGAGCATGAACGGGACCCCGAGCAGCACCATCGTTCGCAGCGCCTCGCTGGCTCCCATGAGGTGGTGCGCTTCGGCCTCCTCGAGTTTCGGGCCCTGATGCTCGTCGCGCAGCTCGCGCAGGATGAGCGCAATCCCGAGTACCGAGGCGAACAGGATGAACTCCTCGCCCAGGGTGTCAAAGCCCCGGAAGTCGAAGTTCAGCGCCGTCACCAGGTCGGTGGCATGCCGGAGGCTGACCCCGACCCCGTTCAGCACGTTGCCGTACACGCCGTGGTAGTGACCGAAGTCGGGAAGCCGGGCGAACCCGACCACGAGCACCGCGCCCAGAACCGTGGCCGCAAACACGAAGAACAGCACCGTCAGGGCCAACCCGTAGATGCTGAGCACGAGCGTCTGGCTGAGTGGGTCGCCGGTGATGACCACGCCGGTGCCGCCCAGGGCGACCGTCGCCAGCGCGGCGATCTGAAGCACGGTCACGGCTCCTCGGCCTCCCCGATGCCCTCGCGCCAATCGCCGCGCTCCCGGATGAGGAGGCTGCGGACGGTCGTCTGGACCATGACCGGCCCGGCGAACACGAGCACGGCGCCCACCAGCAGGGACTTGTCGCCGATCAGCGAGAAGGATTCGCGGACCACGATCGAGGCGCCGATCAGCAGCGCTCCAAAGCCGGCCAGCCCAACGTAGTGCAGGCGGTCATAGACGTCACGCATCACGCACAGGCCCAGCACCGCCAGCAGTTCCAGCAACCCTCCGGCGACAAGCAGGATCACGGCCACGACCGCGCGCCAGCTCACCGTTATCTCTCCATCAGCCGGGCGAAGGTCAGCGAGCCGATCACCGACATGGGCGCGAACACGACCGCGAGATCGACACGGGATCAGAGCGAAGGCCAGCACGGCGGCGGTTATCTCCCACTCGTTCATCCCAGTCCCAGCACGTCGATCGCCTCGGTGCCGCCGGTGCGCCGCAGCTGGTGTCCCAGGAGCAGCTCGCGCTCGTGATCGACGCCGATGATGATCGTGTTGGGCGCGAACGAGCCCAGTGACTCGGCCAGGCCCCGGCGCCCGATCTCCAGCGCCTCGTCGTCTCCGCAGCGAAACGGCACGGCCCGAAACGCCCCTCTGGTTCGCCTGCGATCGACCAACTGGGCAAGCGCCACCCAGGAGACCATCGCTACGTCGGTCGGGACCTTTATGAACGGGCGGTACAGCGAGTTCAACCACTCGGCCCTGACCGTCTCGGCGGCCAGGTACTGCTCGCGGGCGAGCAGGAACGCGGTGGCCGCCAGGCTCGCCGCGCCCGCCCCGACTATGAGCTCGGGGAGGTCGGTGGTGTCGATCAGCAGCAGGTAGAGAGCGCCGGACAGGATCCAGCCGACCCACCACACCGACGCGCGGCGCGCCCAGGCCGGATGAACTCAGACATGCCTCGGGGGTTCGGGTTGGCCGGGTGAAATCCTGTTCCTCGCGCCCACCGCCGGGTAGTGGCCGAGGGACTCAGAAGCCCCAGACGGCAACGAAACCGAGGATCTCAAATGAAGGCACTGACCTGGCATGGCAATCACGACGTCCGGGTGGACACGGTCCCCGACCCGGCAATCGAGCATCCGACGGACGCGATCATCAAGGTCACCTCCAGCGGAATCTGCGGTTCGGACCTGCATCTCTACGAGGTGCTGGGAGCGTTCATAGACGAGGGCGACATCCTCGGCCACGAGCCGATGGGGATCGTCCAGGAGGTCGGCCCCCAGGTCACCCACATCAAGGCCGGGGACCGGGT
>Ga0182024_10016998_pt1 | contig 13721 bp, 7 predicted proteins | sample P32metaG_FD_120480 | JGI IMG/M metagenome (GOLD analysis project Ga0182024, IMG submission 120480) | Permafrost microbial communities from Stordalen Mire, Sweden - P3-2 metaG (Illumina Assembly) | ecosystem: Environmental > Terrestrial > Soil > Wetlands > Permafrost | place: Sweden: Stordalen... | reverse complement strand
GTTGCGTCGGAGACGTCTGTGGATCTGGCAGCCGATGAGTTGGCGGCCGTCCAGAAGCTGCAAACCGCGTATGCCAATATGCGGACAGAGCTGGCGAAAGTCATCGTCGGGCAGGATGCCGTCATCGAAGAGCTTCTGGTTGCCATGTTTTGCAAGGGGCATGCGCTGCTGGTGGGCGTCCCGGGACTCGCCAAGACGCTGCTGATTTCGACGCTGGCGCGAACGCTCGGGTTGAGCTTTAGTCGAATTCAGTTCACCCCGGATCTGATGCCGTCGGACATCACTGGCACCGAGGTTATCGAGGAAGATAAGTCGACCGGCGGCAGGGTGATGCGCTTCGTTCGCGGGCCGATCTTTTCCAACGTCATCCTCGCCGACGAAATCAACCGAACTCCACCGAAAACGCAGGCCGCTTTGCTGGAAGCGATGCAGGAGCATCAGGTTACCGCCGGCGGCAAGATGCATAAGCTGCCGCAGCCGTTTTTCGTACTGGCCACGCAAAACCCCATCGAGCAGGAGGGCACCTATCCGCTGCCGGAAGCCCAACTCGACCGGTTCATGTTCAATATTAATGTGGGGTATCCCAGCGAGGATGAAGAGTTTCAGATCGTTCGCATGACGACTGCGGGTCGCGAGGTGAAGCTCGACCAGGTGCTGGATGGCGAGGAAGTTGCGCAACTACAAGACATCGTTCGCAAGGTACCGGTGGCGGATCATGTGATTCGCTATGCACTGCAGTTCACGCGTCTGACCCGTCGCGCCGAAGGCGGCTGCCCGGATTTTGTGAACGATTACGTGGGGTGGGGCGCCGGGCCGCGTGCGAGCCAATATCTGATTCTCGCCGGCAAAGCGCGGGCACTCCTGAAAGGGCGATATCACGTCAGCACCGACGACATCCGGCAGGTAGCACTGCCCGTGCTGCGGCACCGCATTGTGACCAACTTCCACGCCGAGGCCGAAGGCATTCGCTCAGACCATCTCGTGCAAAAGCTGATTGATTTCATCCCCCGCCAGCAGTTTGACGAGCTGGATAAAACGACAGCGAGGCTGATGCGGGGGGCGGGGGCAGCTTAAAATAGAAAATGGGGCGGAGCATCTTTGAAAAGGTCGGATCGATATCGCCGGCGGCGATGGCAACGGTCGCTGAGCGACGTTTCGGTGACGCTAAGGCGCTTGCGGACACAAACGACAATGCCCGTGCAAATGGAGTGCTCTATCTCAGTGGCTTCGTGATCGAAATCCTTTTGAAGGTTCAGCTCGTGAAACGATATCCCCACATCGCGAAGAAGTCGCCGGACAAGCTTACGGATAGCGAGCGCGACGTGTGGCGACTGATTTGGAGGCAGCACGACTTGGCTCTAATGCTCAAGCTTCTGCCACAGTTACAGACTGCCATAAAAGTCAGAAGTGAACGCAGGGGCGAGAATTACTTTGATGATCTCAAGAAAATTAGCGCAAGCTGGTCCATCTACGCGCGTTATTCGCCGCATGCGATTCAGATGAAAGAGGCGCAAGATTGGCTCCGTCGGGTCAGATCCCTCAAGGAGTTGCTGAAATGACCAAGCCGCAGGCAAGGAAGATCGCGTCGATGCTCGAAAAGCAATTTGGCGCCAAGGTCGAATATGAAAAGCTGGTCGACTCGAAGCAATATCGGTTTGCAGTAGTTGCGCCTCGATTTGCCAGGATGACGCAGCTCGGCCGCCAGGACGCGGTCTGGGCGGCTGTTGACAAAGAGATCCCGCGAGAAATTGTGATCGATATCTCGTTGATTCTGACATATTCCCCAAAAGAACTAACGACCGTTTAGGATTTATTCTGACCGAAGCCGCCACCGATTATCGCAAGTATCTCGACCCACGCACGCTGGCTCGGATCGGGTCGCTGGATTTGCGCGCTCGGCTCGTGGTCGAAGGTCTGATGACCGGGATGCATCGCTCGCCGTATCAGGGGATTTCGATTGAGTTCGCGCAGCACCGGCAATATGTCGCTGGGGATGACATTCGGCATGTGGACTGGAAGGTCTACGGCAAGACCGACAAGATTTACCTCAAGCAATATCAGGAAGAGACGAACCTGAATTTGATCTGCATCGTCGACGCCAGCGAGTCGATGGGGTTCAGCACGATCAAGGACGAAGGGTATTCCTGGAGCAAGTACGACCACGCGACGGCGATCGCCGCTTCGCTGGCTTACATGGCGATTCAGCAGCAGGATTCGGTCGGGCTGGCGGTGTTCGACAGCGATCTGAAGCATTACATCAAGCCGAGCAACAGCCCGGCCCAATGGCGCGTCATCACCCAGGATCTCACGACCGTTCCCAAACTGAAGAAGACCAACACGGGCCGGATTCTCGATCAACTGGCCGAGAAGCTGACTCATCGCAGCGTGCTGGTGCTGATCTCCGATTTCTTCGACGACATCGAGAGCATCAAGAAGGGTCTTCGCCATCTGCGTTACAAGAAGCACGAGGTAATCGCGTTTCAGGTGCTCGACCCCGCTGAGATCGCTTTCCCGTTCGAGGAAGCAACGCTCTTCAAAGGCCTGGAAGGCATGGGCGAACTGCTGACCGAGCCGCGGGCGCTCCGAGACGGATATCTGAAACAGCTTGAGCTGTTCACTGAAGAGCTTCAGAAAACCTTCCGCGGCATGCACGCGGATTTCGTTCGGCTTAGCAGCGGTGATCCGCTGGATGTTTCGCTCAGCTCGTTCCTGGCCCAGCGAGCTGCTTCGATGAAATAGGACTGGCCTGTGTAGATGGGATCGAATGACGTTGAATGTGGCACTGATGCTTCCGCTTGCGTTTGGCTTTGCCAGTTGGGCGATGGCCGGTGCCGCCACCGCTCTTATTTCGGTTCCCATTATTATCCACATTCTCAATCGCCGACGGTTCAAAGTCGTGACGTGGGCGGCGATGGAATTCCTCAATCGCGCGATGCGAAAAAACCGCCGCCGTCTCGAATTCGAGCAGTGGTTGCTGCTGGCGACGCGCTGCCTCCTGGTCTTCCTGCTGGGGCTGGCGTTGGCCCGACCCATGGGGTGCGACAGTAATTCGCTCGCCGGGCATATCGCTGGCCGCACGGGGCTGAATGTCATCGTCATCGATAACAGCTACTCAATGGCGTATCAGGCCGACCGCCCCAACGCCAAGACACATCTGGACCAGGCGAAGATCATCGCGCAGTCACTGATCAACCAGATGTCGCCGGGCGGAGAATCCGTGACCCTGATCACGACGGGATCGCCGGTGAGGCCGACAGGGCCGGACAAATCGCTTTTCAAGATTGGTTACGACCTGAATCAGGCCAAGGACGCCGTCGGGATGATTCGTCAGACATATGCCGCGACCGATCTCGTTGGCGCGCTGCGGCTGGCGTTGCAGGTCGGTCGCGAAGAGAGCCGCGAGCCAAATAAGAATCTGATCATTCTTGACGATGCGACACGCAGCGCGTGGGTGCCGCAGGCCAACGCCCTCAAGCAGCTTGGGCCGGAGCTGGCGCGGATGTTCAAGGTCACGCATTACAACCTGACGGAAGGTCGCAACCAGACCAACGATGCCGTGCTGGATGTCGCGCCGGTCGGTGGATTGGTGCGGGTGAAGTTTGACAGCGATTTTCGCGCGGACGTTCGGTCGTTCGGGCCGGCGCAGGACTCAACGGTGCAGTGGACGGTTGACGACAAGCCGCTCGGCGGTGCAATTCCGGCCCGGTTAGACGCTGACGTTGGCGAGATCCTGACGAAAGACCGACCGGTTTTCACCACCGGTGGGCCCCACGTGGTTAGCGTCAGTGTGAGCGCCGCCGGCGACCATCTGCCGGCCGACAACACGCGGATTCATGTCGAAGATATCGCGGCCGATTTGCGAGTCCTGCTCGTTGAAGGCAAGCGCGGGGCGGGCGTCGCCGAAAGCTCGGGCAACACGCTCGCCGCGGCTCTCACCCCCACGCACGATGAAAAGATCAAGACCCTCAGCAGCTTCCTGACCGAGCCGATCAGCGATCTGGAACTGGGCAATCGCGCGCTGCAGGACTACAGCGCCGTTGTCCTGACGGACGTCGCGCAAGTCACCGCTCCTGAAGCCGACCGACTGAAGCAGTTTGTCGAGCAGGGCGGCACGCTCATGATCTTCATGGGCGACTCGGTCGATCGAAACAGTTACAACAGCGTGCTGCTGCCGCGAAAGCTCATGCCCGGGCCATTGGTAAAACTGATGAGCGTCGGCGTGAATCAGCGGCCGTTCCAATTCAACTTCAAGCCGAACGATGTCCAGAACGAATATCTTGAGAGCTTCCGGGGCGTGGAAAACAGCGGGCTTTCAGTCGTCGCCGTGCGAACGTATTGGCAACTTGAGATTCCGCCCAACAGCGGTGTGACGCCGATTCTGCGCTATGTGCCGACAGGAACTGACGCTGCTGGTTCGGCCGATCCGGCGATGACGGCTCACGCGCTGGGTCAGGGCCGCGTGATCTGGGTTTCGACGAGCGCCAACGGGGCGTGGACTGATTTCCCTGCCCACCAGGCATATACACCGCTGATGCAGGAGCTGCTGGCGCACTCGGTGAAGTCAGGGACGTTCTGGATGAATTTGGAGGTCGGCCAGCCGCTGACGATTCCATCGAGCGTTCGCATGACGGCGGCTCCATCGCTGCTTGATCCGGATAAGAAGGCGCTGCCGCTGGAATCGCAGATCGATGAGAGTGCCGATCGCGTCGGCGGGGCCGCGACGTACACCAGCGCGCCGCTTGCTCGGCCGGGGCTGTATTCGCTGAACCTGGGAGACGCGACGATTCCAATCGCCGTGAATGTGCCGGCTTCCGAATCCGATATTCGCACGATCAACGATGAAGCGATTCGCGATGCCCTGGGCCGCATCGATCTCACCCTGCAAGGCGACCAGCCGCCCGGTGAAGGCCAAGTCGCCGAGAATGGCCGCGATTGGGGTTGGCATTTGATGCTGGCGGTGCTGGTTCTCCTTGGGCTCGAAGCATTCATGGCCATGCGCTTCGGCCACTGGCGACAAGCGACGACGAGTAATTCATAAATTGAAGGACGCGGATTTTGCTCAATCGACTGCTTGAAATCCTCCTCGGACTCGACAAAGGCTTCCTCGGCCGCGAGGGCGCCAAGGCGATCTCGTTCAATCCCGTTTGGCCGGGTCATCACGCGGCAATCTGGAATCTGCTGTTGGCGGCGCTGGCGATCTCGCTCGTCGTCGTCATCTACCGGCGCGATGGTCGCTCGCGGCCGGCGCGCATTCTGCTCTCATCGCTTCGCATCCTTCTGGTGCTGCTGGTGCTGGTGCTGCTCAATCGGCCGGTCATCACCAACTCGCAGACGCGAATCGAGCCGTCGGTGCTGGCGGTGCTGATCGACGACACCGCGAGCATGAAGGTTCCCGACGCAACCGGCGACGGCAAGACCACGCGCATCGACGCCGCCCGGCAACTGCTCACCAAGTCCAGCGATGATCTGCTCCGGAAGCTCGAATGGCTTCACACGCTGCGGCTCTACAAATTCGATCACAACGCCTCCCCCTTCGGCCCGACGCAGCAACTGTCGCTCGGCGCAGGGCAGGACGAGGCCGCCGCTCAATTCAACGACAAGCTGAATGCGGCGTTGGGCGCGCTGAAATCCGATGGGCAGAACACGCAGCTTGTCACGTCGCTGACGACGGTGCTCGATGACCTTCAGGGTCAGCGAACCGCCGGGGTGGTGGTGCTCAGCGATGGACGCGAGACGCCGCGACCCGCCGATGAAGCGGTGATCAAATCGCTGCGCGAGCACCACGTGAAGGTGTATCCCGTCGTGGTGGGCGCCGACAAGTCTCCGCCGGACATTTATCTGAGCAGCGTTGAAGCCCTCGATGTTGCTTTCAAGGATGACATCGTCGCGGTGCGGGCGGTCGTCGGTGGCACGGGATACGACGCCAATCATCCGGTTCGCGTAATGCTCACCGATGACACCACCGGCCAGCCGCTGCTGGGTCCGGATGGTCGGCCCGCCGAAACGACAGTGCTTCTCCCCGGCGACAAAACGCCCGTGAATGTCGAAGTGCTGTTCAAACCGGACAAAGTCGGCACGCTCAAGCTTCGCGTCGTTGCCGAGCATCAGCCCGGCGAACTCGATTACACAAACAACGAGTTGCCGGCGTCGGTCGATGTCGTCGATTCCTCAATCAACGTCCTCTACGTCGAAGGCTACCCGCGCTGGGAATACCGCTACATCAAGAACGCGATGATTCGCGATCCGAGCGTCAACATCAGTTGCCTGCTGACCAGCGCCGATATCAACTTCGCCCAGGAAGGCGATGAGCCCGACCTTGCCCATAGCTTCCCTGGCCCGCTCAAGCGCTTTCCCGAAACCATCGAAGAGCTGATGCCCTACGATGTCGTGCTGTTCGGGGATGTCGATCCGCGCGAGTTCACCGATCGGCAGCTTCAGCTCGTTGCCGACTTCGTCGAAAAACGCGGGGGCGGGTTTGGCATGGTGGCCGGGCCGAGGTGGTCGCCGATCGCGTATCGCAACTCGCCGCTGGAATCCGTGCTGCCGGTGAATATCTCCCATGTGCAGCCGGAAGACCCGACGGCATACATCACCGAGGGGTTCCGCCCGGTTCTGACGCCGGCCGGTGAAGCATCCACCGTCTTCCGCTTCTTTCCCGACGTCGCCCGCACGAAGCAATTCATCAAGGAAGAACTTCAACCGGTCTTCTGGTATTGCCGCGGGGTAACCCGAAAGAGCGCCGCGCAGGTTTACGCCGAGCATCCGTTTGACATCGGATCCGATGGACAGAAAGCGCCCTTGCTGATCGTGGGGCGTTATGGGGCCGGTCGTACGCTGTTTAACGCCATCAGTGATTCCTGGCGATGGCGCTTTTATACAGGTGAGAACGTCTTTAACAGCTATTGGGTGCAGCAGCTCCGCTACCTCGCCCGCGGCAAAAAGATCGGCGCCCGCGATCACGATTTGTTCCTCGAACGGCCGACCTACGACCTGGGCGACGAAGTCCGCATCACATATCGGGTCTATAATCCAACATTTCAGCAGCAACTTCCGCCGGAGATCCCCGTCCAAATCAAACGGGATGATGGATCGGTGCTGGCCGAAGCCAAGCTGCAGCGCCAGGAAGGCCAGCCCGACCTCTATACCGCGTCGTTTGTCGCCGACCATGCCGGCGAGTTCACTGCGTATGTGAAATCCGCCGCCGGCGAGCGCGACAAGCGATTTGCAGTCAAAACGCCGCGTATCGAAATGGACGATGTTTCCGTCAATCGCCCGCTGATGAACCGCTTGGCGCTCGAGACCGGCGGCAAGGTCCTCAGCCTCTCGGATGCGGCGGAGGAACTTGCCAAAATTCCCAGTCTCGAGCGCAAAACAATCGATCCAACCAGCAACCCGCTGACCAACGGGTGGCTGCCGCTGGTGCTGTTTGTGATCTTGATCACCAGCGAATGGGTCTTGCGTAAGGTGTATGGCATGTTGTAATGGGCTGTTGGCTGCCGCGAACCACCGGCGGCCAAATATCCCGCCGCGCATGTGTCTGAGCGCAATAGCATGTGAACAAGGAGCGACTCGCAACCGAGCACTCTCGAAAAAGGAGATCGCCTATGCCTCCCACAGTACTGCTGGAGACGCTTCGCACGATCGGCCAAAAGGTTCGGGCCTATGCCCTGGCGATTGGCATCTCGCGTGTGGCTGCGGCGGCGGTGGGGTTGCTGGCAGCGATCGTCTTCATCGATTGGGCCGCCCACTTCACCGGCGCGGCGCCCGGCGGATTGCCCGGCGCGGTTCGGCTCGCGATGGAACTGATCTCCGTCGGCTTGCTCGCTTTCGCCGGTATCGTCTGGATCGCCCGGCCGGCATCCAGGAAGCTTTCACCCGGCGATGTCGCCGCCTGGATCGAAGAACGCTATCCCCAGTTCGGCGACACCCTCCGCAGCACCGTTAACTTCCTCGGCGGCAACGTTCCCGGCTCCGATGCGATGAAGCAGCTTGTCATGAGGCAAGCGACTGATCGAATGAGCCAGACGAACATGGACGCGGTAGTCAACACCCGCCCGGTCGTTCAATCCGCGGCAGTCGCCACGGTCTCGGTTGTTGGTCTCCTGATACTCGCCGTCCTTGTGGGTCCGGCGTTTCGCCATGTCGCGTTCTCCTGGCTGATTCACCCGCTCAGCGGCGAGGTCTGGCCGAAGACGGTGCAGATTGCGATCGACGGCGCGACGCCTTCGCGCATCGCCGCCGGCGAACCCGTTCCGGTCAGGATTCGCCTCACGCGCGGCGATCGCGCCGATCGTCGCGTCACCGTTCGCTATCGCTATGACGATGGCCGCTGGCAGGAACAGGTGATGGACCGGGGGCCGGATGGTGCTTACGCCGCGTCGCTCGATTCGCGATTGGAAGAAGGCCGCAAAACCGGCGCGATGCAGATCGAAGTTGCTGCCGGCGACGATGCGATTTCACTCGCGCCGCTCACCATCGTCCCGCGCCTTGATCTGGCGGCGATCGAAGCCAGCGTCACCGCACCCGCATATGTTCACGCGACAAACCAGAGCCGAATCAACCTCACTGAACGTCCCGCGGTTATGGCCTACGGTTCAACCGTTGACCTGGCCCTGCACTTCAACAAGCCGCTGGCGAAAGCCGCGCCGGTCGAGATTCAACCGACCAATCCCGGCATGACTTTGCTGGGCGTGACATGGGATCGGCCGTCGCCGGAAACGGCGGTCGCGCATTTCCCCGCTGGCGCCTCGTTCCGGTTCACGGTTCACGCGACGGATGAAGACAGCTTCAAGAACATCGGCGCCGCTGAGTTTGAATTGATCGTCCGCGAAGACACGCCGCCCACTGTGCAAATAGAAGAGCCGCGTCGCAGTGAGGATCGCACGGCCGGCGCGGAATTCCCCCTGAAGGCCGTCGCCGAAGACGACTACGGCGTTGTCGGCGCGCAGCTCATCGTGCAGCGCGTCACCACCGCGACGAGTCGGCTGGCCGATGGCAAAACGCCCGATACACAACCCAGCAGCGACAATCGCTGGACGATCAACCTCGTCCAGGACAACGTCGCATCGATCGGCGCCGGCTGGCGCGAAACCGGCGGCAGCGCCGAGCGCAAACGGTACGAACTCACCTACGACTGGGATCTGGCGAAGCTCGAAAACGCGAACCTCAAGCCCGGCGACGTGCTCGAATACTTCGTGCAAGTGAAAGACAACTTCGACCTGAATGGTCGCCAGCACGACTGGGTTCCCAGCGGCAAGCTGCGAATCACGATCATCAGCCAGGAGCAGTTTACTGCCGCCGTGCAGGCAGCGCTGGAAAACATTCACGCCCAGCTTGGTGAATTGCTTCGTGGCCAGATTCGCAACAAGACCGAGACCGACGCCCTGCGGCAACTGACGGCGCGGAAGCCGTCGTTCGACGAAGCCGATCGCGTGCAGGCCGATCGCATCGCCGGGGAGCAGAGCAACACCGCCTCACAGACGATGCAGATCGCCGGTCGCCTGGCCGACATGGCGCAGAAGATCCAGGAGAACAAGGCTTCCGACCCCTCCTTGCGCCAGACCGCCGAAGCGGCGCGCCAGCAGCTGCAGAACACCGCCGAGGGGTCGATGAAGGAAGCGGCGCGAAGCCTCAGCAACGCCCGCGACCAGAAAGGCCCCGACGCCTCCCGCTCCGGCCAGCAGCAACGCAGCCAGCAGGATGTGGCATTACCTAATTCGCAGAACAACGCCGGCTCCCAAAGCGATCAGCAGAACGGCCAAAATCAGAACGGCGACCAGAAAAACACCGACCAGAAAAACGCCGACGCCAAGAGCAGCGATCAGAAAGGCTCCGATCAGAAGGCCGTTGATCAGCAGAACTCCGATCAAAAGAACTCGGATCAGAAGGCGGGCGAGAGATCGGCAGACCAGAAATCTGGAGATCAAAAGTCTGGTGACCAGAAGTCCGGCGATCAAAAGGCCGGTGATCAAAAGCAGGGCGATCCAAAGAACTCCGGTCAGAAGAATCCCTCCGATCAGAATCAGGCGGGTCAGAACCAATCTGACAAGAATCAGTCTGGCCAGAATCAAAACGGCCAGCAGCAGAGCGGGCAGAATCAGTCCGGTCAGCAACAGTCCGGACAACAGCAATCAGGTCAGCAGCAGTCTGGGCAAAAACAGTCTGGACAACAACAGAGTGGCCAACAGCAAAGCGGTCAACAACAATCTGGCCAGCAGAATCCATCGGGCCAGCAGCAGAATGGTCCGCAGAGCAAGGCTGATCAGAAGCAGCCCAGTAGCCCCGATCAGAAGCCGCTGTCCAAGGATGCTCTGGCTCGCGACATGTCGATGCAGCGTGCGTCGGATAATCAGCAGCAAGCCGCCGACGAGATTCGCAAGACGATGGAACGCCTGGGCAATTTTGACGGCCTGAGCGAATTCCGCAGCAAGATTCAGGACATCCGCGCCAGGCAGGAAGCGGTGGCGCAGAAGTACACCAAGGCCGCTCAGGGCCAACTCGGCAAGAAGCCCGAGGAGATGAGCAAAGACAAGCAGGAGGAGCTGCGGAAGCTCGCTGAAGAGCAGAAGCAGCTCTCGGAGCAGACGCGCACGGCCCTTGACAACATGGCGAAGAAGGCCGACCAGATGGCTAAGTCGGACCCGAACTCGTCGCAGGCGATGAAGGCTGCCGCCCAGACCGGCAACGATCAGCAGGTTCCTGGCAAGCAGGATCAGGCATCACAGTCCATGCAGCAGAACCAGCAGGGCCAGGCCGAGCAGGCTCAGCAGATGGCGCAAATCGGCTTGCAACTGGTGATCGCCAAGCTCACCGACGCCGAGCGTCGCAAGCTTGAAGAGTTGCAGGCCAAGCTCGCCGACGCCAAGCAACTGGTTGAAGAACTCGTGCGCCGCCAGGCCGGGCACAATCTCGACAACCTGCTTCTGCAAGGCGGCGACGCCCTGAAGAAAATGGAAACCGCCGATCGCGATACGCTGATTGATAACTCCCAGCGTGATCCCAAGGCGCTGGCCGAATCGCAAACCATTCGCGATCTGGATATGACTCAGCGTGTCACCGAGCGGAACGCCCGCGACGTGGCCAAGAAATGTGAAGAGCTTCCCGACCCGGCTCCCGCCGCCAAGATCACCGTGGCCGCTGGAGACATGGAGCGCGCGATCGTTAGCTTAAATAACGAAAAGCTGGCTGACGCGTACGAGCCGCCGCAGTTTGAAGCCCTTGCTGCTCTCATCGAGGCGCGAGACCTGATTGACAAGGCCCTGGCCAAGACCCAGGAGCAACTTAAGGAGCAGCAGAAGGAAACGATTCGCCAGGCATATGTGAAGCTGCTTGCCGACCAGAAAACGATCGGCGGCGATATCGTCTCGATTGACGCCGCTTCCAAAAAGGGCGCGCTGCCGCGACCCACGGCCATTCGCCTTGGCCAGCTTCCGGGCGATCAGGGCGGCGTCGCCGATCGCGCCGACAAGCTCGGCGAACAACTGGCGCAGCTCGACAGCGTCGTTTTCGTGTGGGCCAACAATGACATCGTGAAGACGATGCGCCAGGTGAAGGACGACCTGGCCAAGCCTGATACAACCGTCGTGACGCAGGCGGAGGCCACGCGCATTGAAGACCAGTTGCAGGCGATGATCGACAGCCTGAAGGTCAAGCCCAAGCAGAGCAAGTTCAACGAGCGCCAGCAGGCCCAGGGCGACAAGGGCGGTCAGCAGCAGGGCAAACCCAAGGTAAAAATGCCCGGCGAAGCCGAACTTCAGTTGCTCAAGGCGTTGCAACTGGCGGTGAACAAGAGCACAACCACGATCGCCAAAGCGGCCGAGAAGGACAAGACGCAGACGTCCAGCCTCGGCGGTCGCCAGGGTGATCTCCGCGAGCTCCTCGACAAGATGATTCAGAAAGCCACCGAAGGCAACGTCAAGCTCGGCCCCGAACCGGACAATCGCGATCAGCTTCCCGAAGAAGCCAGGAAGGGGGCGGTCGAGGATCAGGAATTGGATGCCCAGCTCCTGAACGACAAGCTGACCGATGATCAATCCGCCAACAGCATCAAGCTCACCGGCGATCGCATGGCGCGATCGCGCCAGCGACTGGCCCTGAACAACGATCCGGGTCAGGTGACGCAGGAGATTCAGAAGCGAATCGTTATTGATATCGATAGCCTGATCGAGCAAGCGCAGAACCAGCAGGCGCAGCAGAAGCCCGGCAAGCCGCAGCCGGGACAGAAGGGCCAGCAGCCCCAGCCCGGCCAGCAAGGGAAGGGTCAGCAGCAGCTCGCCCAAGGCCAACAGCAGCCCGGCGGCAAAAATCCTGCGCAAGAGTCCACCCTTCGTGACGGCGATGCCCGCATCGTCGATACGCATCAGGAATTGAAGGAAGAAATGCAGGAGTGGGGCAAACTGCACCCGCGTGACCGCGATTCGGTTACCGAGGTTTCGAGCGAGAAGGCCAATCCGAAGTACCAGAAGCTGGTCGACGACTATTACAAGACCCTGGGCGACAAATCCACGGAGCAAAATCGGTGAAAAGGCTGTTCATTCACGCCGTAGTAGGTTGCGCTGTGGCTATGTCGCCGCTTTCAATCGCCGGTGGGCAGGACAAGCCTGCGGTCGCGGGAGGTTCTCCGCCACAAGGCAACGCGCTTGCGGGCCACGCCAATCAGGTTCGCGGCGACGAGATCACACCGGAAACCAAAACCGCTATCGAAAGGGGCCTGGTCTGGCTCTCCACCAAGCAAACCAACGGCGGCGGCTTCAATGGGATGCAGAGCTTTGGCTATTCGAACAACATCGCCATCACCGCGCTATCGGGTCTGGCATTTATGGAAGCCGGCAATCTGCCCAGCAGCGGCAAATACGCGAAGGAAGTCAGCCGTTGTGTCGAGTTCGTGCTGGCCAACTGCCAGGACTCCGGCTTGATCACATCCGACGCCAGCCAGGGGCCGATGTATGGTCACGGCTTCGCCACGCTCTTCCTCGGCGAAGTCTACGGAATGACTCACGATGACACGATCAAGGAGAAGCTCGAGCGTGCCGTGCGACTGATCGAGCGAACGCAGAACAACGAGGGCGGCTGGCGCTATCAGCCGGCGCCGCTCGATGCCGATATCTCGGTCACTATCTGTCAGGTCATGGCGCTTCGCAGCGCCCGCGAAGCCGGCATCCACGTTGATTCCGGCGTGATCCGCCGCGCGATCGACTACGTGCTCAAATGTCAGAACCCCGACGGCGGCTTCAGCTATCAAGCCGGCGGCGGAGGATTCGGCGGCAGCGGGTTCGCGCGTTCTGCCGCCGGGTGCTGCGCTCTCTATTACTCCGGCAAATTCGACGGCGACAACCTCAAACGCGGCCTCGATTACATCAAAAACTCCGGTGGCCCCGGGGGCGGCCGTGGCGATGGGCAGCACTATTTCTACGGCTACTACTACGCCACCCAGGCCATGTTCCTCGCCGGCGGCGACTATTGGGCGAGCTTCTATCCCAACATCCGCGATGAGTTGATCCAGCGCCAGAACGGCGACCACTGGACCGGCGAAGTCAGTGAAGACTACGACACCGCCATGGCGCTGATCATCCTGCAGATGCCCAATCGCTATCTGCCCGTCTTCGACGCCAGCACCGGATTGGGCCGCTAAGAAGTCGTTTCTTAACCAAGATGTTGCTGCGAGCTCAGGTGAAATGGATCCAGCAACTTGAGACGTTCCCTGCATCGAGCACAACAAAAGT
>Ga0182024_10016997_pt1 | contig 13721 bp, 13 predicted proteins | sample P32metaG_FD_120480 | JGI IMG/M metagenome (GOLD analysis project Ga0182024, IMG submission 120480) | Permafrost microbial communities from Stordalen Mire, Sweden - P3-2 metaG (Illumina Assembly) | ecosystem: Environmental > Terrestrial > Soil > Wetlands > Permafrost | place: Sweden: Stordalen... | reverse complement strand
GCGCCGCCACGGAGAACGCGCCGCTGCTGCAGGCCTTTGGCGTCAATGTGCCGTTGCTGGTCGCGGTCACCTACGGCGGCGGCGTTGCACTGGCGGCGCTGGCCGGCGTGCTGTCGGCACCAGTGATCCTGGTGAGCCCGCAAATGGGCAGCTCACTGGTGATCGTGGTGTTCGCGGTGGTGGTCATCGGCGGGATGGGCTCGATACTCGGCGCCATCGTCAGCGGTCTGGCGCTCGGCGTGATCGAGGGCTTCACCAAGGTCATCTATCCGGAAGCCTCCAACATCGTCGTGTTTCTGATCATGGCACTGGTGCTGATCTTCCGCCCCGCGGGCCTGTTCGGCAGGGAATAGCAGTGCGCGCCGCCGCGATTTTCTACGTGCTGGCGGCGCTGTTCGCGCTTAGCGTTCCGCTGCTGGGCATCTACCCGGTGTTCATGATGAAGCTGCTGTGCTTCGCCATGTTCGCCTGCGCCTATAACCTGCTGCTGGGCTTCAGCGGCATGCTGTCGTTCGGGCATGCGGCATTCTTCGGGGCATCCGCCTACGCGACCTCCTGGCTGGCGACCGCGCACCATTGGGACGCAGCGCCCGCCATCCTGGCCGGTGTGCTGGCTTCCACGGTGCTTGGCCTGCTCGTCGGGGTGATCGCGATCCGCCGCCGCGGCATCTACTTTGCGATGATCACGCTGGCGCTCGCGCAGCTCATCTATTTTGTCTGCCTGGAGGCGCCGTTTACCGGCGGGGAGAACGGACTGCAGGGGGTGCCTCGCGGTACTCTGCTGGGAATTGTCTCGCTCCGCTCCGATGTGCTGTTCTATTACCTGGTGCTGGCGGTGTTCCTGGCGCAGTACGCATTTATTCGTCGCGTGGTGCAGTCGCCGTTCGGCCAGGTGCTGAAGGCGATCCGGGAAAACGAACCACGCGCGGTGTCCCTTGGCTACGATGTCAACCGCTACCGGCTGCTGGCATTCGTACTGTCCGCGTCACTGGCCGGTCTGGCCGGATCGCTCAAGGCGCTGGTGCTTGGTTTCGCGACGTTGTCGGACGTGCAGCAGGCCAACTCGGGCGAAGTGATTCTCATGACGCTGCTGGGAGGAACCGGCACTTTCTTCGGACCGGTCGCCGGAGCCGCTGTCGTGGTTACCTTGCAGGAGTACCTGTCGGAGATCGTCGGCGGCTGGGTCACCGTCATCATTGGTGCGGTGTTCGTGGCGTGCGTGCTGACCTTTCGGCGCGGACTCGTGGGGACGATATCGGCGCTCTGGCGGCGGGGATAACGCGCCACGGCGGGGCAGAGTGGGGGAGGTCGGATGCTTCGCAAACTACTGGCGATGTTAGGTGTGGGCGCTGCCAGCGCCCGCCATGCCGGGGCGCACGCACCCTACGCGCCCTACCGCCAACCGGCATCCAACTTGCTCTACAACCTCATCTTCTGCGATGACCCGCGTGCCTTCATGCCAAGGCGCGGTATTGCGCCCGTGGCCTGGCACGCGGTGTTGTTTGGCAATCCGGTTGATCTTAATGCCGTGCGCAGACTGGCGGATGATGGCGCAGCGGATAGCCGCGTGCGGGCGCTCGCCTACGCATTGCTTCGGAAGAGCAATCAACCGGTGCCCCGTAAAGTTCTGCTGGGGGTTGTCGTGGAGATGCCGGTGCCGGACGGGCTGGATACCATGGCCGTGTTCGCAGATGCCGGGATTCGCAACATCAATCACAGCGGCAAGGTCGCCATTGTGGAAGGCGAGGTTGCAGCCTTGGCGCCAATCGTTATTCGCCTGCTTGCGGCAGCGCAAGCCGTTGTGGCGCGAACCGGTCCGTGGAACAAGCCACGAAGTCCGCCACCGACCAAAGGCAGCGTGCGTCTCTCTTTTCTGGTCTCAGACGGGCTGTACCTGGGTGAGGGCCCGGCGCTGGCGATGGAACACGAGCCATTTGCAGGCCCGGTGATTCAGCAGGCGTTGCTATTGCTGCAGGCATTGAACAAAGGTGTCGCCAAACCATCGAGCAAGCCCCGGGTTCGGTGAGGTAAGCGCACCGACACTGCTCACCGGCACTGCTGACAGGGGTTGCAATACGAGCGTGTGCTCGGGAACTCCAGGCAGGAACGGCAGCGGCTCACCGCGGGCCCACTGCATGAAACCCGCCCGGTAGTAGGGCGATAGCGGATGACCGCTCTGTCCGCCGGGCATGTGAAAGTAGCCTTGCGACTCCTGGCCGGGTGAGACCGCAAAGCGCTCGGATGCACCCTCGGCGCCGTCCTGGACGCGCGGCATATCGTTATCGCCCGGCAGTTCCACGGTCGGCATATCGAGCAGCCAGGCCATGAAGGGCAAAGCGCTCGACAGCGGATGGCGTATGGCCACGGTGTTACGGGCGCCCCAGGTACAGTGTTTGAGCCCGCCACAACTGTGTTGCAGCTGCGAAATGCTCGCATCGAGCTGTGCCAGCAGAAAGACTCGCCAGCTCGGATAGTGCGGATCGAGCAGGTGTATGGGCTGCGTGCTCACCAGCAGCCACAAGCCATGCTCGAACTGCGATGGAATCGGCGCGTGCTGCCCTACCGGGAGATTCAAAGCGGCTACGATCGCTTGCCAGACGGCTCGCTGGGTTTGATTGCGAAAGGCCCGCACCAGTCGATAGGCGCTCGAATCCACGGAGGCGCGTCCATCCCATGCGGCCAGAGTCTGTTTGAATTCGGCACGCTCCGGATGATCGGCCAGCGCCTCGGCATCGACCAGTTGCAGTAGCAGATCCCGCCAGTGCGTTAGGAACACGGCGCGATCATCCAGTTGAATGCGCAGCATATCGGCGGGTGTCGCCGGATGGTCCAATGCCAGCAGGTCGTCGCGAATCTGCTGAGCGCGCGCGCCGAGATCGTACTCCGCACCCAGCGGTGCCAGGGCGCCGCCGATCAGCGCCTCCTGCGCCGCATCCGAAGTGACCCGGCCGTTGGCCGTCCAGATGCGCCCGATGGGCGGGTCCACCAGCTTGGGATGATTGGCGGCCGTGGTCCAGGCGATGGAGCCGAGCGAGCGGCCGGTGCCGGTGTTGACCGGGATACGGCCGGCGATGCTCCAGGCGATGTGGCCGTCGCGATCGCCGACCACCAGGTTCTGATGGGGAATGCCGATCTGTGGCGCCAGCGTCATGGCATCTGCCACTGTGGTCGCGGACTCCAGATTCATCAGGCTCAGGTTGATGGCCGCGGGCTGCTGCGCCAGCCACGAGCCGAACCAGCAGCTCTGCCGCTCCGGCTGCGCTCGCAGCAGCACACCGGCTGCGCCCGATATCACATCGAACGGCACGGCCGCGGCGCGCCGGACCGCGATCAGCTCGCGCACGCGCTCGATCGCTACTGGACCGTGCGCGGTCTGCAGCGCATCCTCGCCGATGGAAAGGCACGGCACGCGTGTGAGGTCGGTCCAGTTGCCGTAGCTGTTGGTGAAGCCCCAGGCGATGTGGCCGTTGGAGCCGGCCACCAGCACCGGGGCTCCGGGCAGCGTCACGCCCGTCAAATCGAGCACGGGATCGGTGGCGGAGCCCTTGATCCGCAGGCGTACGCGGTACCAGGTGGCAGGCACGCGCTGGCTTAAGTGCATGTCGCTTGCAATCAGGGCCGATCCGCTCGCGGTCAGGCGGCCGGCGATTGCCCAGTTGTTGCTGCCGATGGCCGACAGTTGTTGCGGCGTTTCACGGGCCGCGATGCCCGGTACGTGAGCGTGCCGGAGGTCGAGCGCCTCCGGCGTCGGCACGTCCACGGTCTCGCTCTGCGCCGTCGGCGCCGCAGTCGGATCATCCGGTGCATCCCAACGCGTGCGCGCGGGATAGAAAAAACCCAGCGCACACCGCCAACCCGCCGCGCATACCGGACCTCCCAGGCGATCGTTGATGTCCTGCCGCAGGATCTCCCGATGCAAGGCCTCGCTCTGCAGATCCCACCACATCGCTTCAATGACCAGGATGGTGTCCTCCGGCAGCCAGGGCGCGGGTGGGGCGCCCAGAATCCAGTACTCCCACGGCCGGCTGCGCAGCGACGCCAGTCCGGCATTCACACCGCGCGCATACGCCTCAACGATCTGTCGCTGCTCGATGCCGGCCTGCTCGATCACTTGCTGTGCGACATGGCGGAACCGAAAGACACGCGTGGATCGGTCCTGCGACAGCGCGATCTGGCCAAATAGTTGCGACAGTTCGCCGGCCGCGAGACGCCGCGATAAATCCATCTGGAAAAAACGGTCCTGCCCATGCACGAAGCCGGTGGCGAAGGCAAGGTCGATGCGGTTCGATGCCGTGATCGTGGGAGCACCGAGGCGGTCGCGTTCGATGCTGACCGGATCGCGGGTGCCTGCGGCACCCATGTTGCCGTCCAGCGGCGGCAACGAGGCGCGCAACACGCAGTAGGCCATCGCCAGCGCGCCAGTCACGACCAACAACACAGCACCTACGATGTATTTCATTCGTACGTCGAATGCAGAACGATTCGGTACAATTAGCGTATGTTAATCAATACATTAGAAAGATAACGCAGATTCCACATTACTAAGCCGCAGCATCGACTCACCAGTTCGCAGCATATAGTGGCTGAGTGCGCATCTTGCGGTCGATCCGAGCGAGGCGGGCGATGAATCGAGCGGTGACCATCCGATTCGCTGGCGTGCTGCTGCTAAAGCTGGCGCTGCTGCTCTGCTGCGGGGGCGTATCGAGCGATGTGTGGGCACAGCAGGTTCAGTTGATCACGGCCGAGGGCCAGAAGCAGATACTCGCCGATCCCGGCACTGATCGTGTCGGAGCTGCCGGCGCGGATGTCATCATCATCGAGTATTTCGATTACAACTGTCCTTACTGCAAGAAACTCGCGCCTGACCTGCGGACGCTGCTTGCCCAGGACCCGAAGCTCGCAATCCTTTACAAGGAATGGCCCATCTTGAGCGATGTGTCGGTCTACGCGGCCAGGCAAGCACTGGCGGCCGGATGGCAACACAAATACCTGGCAGCGCACGAGGCACTCATGAATGGACCGAAGCTGAGGGATGACGCGGCGGTCGATGCCGCTCTGAAGAGCGCCGGGGTCGATGTGGTGAAACTCAAGCAGGACGCCACGCGCCATGCGAGCGCTATCGATGCGCTGCTGACCCGCAACGATTCGGAGGCGCACGCGCTGAGCCTGCGCGGCACACCGGGCATTGTGATCGGCCGGTTATTGCTGCCGGGCGTCACCGATCTGGATGGCCTGAAGCAACTGGTCGCGGAATCCCGGCGATCGCCCTGAAGGAGGCAAACGTGAGTGGGAAAGAGCCGCAATCCCGGAACGATGTGGCATGGATCGTCGGTGTCGGCGCTTCCGCGGGTCTTGGCGCAGCGCTCGGGCGTCGATTCTCCAAAAGCGGATTGATCGCAGTGCTGACCGGCCGCAATGCGCAGCGCATCGAAACGATTGCTCGGGAGATCGAAGCGGCCGGCAGCAGGGCGGTCGCACTGCCTGGTGATGTCAGTTCAGCGGCGGAGCTGGAACGGCTGGCCGGCGCCGTCGCGGGCCTTAGCTTTGCGCGCGGCGATCTTCAATGCTGGCAATGCCGTGCGCGGCACGCCACTGGAACTTAGTCCGGAGCAATTCGAATCCACTTGGCGCGGCAGCGCCTACGCGGGGTTCCTGTTCGCCCGCGCCACATTGCCCGCGCTGCTGGCGGCCGGTAGCGGCAGTCTGCTGTTCACGGGCGCCACCGCATCGCTGCGCGGACGCGGGCCATTCGTGGCGTTCGCGGCCGCCAAGGCGGCGCTGCGATCGGTTGCGCAGAGCTGCGCGCGCGAATACGGACCCCAGGGCGTGCATGTCGCCCATATCGTCATCGACGGTGGCATCGATGGCGATCGCGTGCGCAGCGGTGCTCCCCATCGCGCCGCCCAGGCCGGCACCGATGGTCTGCTGGACCCCGAGGCCATCGCCGACACCTACTGGCACTTGCACCGGCAGCCGCGCAGCGCCTGGACCCATGAACTCGATCTGCGGCCCTTCAAGGAAGCGTTTTGATGTGCGGTGGCACCGTGGCTGTAAGGCCCGCATCCGTCACCACCGTCTCGGCGATGCGATCATGCACGCACTGACGGTTGCGGTTGATGAAGAATTGCGCAAAGCCAAACCCGAGCTCGAGAAAGGAAGCCCCGTAACCGAGTGCACGCTCAACCGACTGCCAAAAGGTCAAGCGAGCGTGCGTCAGCGAGATCACCCGAATGCGCATGATTCGCTTGCCGACCGTCCGGCCATTACCCAGGTACAGAGCCAGCGAGAAATACACAAGAAACACCAGCACATCGAGCAGGTGTGGAATGTTCGCCAGGGTATGGCGTTCCCAGCCGTGCGGAAAATAACGCTCCCAGACGAACTCCATGAGTTTTCTGAGCACCGAGACCAGTATGAAATCGATGCCGAAACCTGCGGCCCGTTGGTGGAATGCCGCCAACGGCAGACCATCAAGCTGATCCTCGCGAGCGGTCTCATGCGCCTGGTAGTACCTGGTCAATGCGAAGTTCGTCCCGATCGTCGGGCAGGAGGGCGACAGTGCGCTGTTCGGTCTTTGTCGGAACCAGTCTAAACGGCTTCATTGCCCGAAGCGACGGCGCCCTCGATTTTCTACCGCCAGGCGGCGGGGCCAGCGGCCTGGTGCAGAGTGAATACGATGTGATCGGCTGATGCGCGTGCCCCGAATCCACCGTGTTGTCATCGCTCTGACGGGCGCGTTATCGACCGCCCTGGCGTGGGCCGCCCCCCCGCCGTTGGCCAATAATGTCGAGGTTGAGCAGCTCTTCGCTAGCATCAACGCGTTCTGGTCGCAGCAGATCGCGGCGCTCGGCGCTCGCTATCGGCCACCCAAACTGGAATGGTTTGCGCAGCCTCTGAAGGACGGTTGCGGCGTACCAGCCGCGCTGACCGGCTCCTTCTATTGCCCCAACAGCGAGACCGTGTATCTGGATCGGCCGTTTCTCGATCGGCTGCCGGCCACCGCGCTCGGCTATGTGGTTGCGCACGAAGTGGCGCACCATGTGCAGTACCTGATTGGTACCACCGGCATGGTGAATCAGGCGCGTCTGCGCAGTAGCCGGGACATTGCCCAGCGCACCTTGATTACCTTTGAGCTGCAGGCCGATTGCTACGCCGGACTGTGGATGCGTTGGGCGGTGGCCAACGGCACCATCAAGTCAACGGCGGACGGATCCGCGGTACTGGAATCCGTTGCGGCGGTCAGCCAGCAATGGCAAGCGCATATGCACACCGGAGAGCAGATGCTCGACCCGCTGGTGCATGGCAGTGCGGATCAGCGCCGCAAATGGCTGCAGCGCGGATGGAGCAGCGGTCAACTCAATGACTGTGACACCTTCGGCGCGGTAGCGGCGGGCAACCTCTAGGCTTTGGCCTAGACTCGCGCCATGTCTGCCGATCCACGCAATCCAGAGGGGTCCTACCGCTTACTGGCCGAGCGGATGTTGAGTCGCGCGGCCGGCGCTCCGCTGCTCAATGGCAACGCCGCGGAGCTGTTGATCGATGCCGCGGCAAACTACCAGGCGTGGCTGGAGGCGATCTGCGGCGCGCAACAACGCATATTGCTGGAAAACTATCTGGTCCGCGACGACCCGGTCGGCCGCAGGTTTCGCGATGCGCTGGTGGAGCGGGCACAGGCCGGGGTATTGGTGGCCGTGGTGGTCGATTGGCTGGGCTGCTTCGGGCAGTCCGGCCATGGGTTCTGGGCCCCGTTGCGCGCGGCTGGCGGCCAGGTGCGGGTATTCAACCCGCCGCGACTCGGTGAGCCGCTTGGCTGGATCAGCCGCGATCACCGCAAACTGCTGGTGGTCGATGGTGTGCACGGTTTTTTGTCCGGGGTGTGCATCAGCGCCAAGTGGCTGGGCGACCCGCCGCGCAAGGTCCCGCCCTGGCGTGATACCGGCGTGGCGTTGCGCGGGCCGGCGGTGGTTGAGATGGAGGCGGCCTTTGCGCAAAGCTGGCGCAGCGCCGGCCCGGCACTGCCGCTCTTCCGGCCTGCCGCGGGGGAGGAGGCACCGGCCGGCTCGGTGGCATTGCGGGTCATTGCAACTGAACCGAGCAGCGGCGGCGTGTACCGACTCGATCACCTGATCGCGGCGATGGCGCGCAAGACCTTATGGCTCACCGACGCCTACTTTGTCGGCATTGCTCCCTACGTGCAGGCACTGCTGGTCGCGGCACGCGACGGCGTCGATGTCCGCATGCTGGTCCCGAGCGCCAGCGATTTGCCCGTCATCACCGCACTGTCGCGTTCAGGTTATCGCCCACTGCTGCGCGCCGGCGTCCGCGTGTTCGAGTGGAACGGCTCGATGCTGCATGCGAAGACGGCGGTCGTTGACGGCCAGTGGGCGAGGGTGGGTTCCTCCAATCTCAACATCGCCAGCTGGCTGGGCAATCGTGAGCTTGACGTGGCGGTAGAGGATGCCGGTTTCGCCGCTCAGCTTGCCGCTCAATATGAACGCGATCTGCACAATGCCACCGAGATCGTACTGGCGCGGAGTCGATTCCACCGTAGCGAGCGGGTTCGTACCGAGCCTGCACATCCGCCGAGACTGCGTCGGCCGGGCGGCAGCTCCGGCCGCGCAGCGGCCGGCGCGCTGCGCATCGCCAACAGCGTCGGGGCGGCATTGGCCCGTCGTCAACTACACGACGACACTTCCAGCGGTCCGCTGCTGATCGGCACCCTGGTGCTGGCCGCCGTCGCGGTGGTCGCGATGCTGTGGCCGGCGTGGATCGGTTGGCCTATCGGGGTGCTCTGCGGCTGGTTTTCATTGAGTCTGGGGGTCCGCGCCTGGCGTCATAGGGCAAAGCGGCTGGAGACTCGCAGCGGCGGCGTATAGAGTGGCTACACTGCAATCGAAAAGCACGCTTATGACGGCCCCGATCCTGCTGACGCCCGGCCCACTCACGACTTCAGCGCAGACCAGGTCTGCGATGCTCTTGGACTGGGGATCGTGGGACAGCGCTTTCAACGCGCTGACCGCATCGGTGGGGCGCGATCTGCTGGCGGTCATCAACGCGCAGCACGAACATGTCTGCGTGCCGCTGCAGGGCAGCGGGACATTCGCCGTTGAAGCGGCTCTCGGCACCCTGGTTGCAAGGGGCGGCAAGGTGCTGGTGCCGGACAACGGCAGTTACTGCAAACGCATCGTTCGGATCCTGGGCTATCTGGGTCGCGAGGCCATCGTTGTGTCGCATGGGGAGCAGGAGCCAGCGGATCCCGAGCGCATCGACGCCGCGTTGCGTGCCGATCCATCGATCACGCACGTCGCGCAGGTGCACTGCGAGACCGGTACCGGAATCCTCAATCCGCTGACAGAAATCGCGGCCACCGTGGCCAGGCACGGTCGTGGCCTGATCGTCGACGCGATGAGTTCCTACGGCGCCATTCCGATCGACGCTCGAAGCTTGCCGTTCGACGCGCTGATCGCGGCCTCCGGGAAATGTCTCGAGGGTGTGCCTGGCATGGGCTTCGTCATCGTCCGGCGCTCGGCGCTGGAGCGCTCCAGCGGCAACAGCAGTTCGCTTGCCATGGACCTGCTCGACCAGTGGCAGTACATGCACAAGACCGGTCAATGGCGATTCACGCCGCCCACGCACGTGCTCGCGGCGCTGCGTGCCGCCATCGACCAGTACCTCGAGCAGGGCGGGCAGCCCGCACGGCTGGCACGTTACGCCGGCAATTGCGCCGCGCTGGTATCGGGGATGCGCGCGTTGGGGTTGCAGACGTTCTTGCCGGACGCTCTGCAGGCACCGATCATCGTCACCTTCCATTCTCCACCCGATCCGGCATACGAGTTCGGCGATTTCTATCGTCGCGTGCGGGATCGCGGCTTCATCCTTTATCCGGGCAAGCTGACGGCGGTCGATACCTTCCGGGTCGGCTGTATCGGCGCGATCGGGGCCGATACCTTGAAGCAGGCTGTGGTGGCCATCGGTGATAGCCTGCGCGAGATGGGCGTGCGTCGGTTCGCTCACTGACTGGCGTAGTAGGCAGCCGCCTGCTCGATTTCGGCGCGAGTCATACCGCGGGCAATGTTCCGCATTTGCTCAGGGCGCAGCAGATAGGCAAAATAGGCGGCCAGGTCACGTATGTCCTACTCGCTCAGTTCGGCCACTCGCGGTCCCATGATGGCGCTGGTGCGCGCGCCGCTTTACTCCAACAGATAATTGGCCGATGCCGACAGCGCGCTCACCGCCGCCGCCCGCTCTCTGGCTGCTGCTCGCCACCGCGCTTGCATCGCTTCTGATTCGCGCGGGTCGATGGCAAAAGCTGAAGTTTCAGCTTCGGCTCGCTTAGTGGAGGATCGAGCAAGGCGAACTATCGGGCCAACGGTCGCCGCATTTTCGCATCGATGCGAGCGCCGAACCTGCCTCGGTTGATGACAAACCGCTCGTGGCGCCCGCTGGAGATCTGCTCGATTCCATCGTGAGAGGCTTCATGCTCCCCATGCCGCCTGCAGCGCGGCAATGTCGATCTTGACCATCTTCAGCATGGCGTCGGTCGCGCGCTTGGCTTTGACTCGATCGGGGTCGGCCATCATCTTGCTGAGGATACTCGGGACAATTTGCCATGAGAGGCCGAACCGACCCTTCAACCAGCCACAAGCCTCCGCTGAACCGCCATCGAGAAGGGCGTTCCAGTATCGGTCAATTTCAGCCTGATCGACGCAGTTTACGCTGAACGAAACCGCATGATTGAAAGGGTCGAGTGGTCCGGCGCTCATGGCGATGAAAGTTTGGCCAAAGAGAAGGAACTCGACTACTTTCACCGATCCAGGCGGACCGCTCGGCGACTCGCTTGGCATGCTAGTCACGCGGGTGACGTGCGAGTCCGGAAAGATCGAGGCGTAGTAGTTTGCGGCTTCCTCTGCCTGCGTTGAATACCAAAGAAACGGGGTGATTTTTTGCATGCGACTCTCCTTTGAGGTTTCCCTGAATTCGACGAATGATGAGATGCCAAATCGACGTGCGTTCGGTAAGTTTGGCGATCGCTGCGGGGAAAGAATCCAGGACGATGACTACGTGGCTTGATGTCTAGGTCAAAGTAGTGCTGTAAAACAATAGCTTATGTAATATATCTAATGTATATTATGCAGTCTCGGGCTTCTCCGGCGCGCGAGTGCCCACGCCGGATCCAATGATAGTCTGCTCGCATGCGACTTCATCCGACCGGCAAGTTCGACAATTGGGCCGAGCCTTACCGGCAAATTGAGGCGCGGCCGCTGGCGGCTGCCATGGGCGCTGAGATCTGCGGCGTCGACCTAAAGGCTGTCAGCGACGAGCAATTCGAAGAGATCCGCAGCGCGCTGTTTCGGCACAAGATGATTTACTTCCGAGACCAGACGCTGACGCATGCGGACCATGAGCAGTTCAGCCTGCGCTTCGGTCCGTTCGCCGAGGATGCCTACACTGCAGGCATTCCCGGCCATCGCGATGTCCACCCGCTTATCAAGGAGGCCGACGATCGTTCGGAGATGGTGTTCGGAGAAGGGTGGCACACCGACTCGCCATTTCTGGCCCGACCGCCGGCGATCACGATGCTCTATTCGGTCGAGATCCCGCCCTTCGGCGGTGACACGATCTGGGCTAATTCGGCGCTGGCTTATGCCATGCTCAGTGACACCTATCGACGCATGATCGATGGATTGATGGTTCGATTTTCAATACGGGACGTACTCCGATCTGCGCAGCAGGCCGTCGAGCAACGCGACAGTCCCATCGGGCGACTGGCTGCCACGCGCGCTGCCGAACGCCTCTCCGATGATCTCGTGCAGAAGATCGAGGGCAGCGCGCATCCGATGGTGCGCACGCATCCGGTGACCGGGGAGAAAGCGCTCTACCTCGATGGCGCTTATGCCATCCATATCGAAGGCATGCGCGAGGAGGAATCGGCGCCCATTCTCAAATACCTGGCCGATCACATCACCCAGCATGCATTCACCTGCCGGCTGCGATGGGAGACCAGGACGCTCGCAATCTGGGACAACCGGCTGTGTGTGCACCAGGCCTTTAATGACTACCAGGGCTCTCGGCGCGAGCTCTACCGGACCACTGTCTCGGGCGAGAAGCCGCGCTAGGCTCGCGTTCGCGCTCATGTCTGCAGAGAGCACTGTGGTTGCGAACCTCACGGCACTGGTGGGCGCCGAGGCCGTGGTGGCGCCCGATCTGCGCAATATCGCGCGGCACCTGGGCGACTACTGCGTGCAGGGGGACCCGCGCGTCGGCATCCTGGCGCTGACCTATCCGCGCCGTACCGATCAGGTGGCCGATATTCTTCGCTACTGTAACGAACGCCGCATCGCGGTCCAGCCGCAGGGCGGCATGACGGGACTGTCGGGCGGGGCAGTTCCCACGGTGCCCTGTGTGGTGATGTCGCTCGAGCGCATGCGCACCATTCACGAGCTCGACAGCGCCGCCGGTACGATCACCGTCGAAGCCGGGGTCGTCATGGAAGCCGTGCAGAAGGCGGCCGATGCGGCCGATCTTTTCTTTCCTCTGGATCTGGGTGGTCGAGGCTCCTGCCAGATTGGCGGCAACATATCGACCAACGCCGGCGGCAACCGCGTGCTGCGTTTCGGTATGGCGCGCGACCTGGTACTGGGCGTCCAGGCGGTACTCGCCGATGGCACGGTGATCGATGCCTTACGCAAGGTAATCAAGAACAACACCGGCTATGATCTGCGGCAGCTGTTCATCGGTTCAGAAGGGACGCTCGGGGTGGTGACGGCCGCCGTGCTGCGGCTGTTTCCGAAACCACGCAGCGTGTGCACCGGCCTGTGTGCAGTCGCCGACTACGCGGCGGCGCTCGAGTTGCTGGCGCGCGCCCGCACGGGATTTGCCTCGCAATTGACCGCCTTCGAAGTCATGTGGCCGGAGTTTTATCGGGTCGGTACCGTGGAGCTGGGTCGGCAGCCGCCGCTTGAATCCGGGTACGGTCTCTATGTCCTGATCGAGACCATGGGTACCGATGCCGGAACCGACCAGGAGCGTTACGAACGTGTGATCGGCGAAGCGCTCGAGGCGGGCGTCGTCAAGGATGCAGTCGTTGCGAAGTCGCAGCGCGAGGTGGGCGAGATTTGGAGCGTACGGGACTCCCCAGGCGAATGGCAGGCGGCAGGCCATTGGCCGCAACTGAGCTTCGATGTGAGCGTCCCGACCGGCGAAATCGGCCAGCTCGTGGCCGAAATCCGCGCCGTTCTCGCGGCCCGTTGGGCCAGTCTGTCGGCGCTGTACTTCGGGCACGTGGCTGACGGCAACCTGCACGTATCGGTGCGGATGCCCGAGCGTGCCGTCACGGCGCTCGAGATCGAGGAGGCCGTCTACCGCATTGTCTCCGCGCGCTGCGGCTCGATTTCGGCCGAACACGGCATAGGTTCCCTGAAGAAGGACTTTCTGCACTTGTCGCGCAGTCCGCCGGAAATCGCGTTGATGCGCGCCATCAAGCAGGCTATGGATCCCAACGGCATCCTGAATCCAGGCAAGATCTTCTAAAGGCCGAGCGAGAAACGGGGGAGAGAACGATGCAGAAAGCTGTGCGCAAATATCTCATGGCACTGGAGGCGGGCGATGCCGAGAAGGCGGCCGCCCTGTTTACCGCGGATGGGTGGGTTCGATCACCGTTCCTGGGTCAATTGCCGGTACGGGACTACGTTACCAAGGTCGCCCGCGCCTCGGGCGATTCG
>Ga0182024_10016996_pt1 | contig 13721 bp, 10 predicted proteins | sample P32metaG_FD_120480 | JGI IMG/M metagenome (GOLD analysis project Ga0182024, IMG submission 120480) | Permafrost microbial communities from Stordalen Mire, Sweden - P3-2 metaG (Illumina Assembly) | ecosystem: Environmental > Terrestrial > Soil > Wetlands > Permafrost | place: Sweden: Stordalen... | reverse complement strand
ATCTGGTTGCCAAGGAAGGGCGCAATCAAACGCCGCCGTTTCCTCGCGTCGCTAAGGCGAAAGGACGACCGGGAGCACCGCGACAAATCCTGACCGCGTGCATCCGGTGTCCGCTTCGGGTCAGAAGCGACCGACTGGCGGTGCCGTCGCCGTGTCCGCTTATCCCGCGACAGCGACCAAATCGCTGCGCCGCACCAAGTGACGCTGAGGGCCAACAGCAGACATGCCGCCTTCCCGATTAACAAGCCGCACCATTGCGCTATTGGCTACCGACGATCGAGCGCTTCAATGCTCAGGATGGTCGGGAGATGCCGCGCGATCTCCTGCCAGCGCTCGCCCTCGTCGAGACTGGCAAAGACCGAGCCGCTATTGGTCCCGAAGTACACCCCCACCGGCTCGCGTTCGTCACGCCCCATGGCCTGCCGCAGAACGGTGAAATAGCAGGCTTCCTGTGGTAACCCATCGCGCATAGCCTGCCAGGTCTCGCCGCCGTCTCTTGAGCGCCATACGGCCGCAGCGGCATCGGGCGGAAAACGGCCCGCCATGTCACCGTTCAATGGCACGGTCCAGATGGTTTCCGGGTCCCGTGGATGAACGCAGATGGGGAACCCGAACGTTGACGGAAGACCGCGCGTGATGTCGTCCCAGCTCCGGCCGCCATCGGCCGAACGCCAGACGCCGTGATGATTTTGCTGATAGAGCAAGTCGGCAGTCCCCGATCCCCGCATCATGTTGTGGACGCAATGTCCGGTTTCGCCATCGCGGGGTCCCGCGGGATGGTCATGTGCGGTGCTGGGCTCCGTGTTTGATAGTCGGTTGCGACGGTCCCAGGTCCTGCCGCCATCCTCCGTCGCAAAGACGCCGGCCGCCGAAATCCCCACCCAGAGCTTTTGGGCGTTCGCCGGATCAAACAAGATCGTATGCAAAACCAATCCGACGCCGCCGGGATTCCAGCTGTCGGCGGACGGATGATCGCGCAACCCTTGTACCTCTTCCCAACTCTTGCCGTCGTCCCGGCTCGCAAGCAGCCTTGCCGGTTTGGCTCCAGCATAGAGTGTTCCATGGGCATAGCTCAGCGACCAGACCTGCGCGAACTGATCCGCGAACGGCAGCGGTCGGCTGGTCCAGTTCATCATGGCGGCGAGTTGAGGATCTTTGGCCGCCCAATCGTCGATGAGACCCTTTGTGAGCTTGGCCACTTGCCAAGTCTCACCCGCGTCTTGAGAGCACCACACGCCGGCGCCGTGCCATTCGCCGCCGCCGCCGGCCCACAGCAAACCCGTGGCAGGGTCACCGACGATGTGATTGATGGGCCAGCCATTGCAGAATGGCCCCTTGACTGTCCAGCCCTGCCTGTCACTGCCGCCGGATATCAAGAAGGCACCCTTCGTCGTCCCGACAAGTATCGTGACCCCGTCTTGGTTCATCGCCGTTCTCCGGTTCCTGGACCACGCGCCGCTTTGTTCAACCTGCGTTGAAAGCGGCCGGGGGCATTGATCCACCCAAATAAGGGAGCTTCCTTGACAAATGGGTTGATATCAACGTTACTAGATGCGTGTCAACCCGCGCTGCCAAGCAGACTGGACTGCCATACCCGTGCACGTTTGAGGTGCGCGATGGCTGCCTGTGTTTGCACGTGCAGCGCGCCGCGCGCGCCCTGGCACGCCGCTTCGACGAGGCATTCCGCCCGCTCGATCTGACCAACGGTCAGTTTTCGCTGTTGATGTCACTCAATCGGCCGCAGCCGCCTGGCATCGGGAGCGTGGCCTCACTGTTGGCGATGGATCGCACCACCCTTACCGCCGCACTGAAACCGCTGGTGCGCCGGGGTTTGGTGACGATTTCCGTCGATAAGAAGGACCGTCGCAGTCGGCTCCTCACGATCAGGCCGGCCGGCCGCGCTCTGCTCGCGAAGGCTTTTCCTATCTGGCGCCAGACTCATGTCGAGCTGGAAAGGCATATTGCACAGCCAGAGGGGCTGCGGGCCGCACTGCTCGCGCTGGCATAGGCCGGCTTGATCGCTGCTCGCGCCCCCTAATCGGAATTGGCCGACTGCACGGTCCAACTCGTTCCGACATTGCCGAGACTGACGGACGAAGCGATCGTCGCCCCGTTCATGAACCAGATCGAGACGTTGCCGCTGCCGTCGACCCAGAGAATGTCGCTCATGCCATTGCTGTCGAAATCGCCGGTCTCGTTGATGGCCCAGGTCGTGCCGGTCGATACCGCCCCGACCGTGCCCGACGATTGAACGCCGCCGCTGCTGTTGAGGAACCAGATTGCCACCGTGCCGGCGCTGGTGTCGCGCCAGAGTATGTCGGCAACCCCGTCGCCGTTGAAATCGCCTATGCCTTGCACCACCCAATTGCTCGGCACGCTGCCGAGAACGGTGGACGTTACCGTCGATCCGTTCACCTGCCAAAGCGCGTAGGTGTAAGGATTGGAAGCGGTGTTCTTCCACAGGATGGTTCCGGCGGTTTCCCAGACGATACTCCAATTGCTGGATGGAGGCACCGTGCCCAAATCTGCCGATGACGAGATGGTGCTGCCGTTCATGAACCAAATCGCTACGTCACCCGACGTGTTCTGCCAGAGAATGTCGCCCAAGCCGTCGCCGTTCATGTCGGCCGTGCCCAGGACTGTCCATGTGTTTGGCACGTTGCCGAGATTGGCCGACGACGACATCGTCGGCCCATTCATGAACCACATGTAGACGTTACCGCTGGTGTCGCGCCACAGCAGGTCGGCTTTGCCGTCGTCGTCGAAGTCGCGCTGGCCGACGATCGTATAGGTGTTCGGTACGGTTGCGACATTTCCCGAACTCGCGACTGAGGCGCCGTTCATCAGCCACATTGCCACGGTGCCGCCGGCGGAGGAATTGCGAAACAGAATGTCGCTCATGCTGTTTGCGTTGAAGTCATGCGGCGAGCTTGCGGTCAGATTGACCGTGACGACGCTGTAAGGCGGGAACAACCCTGCCGCGACGCTGATCTGGTTGCCGTGGAGGTAGTTGGTCTTGTCCCAGACGCCGGCGTAGACAGGGCCGGACCCCGCGGAATTCATTAGATAAACATCGCCTCGGTAGAATCCCAGCGTATTCTGGAAGTTGATGGTGAACGCAGGCGATGTAGCCGTCTTGTTGATGAGGACCAGCACCATGCGTTTGGGATCGGTCGAATCGAGGCTGGCATAAATCGACATTTGCGCGTTGTCGCTGGCCACGGCAGAGACCGAAATATCGCCGAAGTGGCCGCCGCTGCCATCGTAGTTGCGATACATCTTGTATGCGCCGATGTTGAATTCATTACCGGCGTCGGCCACGTTGGGTACCCAATAAAAGACCGGGTATTGGAAGGCCGCGTACATGCCCTCGCGGCCGAAGGTCCCGAGCGCGTCCGCTGACGCGATACCGCCAAATATTGTCGCGCCGTCGCCGAAAGCCCATTCGCTGAAGGCAAGCTTCGTTCCCGGATAGCCGTTCGCGATCTTGGCGTCGAGCCGTGGTATCAGCTTCATCGGGCCGTTGAGATGATTCGAATCAGTGATGTAGCTGGGCTCCGAGTAGCTCGGATCCCAAAGCGAACGAGGCGCTTGCAGAAGGTCATTGACATTGAAGACCACGATGTAGCCGCTTTCCGAGTTGCCTGCGGTATTGATCGGCGCGCCCCCGGGAGTCGCCGCGATCTGAAACGAATTGGGGCCCAGGCCGGCGGAGAGGACGTAGTAGGGCTGGCCGACGGTCATGTTCGCCGGCAGCACACCCTTGGGGGTATAGGTGTAAGGCTGGAACGCCACGACGTCGTTGGCGACGAGGCCATGGCTCGGCCAGTTGATCACCGTGGGGTTGGCAAGCGAGATGATGTTCGTCGCAAGGTCGATGCTCTGACGCGTCCCTGCGGAATAATAATGCAGGTCGAGCACATCGAGCAGCCGCTTGCCGGCTAGCGTCGACTTCGTGTTCATCTGGCTGAGGTAACTGTCCAGGAACCAGATGTCGCTGCTGTAGCACGTTCCACCAGGCCCGCAGCCGTCCGACGCATTTTGCAAACTGGTATAGCCCTCCCAACAGCAGATGACTGGTGCGAAAATCAACGCATTGGGCGCGACCGAAGGGTCCTTCAGGGCGGTCGCAAAATTGGCGTTGTCGTTGACGACCTCGGCATAGGTGACAGGGGTTGAGGTGGGGTTTGGTGGACTGCCACGGAGTTGCGGCTGCTCGCCCGCCCAGAGGTCCACCTCGTTATCGAGGGAAATCCAGATCGGGAGCGCGGCGCCGGCCTGCAGGTTCGAGGGCCAGTTGGTTTTGACCCAGTTCAGGAATCCCTGTTGATACCCGGGGCTATTGGGCGTGTAACGTTGCGTCAGGAAACTCGAGTTGTATGTACAACTCGGCCAAGTAGGTTCGGGGTGTCCATTATTGACCGCTACTTAGCGCACGTCCTGGTTGGTCTTCGTGTCCGCGGACACATAGGGTTGGATCGGAACGGTCAGCAGCGTAGCCGCGGAATGATTGAGGGCATCGTTGATCGCGGGGGCGACGGCGGCGCCCGTAGCGGTGCTCGACGACAGGTATGAATCGTTCTGTTGATAGCCCGTGGAACAACTACCGCCGCAATCGGAATAATTGCCGTTCCAGTTGTAGGTCTGCCATCGTTCCCCGCCCATGCGGCGCGCGGTAACGTTCCAACTTGCGTCGACATCCCCGAGGGCGGGGACGACGCCGTACTGGGTTGGGGTTTGGGGAACATTGACGCCGTAGATCCAGGGCGAGATCGGCTGGACGTTCTGTGCCGCATCCACCGTCATGGTGACCTGCGCATGCGCCGGGGCAGCGAGCAGGGGCAGGATCAGAATCAGAATGGCGCCGCGCACATGCGCGAAGAGCCCGGCGCCGCGCCGCCGCAGGTGTCGGTTGCAGTCCGTGGAAGCGGCGCCGCAGAAAATTATCCGGGCAAGACGCGTGTGCATTGTGTTCCTCCGCAAAGGCCAACGTCAAACGTAGTCCCAACCCTGCGTTTGACGCAGAGTGAGAAAATGCTGCTTTCAGTGAATCTGCAACGCCCCCCAAGTGGTGTAAGTGCTGTAACACCCGCCCCCGGCGGGGTATAGGGCTGTCAAGCAGCCTTTTGTTTGCCCCCGATCCCGCGCCGCAGCAGCGCGGTGGGACGGCCTCCGATCCCCGGGCGATTCGCGAAAATCAAATAGCCTGATTGTATTCGCCGACTTCCTTGTGGGTGCGCAGCACGCGTCGACCCGTCCACTCATAAAACCCGGCCGATGTCCGCTTCAGTCCAAAACGGCTGAATCGCGGCGCGGCAGCGAAACGACGCTATGGGCCACTAAGCGACATTAGTGGGCGCACTCAGCCTTCTTACCTGTCGCGTTGTAATCGTGTGCGGTGGCGACGGGAGTAATGTATCTTTAGAAAGACCGGGCTCTTGATTAAAGTTCGTCCATGGACTTGCCGAACACGATAAGCTCAATTTATCTCTGATAGGCTGCGCGTTCCGCCCTGAAGACGAGACACGATGAATTTCGACGTATTCATCAGCTATCCGCACGAGGACAAAGCGACGGCCGATGCCGCGTGCGCGAAGCTGGAGGCTGAAAGCGTCCGTTGCTGGATTGCGCCACGGGATGTGAGGCCAAGCGCGGACTGGGCAGCTTCCATCGTCGATGCGATAGACAACTGTCGCGTCATGGTCCTGATTTTTTCGTCCCGCGCAAACCAATCGAAACAAGTCCATCGCGAGGTTCAGCGCGCTTTCGATCAGGAAAAGCCGGTCGTTCCGTTTCGCATCGAAAACACGGTGCCCGAGAAGACACTCGCGTATTACATGGGGCCAGTGCATTGGCTCGACGCTCTGACGCCACCTTTTGAACGACATCTTGATACGCTTGCACAATCTATCAAAGGGTTGTTGCAGATTGCGCCTGTTGCAGATGTGGATCAGCGGTGGGGGATCACCGAAAGTCCACCGGCAGAAGAGGAGAGGCGAGCGGCGGAGGAAGCAGAACGGCAGCGCAAGGCCGCCCAAGCGCAGGCCGCGCGCCGAGCCGAAGCGGAACGGCAGGCTCAGGAAGCGGACGCGGCGCGTCGTGCCGCGGAGGAAGCGCAGCGAAAGAAAATTGAAACTGAAGCAATCACTCGGGCCGTGGAGGAGGGTCGTCGCCAGAAGGCTGCAACTGCAAAACGCATTGAGCAGGAGGGAGCGTTCGCGGCGACCAAGCGGGCGGATACCGTCAGTGCTGTGGACGAGTTCCTCGCCGCTTATCCCGAGAGCCATCTCACCGGCGAGGCCAAAGCTCTGCGCCTGAAGCTAACTGAACGCGACGACGCCTATAAAGCAACGTTAGGTCGCACCGAGCCGCGGTTTTCTTTGCGGCCCTCGCGGCGTACTTTAGTAATCGGCGGTGGCGCGGCAGGAGTTGGTGCAGTCGCGACAGTCACAGCGATGGTCCTACAACCGTATCGTTGGGAGATTGGAGTACCCTCCAATTACATAGGTCCCTTAAGATTCGATGGTACTTATCAGACATCAATCAGCAGCAACCCAACAGTACTCGACCATTTCCGCTTTTATCCTGATGGCAGTGTCGTCGAAATGTGGCAGCACCATAATGAACCGAAACCTACGCCGACGACGTTTGTAAAAGGCCAGGGCCAAGGTAGCACTACTGCTAGCTATACGATCTCAGGCACTCACATCAAATTTTCGATGCCTTATCAGGAGACCTCGGTTGATTATGAAGGCACGATCGGGGATAGCACCATTAACCTCAACATATTTAGTCACATAGGTGAGCGCCCGGGTGCCCGGGCTCCATTCACTGGCAGCCATCACGACGATGTATATCAGTTTGTCCCATGGTCATCTTGAAGGCGCGACTGTCCCCGCGCGCATGAAGATGAGGACCGGCGGCAGCTTTGGGTCAAAAGGCGATATGCGGGCGTGTCAGCGTCACGTCCGCTTTACCCCTCAATCGCAGACATTCGCCCAGCAAGGTGGCATGTCGGCTCAGGGCCAAACTCAGACATCCAAATCGACTGCGCCTAGACGCGCTGGCGCTTTGTGCCAACTGCGAGACTGTCGCCTGACAACTTGGAACTCAGGGAAGCACTGTCCGGAAGTTGGCGGCCGGCAGGATGGAGGAGTACCGCCGGCCGCTCCGTTTCTCTAGATATTCAAGTTTCAAGCTGTCGCCATACCGGCAAACAAGCTCTTCTTGATGATCGCGTGGATGCCCCAATTGCCATCGACCACCTGCGTGACGCCGAAATCAACCCCGATGGACATGAGCGAAATCGCCTCGTCCTCGCTGAGCCCCTTGGTGGTCATCAGGAAGCTTCGCATCTTGCGGAATGCATCGCGCAGCGCGAGATCGATCGAGGATTTTGAGTAAATGTCCTGCTGTGCTGACGGACCGAGCTCGGCGAGGTAGTTCGCGAAGCTAAAGCCGTGCAACACCCACTCATCCTGCGTCTCGAGCAACGGGTAGGTCAGCCCGGCAAGTGAACCGGTCAGCGTATTCTGCTTGTGTAGGATTAGTTGGAAGGTGCCCGTCAGCGACATTTCGATAGCCGTGCCACACAATTCGGAATCGCCCTGCGCGGCGTGCGAATCGCCGACGGAGAACAAGCCGCCCGGCACCGCGACCGGATAGTACATCGTCGCACCCTTGCCAACGCGCCAATTGTCCATGTTGCCGCCGAAATAGCTGGGCGGAATCGAGTCGACGATGTCCGCTTCCTTCGGCGCCATGCCCATCACGCCGAAGTGCGGCCGAATGGGGACGCGGATGTTCTTCAGAACGTTGTGGTTCTCCTGAACGATTGAGTGGTCGACCGGCACGCCAGGATAATCGATGGTCTTGTGGACGACGCCGAATGGATCGGTCTGTGGCACCCAACGGAAATTGTAGACCGCTTGAGCCCAGTTGCGCTGCCCGCTAGTGTCGATTTCGTAGATTGTGCAGACTTCGCGCGGCTTTGGTTCCGTGAGCAAATCCTTGTAGTGGAAGCCCCACCACGCCGCCGCATTACTCCCGAACGATTTGCCAGCGTATGCCGGATTGGCGCACGGCCGCGGCTTTACGTCCATGATCCGAACTTCGAGGATATCTCCGGGCTCCGCGCCGCGGATCGCGACCGGACCGGTGCAGATGTGCACGCCGTAGCCTTCACCGGCTCCGCGCTTGCCGTCCATCGGTCCGGCGCCGCGGCGATTGACGCCCTTCTTCTCCTTGGTCCACAGATATATGCTCTCGAGGCCGGGATCGCCCTTGACCATACGTTCGACGTCGTCACCGGCGTGATGCGTTACCGCTTCGATGGTGACGTAATCGCCTGAATTGACTTCAAGCTGGGGCTTTAAAAGTTTGCTGAAGTAGCCCCAATGCACTGTGTCCGAGTTTGCCGGCAAGTAGTGGTAGGTAGGCTGGTCGGGCATGGTCTGTGCTGACGCCGGTGTGGCCAGCGTGCCGCTGGCCGCCCACGCAGCTGCTCCTCCGCCGGCCGCGAACGCGGTCTTGAGAAAACCGCGGCGCTCGTGGTCGAGGTCGTCGAGCAGCTGCTTTCGATGAAGCTCAAATTCTGGGCAGGTGTGATCGTCGCCCGAGCACATGTTTGGTCTCTCCCCGTGGTTGTTGGTTAAATTTGGCTACTGCAAATCATTGCAATAGGCATGCCAAGGCGTCGTTGAAGACGCAAACATTCCACCCGCCGAAGGCACGTTCAAGCCGGCGGCAATCCAGAGACGAACATTCTGTTCAGAAGACCCAACAGTCCGCGATGACGGCTATGGGTCATAACTGCCGCGACGCGATCACAACGCGATTTCCGCTTTCACCCCGAAAGCGGACATTCATTGCCACAGCCGGCATGTCCGCTAAGGGCCACAACCGGACCTTCGCAAAAGAATATTCGGGACCTCAAGCAGGTGTCAGAAGCCCACTAAGAATTAGCCCTTGGACTTCGCCAGCGGCTTCGCGACTTCGCGGGCTTGCTCTACGAAAAGCTGCCCGACAGGCCCGAGGGTGCGGTTCATTAAGGTCACGATCCCGATTGGCATGCGCGGAAGTGACAGTTCAATCGGCAAGACCCTGAGTTCCGGGCGCTTGGCCGGAAATCTCAAGACGGAAGCCGGGAAAATCGAAAGAAAACGCCCCGTAGCCAATAGGCTTATCCGCACCTCAGCGGGAAACGTGAACACCGTCGTACGAGGATAGTCGAGTCCGCTGCCACGAAAAGCCTCCACCGCGATCGACCCGAGCGCGCTTTCCGGTGGTGGCAGCACCCACGATTCGTTCGCTAACTCAGCAAGCTCGACCTTGCGTCGACGCGCCCATGGATTTTGCGCGCCCGCCACAACAACATGCGAGTCATCATAGAGAATATCAAATTTGATTCGCCCGTCCTCAAGGGGGCCGAATCTTTGCGCCACCAAGAGGTCGACGTTGCGCTCATTCAGTTCGCGATTCAAATTCTCCACCTGTGCGCTCACGAGATGAAACACAATGCGCGGATAGCGCCGGGAGAGCCTATCTATGACGGTTGAGACGAAGCTCGGAGCCAGAAATGGGTGGCAGCCAATTCGTATCTCCCCGGCTGTAGGGTCCGCGAGGAACTCGATGTTCTTTAAACCTCGACGCAGGTCATCAAATACGGCGACGCCGCAATCGAGCAGCGCGCGACCGTACTCGGTGGGTTCAACGCCTTGGCGGTGACGGTCAAGCAAACGCACACCGAGCGCATGCTCCAGTTCTGCGATCGACCTCGAAATAGCGGGCTGATGGCTGTTGAGGCGTTTCGCTGCCTCCCCCATGCTGCCGGACTGCACCACCGTCATGAGAACGTGCAAGTCCTGCAGCTTCAGCCGGCGTCCGATGCGATCGCTCAGTTGCATGGCGGTCTCCATAACGGTGTTGGTATGACATCATCACATAACAGTGTTATACTGCTATGTCTGCATCGACTAAAATCTTTGACCAAGGCTCGATGGCTGTGTCCCAATGCAGCATGCATCCCCCGAGCCTTGGGCCGGAGGATTGACCTATGAAATTCCCACGCCGACGATTGCTACACTTGGCAGCGACGGTCGCACTTCTTCCGGTCATCTCGCATTTCGCGAGGGCGGAAACCTATCCATCACGGCCCGTCCGCTGGATCGTCGGGTCTACCCCCGGCAGTTCTCCGGACGTATTCGCACGCTTGATGGGACAATGGTTGTCAGAGCGGCTAGGTCAGCAATTCATCATTGAGAATCGGCCGGGCGCCGGTACCAATGTTGCCACTGAGGCGGTCGTAAGGGCGCCCGCGGACGGCTATACGCTCCTGATGGTCCTTGCCGCCAACGCGATCAATGCAACACTCTATGACAAGCTAAGTTTCAATTTCATCCGCGACATCGCGCCGGTCGCAGGCATCGTCCGCGTGCCCCAGGTCATGGAGGTGCAGCCATCGTTTCCGGCCAATACGGTTCCGGAGTTCATCGCCTATGCTAAAGCACATCCAGGCAAGATCAATTTTGGTTCCGCCGGCACCGGCACATCGCTCCATGTGGCCGGGGAACTGTTCAAGATGATGGCGGGCGTGGACATGGTTCACGTGCCCTATCGCGGTGGGGCGACTGCGCTTACCGACCTCCTCGGGGGGCAAATCCAAGTCATATTCGACACGTCGCCCAACTCGATCGAGTTCATCAAGGCTGGCAAATTGCGCGCGCTGGCAGTGACCACAGCAGCGCGCTCCGAGGCGCTGCCAGGTATTCCGACCGTGAGCGAATTCGTACCCGGCTACGAAGTTAGCAGCTGGTGGGGTGCTGGCGTTCCCAAGAACACGCCTGCGGAGATCGTGGACAAGCTCAACAAGGAGATCAATGCGGGCCTCTCCGATCCTAAAATCAAGGCACGGCTTGCCGAAGTCGGCGGGACCGTGCTTCCGGGCTCGCCCGCGGATTTTGGCAGGCTCATCGGCGAGGAAACTGAGAAGTGGAGCAAAGTGGTCCGGTTCTCCGGCGCCAAACCCGACTGATCCGAGGGAGCGCTTGCGGTAATTATCTTTTTCGTTTCGCGACTCTCGACATCGCTCATCCTAGTCACTCGGCTCAAGTTGGCCCCAAAAAGGGCGATTTCCAAGGAGGGAGTCTTCATGAACAGAAACCATCCCATTGCCCCCACCCCCGGAGCCAAATGCCCGGGCCCCGGCGAGCATGTGTTTAACCTTGCGGAAGTGAATCATATCCTTGGCGGCCCTGGCTATTCGAGCGCCAACGGCGCTTGCATGGAAGGGGACCGCATGATCATCGGCTTGATGCGACTGCCCGCTGGTACCGGTGCTGTAACGCATTCGCATCCCAATGAGCAATGGATTTACGTACTTGAAGGCACCTACACAGGCGTGGTCGAGGATAAGCATATCGAAGCGAAGCCCGGTTCAGTGATCTATATTCCAGCCAATTGTTTGCATTCTGGCGGCGCAACGAAAGATGGCGACGTACTTTACTTCACCTGCAAAGACCGGTCGTATGGCATGCATGGCATAAAAGCTGAATGACAAGTCGTTCGTTACTCCACCACCACAAAAAGCAGGTACCGGGCTAGGGGCTGGACCATCCAGAACTTCGGCTTCGAAGAAGGGCCGGATGGCCGCTTCGGGTCAAAGGCGATCATCCACATCCCAACTAGGGTGTAAGCGTCCTCCCAACACGGAAGCCCATCGTGCGCTTCCAATAGTCGGTGGCGTACCTCTCGCGGGCGGACGTGCGGAGGGCCTTAGGACCGCTCTCCCAAGAACCGCCGCGAACGACGCGGTAGGAGCAATCTCCGGTGGTCCACACCGAACTGTCGGCGGGCGCGCCGCCGTACTTATCGTGATAGCAATCCTCGACCCATTCCCAAACATTCCCGGCCATGTCGTACAGCCCAAACTCATTGGCGGGGAATGACCCAACCGGGGCCGTCTGCTTGTTATCCCATTGGCTGCCGCAGCCATTGCAGGTGGCGTTCCCTGTACCGATATTGCTGCCCCAGTAGTAGGCCGTCGTACTGCCAGCTCGCGCCGAATACTCCCATTCCGCCTCCGTCAATAATCGGTAGGCCTTTCCAGTCTTGAGCGACAGCCACTCCACATAGGCCCCGATGGCTGCCCATGGCACATTGATTGCCGGCCGCGATCCGCGGCCCCAACCCTCATCATCTGGTTTGTAGGTGTGGCACCCGCCTGCGGCGACGCATGCATCCCAATCGTCGAAGGTCACCGCGAACTTGCCCACAGCAAATTGCCTTGCGATCGTCACCCTGTGCTGCGGGCCTTCATCGACGGCGCGGTCCTTGTCAGTCGATGGGGAACCCATCGTGAATGTTCCCGCAGGCACCACGACCATGTCCGGCCGATTAGTGCATTCCCTAAAGCTGTCCTTTGGCTTCAGCGCCCGCTCGCTTGCTGGCGAAAGTGCCGAAACGAAAATCGGCAGTGCTGTAGGAGGCCGAACTGCAACCCAAACACAAATCGCAACGATCATCCCGACACCGAGCGCGCCTGCGGTTACCAGCGCGCCCCTCGAAAGTCGCCGCGGGGCGCGTGGCAGAGGCCTCTTATCCACCGCGCCGACGCTGTCAGCGCGTTTAGCTGCAGCGATCGCCCGCTCCTGCTCTGGTCGCTCTTTCGCTTCGGTTTCATTCCGCAGGCGTTCGTTTTCTTCTTTCTTTCGCTGCTCATCCTGGCGCAACTTCTCTTCGGCTTGGCGCGCCGCCGCCGCGTCGCGCTCTCGACGCCGGCCTTCAGCCTCAGCCACGGCCGCTCGACGGGCGCGCTCCTCTGCTGCACGCGAAGCTACGGCTTCACTTTCGAGACGCTGCCGTTCTTGTTCCTCTGCCAGCCGCTTCGCTTTGGCTTCCTGCCGAGCTTCCGTTTTTTGAAGAGCCAGCGGTTCTTTGTCATCGCTGGGTTTATCCGCCTGCACGAACGCCTTTACGGAGGTCGAAAGCTTTTGAAGGTGCTGATCAAGGGGCGGTGTTAGTGCATCGAGCCAGTGCACCGGCCCTAAGTAGTACGCCAACGATTGCTGCGGAGCGACATCCTCGATGCGGAACGGGATTGCCGACTTTTCTTTGTCGAAAGCGCGCTGCGCCTCACGATCGATTTGCCTTGACCCATTGGTGCTTGAGGAAAATATCAGAACCATGACGCGGCAATTATCAATCGCATTGATAATTGCCCCAGCCCATCCGGCACCTGGCGGGACATCGCGCGGTGCGATCCAGCATCGGATGCCCTCAGCCTCAATCTTGGCGCATGCGGCGTCGGCTGTCGCTTTATCCTGATGCGCATAGCTGATGAAAACGTCGAAGTTCATCGAACCAATTCCACCCGGTACCAGCCCCCATTAACGGTACGTATCAGCTAACCGCGCCACATGCACGCACCAGCGACAATTGCTCAAGCCGGCGACCGATGCGGGAAAATTCGCCGCTTGGCGCATCGCGGTAAATGTCGCTTTGGGTCATTCGCGAGCGGGGTCGAGCCAGGAGCAAGTTCGACCATGTCCGCTATGCCCGGATAGCGACCCCATTCTGCCGTCCAGCGAAATGTCGCGATGGGCCGATGCTGTTGAAAAAGGTCTCGTGATTTTCGGCGAACAGTGATTCCGTATGCTGGAGGGATTCGGCTGCGGAGGTTTGCCATGATGGGTCGACAGACGGGCGATCAGAGCCAGTTGTTT
>Ga0182024_10016995_pt1 | contig 13722 bp, 11 predicted proteins | sample P32metaG_FD_120480 | JGI IMG/M metagenome (GOLD analysis project Ga0182024, IMG submission 120480) | Permafrost microbial communities from Stordalen Mire, Sweden - P3-2 metaG (Illumina Assembly) | ecosystem: Environmental > Terrestrial > Soil > Wetlands > Permafrost | place: Sweden: Stordalen... | reverse complement strand
CGCCCGCCGACGAACTTGAACTGAGGCCGCTGCCGTTGCCCATGGCGCTCAAACTGCCGCTGCCAATCCCGGTGCTGCTGCCGATGCCGCCGCTGCTGCCGAGAGATTGCCCGCTCAGCGAGCCGCCGCCGACGGAAAAGCCTCCCGGGGCGGGAAGGTTGACGGGGGGAAGATCCTTGCCATCGCTTTCCTTCGGCTTCATTTCGAAGATGTTGGCTCGCGCCAGGTTCGCCTCGCCGATGCGCAACTCGGGATACCGCTTCTTGCCATTGTCCAGGGAAGCGATGGTCTTCTCACGCACTTCTTTCGCGTATTCGTCGGCGCTCTTGAGCGTGGTCCCGTCCCCGCTCTTCCCGATTTTTCCCGGCGTTTGCAGCCCAGGCACGCTGACGTCGGCCAAGCGGTCCATTTTGTAATTGATATCGATGTCCAGACTCTGTGCCGCGGGATCGACGTCCGCGCTCAAGAAAGGATCTTTCTTCGTGGCATCGGGTTTCCGCAAGTCGCCCAACCTGCTGTTTTCGTCGTAGTTCCGTAATGCCAACGAGATTGAACCCGATTGTCGGGCCGCGTCCAACTTCAAAACATCTGCCGTCTTCAAGGCGAATGTGACAACGTCGGTCGGCATGGCCCTACCGGTTTCGTCGCGAGCCACTTGCTTATCGGCGCCGAGCACCAGGACGTTCTCGAGCAGCACTTGCGATTTGCTTTCTTTGCCTTTGCCCTCCGTGTAAATGACGTCCACGCGTGAGTTCGGTAGGGACGCGAAGCCGGCGGCGGTGGACTCCATATTGACCCGCTGGCCGACCGCTCGGTAGCCTTGCGGCAGTCCGCTGGAGTCCTTGGCTTGCATGGATGCCGAATTATCGACCAGCGATACAACCTTAGATTCTGTCCCCCGCTTGGTTGCCACGTCCGGATCGAGCACTTCGCTCACCGCCGCACCCAAAATCATGAACAGCACCACCGCCGCCGCGGCGAGGCACGCCTTCGCCTTGCCGGAGAGGGACAGGCCCCGCAGCAGCCGGCGCGCCTGCTTGGACGGCAGCCCGCGAATGAGCCGATCTTCCAGGGCGGGGCCGGGATGGGCGGCGGCGAAGAGCGGTGCCAGACGGCGTTCCAGCGCCCGCGCCTCCTCGGCCGAGCGAGCGCAGTCGGCACACTCGTGCAGGTGCTTTTGCAGCCGTTCGCCTTCGCCGACATCGAGCCCGCCGGCGACGAACGCGGCGATGTTTTCCTGGCACCATACATGTTCGGACATGATTGTTCTCCAAACTTTCAAAAACCACAACGCTCCCACGCCGCGGGGTGAGGTACTCCGAACCCCGCGGGTCAGGGTTTGCAGGATCATGATCCCGCCCGCTTGACTCACGGGTCAGCGTGTGCAGGATCATGATCCCGTCACGTTGACCCGCGGGTCAGCGTGTGCAGGATCATGATTTTGCACACCCTGACCCGCGGGGTTCGGAGTACCTCACCCCGCGGCGTGGGTAACATCTCCAATCAATTTTCGCTGATCCCTTCCAACCGCGCTCGCAGGATCTTCAATCCCCGATGCAATAACCCCCGCAGCGACCCGTTCGTCAATCCCAGCTGCACCTCGATCGTCTCATAATCCGCCCCGGTCACATAGCGCAACGTGAGCGGCAAACGATACTCCTCCGGCAACGACCGCAGAGCGGCCAAGACCTGATCGTGCAAATCGGCCCGCTCGGCGCACTGCTCCGGCGACGGCTGCGGACATTTGACCTCGGCGAGGACGTGCGGCTCGGCCCGCGGCGGCGGCGCTCGCTTTTGCCGGGAGCCGTGGCGCAAGGCGTCGGTCAGCACATTCTGGGCGATGGTGAGCAGCCAGGGCCGCAATCGCCCCGGATCCTGCAGCTGGCCGAGTCCGCGATAGGCCGAGAGCCAGGTTTCTTGCAGAAGGTCTTCCGACCAGTGACGGTCGCCTGTCTCCAGATAGAGACGCGCGTAGACGAGCCGCGACGTTCGGCGAACCAGCTCCTCGAAAGCAGGCCGATCCCCGGTTTGCGCCTTGCGGACCAATCCTTTGTCGCTGTCGCCATCGGTTGCGCTCATTGACCCTCCAGATATATAGACGATCTATGGACCGCTCGCGCACGAGGATGTGGGTCAGGATTCCGATCTTGACGTTTTTGTTACCCGGTCAGGATCGGAATCCTGACCCACATATGCAACGTCAGGATCGGAATCCTGACCCACGTTAATCATGAAAAAAATCTAATCTCTTTCGCCCCTTGATGTTATAGGCGCCGGCTCGTAAAGCAAAGCATAGCCGCCCAGACATTTTCCATGTCGCCGCTTGCTGGCACGGTGCGAGAAAGCGGCGGTTGGATTGCACCCAAGGAGTTTCCCCCATGCGTATCGTCGCAGCAGTCGCCAGTGTGCTTTTCATGATCGGCCTGGTGAACGCGGAAGAGTTCGTCGCCACCATCAAGAAAGTGGACGGCAGCAAGGTCACGCTGAACAAGACGTCGAAAAAGAAGGACTCGAAGAAATTCGACGACGAGACGTTGACCGCGGTCGAAAAGGTCAAGGTCCAGCTGGGTAAAGGCACGTTCAACAAGGATGCCATGAAGCTGGAATTCAGCGACGGCAAGGACGTTGAAGAAGGACTCAAGAGCGACATCTTCGCCACGGAGATCCGGGCTTTCATCACCACCAACGACGACGGCAAGATCACCACGATCAAGGCGATCAAGATGAAGAAGAAGGATTCATAGCCCGGCCAGGCCGCAACGAATCCAATAGCCTCACGCAAAGACGCAAAGACGCAAAGAAGAAATGGCTGACAAATGGAGCGGCTTGTATTTTTCCCCGTCCTCTTCTTTGCGCCTTTGCGTCTTTGCGAGAGACTTAATAACCCTACGCGTCCTACGTCAGGATCGGAATCCTGACCCACATTAAAATTTGCTGAGTGGCGAAACCTTTCCCTTCGGGACGGTTTTAATATCCTGGGTAAACCTTGTGTATCAAGTTTCTGCGTCCGGCGCGGTGCCTGGCGAGAGCTTTGAAAAAGCAAATGTGGAGCACTATGATGGGCAAGATTATTGGTTGCGTGACCCTGTTCCTGTTCGGCGCGGGGGTCATGCAGGCGGACGAAATCGTGGTGTCGATCAAGAAAGTGGACGGCAACAAGATCACCTACACCAAGGTGATGAAGGGCAAAAAGAACAAGAACACGCCCGCCGAGGAAGTGACCGTGACGGCCACCAGCGACGTCAAGGTGATGAAGGGCACCTATGACAAGAAGGCGAAGTCGTTCACCGCCGGCGACGCCATTGAAGGCGGCCTCAGCTCCAAGACGTTCTCGAGCGGCAAGACGTTCGCCCGCATCACCACCGACGACACCGGCAAGGTGACGCAGGTGCTCGTGGCCGACAAGGGCAAGAAGAAGAAGAAATCCACCACCAGCGACGAATAGTTGATTTTCCGTTGAGCCGCTCGCCTTGGGCGAGCGCGGTTGGGCTTGGCCCACGACGAACCGCGCTCGCCAAAGGCGAGCGGCGAAACAAGAATCGCGCCATTTTCATTTCCCTATCATCTTCATACGCTACAATCATCACTACTTTCTCTCCGCCCCGAGGCCCTGGTCGCCCTTTGCACCGGAGCAGTCCATGCGCGCGACGATCGCGGCAACCCTGGTGATGATGCTGCTCGGTCTACCCGCGGGCACCGCCGGCGACAAAAAGGCTGAGGCCGAGCGCGACGAACTGCGAGCCAAACTGCTCAAGCTCGAAAAAGCCCACAAGGCCGAGCTGGCCAAGCGTGATGAGCAGATCAATGACCTCAAGGCCGCCCTCGTGAAGCTCGCGGAGGAAAAGGTCAAGGCGGCCGACGCCAACGTGGCTATCCAGCGTTTGACCGCGGAGGCCCAGCGCTTCAAGGAAGAGGCGAACCTGCTTCTGGAAACGCTGAAGAAGCGTGAAGCACGGTTGGTTGATCTTCAGGAGCGGCTGGCCAAACAGGCCGACGAGTTCCGGACCGGCAAGAGCGAAGCGAAGAAGCTGCTGGATCGCAACGTCGAGCTGCTGCTGCTCATCAAGAAACTGGAGCAGCGCAAAGATGTTCCAGCCGCGGCCCCGGCCCCCGATGGCAAGCCCAATCCGCCGCCGGGCAAGGTCAAGGGCGCGATCCAAAGGATTCACCCCTCCGACACGAACGTGGTTCATCTGTCGGTGGGCCTCAATCAGGGAGTGAAGGTCGATCACACGCTCGAGGTCTATCGTTCGAAGCCGAAAGCGGAATATCTCGGCATGATTCGCATCATCGAGAGTTTGCCGGAACGTTCGGTTGGGCAACGCCTGGCGAGTTCGATGAACCTGGGGCCGTTCATGATCGGCGACCAGGTGGTGGGCAAGATCGAATTGCCCAAGTGACCGTAGCCGCGTTCGTGAGAACGCGGGGAACGTCCCCGGCGGTGGCCGCTCACCCGATGTCACGAACGCGGCTACGGGGAGGAAGGAAGCTTATGCACAAGATCATCGCGGCCGGTCTGGTGATGCTCCTGGCGAGTTTCGGGCTATCGCGCACCGAGGCATTCTTCCCGGCTCAGGACGAGAAGAAGTCCGCCGAAGCCGAACGCGATGAGCTCAAGAGAAAGCTCGCCGAACTGGAAAAAGCGCACCAAACGCAGATGATGGAGATGCACAAGGCGCGCAAAGCGGAACACGAACAGATCGCGCGGGCCATCGGGGAGCTGAAGCAAGCGCTCCAGGGCAGCCAGAACGAGAAAAACGCTCTGGCCGCCAGATTGCTGAAGATGGAAGCGGCCATGAAGATTTTGATGCTCGAAAAGGAAGCGGACCTCGAGAAGGTGAAGCTCAAGGCCGATCTAGCGGAGTTGCAACTCGAGCAGGTCAAAATGGAGATGGGCCGCGTCGCCGAGGAGGTCAAGGGGCTGTTTGGAGCGTTGAAGAAGCGCGAAGGAATGATCGGCGAACTGGAAGGCGAAATCAAGAAGCTTCGCGAAATGAAGATTCGCACACAGATCAAGCCGGACCAGCAAAAGCCGGCCAATCTGCCGATAGTGCGTGATCCGAACGCGTTCAATCCGCCGGTCACGAGCGTCAAGGGAAACGTCATCGGAGTAAACCCGAAGGACAATTCGATAGTGCAGATTTCGCTCGGCACCGACCATGGCGTGCAACCTGGCCATACGCTGGAAGTCTATCGCATCAAGCCCAAGGCGCAGTATCTGGGCACTCTCCGTGTGGTGGATAGTTCCCCGCACCAATGCGTGGCCAAGCTCATGAAGATTGCGCAGCCGGTCGTGCTACAGGTCGGCGACATCGTCGTGAATCAAATCAGTGACGATGCGCCCGCCGCGTCCGATGCGGCCAAGCCAAAGTCGCCTTGAGGGAACCTGTCGCATTCGCGGCTTGCCGCGAGCGCGAAACGATAAATCAGTTTTGAGTCTTCGAAGTTTTTTGGTTTCGGCGCGGTGCCGGGACTGGGAGCTTGGAAATAGAGTTGGAGCTAACCATGTACAAGATCGCAGCGGGAGTTACCATGTTGGTTTGCAGCCTTGGCCTGGCCACGGCTGAGGAGTTCACCGCCGTCATTACGAAGGTGGACGGCGGCAAGGTCACCTTGACCAAGTACGAAAAAGGCCAAAAGGGCGACGACGCCACCTTGACCGCGGCCAGCGAAGTCAAGGTGACCAAGTCCAAGGGCTTCGGCAAGAAGAAGGGCGGCGAGGGCGACCCGATCGAGGGCGGCCTCAAGAGCGACACCTTCGCCAAGGGCAACAAGGTTACCGCCCGCGTCACCACCAACGACGACGGCAAGATCACGGCCATCGCCGTCCGCGACGTGCTCAAGGCCAACGAGCTCAACGCCATCATCAAGAAGGTTGACGGCAGCACCATCACCTACGTCACGACCATGGGTTTCGGCGGCGGCTTCAATTTCAAGAAGAAGGGCGACGCGGAGAAAAAGGATGACGAAAAGAAGAAGGAAGAAATCCTGACCATGAAGGCCACGTCCAGCTGCAAGGTGCTCAAGGGTAAGTTCGATATCGAGGCCATGAAGCTCGACTACACCACGGTCGAGGACGGCCTCAAGAGCGACGTCTTCAAGGAAGAGGTCCGCGCTCGCATCACCGTCAACGACGACAAGCAGGCCACCGAGATCAAGATTGCCCCGGCGTTCGGCGGCGGCAAGAAGGGCAAGAAGAAGAACGATACGACGAACTAATTTGGTTCGCTTTCGCCTTTCGCTTGCGGATTCGCGTTCGCGTCAGGAAGCCGGCGTCGCCGGTTTCCTGAAGCGAGCGCGAAGCCGCAAGCGTTTTTTTGGACTACACTTCGACCAGGGGCGGCTCCACTTCGCTCATGCGCGGCTTCTTTTTCTTCTGCGGCAGGTAATAAAACGGCAGTCCCGCCAGCAGCACGAGGAAGCCGAAGAACGATTCCATGGGAAACTTGGATATTGACGCAACCACCATGTAAGCACACCATCCGGAAAAGACGAGCGGCAAAAATGGATACCAGGGAACGCGGAACGGCCGGGCAGCCAACGGCTCCTTCACGCGCAGAACAAGCAGCGCCAGCCCGGTGAGCAAGAAGAAGAACCAGAACACTGCCGCGGTCAGATCGATCCAGAATTCCAGGCTGTTTTGGCCGGTACCGATCAGAGCGGCGCCCGCCAGGTAGCTCAGGTTCAGGAAGCCGCAGATCGCCAGGGCTCGCACCGGCGCGCCCCATCTGCTCCAGTGGCCGAGAGAGCGAAACAGGCGGTGATCCTGCCCGAACGCCGAGGAAATGCGGGCGGTGGTGAAGATCATGCCGTTGATGGCTCCCAGGGCGGAGATCATGATCATGATGTTCACCACCCGGCCAACGTCTCCCTGAATGATCATGGCGGGCTTCTGCGAACGCGCTCCGTCGAAGCCGAGGGCCAGCAGCATGGCGCCGTTGACGAGCAAGTAGATCAACGTGACCCCCAGCGTGCCGAGGATCAAGGCCAGCGGCAGATTTTTTCGGCTATTCTTCACCTCGGCGGCAATGTAGGCCGCTTCGTTCCACCCCGCGTAGGTCCAGAGAACCACGACCATCGAGCTGGCGAACCAGCCCGGCTTGGCAGCCACGCTTTCCACAGCGGGAAAGTGCAGCGGGGCGCGCAGCAGCCAGACGATCATGCCGCCCAGCCCGAGCACCTTGGCCGCGGTCAGCAGATTCTGCGTGGTGGCCCCCAGCGTCGCTCCGAGGACGTTGATGACCGTAAGCACCGCCACCGCGATCAGGGCGAGCAGCAGCTTGGATTCGATGAGCGAGCCGGCAATGAGGTCGGCGGGCAGCAGCGTCTCGGCCCGTTCGGCGAAGATGTAGGCCAGGGCGCCGATGCTGGCCGGGCGAATCACCGCGAGTTGGGCCCAGCCGAACAGAAAGCCGGACAGCGGACCATACGCCCGCGTGAGGTAGACATATTCGCCGCCGGAGTGCGGATAGGCGCCGGCCAACTCGGCGAAGCACAGGGCCCCGACCAGGGCCAGGATGCCGCCCACCACCCAAGTGAGCATCGCTTCCCATGGTCCAGGAGCCTGCTTGAAGACAATTTGCGGCATTTCAAAGATGCCGACGCCGATCATGATGCCGACGATGATGCTCGTCGCGTCCCACAGCCCCAGCTCGGCTCGCGCTCCTTCGCCGTTCTGGCGCGTCGTTTCCATGCTGCGGCCCACCGTGGACAGGCGTTGACGGGGGAGAGTTCCCGGAGAGATCGGTTCACCACGCTCATTGTACCCAGCTCGTGCAAAAAGTGACAAGAGTTCATACGACGTCGCCCAAGAGCAAGAATTTTGGCGAGCCGAGGCCCGTAAGGGCCCGGGTTAAACTCACCCGAGCCCTTACGGGCCTCGGCTCGCCAAAACAAAATGCGAACTCGCAACGCTTGATTTTTGTCTCTCCCATGAGTTACGCTATGTGGAAGAAACAACTCACGTCTCCAACATGAAAGGCCCAGCCATGCGAAAAGCCCTTCTTGCGGTTCTGGCACTGGCGACGTTGGCGAACCCGGCCTGGAGCCAGCGCGGCATTCGCATCAGTTTCCCGCGGCCGACCGTAGCGCCGCATATCATGCCGCACGGTCCGCACATGGGACACTCGAACAGCTCCAGCGATTCCTCGGACGTCGTCTGGATCATCGTCGGTTCGCTGGCCGCGATTGGCCTGCTGGTGGGCGCGATCTTCGGCGTGCGGGCCCTCGTCAGAAAAGCGAATCCGGTGATGATTCGCATCGTTGCCGCTCCGCCCGGCGAGGCCCCCGAGGAAATCCGCAGCGAGTGGATCGGTCTCGAACTGCCCCTGCTCCCCGGCGAACCGCTGCCGATCACCACCCAGACGGTGGGAGTCCTGACCGATCGGCCCACCGGCGTTGCGACCGGGTTTGTCGTGGATGGCGCCAAGGCGATCGAAATGCTCGCCGCGCGTTCGCCGACGGCCGCCGAGTGGTGGCGCGAAGCCGCTCCGCACATCATGGCGCCGGGATACAAGCTATCCTTTCCGCCGGAGGTATGCGAAAAGGTGACTTAGGCCCAGACGATTTGACGCGGCGGCCCCAACGGGGCGTCCTGGGAGACGACATTGCGGACAAGGAATGTCCGCCATCTCGCCCCGTTGGGGCTGGCAAGGCCGGGCGATTGGGACCCTGGCCGTTGGCCTGGGCTAGCGCAGGTTGCCCCTTTGGGGCACACTGCTCATGAATTCGCGTCGATTTGCTTACGCTCCCGATCGAACAACTCCAGAAATAACCTCCGCGTCTGCGAAGTGCGCTGATCCAAATCTCGCAAGAACAATTGCCCCGCGCTCTGGCCCAGCGCACCGTCGAACCCGCTGCGCCGAGCGAGCTTCTCGATCTCCTCCGGCTGTTCGGGCAATTCGTCCAGCGAACGATTGTGAAAGATCCGCAGCCGATTCTCCACCAGCCGAAGAAAATCGTAACACGACCTGAGCGTGGCATGTTCCGCCGCCGACACAATCCCACCGTCGCGCAGAGCGTCCAGCGCCTTCCAGGTATTCGGCTCCCGCACGGCGGCGTGTTCTCGGCCATGCTTGATGCGGAACATTTGCAGGATGAATTCGATGTCCGCGATACCGCCGTAGCCTCGCTTCAGGTCTCGGCCGGTGCTGCTGGCCTGGACCCGTTCGCGCATGTGCCGGATCTCGTCACCCAGCTCGGGCCGCCAGGGTGCTTCGTAGGCCGCCTTCATCACGGCCGCCATCACTTCCTGGCCGAATTGTTCATCACCCTGGACGACTCGGGCTCGCGTCAAGGCCTGGCGTTCCCAGAGCTGGGCTCCGCCATCGTCGTAATAGCGGACGAACTCGCCCAGCGGAATGACCAGGCTGCCTGACTTCCCAGTCGGCCTGAGACGCATATCCACCTGGTAGAGTCTGCCCATCGGTCCCAGGAAGCTCGCCATTTTGATGATGTGCTGGGCCAGTTCCGTGAAGAAGTGAAAGTTATCCGTCAGCTCGAAGGTGTCGAAGCGCGTCGAGCCGGGCGGCGGCACCGTTCGGCCATCGCCCTCGTAGATCAGCACCAGGTCCAGATCGCTGTGATACGACATTTCCCGGCCGCCCAGTTTGCCCAGGGCGAGCAGCACGTACCGGCTCGGCCGGCCGTCGCCTTCCAGAAGGGTCGGGAGCCCCATGCGCTTCACCAGCGGCGGATATTGCAGGGCCGCGATCTGGAGCAAAATCGCCTCGGCCAGGTCGCTGAGCTCCGCCGTCGTTTCCGCGACGCTCTCCTTGCCGAGGATGTCGCGGACGCCGATCCGCAGCAGTTCCTTGTCCTTGAAGCTGTGCAGGATCGGATCGGGATCGGCGGCGCCTCGGCACAGCTCGCTCAGCTCCTGCCGCAGCTCCTGGGCCGTGCGTGGCTGATTGAGCACCAGCGTGTCGAGCAGCTCATCGATCATGCCAGGATTGTTGATCAAAATCTCGGACAGAAATGGGCTCCAGGCACACAGCTCCAGATACAGCTTGAGGCTCGGTGGGTTGAAGCTGAACAGCTCCCACAAGACCCCCTTGGCGCCGAGCGAGGCAGACACCTTCTCCAGGTTGACCAGGGCCATGTCCGGATCGGGCGTCTCGGCGATGGTCCGCAACAGCCGTGGAGCGATGTTGGCGAGGAATTGCCGGCAGCGGCGCGTGGACAGAAACGGCACGCTCTCCGTGGCGAGAAGCGTCAGATTCTGATAAGCGCTTTGAACGTCCTTGAAAGGATACTTGCCCAGCACGGCCTGAATGTTCTTGCTGGACGGATGCGGATCGAGAATCAAATCCGCTTCCGGCTCGGCGGCTGCTTCTTCAGTGAACGTCTGGTGCAGCAGATGATCGAGGATCTTGCGGTTGAGCGTGGTTTTTTCGCTCAGATCGTGAAGGAAGGCGCCCAGCGGATCGGCTCCCAAGGGCGAGTCAGCACCCGTAGCCGCATTCGCAAGAATGCGGGGAGGCGAGTCGGAACTAGGAGGGTCATCCCGCATTCTTGCGAATGCGGCTACGGAACCCTGGTCGTAACCCATCCGCAGGGCCAGCTTGCGCAGTTCGTCCGGCCGATCGGGCAAACGGTGCGTCTGCAGGTCGAACATGATCTGCAACCGGTGCTCGATCTTGCGCAGGAAACGATACGTGTCATCAAGGGCGCGATATTCCTGATCGGTCAGGCAGCCGACTTCCTCAAGTGCGGCGAGAGCCTTCAAGGTGTTGCGCTGGCGGACGTCGGGTAGGTCGCCGCCGTTCAGGAGCTGCAAGAACTGGATGGTGAACTCGACGTCGCGAATGCCGCCGTTGCCGGTTTTGACGTCGCTGTCGCCTTCGCCGGCCCGATCGCTGCGACGCTCGATGCGCCGCTTGAGCGCCTTGATCTCGTTGATCTCGGCAAAACTCAGATATTTGCGGTAGACGAACGGCTCGATGGCCTTGAGAAACTCATCACCCAGCTTGGAATCGCCGGCCACGGGCCGCAGCTTGATGAGGGCCTGGCGCTCCCACGTTCGTCCCAGGGTATCGTAGTAGGACAGGGTGCTGGCCAGCGATCGCGCCAGCGGGCCACGCTGACCTTCCGGCCTGAGCCTGAGATCGACGCGATACGCCTGGCCGCGATCGGTGTGGACCGACAGCAACCGCACGATCTCGCTGGCGACCTTGGCGAAGAACTCGTCGTTGCCGATGGACGTGGTGCGTTTGCCGGCCGTGCTGCCATCCTCGTCGTAGAGGAACATCAGGTCGATGTCGCTGGAGTAGTTGAGCTCTTTGCCGCCGAGCTTGCCGAAGCCGAGAATGACGCAACGGGCCGGCTCGCCGCTGCCGGCAGCCATGGGCGTGCCAAAGCGCTGGCCGAGGGTGCGCAGGGCGGCGCTCAGAGCCACTTCCAGGGCGGTGTCGGCGACGCGCGAGATGTCGCGCGTGATCTCTTCCAGCGGCCGATCGCGCATGATGTCGTTGGTGCCGATGCGCAAAAGTTGCCGCTGGCGAAAACGGCGAAAGGCCCTGAGCACGGCCGAGTCCTCGTGGGCGGCGTCCACTTCGCCCTGAAGCTGGGCGAGCATCTCCGCCCGGCTCGGACTGCTGCGGAGCGGAATGCGCAGCGTATCGAGATAGTCCGGAAAGTTGATGAACAGATCGCTGAAGAACTGACTGGCGCTGAAGAGCTGCAGCAAGGTCTCCAGCGTGCGGGCCCGGCTTTCGAGCAACGCCGGCAACTGCTCGGCTCCCGCGGGGTTGGCGAGGAAGCGTTCTAGATTGTTGAGCGACATGTCCGGATCGGCGCAGCGCGGCAGCAAACGGCCGAGCGGATGGCCCAGTTCGGCCAGGCGGTCCACGCCGATCGCCTGGCAGAGGTGCAGCAGGTTGCCGTGGCCGCGCTCGATGTCGCGCACGTTCCAGGCTTGAAGAAGGTCCTTGGCGTCGTCGAAGGAGTCCAGGCAAAGCTGCGCGTGCTGGGGAGTCATTGCTTCAAAATACCCCGGCCGTTCCGAAAAAGCTACGTCGCCCTCTCCCTCACGACGCGGGCTCCTTCTTTCTCGACTGCATCGGCAATAGCCTCAGCCAGCTCCTTGGCCCGAGACTTGACGCGTTGCACGCCAATCCAGCCGGTCCACCACGGGGAATTGCGGATGATGACGATGTCCACTTCATCGTGATGGCTGCCGTCCTGAATTTCCACGTCGAAGCAGCAGTAGGCGATGAAAGCGCCGAGGAAAATGCTGAGCGGGAAGCTTCCCTTGGTTGCCCGAAACGTCCAGCTGTTCACATCGCTGACTTCGAAATCCAATCCATCCGCGACATCGCAAGCGAGCCGCAGAGCTTTTTCGGGGGCCATGTCGGTCGTGATGATGAAACCAGCCATCGCGTTATCCAATCCCGGTTTCCCGCCGACGGAAATCGAACCCGTGCGGAACTAATTGATAAAGATGGTATCAGCGTGTCCTCTTACCGGCGCCGGCGATCTCCACGACCTGGACAAAATGGAAAACGGTCGGGTCGTCGCAGGCCACACCCAGAAGGCTGGCGTCAGCGAGCCGCCGCCAATCGTCGGAGCTAAGATCTTTGAAGTTCGTCTTGTGCTCCACGAGCACGACGCCGTCGAGCAGGACGGTCACGCCGTCGCGGCGAACCTGAACGGTGGTCGAGAATACCGTTCTTGGGGCGAGCGGCCTGGGCAATTGGCACCGCAGCGGCGGACTCGTATTCAGGGTGCCCGTGCTGCCGTTGTCGCCGCCCAGCGCCCAGAAGAACGAGCCGCCGCCCGGGTTCGGCATGATCAGGGAGATGCCGTTGCGCAGGGTCGGTTGCGAGCATGTGACGGTGAAGTCGTACTCCGCGGGAGGCTGGTAGGGAATCTGGATGCGCGGTACGAAATGCATATCGTTGCAATGGAGCACATTGTTGACAATGAGCCAACGCCCGTGAATCGGGTCCCGGGCCGCATCGATCAAAGGCACCAGATCGATGGTGGGCTTCCCAGCCACGCCAGGCGGCGGCGCCGGTTGGGCGGGCGCGTTGGGGACGGGGGAACCGAGCGGCTTCAGCGGCGGTTGCTGGACCGCCGGGTTCGGCTGCGCTGGCATGTCCGGCCGCGGCGCTTCGGCGTTGGGGGCCATCGGGCGGTTGAACGTTATCACCAAAATGATCGCCAGCAAAACAAGCCCAACGACAATCGCCCCGCCGGCTACCAGAAGGACTGTGCCGTTCGGTGAGCGGGATTCTTCGTCCAAGGAGCTGGACGCTCGCCTTCTGCGACCGATTTTGGGCCCGTCGTGGTCGCCCTCATCGGCCCTGCGTTCCGGGGCTCGTTTCCTGTCGGCGCGCCGCGGCGCCTCGGCCTGAATGCCATCAACGAATGGTTCTGCAACCTTGCGGCGCCCAGCAGGGAAATCGTCCATTTCATTATCTTCGAGCCTGCTTCTTCGGCGTGGAAGTTCGTCCTCGTTATCATCGAACCTGCTTCTGAAGCGCGGCGGGCGATCATCCCAGTCACGGCGTTTCTTCTTGGGACTTGCACAAAGAGCGGACAGGGAAACAATGATGATCCCGCATACCACCAAGATTCCCAATTCTGCGGCGACCCCTGAGTTCAAGTTTCGCAGATTTGAGGGCGGATTCCAAGCGGGTCGGCCAAGAAAAATGCCGGCAGGCAGGATGGATTGGCGATGCGAATTTGGCGGATGCAGCTGAGGCGCGGGCACTCAGCCGG
>Ga0182024_10016994_pt1 | contig 13722 bp, 9 predicted proteins | sample P32metaG_FD_120480 | JGI IMG/M metagenome (GOLD analysis project Ga0182024, IMG submission 120480) | Permafrost microbial communities from Stordalen Mire, Sweden - P3-2 metaG (Illumina Assembly) | ecosystem: Environmental > Terrestrial > Soil > Wetlands > Permafrost | place: Sweden: Stordalen... | reverse complement strand
GGCACGAGTGTGTCCAGGGACATTTCCTCGCGAAGCGCGTCATCGAAACTCTCTCGCCGCGGCGGGCTCTCGCGGTTCGACAGGGGGAGGAAGTCGATGAGCCTTCGGACCTGCGTCAACGCTTCCAGGTCATTGTCGAACGCGCCATCGGCGACCCCGGATTTCAGAGCGTGGACCCGATATCCCCCCAGTTCCTCGTGACTGACGTCTTCGTTGATGACGGTCTTCACCACGTCTGGACCGGTCACGTACATGTAGGCCGTGTCTTTCACCATGAAGATGAAATCTGTCATTGCCGGAGAATAGACATCGCCGCCGGCGCACGGTCCCATGATGACGCTGATCTGCGGGATGACGCCCGAGGCCAGCACGTTCTGGAGGAAGATGTCGGCATAGCCCGCAAGGGAATCGACGCCCTCCTGAATCCTGGCGCCGCCGGCGTCGAACAGGCCGATTATCGGCGCTCCGTTTCGGGCGGCCATCTCCTGAACCTTGACTATCTTCTCCGCCTGCGCTTTCGAAAGGGAGCCGCCGAAGACCGTGAAATCCTTGGAGAAGACGTAGGCGACGCGACCGTTGATCGTGCCCCAGCCCGTCACAACGCCATCGCCGGGGACGCGCTGTTTCTCCATGCCGAAGTCGTGGCTCCGGTGTTCGACGAACATGTCGAACTCCTCGAAGGAGCCTTCGTCGAGAAGGACGTCCAACCGCTCGCGCGCGGTGAGCTTGCCCTTGGCGTGCTGGGCGGCTGTCCGCCGCGGGCCCCCGCCGGCGACGGCTCCGGCGCGCCGCTTCGCAAGCTCTTCGAGGATATGCTTCACGGCGGCTCCGCGGGAGTGAGCGAGCAGGGGTAGCGGCGCGACGCGGATGTGACAAGCCGAGCCAGGAGGATGCGGATCCACGGTCGAAGAACGGCCGCATTGAAGGCTCACGTCAAGGAAGTAACGACCCGGCGGCGCAGTGAAACATCGATGTAACACTCTTCTGGCCAACTGAGGCGGAGACTGGCCGTCGGTGAGAGCGTAGCAAACGGCCCACGCCACGCGCGAAGGAGGCGACTGTGGCCATAGACAAGGATTTGAAGGCCTCGATCGCCGTCACCCGCTTTGGCCTGGGCGCCAGCGCCGGCGAAATCAGCCACGCCCGGGCTTGGCCGGAAGACTTTCTGTTGGCGCAGATTCGCGCCCAGGGCGCCGATCCCACCAGCGCCGACGCGGCCGGTTCGATCGCAAGGGTCAGGGAGCTGCTCGACTACCAGCAAGAGCGCAAGACCGCCCTGCAGGCGGGCGATCCCAAGGCCGATCCGGTGCAGGTGGCGGCCAAGATGATCCGAGCCGACGCCGGGGCTGATTTTCTCGCCCGTGTGCGGCTCGCCGCCGTCACTAACACCGCTTTCCGGGAACGCTGGGCGCTCTTCTGGGCCAACCACTTCACGGTGTCGGCCAACAAGCTGGCGACCGCGACGCTGGTGGGACCCTTCGAGGCCGAGGCGATCCGGCCGCACGTGTTTGGCCGTTTCGAGAACCTTCTCGTGGCCTCCTCCAGTCATCCGGCGATGCTGATCTACCTCGACCAGGCCCAATCGATCGGGCCCGACAGCGCCGCGGCCGCCGTCCAAAGCCGAGCCGGAAAGCACGTCGGTCTGAACGAGAATCTCGCCCGCGAGATCATGGAACTCCATACCGTCGGGGTCGACGCCGCCTACTCCCAGGCCGATGTCACCGAGTTCGCTCGAGCCATGACCGGCTGGAGCATCGCCGGCGAGCGTGAGCCCGAACCGCTGCGCGGCCGCTTCATCTTCCGCGAGCGCGCCCACGAGCCGGGCGCACGAACAATCATGGGCCGCAACTACGCCGAGGAGGGCCAGGGCCAGGCGCTGGCGGTGATGAGGGATCTGGCAAGGAGTCCCCACACCGCCCACCACATCGCCTACAAACTTGGCCGCCACTTCGTCGCCGACGATCCTCCCGCCGCCCTGACGGCGCGCCTCGAGCATGCATACCTCAGCACCGACGGCGATCTGGGCAAACTAGCCCGCCAGCTCATTGCCTCTCCCGAGGCCTGGGACCCCGAGCCGCGCAAATTCAAGACTCCGTATGAGTTCATGGTCTCCAGTTGGCGCGCCGCCGGGGTGGTTCCGGACAAGCTGGAGGTAGTCGCCCCGGTAATGACCGCCATGGGCCAAAAGCCCTTCAGCGCCCCTTCCCCGAAGGGCTGGTCGGAGACGGCGCAGGACTGGTGCGCGCCGGACGCGATCGTAAAGCGCATGGCCTGGAGCGAAGCCCTAGCCGAGGAGAGTTCGGCCGACAGGGACCCCGGACAACTTGCCGCCGCGGCGCTGGGTGCGCGCCTCACCCCGGCCGTCGCCAAGGCGGTGGCGCGAGCGGAGACGCGCGCCGAGGGCCTTTCCATCCTCCTCATGAGTCCGGAGTTCCAGCGCCGATGACTAATTCACAGGTCTGGCCGTCCCCTTCCCGCAGAAGGGTGCTCATCGGCGCCGCGGGACTCGGCGTGACCATGGAATTGCTGGGGGCGACCGCATGGGCGGCGGCCGAGACAAGTTCGGCGCGCAAGCGCCTGGTCGTGATCATCTGCCGCGGCGGCCTGGATGGTCTGTCCTTATCGCCGCCGGTGGGGGACAAGGACTACGCGGCTCTACGCGGACCCATCGCCATAGGATCTTTCAGTCAAGGCGGCGGAGCATTGAAGCTCGATGATACGTTCGGGCTGCACCCGTCACTGGCCGCCGTCCACACGCTGGCGATGAAAGGCGAGGCCCGCATTGCGCCGGCCGTGGCGACGCCGGACCGCGAGCGCTCGCACTTCGAGGCCCAGGACGTTCTCGAGAGCGGCGGAACGGTCGTCTACGGGACCTCGTCCGGCTGGCTCAACCGGGCGCTCGAAGCCATGGGCCCGGCCGGCAGCGTCAAGGCCATCTCCATCGGCCCCACCGCGCCGCTCATTCTGCGCGGCCGGATCGAGGCGGCATCCTGGTCGCCCGGCGGCGGCGCGGAGCGCGACTCGCGCCTGCCAGGGATTCTCCAGGATCTCTACGCCGGCGATCCCCTCCTCGGACCGGCTCTGGCGAGTGGTCTGGCGACCCAGGCGATGGCCAAGGTCGCCACCGTTGACGCCGCTGGCCTTCAGTCCCCGGCGATGGGCGATGGCATGGCCGCCGGCCAGGCCAATGCTGGCGGGTCGGAGCTTCGACCGCTGCTCAACCGCGGCCTCCCTCAGGCCCGCAAGATGGGGGCGACGCTGGCCGGCTTCATGACTCAGCCAGACGGCGAGAGGGTCGCGGCCGTTTCCATCGACAACTTCGATACCCACGCCAACCAGGGCGCGGGGCAGGGTCAGCTCGCGACCCGCCTCGCCTACGTCGACGCCTTGATCGACGGCCTCGCCCGAGGGCTCGGCCCCGCCTGGGACGACACCCTCGTGGTCATGGCCACCGAGTTTGGACGTACGGCTCGGATCAACGGCACCGGCGGCACCGACCACGGAACCGCCTCCACCGCCCTCGTCCTCGGCGGAGCCTTGAAGACGGGCGGTATCATCGGCGACTGGCCGACCCTTGCCCAGACGCGCCTGTTCGAGGATCGGGACACCGCGCCCACGCTCGACATGCGCGCCCTCTTCAAGGGGGTCCTTCGCGATCACCTAGGCATCGACAGGGGCGCCCTGGACACCAAGGTCTTCCCGGACAGCGCCGCCGTCCCGCCAGCGGCGGGTATCGTCGCTTAAGCGGCAACTACATGCGAGGGTGACTCGCCCCGCCACTTAGCCGAAAACGGCCGGGCGTCCTCCTGAAGTCCCCGAGACCCGTCGCCGATGCGCTTGCCAGTCCTCCCCATCGTCGCGGCGCTTGCCCTGTCGTTCGCCGCTCAGGGCGCGCGGCCGCAAGGCTCGGCCGCCGTCCCGCCGGCCTTCGCCCACGCCATCGTCGTCGCCGCCGAGCCCGACGCCGCGCGGGCCGGCCTGAAAGTGCTGCGCGCCGGCGGCAGCGCGGTCGACGCGGCCGTGGCCGTCCAGGCTGTGCTGGGTCTGGAGGAACCCCAGGCTACCGGGCTAGGCGGCGGATCTTTCATGCTTTTCTACGACGCGAAGACCGGCCGAACGACGGCCTACAACGGCCGCGAGAAGGCGCCGGCGGCGGCGACGCCGCGGCTTTTCCTGGGCGCCGACGGCAAGCCGCTGGGCTTTATCACCGCCCTGATGTCGGGCCGCTCGACGGGGGTTCCCGGAGCGGTCGCCATGCTCGCCCTGGCCCACAAGGAACACGGGCGGCGACCGTGGAACAGCCTCTTTGGCGATGCGACTAGCCTTGCCGATCAAGGGTTTGTCGTTCCCGGGCGGATGGGGGCGATGATGAACATGAGCTACTTTCCCCAGACCCACACCCCCGACGCCGTGGCCTACTTCTCGAAGCCGGGAGGCGGGGGCGCGCGCTACCAAGCTGGCGACACGATGCGGAATCCGGCCTACGCGGCGACCCTCAAGGCGCTGGCGAGCGAGGGCCCCAAAGTGTTCTACGAAGGTCCAATTTCTTCCGATATTGTACACAAGGTGCACGAAGGGGCGCTCCCCGGCGCCCTAGAACGGTCCGATCTTGCTGCCTATCGGGCCACCGAAGGTCCGGCTTTGTGCAGGCCGCACAGAATCTACCTCGTTTGCTCGGCGCCGCCGCCGGCGGGGGGCGTGGGAGTGCTCGAGCTCCTGGGCATCCTCGATCACACCAACATCGCCGACCTCGCGCCGACCGATCCGAAGGCGTGGCGGACCTTCGTCCAGGCGAGCCGGCTGATGTACGCCGACCGCGACTACTACGAGGGCGATCCGGACTTCGTGAAGGTCCCGGTCGCCGGCATGCTCGACCCGGCGTACGATGCCCGCCGCGCCCTCCTCGTCGGCGAGACCAAGGTCCCCTCCCCCGGCGATCCGCCCGGGGGGCCCGGGCACGGCGCCGACGCCAATGTCGAGAGCGAAGGCACCAGCCATTTCGTCATCGTCGATGCCGCCGGCAATGTCGTCTCGATGACGACCACGGTGGAGAGCATCTTCGGCTCGGGGCGGATGGTCGACGGGTTCTTCCTCAACAACCAGCTCACCGACTTCTCCTTCTCGCCCAACCAGCCCGACGGACGGCCGGCGGCCAACGCGCCGGCGGGCGCCAAGCGGCCGCGCTCGTCGATGTCGCCGGTGATCATTTTCGATACCAAGGGCCACGTTATCGCCGCCGTCGGTTCGCCAGGCGGCAACTCCATCGTCGCCTATGTCGCCAAGGCGCTGGTGGGCTTCATCGACTGGCGCCTGACGCTGCAGGAGGCCGTCGCCCTGCCCAACCTCGTCGGCCGGGGCCTTAGCATCGCGGTGGAGAAGGGCGCCGACGGCGCCATCGTCGACTACCTCAAGGCCAGCGGCCTGCCGGTGCGCGCCGGCGCCGGCGAGAACTCTGGGCTCAACGGCATGACGGTGACCAAGGCCGGCTATGTGGGAGCGACCGACCCGCGTCGCGAGGGCGAGGCGGTCGGCTACTGACCCTCTGCCAATTGCGCCCGCGGGCCTTTAGGTCTTAGCTGAACGGGGCCAACCTATCAGAGAGTTCCAACCATGCAGACCGCGACGGCTACCGCCAAGCCCACCTACCTGGGCTTTCTCAACGCCATATCGCTCGCCGAGACCAGCGCCGGGGTCTACCTCTCGGCCTGGGCCGATGCGACACCCAACGAGGATTTGGCCTGCGTCCTGCGCCTGGTGGCCGCCCGCGAGACGAGCCACGGCGATCTCTTCTGCCGCCAGCTGCGCGAGCTCGGCTACGACGTGCGCAAGAAGAGCGATCCGCAGGCGGCCAAGCGGCTGGCCAAATACGCCGACCCCGAGATCAGCGACCTGGAGAAGGTCGGACCCGAACGGCCGCGAAACGAGGGCGAGTTCGCCGACATCGAGCGGCGCCTCGCCGACGGCGAGTTCGACCCGATGACCGCCAACCTGATCACCTGGTACATCGCCGAGGAGCGCGACTCCGGAGCGCGCCTGCGCGAGGCTTACGCTTGCGTGCGGGCCGGCGGCAAGCCCGCCCGCAAGGCCAACGGCCATGCGGCGGCCGATGACTCGTCCCCCGGCGCCGATGCCCAGGCGATCATGGCCTGCATGACCGCCGGCTTTTCCCGCCTGGAGAAATCCCTGGAGAAGCTCGCCAAGGCGGTGAAGTGAGAGCAGCGAGTCTCCGCCCGCTACCGGCAGAGATCATGTCAATACCTTAACTGTTCTGGAGCGTGGCCTTCAGGTTAGAGCTGCTTCGCCCGAGCACGAAACGCGAAGCTGTCACTCCATGCCTTCTCTCAATGCCCTAGCCCTGCTGGCCGCCGCCTCGGCCAGCGTTCTTGTCGTCGCGCCGGCGTGCTCGCAGGACGCGGCCGGAGTGCTCGCGGCGAACCGCACCGCCAGCGGCGGCTCGGCGAGCCCGCGGGGCGCGACCGTCGAGCTCGACTTCGCCTATTCGGGCCAGGGCCTGACCGGGAAGGCCGTCACCGTATTCGACCGCCGCACCGGCGCCTTCACCGACGATTCGATCATCGGACCGATTGCCCAGGCCGACGCCTTCGACGGTTCGACCTACTGGGTGAAGGATGCTTCGGGGATGGTGACGCCGACGAGCGGCGGCGACATCCGCCAGCTCCAGGTCAACGAAGCCTACCGCAAGGCGAACCGGTGGTGGCGGGCGGCCGGCGGGGCGAAGATCGCTTTCGAGGGGGTGAAGAGCGAAGCGGGCGTCTCGTTCGATGTGCTCACCGTGACGCCCGCCGGCGGCGAGGCCTTCGAGGCCTGGTTCGACGCCTCCACGCATCTGCTGGACCGCACGGTCGAGCGTCACGGCTTCATCACCGCCATCACCCGCTACGGCGACTACCGTCCCGAGGCGGGGATGCTGACGGCCCACAAGATCACCGTCGACGACGGCGATGGACCCGACCAGATCCAGACCCTGACGGTCACCAAGGTCTCGACGCTGCCGGCGCGGACCTCGAGCGCCTTCGGACCACCGTCGGCGAAGCCGAAGGACTGGTCGATCGCCGGCGGCGACCACGAAGTAACGGTCCCTTTCCGCTTGTTGAACAATCACATCTATGCCGATGTGAAGGTGAACGATAAAGGTCCGTTCCTGTTCATCTTCGACACCGGCGGCCAGGACGTGCTCCAGCCGCCCACGGCCAAGGCGCTTTCCGAGACCGTGGCTGGCAACGCCGCCGGCCACGGCGCCGGCGAGGGCACGGTCGCGTTCGGCTTCACCAAGATCGACTCGCTGGCGATCGGCGATCTGAAACTGGGCCAGCAGTCGGTCGCGGTGCTGCCGTTCCAGTCTCCCAAGACCGAGGGGTTCGACGCCGGTGGCATGATCGGCTTCGAGGTCTTCCGGCGCCTGGTCACCCGCATCGACTATGGCGCCCATACGCTCACGTTCATCGATCCGGCGAGCTTTGATCCGAAGGACGCTGGAATCCCCGTGCCCTTCGCCTTCTACTCGATTCCTCAGGTCGAGGGCGCCTTCGATGGCATGGCCGGCAGGTTCGACATCGACACCGGCTCGCGCGTCGAGGTCACGCTCACCAGCCCGTTCGTGAAGGCCAACGGCCTTATCGCCAAACATCCGCAAGGGGCGCTGGTGGTCGACGGCTGGGGCGTCGGCGGGCGCTCGCGGTCCTACGTCGCGCGCGGGGCGAACCTGACGCTCGGAGCAGTGAGCGTGGATGGCGTCGTCGCCGGCTTCTCCACCCAGACCAAGGGGGCCTTCGCCGACCCGCAATACGAGGGCAATGTCGGAGCCGGGTTCCTGAAGCGCTTCGTCGTCACCTTCGATTACGACCATAGGATCATGTACCTGAAGGCGCTGCCGGCGCCGGTGGCCGATACCGGGGTGTTCGACCGGTCGGGGATGTGGATCAACCTCGCCGGCGACGGCTTCGAGGTGGTCGACGTCTCGGCCGGAGGAGCGGCGGGCGCCGCCGGCCTGGCGGTGGGCGATCACATCGTCGCGGTCGACGGCAAGCCGGGCGGCTCGCTCTCGGACCTGCGGATGTCCCTGCGCGACCAGCCGGCCGGCTCGGTCGTCACCTTCACGGTCAAGCGCGGCGAGAAGACCTGGGCCGTCCCGGTGACGCTGAAGGACCAGATCTGACTTCTCCTGCCCCGCGCCAGCGGGGAAGGGGGACCAGCCAAGGCGCAGCCTTGGATGGTGGAAGGGGCGCGGTGACAGAGCGGCGTTGAATGGGGCCGACGCCCCCTCACATGAGGGTCTTCGTGGTCAAGTGGTTATTGTCGCCTTGCTCCTGGGTTATCCTTGGTTGGTGATCCTCGAGGCCTGAGCCGGTTTGTAGACGGCCCTTGGGCCGCACGAACCTCACATCCGGTCGCCGCTGTGGAAGGGCGGCTGACACCCATATCCCGCTTTCGTCGGGCCGGCTCGAGGGGACGATACCAATCTCTACCGCGGCGTTTTTCAGCCAAGGGGGCGTACGGTCGTCCGCCTCAGGATCGGGCGCGGCCTGGTTTTGCCGCGCCGATGGTGTCGGCGTTATCCTCTCTAGGCGGCCTTGAGCACCGCGCCCTGAGGGATCTCGCCCTGGGTCTCGAAGCGCCACAGGGCGATGAGCAGCTTGCGGGCCAGGGCGACGATCATGACCTTGCGCATGCGGCCGCGGTCGAGCCCCACCCGCTCGTGGAACCAGACACTGAGTTGGGACCGCGGCTGATGCTTCAACCACAGCCAGGCCATCTGGATCAGGGCGGTGCGCAGCCGCGGGTTGCCGGCCTTGGAAAGGCCCTGCTCGCGATCGATCGAGCCGCTCTTCCAGGGCGTCGCCGCCAAGCCGGAATAGGCGGCCAGCTGCCTTCGGTTGTCGAAGTCCCGCCAGAAGGCTTCCCCGCCCAGGACGGCGCCGAACTCAGGGCCGATGCCCTTGAGCTTCATCACCCGCGCTCCGGGCGCCGGACGGTCCTGCGGTAAGCCGGCAAGCAAGGCGTCCCGCTCGGCCTCCACCGCCTTGATCTGGGTCATGAGGAGTTCCAGCCGATCCAGCTCCCGGCCGATCTGCAGCTTCAGATGCTCCTCCAGGGGACGGCCATCGCCGGTCTCCAGCCCCTCCAGCGCCCGCCGGCGGTCGGACCGCGCCGGCTCATAGTCGGTGATCCCCTGGGCCACGAGCAGGCCTTTGATGCGGTTGATGTGCAAGGTGCGCTCGGTCACCAGTGTCCGCCGCTCGCGGGTGATCCGCCGGCGATCCTCCGCCTCGGGGCTGGGGGGGCGCACCATGGAGCACACCCTCGGCTCGCCGCGCTTGTAGGCCATCAGCGCCCGCAGCAGGGCCTGGCCATCGATCTTGTCGCTCTTGGCCCGCCGCTTGCGCCGCGGCACGGCGATCGAGGCGGCGTCAACGACGTGGCTCTCGATCCCTTCCTCGCCCAGCACGCGGTCCAGCCAAAAACCGTCCAGGCCCGCCTCCATGATCAGGGTGATCGGAAACTCGACCCCCGTCCGGGCCCTGGCCTTCGCTTTGAGATCGGCCAGGCGTGTCAGCAGCCCCGCCAGCTCGCCGGCCTTGACCGAGTGGCGCGACATCGTCTGGCCCTTGCCCGGTGAAAGCGAGGTGATCAGCCAGACTCTTCGGCTCAGTTCCAATGAGACGAAAATCGCCGCAAGATCGGTTCGGATGGCGATCTGATCGTGGGTCGGGTGGTCGGATGGTGACATCGGTCGCTCCTGATTGAGTGGGTCGCAACCTCAGTCTGTCACGCCAGGTCGCCATCCACCCTCATAGGATCTCCACCAGTTCGCCTCCAGCGAGGCGGCCCCCTCCCCCGCTTCGCGGGGGCGGAGCGTCTTATGTCAGGAGCGCCTGGGCGATGAGGCGTTGGGTCATGGTCTGGAGGGGGGGTGAGGAGGGATCCATGCGCTGGATCATGCCGACGAAGGTGAGGTCGTTGACCGGGTCGACCCAGAACCAGGTGCCGGCCGCGCCATCCCACTGGTAGGTCCCCTTGCCGACCGGGACGCCGGCCAGGCGCGGATCTGTGAACACTGCCCCGTCCCAGGCGTAGCCGAAACCCGGCCGGATCGCCTGGTGGCCGACGCCGAAGGCGCCGCTCATGAGATCCTCGGAAAGGTGGTTGGCGGTCATCAGCTTGACCGACGCAGAGCTGAGGAGCCGCGCGCCGCCAAACTCGCCGCCGTTCAGCAGCATCTGGGCGAAGCGGGCGTAGTCGGCGGCGGTGGAGATGAGGCCGCCTCCGCCCGAGGCCAGGGCCGGCGGGGCCGCGTGATCGGGGAGCAGCGGGCTTTCCATCAAAACCAGGCCCCGGCTCTCGCTCTTCCGGTAGAGGCTCGCGCGCCGGTCGCGCTTTTCCGGCGGGGTATGGAAGGCGGTGTCGGTCATCCCTAAGGGGGCGAAGATGCGCTCGTGCATGAAGGCGGGCAGGCTCATGCCGGTGAGCGCCTCGATGATCGCCCCCTGGAGGTCCATCGAGATGCTGTAGAGCCAGCGCGTTGCCGGCTGGTAGGCTAGCGGCAGGGTCGCCACGCGCCTGGCGAAGTCGGGAAGCGAGGGCGCGCGCCAGATGTCGGCGGCGCGGTAGAAGGGCGTCACCGGTTCGGCCGGGTCGAAGCCGTAGCTGAAGCCGGCGGTGTGGGTCATCAGGGCCCCGAGCGTCGGCGCATGAGCGGCGTGCTCGAGGGTCGGCGCGCCCTTCTCGTCGGCGCCGATGAGGACCTTGAGGTCATTGAAGCCGGGGAGGAACTTGCCGATCGGGTCGGTGGGGCGCCACCGCCCCTCCTCGTGGAGCATCATCATGGCGACGCCGGTGACCGGCTTGGTCATGGAGTAGATGCGAAAGAGCGCATCGGTCTTCAGCGGCTCGGCGGTGGCCAGATCCTTGGTCCCCATGGCTTTGAGCCAGACCTGGCGGCCGCGCCGGGCGACCAGGGTCACCACGCCGGCGAGCTGGCCGGCGTCGATGAGTCTTAAGAGCTCATCGTCGATGCGCTGGAGACCGGAGATGGAGAGGCCCACATCCTCGGGGGCGGCGGGGGAAAGATCGCGGCTCTGGTCCATCATCGTCTCTTGGCGGGTGGCGCTCCGCTCTCAGCGAAAGGATCGGCGGAGGCGGCTTGCGGGTCAAATCCGAATTTGACGAGGCCGGCTTCGAGGTTGGGGGCGATGGGGGCGCTGATGTCGATGAGGCCGCCGGCGGGGTGGGGGATGACGAGGCGGCGGGCGTGGAGCTGGAGCGGCAGGCCGGCGGCAGCGGCCAGGGATGAGGGGGTGGCGTATTTGCGGTCGCCGAGGATCGGGTGGCCGATCGCCAGCATGTGGGCGCGCAGCTGGTGGGTGCGCCCGGTGAGCGGGCGCAGGGCGAGCCACGCGGCCGCCGTTCCGGAGCGAGCGAGGGTCCCATATTCGGTGGAGGCGCTCTGGGCCCCCGCCTCGCCCCAGGGCGCCGGGGTGATGCGCTGGCGATCGGCGAGGCCGGTCTTGGCGAGGGAGAGGTCGATCACCCCCTCGGCGGGGTGCGGAATTCCCTCGACGATCGCCCAGTAGGTCTTGTGGGCCGTCCGGCTGGCGAAGGCCTGCGCCAGGCGGGCGGCGGCGGCGGCGGTCTTGCCGAGGATGAGGACGCCGGAAGTGTCGCGGTCGAGGCGGTGGACAAGGCGCGGGCGCCGATCGCCCTCCCCCCAGGCCCCCAGCAGCGCATCGATATGGGCGCGGGTCTTGGTCCCGCCCTGGACGGCGAGGCCGGCCGGCTTGTTGAGGATCAGCACCGCCTCGTCCTCGAAGAGCGCCAGGCTCCGAGCAAAGGCGGCGTCGCGAGGCGAGACGGGCTGGTCCGCCGTTGGGGTGGAGACTCCGGGGAGCGGCGGCACGCGCACGTGGGCGCCGGCGGTAAGGCGGGTCTGGGCCCTCACCCTGGCCCCATCGACTCGCAGCTGGCCGCCGCGAGCGAGCTTGTGGATGTGCGCCTGGCCCAGGTGCGGCCAGCGCCGTCGCAGCCAGCGGTCGAGGCGGATGCCATCCTCGTCGGGGGCGACGGTGAGCAGCTTCACCTCCAGGGCGGGCGGGCTGGTCATGGGGTTAGGCCCAGGTGGGCGAGGAGGGTCGACATGTCGGCCGGGATCGGGGCGGTCACGCGGGTCTGGCCACCGCCGGGGTTGGGGAACTCCAGGCTCGCGGCGTGGAGCATGAGGCGGGAGGCCGGAGCGCCGCCCAGGACCAGCGCCCCGCCGTAGCGGGGATCGCCGGCGATCGGCCGGCCGATGGAGGCAAGGTGGACGCGCAGCTGGTGCATGCGGCCGGTCATGGGGGTGAGCTCGACGAGAGCCGCCTCGGCCGTGGCGGCCAGGGTGCGGTAGCGGGTCGAGGCGGTCTGGGCCTCGGCGTGATCGGCGGCGCTGACGCGGACATAGGCCTCGCGGCCCTGGAGTTCACGGCGCAGCGGGGCTTCGATCAGGCCGGCCGGCGGCGCCGGCGCGCCCGGAGCGACGATGGCAAGGTAGGTCTTCTTCACCCGCCGCTGCATCAGCGCCTTGCCGAGGAACGCCGCCGCCGGCTGGCTGCGGGCGGCGAGGATGACGCCGGAGGTGGCGCGGTCGAGGCGATGGACGAGCCGGGGCTTCACCCCGCTCTTCTTGGCGAAGGCGGCCATGAGATCATCGAGCGTATGGGCGGCGATCCGCCCGCCCTGGCTGGAAAGGCCGGCGGGCTTGTTCAGGGCGATGACGTGATCGTCGCGGAAGAGGACGAGGCTGTTGACGAACTCGATCTCCTGGGCGCTCAGCGATCGCCCTTCCCCCGGATCAAGAGTCCAGGGTCGTCGCCGCGGGCTGTTTTTCATCCTCCCCGGCGTGGCCAAAATTCCCCCCGGTTCGTCATGGCCGGGCGTAAGTCCCGGCCACCCACGGCGGGGTTCAACACCGCGCGGAGGGCGGCCGCGCCCAGGCGCGGCCAAGGCAGCTTCAGCACTCGGATCGGAGATGGGTCACCGGGACTAAAGCCCGGTGATGACGGTAGTTGAAATGGAAAGAGTCGGGCCAGGTCAGCCACCGGTCTTGGAGCGGAGGGAGGACCAGCGGGCCAGACGTTCTTTCACGGCGGCTTCGGCGCCTTCGCCCTTGGGGGCGTAGAAGGTGCGGCGACCGACGCCGTCGGGGAAGTAGTCCTGGCCGGAGAAGCCTTCGGCGGTGTTGTGGTCGTACTGGTAGCCCTTGCCGTAGCCGAGCGTCTTCATCAGCCGCGTCGGGGCGTTGCGGATATGGGCCGGCGGCATCAGCGAGCCGGTCTCGACCGCCAGGGCGTTGGCGGCCCCAAAGGCGGTGGTGACGGCGTTTGACTTGGGCGCGGTCGCCAGGTGGACGCAGGCCTGGGCCAGCGCCAGCTCGCCCTCGGGGGTGCCGAGGAAATCGTAGGCGTCCTTGGCGGCGATGGCGATGACGAGGGACATCGGGTCGGCCTCGCCGATGTCCTCGACCGCCATGCGCACCAGGCGGCGGGCGACGAAGACCGGATCCTCGCCGCCGGCCAGCATCCGCGCCAGCCAGTAGAGCGAGGCGTCGGGATCGGAGCCGCGTACCGATTTGTGGAGGGCGGAGATGAGGTTGTAGTGCTCCTCGCGGTCCTTGTCGTAGGCCGGGCTGCGGCGCTGGAGGACTTCGGCCATCTGGGCGGGGCTGAGCGG
>Ga0182024_10016993_pt1 | contig 13722 bp, 14 predicted proteins | sample P32metaG_FD_120480 | JGI IMG/M metagenome (GOLD analysis project Ga0182024, IMG submission 120480) | Permafrost microbial communities from Stordalen Mire, Sweden - P3-2 metaG (Illumina Assembly) | ecosystem: Environmental > Terrestrial > Soil > Wetlands > Permafrost | place: Sweden: Stordalen... | reverse complement strand
TATGAGTTTTTGATAACCTCTTGTGGATCTTGACCTTGCGTCGTTTTGGAGATGCTTCGGGACGAAACTGCAAGCTCTTGATTCATCGGATGTTACGTCAACTCAAAGCGCTGTAGTATTAGGGCGACCGAAATAAAGCCCCGGGCGAACGTACCCGTGAGTCCGGGGAGGGAAGGCCGCCTAATTCCGAAGGCGCACCCGGCCGGCCGCATCTCCGCTTCACCTCCGCCGGAAGACATGCTATGGTCTTCCGTCCACCGCCAGCCTTTCATTCCATACCGGTGGACCCAGGCGAGGACCTATTCGTGGCCGAACTCTCCACCATCAACCGAGAACGCCGTCTCAGCCCGCGCCTCCCGGCCCGCGGCGTCCTGAAGGCCGTGTGCCGCGAAGGAGCCTTGGAGCCAGGCCCCAACCTGGCGCTGACCGTGCTCGACCTTTCGGAGACGGGCGCCCGTCTGGTCATCAAGGAAGCGCTGTCGCCGGGCCGCAAGGTGTATGTCAACCTGGAAGGATCGGCCGGCGGCCGGCCGATCCTGCGCGGCGGCGACGTGGTATGGTCGCTGCCAATGACCGACGGGACCTTTTGTATCGGCGTCAGCTTTCACAAACGCCTGCAACCGAGCGATCTCCTCTCCCTGACCTGAAACGCCCAAAACGCCCCGCTTTCGTCTTCGATCCAGGAGGCCCCATGCCCGCCGAACGCCGGTTCCTCCGGTACACCGTGTACGACGCCGCCCCCGCCCTGTGCGCCGCGGCAAACGTGGCCCTGCTCGTTGGCGCCTTCGTACTCTTCCCGAGCCTGCCGTGGTGGGCCGCCACCCTGTGCTTTTGCGCCATCATCTTCTGTTACTGCTGGAACGTGCAGAGCATTTCGCACAACTTCATCCACAACCCCTTCTTCGCCAGCGAGTGGCTGAACCGCGCCTTCAGCGTCCTGGAGTCGATCGCCATCGGCGTGCCGCAGACGATCTATTACCACTACCACATGAACCACCACTGGGGCGACAACGACGCCCCCGGCCCCGACGGCGTGACCAAAGATTGGGGTTCGACCTACCGCCACGGTAAAGACGGCAAACCGGAGGTCTTTTGGAAGTTTTGCCTGGTCGGCTACTTCCGCTTCGAGTTGGCCCCGGTCTTCCGCATGATCGGCCGCCACGGCCGGCGGCACGTCCTCCTCGTCACGGCCGAGTCGCTGGCGCTGGGCGTCTTCTGGGGCGGCATGGCCCTGTGGAACTGGCGTACCTTCCTGTTCTTCTACCTGCCGTCGTACTACCTCGGCTGGGTGCTGGTCTACGCCCACACCTACATGCTGCACTACGGCGCCAAGCCGGGAAACCACTACGCCAACTCGGTCAGCTCCTATCACCGTCTGTATAATCTGGTGTTCTTCTTCAACGGCTACCACCAGGAACACCACTGGGACCCCAAGGCCCATTGGACGCGGATGGGCGAGGTGCGCGCGGAAATCTTGCCGGAGATGATCGCCAACGAGACGCGCGTCTGGCGCGGGCCGCACATCACGGGGTTTCTGGAGGAATGGCTGCGGCGGGAGCAGGGGGCGATGCCGGCCGAATACGCCCCGGCGGAAGAAGCGCGTCGTGCGGCCTGAACGACCGGGCTTGTGCCGAACGGAGCCGCGACCTTCAGGGCGCGAGTAAGGTCGAGGAACCTTATCCCGCTCCCTGACGGTCGCGGCTCCGACGTTTGTTCCCTTCCGCGTCACCCCGCGGCCAGCAAGAAGGCGTCGCCCAGCGGCGGCGATTGGCCCGGAGGCAGCGACCCACCCGCGCCCGGCTGCGGCAGCTGATGCCAGCCCAGGAAGCCGTCGAACTCCCACACGCCGGCGCCCGCGAAGTCGGCGTATTCGTTGCCGTCGCCGTCGATCGCCACCAGCGTCGCGCTGGTCGGGAACTGTTCCCGGGCGTTCGGGTCGATAGCCCGGTGGTATTCCTGGACGCCGTAGCCGGTGTACGACAGGGTCGCGTCGCCGAAGCCGTCGATGGCCAGGCCCAGCAGGTTGCTGCTCGTGCCGACGAACAGGCCGTTGGTGTTCGGCAACGACGGGTACTCCAACACCCTCTGCAACGACGGGAGGCTGACGATCAGGTCGCCCTGGGCGTTTACAGCCAAGGCAGAGGCGTTCTCGGACAGGAACAGGCTCCAGGCGGCGTGGGTCGCGGTGTATTTCCAAACGCCGTAGCCGGGGAACGCGGCGAAGACGTCGCCGCTGCCGTCCATCGCCAGCAGCGAGGCGTTGGAGGGCGTCAGGTAGCGCCACTGTTTATAGCCCGTCAGGTATTCGTAGACGCCGTAGCCGGTGAAGTCGGCGACGATATCGCTGTTGGCGCCCACGCTGAGCACCGCGGCGTTAGGGCCGCCGGGGTTGAGACTGTTCCAAACACCGGGGCCGGCGCCCGCCGGGTGGAACTGGATGCCCTGACCGAAATCGCCGAGACGTCGCCGGCGGGGTCGGCGGCCAACAGCGTGGAGTCGGGACCGCCGGGGTTCAGCGCCGTCCAGGCCGATGTAAGGGGGTCGTACTCGTAGACGCCCTTGCCCCTGAAGTCGGCGACCACGAGCGGCGTCGGGGCCGTGATGTTCGTCAGCACCGACAGCGTGTAGCTTGCCTGCCCGAACACCGGTTCATTGGACACGTCGAGGTCAACTTGTCCGTCGCCGTTGAAGTCTCCCACTGCCACAAAGCCAGCGTCTGCGCTGAACGTCTGTTGGGGGGCGAACTGGGGGGCAGACGCGCCGGCCGTCGTCGTGTTCAGCAGCACCGATACCGACCCCGTGCCTCCGTCGTTTAAGTTGGCGACGACGATGTCGGGGCGGCCGTCGTCGTTGAGATCCGCCACCGCCACGAAACCGAGTCCGCCGGCGTTGAAGGTCTGTTGGGCGCCGAAAGAGGAAGTCCCATCCCCGGCCGCCGTCGTATTTAGCAGCACCGAAACGGTCCCGTCGTCGTTGCTGGTGACGAGGTCGGGCTTGCCGTCGCCGTTGAAGTCGCCCACCGCCACGAGTTCGGGGCTGTCGCCGATGGCTAAGGTCGTTTGCGCGGCGAATTGAGGAATGGCGGCCCCGGCCGCCGTTGTGTCCAGCAGGACTAACACCCCTCCGCTTACCGTGACGGCGAGGTCAGGCCTTCCGTCACCGTTGAAGTCCCCCACCGCCACGAATACGGGACCGCGGCCGGCAGCGAAGGTCGTCCGGGGAGCGAAGGAAGGGACGGTGGCCCCGGCCGCCGTCGTGTTGAGCAGCACCGAGACGGTGGCATCTCCATCATCGACGGTGACGAGGTCGGGGCGGCCGTCGCCGTTGAAATCTCCCACCGCCAGAGAGGTGACGTTGTTGCCGACGCCGAGGTTCACTGGGGCGGCGAAAGATAGGACGGAGGCCCCTGTCGTTGTCGTGTTCAGCAGCACAGCTACAGGGCCGCCGGAGCTGGAGACGACGGCAAGGTCTGGTCTTCCGTCGCCGTTAAAGTCGCCCACCGCCATAGAGCCGGTGCCGCCGCCGACGGCGGCGAAGGTCTGCGGGGCGGCGAAGGAGGGCGCTTTTGCTCCCGGCACCGTGGTGTTAAGCAATATCTCCACGTCGCCTTGGTCGTCATAAACGGCGAGGTCGGGCCGTCCGTCGCCGTTGAAATCGGCCGTCAGAATTCGGTACGCAAATCGGTTAGTGTCGAAGGTCTGCTGGGGGGCGAAGGCGACCGAGGGCGTCAGCCGGTCCTCCAGCCGTTCGAGCGTCGGCCGGAAGGACGGCCGCGCCGGCGGGGGCGGCGTGCGGCGTGTGAACAGACGGCGGACCCAGCGGCCGATCAGGAATTGGGACATGGCACTGTTCCTCGATGCAGGGGGCGGCGTACCGCCCCTGGGGGGATGAGCGCGGGGGAACCGTTCTCCCGCGCCGCAGGAGTTTCAGAAGGCGGCGGCGGTCAAAAGCGTCACGTCGGCCGCGCCGATTTGATGCCAGCCCTGGAACGGGTCGTACTCGTCGACGCCGTAGCCGGGGAAGTCGGCGTAGCCGTCGCCCACTGAGTCCATGGCCACGCCCGTCACGGAACTGATGTCGGGCACGAGCACGCGCAGGCCGACCGACGGCCGGTACTGCTCGACCCCCTTGCCCGGGGCGTAGGCCGTCAGGTCGCCCAGGGCGTCAACCGCCAGCCGCGACGCCGCCGTGCCGCTGAGGAGTTGGGAGGAGCCGTCGGCGCGGAACTCGGCGACGCCGGCCCCGGCGAAGGAGGCGAACACGTCGCCGGCCGCGTCGATGCCCAGCTGCGACGTGTCGGTGCCGTTGAGCAGCACGAACGTGCCGCCGAAGGCGCGGTAATGGTAGACGCCGTAGCCGGTGAAGTCCATGGCCAGGTCGCCCTGGGCGTCGGCGGCCAAGGTCGAGGCGGTGGAGGGGGTCAGCAGCGCGGCGCTGCCGTCAGGGCGGAAAAGGCCGACGCCGGCGCCGGCGAAGGAGAGGAAGGCGTCGCCCTTGGCGTCCACGGCCATTGCCACGGCGTCAGTGCCGTTGACCATCTGCCAGACGCCGACGGAGGGCCGGTAGCGGAAGACGCCGTAGCCCTTGTAGTCGGCGAACACGTCGCCGAGGGCGTCCACGGCCAGCAGGGTCACGTCGGCGGGGTTGCCGGGGTTGAGTTGCACCCACTGGCCGGTCAGGCGGTTGTAGCCGACCACGCCCTGGCCGTGGACATCGGCCACGACGGTCGGTACGGTGGCGGCGAACGGCGTTGTCGTGTTCAAGAGCACCGCGACCACGGCGTCGCCAGCGCTGGTGACGGCGAGGTCGGGCCGGCCGTCGCCGTTGAAGTCGCCCGCCGCCACGGTGTTATCCCCATTGTCCAACACCGTGAAGAGTTGCTGGGCGGCGAAGGAGGGGGCGGTCGCCCCCGCCACCGTCTGGTTTTGCAGCACCGAGACGACGCCGCCGTTGTAGTTGGCGACCGCGAGGTCGGGCCGGCCGTCGCCGTTGAAATCGCCTGTCGTCACGGAGATGGGAAAGGCGCCGACTTGGTAGGTCTGCTGTGGGGCGAAGGTGAAGGAGGTCGCCTGGGCCGTCGTATTGTTCAGCAGCACACCGACTTGTCCGTCATTGTAATTGGCGACCGCGATGTCGGGTCGTCCGTCGCCGTTGAAGTCCGCCACCGTCACAGAGGAAGGAAGCGCGCCGACGTTGAAGGTTTGCTGGGCCGCGAACGACGGGACGGTGGCCCCTGCCGCCGTCTGGTTCTGGAGCACCGAGATCGTGTTGGCGCCGCTATTGGCGACCACGATATCGGGTTTTCCGTCTTCGTTGAAGTCACCCACGGCCACGGATTGGGGTTGCGACCCGACGTTGTAGATGACTCCGGAACTGAAGGAGGGGACGGTCGTTCCCCTCGCCGTCGTGTTCAAGATCACATTGACGGTGCCGTTGTAATTGGCGACGGCAAGGTCGGGCCTTCCATCGCCATTGAAGTCGCCGGCCGCCAAGGAGTAGGGGGAGTTTTCCAACGCGACCAGCACGGCGGGTGCAAAGGAAGGTGCGGTCGCCCCGGCCGCCGTCGTGTTCAGCAGCACGTAGACCGAGCCGCTGGTGCGGTTGGCGACCGCGATGTCGGGCCGGCCGTCGCCGTTGAAATCGCCCACGGCCACGGCGTCGGGGCCGGTGCCGCTGCCGATAGCGAAGGTCACTTGGGCGGCGAAGGAGGCGGCCGAGGCGCCAGGCGCCGTCGTATTCAGCAGCACCGAGATGGTGTTGTCGTTGAAATTGGCGACGACGAGGTCTGGCCGGCCGTCGTTGTTGAAGTCGGCCACGGCCGACCCGGAGGGCTGTCCCCCGGTGGCGAAGGTCTGCTGGTTGGCGAAGGTGACGGAGGGCGTCAGCCGGTCCTCCAGCTGCTCCAGTGTCGGCCGGAAGGACGGCCGCGGCGGCGGGGGCGGCGCGCGGTGCGTGAACAGACGGCGTACCCAGCGGGCGGCGATGGACGGGACCATGATGCGATTCCTCAGTGGGGACGAGGATGAACGCGCCCGCCGTTCCTCTCCGGAAGGGTGAGTCTGGCGGACGTTCGGATCATCAGCTGTGTGGGGCCGTTCGCCGCCCGGTAAGGCAGCGGCGCCCCACAAGGGAAGGCGACTGCGCGCATTCCCTTACTTTGCCAAGCACGGTTCCGGGTAAAATAGGCCGCGGATAAGGAATAATTCTTGGAAATCACCGCCGAACATGTACGTCTGTCAACCTTTCGCTCCGTTCAATCGTGGCGTTGGCGGGCGCAAGCCGTGGCCAAGCGCCTTGGCCCTCGTCGGCCGCCGACTGTTATTGGCGCGTGGGAAGGTTCGAGTAATAAGCAAACAGGGCCAACAGAAACGTCGCCGCCTGGGCGCCCTGGACAAGGCCGACGGCGGAGAAGACCGCCATGCCCGTGGCGGGGTCGCGCGCCGCGCCCGCGCCTCCGGTTTCAAGGAAGCCCCATGCGGTCAGGCCGAGCCATAACGCTAGCAAGCACGGCAAAAGCAGTCCCGCCCAAAGCGCGACGATGTTCCGGCGCAGGGTGTAGCGGGCGATGCCAAGCATGGGAATTCCGATGCCGGCGACGCCGACCAGGAAATAGGCGGCCGCCGACCAGGATCGTTCGACCTGAGGCAACTGACCCGCGAGCAAAAACACCATTCCCGCGAAGGGTAGGCTTGAGTCGAAGAAAGCGGCGATCACGGCGACCACGCCGGCGTCGCGGATGCGTTCGGGACGCCGGCACCAGTTCAACACCCGGCCGGCCCACCCCACGGGGCGGGCCTGGATCGGTTCGCCCGCCAGGAAACGCCGCAGGTCCGCAGCCAGTTCGCCGGCGGCGGCGTAGCGCTCGCGCGGCAGCTTGCGTAGGCACTTGAGACAAATGGTCTCCAATTCGGGCGGCACGCCGCGCCGCAAGCGACCCGGCGGCGCCGGCTCGCCGGAACGCACTTGTTCCAGCGTCGCCAGCAGCGTCGCCCCCTGCAGCGGCGGCCGGCCCGCCAGCATCTCGTACAGGATCGCGCCCAGGGCGTAGACGTCGGTGGCCGGGCCGACCGCGGCGTGGCGGCCCTCGGCCTGTTCGGGCGCCATGTACGGCGCCGTGCCCAGGAGGACGCCGCTCGTCGTCGGCTGCTCCTCGTCTTCCAGCACCTTGGCCAGTCCGAAATCGGTCAGGCGCGGCGTGAACTCCAGGCCGTCGCCGGCCGGGCCGTCGCCGTCGCGCCGCGGCATCAGCAGGACGTTGCTGGGCTTCACGTCGCGGTGCAGGACGCCGTGGCCGTGGGCGTGGTGCAGCCCGTCGGCCAGGGCGGCCGTCAGCGCCGCCGCCGTGCGCGGGTCCGGCGGTTCGGGACGTTTTTTGAGCCAGGCCGCCAGGTCCGGTCCCGGACAATAGGCCGACACGATGTAGCAGATCGGCCCCACCGCGCCCGCCTCGTACACGGGCGCCAGGTTGGGGTGTTCCAGCCGGGCGGCCGCCTTCGCTTCGCGGAGAAACCGCTCCCGCAAATCCGGACTCATCAAGGCGCCGGCGCGGGGGACCTTCAGCGCCACTTGCCGCCCCAGCAGCGGGTCGTCGGCCAGTAAGACGATGCCGAAGCCGCCGCGCCCCAGTTCGCCGCGGATGCGGAAGCGCCCGAACCAGACCGGAAGACTGCCCAGGTCCAACCCCCAGAGGGCGGCCGCGGGCGGGGAGCCGTCTGGCGCGGCCGCCGGCCCGCCGGGCAGCAAACGCCGCAGCAGGTGCAGGCACGACAGGTGTTCCTCGACGCGCCGGCGCAGCTCCGGGGGCGCGTCCGTCCCGGCCAGGGCCGGCGGCGGGGCGCCGCCGGCCAAGGCGTCGTCGCAGGCCGCCAGCAGCGAGGCGAATTGGTCCTCGTCCGGGGGGGCTTCGTCGGCGCTCATGGCGGCTCCCCCATCTCGCGCCGCAGCCGTTCCACCGCCCGCGCCCAGAGCTTGCGGACGGCGTTGACCGAACGCCCCAACTCGGCGGCGATTTCCTCGAAGCCGTACCCTCCCTGGTAGCGCAACATGAGTACTTGCCGATAATCGAAGGGCAGACGCGCCAGCGCGTCCAGCAGCTTATCGACCTGTTCGCGGGCGAGGGCCATGCCGCTCGGTGAGAGGGCGTCGGCCGACAGGCGCACGGTCAGGTCGAAGTCCGAGCCGTTCCGGTCGGTTCGTATTTCGCGGTCGACGTCCCGCTTGGCCGCATCGCGGAACGACCGTGTAAAGTTGGCCAGGTTGTTGAGCAGCAACTGGCGCATCCACGCCCGCAACTCGTCGGCGGATTCGCCGCGGAATTGGGCGAAATCGCGCTGGGCTTCGAGAAAGGTTTCCTGCACCAGGTCCGAGGCGCCGGCCTTGGCTTGCAGGACGGCGTCCAGGTTGGCGCGGGCGACCACCATCAGATAGGCGCGGCAGGCGTCCAGAATTTGTCCGAGGGTTTCGCGGGAGCCGGCCCGCGCCCGGCTGAGCAAATCCGCGAAATCGTCGATGGGCGGCGTCATTCGATTCCTCTCTATCCGCGCGTTGTAATGCTATGATAGGAAGAATTGAGACACGGAAGCACGGGTTGTAGGATAGGTTTCGATGGAACCAACTCCGGCGACCGGCCCACGCCTCAGCACCGGGGCCGTCGTCAGCCTGGTGCTCGGCGTCGCGTCGCCGGTCCTTCTGTTTCTGACCGGCGTCCCCGCCCTGTGGGTCGGCCTCCAAAGCCTGCGGGCCATCAACGCCAGCGACGGCCGCCTCTCCGACCGCCGCCTCGCCGCGGCCGGCATGGTCCTCGGCGGTCTCGGCTGCGCCGCGTCCGTGCTCGGCCTGCTGATGATCGTGTTCACGACCCTTCATGTCCGCAGTCAAAGGCTGGAGTGTCTCAACAACCTGCGCCAGATCGGCCAGGCCGTGCTGAAATATCAGGACACGTATAAGGCCTTCCCGCCCGGCACGGTGGCCAACGCCGCTCTGCCGCCCGACAAACGCCTGAGCTGGCTGACCACGTTGCCGCCCTACATGGAACAAAAAACGCCGAACGCCCACGCCATGCAATCGCTCGCCGATCAACTCGACCCGTCACTGGCCTGGGACGCGGGCGGCAACGCCGCCGTCGCCCATACCACGGCCCCGCTGTTCCGCTGCCCGGCCGATCCGCTGCACGACCCACGCACCACGCCGGGCCTCACCGACTACGTCGGTTTCGCCGGCGTCGGCCGGGACGCGGCCGAACTGAAGCGCGGCGACCCGATGGCCGGCGTCTTTGGGTACGACCGCACCGTCGCGCCGACCGACCTGACGGCCGGGACCACGCGCACGCTGCTGGCCTCGGAAACGACGCGGGACAACGGCCCGTGGACGGCCGGCGGCCGGCCGACGGTGCGCGGCATCGACCCCGACGACGCCCCGTATATCGGCCCCGGCCGCGCCTTCGGCGGCCTGCACCCCGGCGGCCTGAACGTCCTTTGGGCCGACGGCTCCGCCGGCTTCATGGAAGATACGATTTCGCCGCCATTATTCGAGTCGCTGACGCGCGTCCGGCGCGACGGCGACTGACGCCTCATCCCGCCTTTTCGCCGGCGCGCGGCATGTCCTTGTCGCGGTTCATGCCCTTTTCCTTGTCGTTGCTACAGCCGGCCGCGAGGCACAGTACCGCCACGGCCGTCAGAATCGCCAGCAGTCTTCTCATCGCACGCTCCCCGGCTTGGGCCTTCCTACGCGGTCATGATACAGATGGCGCCGCGCCCGGCCGCAAACGAACAGGGCCGGCCGCGAGGTGGCGGCCGGCCCTGTTCGTTGTGCGGAAAGTAAACCCGGATGGGTTACTTGTTGTCCTTGGGGGTGACGGTCGCGCTGTCCTTGACCTCGCTCTTGTCCTTGACCGTCGACGTGTCCTTGACGTCGGCCTTGTCCTTGATGTCGGCCTTGTCCTTCACTTCGGTCGTGCCGGACTTGGGCGTGACGGTCGGGGCGGTCGAGGCAGCCGGGCCGCAGCCCACCGTGCTCACCGCCAGAACGCCGCCAACCATCAGCATCGCAATCAGCTTCTTCATGAGCCTATCTTCCTTTCGATTCTGCGTGAGAAAAACCCGGACGATCTCTTCTCTGGTTCCTTGTATCATCCGGCGCGTTACTTGCTCTTGGCCTCGACCTTGGTCACCGAATCGCCCTTCATGGTGACGGTGGCCGTCTGGCCCTTCTTTACGTCTCCCAGTTTGGCGTCCTTGCCGTCGAGCATGACCATCGCCTCGGTGGGAACGGTCATCGTCTTATCTTTGCCGTCCACGGACAGGGTCAGCTTGTCGTCGTCCACGCCGACCACCTTGCCGGAAGCGGTGGTTTCCTTATCGGTCGTGACCGAGGTCTTGTCCTTTTCCGGCGTGCTCTTGTCGGCCGGCGGCGTGGGCTTGTCCGCGGGCGGCGTGGTCTTGTCGGGAGCAGGCTTGTCCGCGGGCGGCGTGGTCTTGTCCGCGGGCGGCGTGGTCTTGTCGGCCGGCGGCGTCACTTTATCGGCGGGAGGAGTGATCTTGTCGGCCGGCGGCGTCACCTTGTCGGCCGGCGGCGTGACCTTATCCGCGGGCGGCGTCGTCTTATCGGCGGGCGTGATTTCGGCCTTGTCCTTGACCTCGTTCTTATCCTTGACCGTCGCCGTGTCCTTGACGGCGGCATTGTCCTTAACCGTCGCGGTGTCCTTGACCGTCGTCGTCGTGTCCTTCTTGGGGGTGACAATAGGGGCGGGGCCGGTGCTCGGGGCCGGCGGGCAGCCGGTGGTCAGCGCCAGCAGGCCGCCGGCAGCCAGCATCGCAAGAAGCTTCTTCATGGGTGGACCGTCCTTTGAACGGGAATATTAGGAAGCGTGTAGCTTCCCCAACCGGCCCCTGCGGCCGGCGGCACAACAGGTAGGATGCGCCTGCCTTCTGTTTATTCCCAAAAAATCCCGCCGTCCACCCGAACAACCAAGAAGAGGGGGAGCGCCTCTGGATTTAGGCGAGCGGCCGGCGTAAGCCGGCCGGTGTAGCCTAGCGTCACGGAACGGAAGACGCACCGGCCGGCTTACGCCGGCCGCTCGCCTACGGTTGCTTAGGCTCCGGCGCCGGTTTGCGCTGGCGTCCGGCCCCCGGCCGACATAAAGTAAACTCCTCTCCCGCCTCCGTCCGGCCGCGGTTTTTCCCGACGCCTCGGGAATAAATCGTCCCGGTCGGGGTTCATGTAATCGAGGGATGCGCCATGGGGACGCCCGGCAGTCAGCGGACGGTGCAGCGGCTGGTGGACGACAATTACGGCGCCCTGTACCGCTACGCCTATCGCCTGAGCGGCTCGTCCGCCGACGCCGAAGACCTGACGCAGGAGGCCTTCTGCAAGGCGCAGAGCAATTACGGCCAACTCCGCGATCCCAACCGCGCCCGGCCGTGGCTGTTCAGCATCCTCCGCAACGCCTACCTGCACCGCGTCCGGGCGGATCGGCAGGCGGCCTGCGTTTCGCTGGACGGAGTGGGGGAACTGCCCGAACCGCTGCCGGAGCCGCTGCCCGACGTGGACTCGGAACAGCTGCAACAGGCGCTGAACGAGCTGACTGAGGTGTACCGGACGCCGTTGATCCTGTACTATTTTGACGATTTCAGTTACCGCGACATCGCCGAACAGATGGACCTGCCGATGGGCACGGTGATGTCGCGGTTGGCCCGCGCCAAGTCGTGGCTCCGTGGACGGCTGTTGCAGCCGGCCGCGGCGGCCAACGGAGGCGCCGAACGGAGGGCGACCGATGGATTGTAAAACCGCCCGCCTGCTGCTCGACTACCTGCGCCCCAACAACCGGGAGCTGGACGCGGCGGAAACGCGCGCCCTCGAAGATCATCTCACCGCCTGCGACGACTGCGGCCCACTGTCCCGCGGCGAACGCCGGGCCGACGAGATCATCGGCCGGGCCATGCGCCAGGTGGACGTGCCCGACCAGCTGCGCGGCCGCCTCCTCGCCCGGCTGGAGGAGCGGCGCGGCGACCACCGCCGGGTCTGGCGCCGTTACGGCGTGCGCGCGTTCGCCGCGGCGGCGGCCCTGCTGTTGCTCGTGCTGGGTCTGTGGCACTGGTACGCCGTCCGCCCGGCGTTCCCGGCCGTGCAACTGCTGACCGACGCCAACAACATCGGCATCTCGCCGCCCGACCAGAAGCAGGTGGACGCGACGCTCAAGGGCCAAGGCTTCGAGAACGCGGCGCCGGATTACAACTACAACCATCTGAGTTGGTTGTTTCTGGCGAACGTCGAGGGCCGGCAGACGCCGCTGATGCTGTTCAACGACCGCGGCGCCCGTCGCCAGGCGCTCGTCTACGTCCTCCCCGACACTCAGTTCGACCTCAACGCCCTGCCGCCCAATCCCAACGCCCAGGCCGGCAACGAGTACGAATACAAGTGCGCCATCGACCGCCGCGACCACTACGCCTACGTCGTCTACTACACGGGCGACGACCCGGATTGGTTGCAGCCGGTGCGCCAGCAGCCGGGGACGGCCAACGGGAACTGAGGTCGAAAGAGGGATTGCCATGACTGCCGTGGCTACGGCCTCGACCCCCGCGACCCGCCGGATGACGGCGGCCGAATTCTTCGCGTGGGTGCATCGCCCCGAGAACCGCAACCACTTCTTCGAGTTGGACCGCGGGGAGGTGGTGGAACTGCCGCCGCCGGGGAAGTATCACGGTTTCGTCTGCGGGAATATATCCAGGATTCTCGGTGTCTTCGCCATTCAGCGGCGCAAGGGCTACGTCTGCACCAACGACGCCGGCGTCCTGGTGGAGCAAGACCCCGACACGGTACGCGGCCCGGACGTGACTTTTTACGAGGACGCTCAAAGCGCCGACGACATGGATCGTCAGTACGCCGCCCGGCCCCCGCTGCTGGCCGTCGAAGTGTCGTCCCCCAACGACCGCATCAACCGCACCATCCGCCGCATCACCCAGATGCTGCACGCCGGCGTCGCCCAGGTGTGGTTGGTGGACCCCGAAGGGCGCGACGTCAGCGTCTACCGGGCCGGGCAAGACCCCATGCTGCTGACGGAAGGACAGGAACTGACGGGCGATCCTGCCCTTCCCGATTTCCGCTGCCGCATCGCCGACTTCTTCGCCCTGCCGGGGGCGTGACGATCGCGTACTGGCCGCCGGTGTCAGTCTGATAAAGCAATTAACAAGTTGGGTGAAACGGAGACGTGCGACGAAAAGGAACGGCTTTTTCATCCTGTCCACGGCCATAGGAGAAATGCGGTACTGATACACGGCCACGATTACGTCCATGACATCCTTGCCGATGAAGCGGGCCGGCTTCTTGGCTTACCGCTTGCGCGGCATCCGCCGCTCGAACTCGTACCGGCGGCCCGTCTGGATGTGCTGCGAGGCGAGCAAAATTCGGTGGCGGCAGGCGACTTCCTGGATCTGTCATTCGTCGAAGTCCGGGTTCTTGCAGGGAACCTTATGGGCGAAAGCGATCTTGTCCAGTCGGTCCATGAGAAGCAACCCGCCCGACGAGTGAAACGGAACGGGGGAAGGGGACGCTCCCCTTCCCCATCCAATTACTCCCGGTTAAGGTCACTTTCCCGCGTCGGCTGCTAGCACCAAACGGTTTTTCGGGTCGTGACGGTTAACTTCTTGCTGCAACGGAGTACACTTCCCCGCGGCTGCGCCTTGGGGAGGGACTCCAATGACCGTCGCCACCGATGACTTTCCCGCC
>Ga0182024_10016992_pt1 | contig 13722 bp, 15 predicted proteins | sample P32metaG_FD_120480 | JGI IMG/M metagenome (GOLD analysis project Ga0182024, IMG submission 120480) | Permafrost microbial communities from Stordalen Mire, Sweden - P3-2 metaG (Illumina Assembly) | ecosystem: Environmental > Terrestrial > Soil > Wetlands > Permafrost | place: Sweden: Stordalen... | reverse complement strand
ATCCGCTGCTGACGGCCTAATTTAGGCTTCTCCGGTGCCCTCAGGTCGAAGAAAATGCGTGGACATACGCGCTATTCTCCAGCTTTTTGCGGAGAGCGCGAAAATCGCGGACTGGGTGGCGGATGACGCAGTCTGATGCGAACCACTCTTTGCGGTCCAATTCCCTGATCACCCGGGATAATACAGGGAATTTCATGGTTTTCGAGCTCTTTCGGGCTGTTCGCGACTCAAGAACTACTGCTTTTACGCAGGGTTCTTCGCGCAATTCCCTAGGAATTGGAACAGGGAATTTGAAAACTCCTAACAGGGAACCAATTTTTCGGGATCAGGGAATTCCATCGCGCATATCAGCGAAATGCTATAGAAGCACGCGGCAACCATATCATTCGGCAGTATACCTTACGCAATCTGACCGGGACCAACCGGGATGAAGCGGGATTTAGGTGGGACGGCGGACCCAGTGCGGACTACGCCGGACGAGGGCGGACCACTGACCAGTCTTTGCAGGGCGGTATGCGGGACGAATTGAACGGCGCGCTGTTGCTAGTCTTGAGAAATACGCCAGTCCCTTCAATGTCGAAGTAAACCGAGCCGTCTGGCCTCATTGACGCTTTCAATCCGCATCGCTCGCAGTGATGCAGCGACGGCGGTTCGCCAAGTTTGGAATCTTCTATGAAATTATGGCCTTTGAAATTCGGTAACATCGGCAATGTCCTAGTTGAAATTGAATTTCCGATGACGACCGCAAACAAAATAGAAGTCATCCCTCCGCAGCCATGATAGATCGCCTGCCTGATGGTTCAGACTCACTACTAGAATATCCACTTCATCGCAAAGCGAACACCGAACCTCGACACTGACGCTTGGTGGGTCACTATTAAAAATCGGAGCGACAGAAAGGACTTTACTCGGCTTCACTGAGCCGACCATAGCGGTCTGGCGCACATGCGGCCAGCACTCAGCGTGTTCTTGTCGTTACCTTTTCAATCGGTCGCGATGATCAGAGGCGCGCGTTTACAGAAATAGGTTTGCAGTATTTCTCACCTCCAGGGGCTAGGGTGGACCTATCTGTGTAGGGTGTGGATAGCTGTTAGTCCTATCGTCTTCCAGCTAGTTGATTACACCAGGTCAGTCAGCTATCAATGTATTTGTACTGCGTTCGGTTGCTGATGCGACAATTTGCGTTGCGTTCACGACCGGGCGCTTTTTCTTTTTTGGAGGAGGAGGATGACGATGAGGAAGTTTGAAGCGACAACGCGGTTCACACAAGCGAGTGGTGCCGACAGCGGCGGGATCAGAATACTCTTCCGGCGGATCGTCGAGCTCGAACTCGACCTCAGGAATCCGCGCGCCCATTCTCCAGCACAGGTCCGTCAGATAGCGCGCAGCATCGAGGCCTTTGGCTTCAACGTGCCGGTTCTGATCGATGCCAAGCGCAAGGTGATCGCAGGCCACGGTCGAATCATGGCTTGCAAGCTGCTGGGTTGGAGCGAGGTACCCACCATCGCCTTGGAGCATCTGAGCGAGGCGCAGGCAAAAGCTTTTATGATTGCCGATAACAGATTGACTGAAAACTCAGTGTGGGACGATCGGCTGCTGGCCGAACAACTGAAGGAGCTGTCGGTCCTGGATCTGGGGTTCAGCCTTGAGGCGACCGGCTTCGAGATGGGCGAGATCGACTTCAGGATCGAACGCTTGACTTCTTCTGGCGAGCCGGAGGACGCCGCGGATGACCTTTCCGCGATACCGCAGGGACCGAAGGTCACACACGAAGGTGACCTGTGGCTGATGGGGGAGCACCGGGTCCTCTGCGGAAGCGCTCTTGACCCGAGTGCCTATGCTTCGCTGATGGGGCAAGAGCAAGCCGGTCTAGTGTTTTCCGATCCTCCGTACAACGTGCGCATCGATGGCAATGTCAGCGGCCTCGGCGCGGTCCGTCACCGAGAGTTCGCGATGGCCTCGGGCGAAATGAGCGCGGCGGAGTTCACCAACTTTCTGAACAGTGCGCTTTCGCTTCTCGCCCGCAACTCGGCGCAGGGTTCCCTTCACTTCATCTGTATGGATTGGCGCCATATGGAGGAGTTGTTGGCCGCAGGCAGGACGGTCTATTCCGAGCTCAAGAATCTCTGTGTGTGGGCCAAGGACAATGGCGGCATGGGTTCTTTATATCGGAGTCAGCACGAACTGGTGTTCGTGTTCAAGCATGGACGTGAGCCGCATCGGAACAATGTGATGCTGGGTGTGCATGGCAGAAACCGGAGCAACGTGTGGAACTATCCGTGTGCCAATTCGTTTTCGCGCGCAGGCGATGAGGGCAACCTGCTCGCCTCGCACCCCACCGTCAAACCGGTTGCTATGATCGCCGATGCAATCATGGACGCCACCGCACGGCGCGATATTGTGCTCGACGGCTTTCTGGGGAGCGGCAGCACACTGATCGCAGCCGAACGAACCGGGAGGCGCTGTTTCGGACTGGAGCTCGATCCGCTCTATGTAGACGGCATAGTCCGGCGCTGGCAGGCGTTCACTCGCAACAGCGCGCGTCTCGCGTCATCAGGGAGATCTTTCAACGAACTGGAGGCTGAGGAGGATGAGGGCAAGAATGAAAGACGAAACAAAGAACGAACGGCAGTACGAGGTCGGATACGGCAAGCCGCCAAAACACACTCGCTTCCCGAAAGGAAGCTCAGGAAATCCTAAAGGGCGTCCCAGAGGATCAAAAGGCTTTGCTGCTATCGTCCGGCGTGAGCTGGACAGCGAGGTTGAAGTTAGACAGAACGGCCGAGTGAAGAAGATCGCGAAGCGAGAGGTGATAATCAAGCAGCTGGTGAACCGAGCTGCCGAAGGTAAGCCCCGGGAGATGGAACTCTTGCTTCTGAAAATGGCTCTCCTCCAGCGGGACTGGCAAGAACCGAGAAAATCGAATCTCGGTGATGTAGAGGCTTTCGAGCGGGCCAGGGAGATACTTCGAGGCGCGATCTGACAATCGACTGATTGCTTACGAAGACGGCGGCCGCCTCGCTGTTTGAAGGCTAGAAGGCTATCGGCTCTCGTTTCTAGATGGCCTTGCGTTTCGCATGACAGGGGTTTGTGGTTTCCCATCGGGTACCTTTCTGAGGTATTCGAACCTGTTCCAGAAACTGGGCAACCTTTGTCGTTGGGCCGGTTCGATGCCTCCGATCCAACTTCATCCCGCCCAATCCCGCATCATTGCACCAGACATAAGGATCTGTCGTGCGACCGGGAAACTCACTTCGAGGCCAACGCGCGAAGCGCTATACCGCGCCATTTGGCGGGCGTTTGGCTAGAAGCACTTGCCTTTCCCAGCTGTGTGCAGCGGTGATTCCCGCCCTGCGGAAGCAAAACTAGGAGTGAATCGCTCTGGGCATGGCCTCACTGTCAAACGACGGACGGTGACACAGGATCTCGAGTCAATTCGAACCACTGGACGCGCCTGTACTTTTGGGCTGCACGGGCGCTCCTGCTTGGGCGGGTGCCGATGGAGGCGGGCCGCACTGGAAATCGACCTCGGATAGATCTGTGGACGAAGGCGAAGCGCCCTCATGGGTGATTGTGTAGTTCTCGGAACCGCAGAACTTGGCAATCTTGCGAACGGCGTCGTCTTTGCGGGCAGCGGCTTTGGCGTCGTTGCGATAAGGCACGGTACCACCGCGATATGGGACCGTGCCTGGGCGCCCGGGGATATCTTTCTGAATCAAACTGCCAGAATAAGAACAAGAACCTAGAAACAAAAACCCTATTAGAAGAAGACTTTTCTTAAGCACTGATCCCTCCATTAAAGCTTGGCCTCTCACCGCATGGTAAACTAGGCACGCCAAACTTTGCTCTATTAGCGGGGAAAGTCGGACTGTGCCGGTTCGACGTTCGGGTTTGGTGTCAGGTGCATGTCATCAGGCGTACTTGATTCGTTTGGCTGCGCGGGCGTTCCTGCGGATGTAGACGCTGTGCGCACCACACCGCATCGGAAATCAATCTCGGACATGTTTGGAGTCGTCGACGAAATGCCTTCCTGGGTGATCGTGTAGCCCTCCGAACCGCAGAATATTGCAATTCTATGGAGCGCTTTGTCCTTGCGAGCAGCGATTTTAGCATCGCTGCCCTGATTCCTATATGGAACCGTACCTGTGCGATACGGGACTGTGCCGGAGCTACCAGCGACGTTCTGTTTCTCAACCACGCGCCCCGAACGGTGAGAAGAACAGGAACACACAAGAACTGAGCAAATCAGAAGAAAGACCTTCTTACGCATCCACCAGCACCCCCTTCAAGAGTCGCTCCTAGTTTGATCTCTACTCCGCGAGAGAACAAGCACTCTACAGAACTAAACCCTCTTAAAAATTAGAGAAGTATTGATTCCCCCGAACGCGAAATTGTTCGACATGAGATATTCAATGTCACGGTGGCATCCTGCGCCGATCACGTAATCCAGTTCAGCGCACCGTTCGTCTACATTAAAGAGATTAGCGGTATGAGCGAACCACTTATCCTTCATCATTTCGATTCCGAGCCAGGCCTCGATGCTACCACATGCTCCCAGCGAGTGTCCGAAATAGCTCTTTAACGCATGAATAGGTATGCGTTTCCCAAGAACTTCCGCGGTCGCCTTACTTTCTGCTATATCGCCCCATTCAGTGGCTGTGCCATGACCGTTGACAAACCCTATGGCCTCCGCTGGGAGGCCCGCGTCTGCCATCGCCAGACGCAGCGCGGCGGCCATAGTGGTCGGGGACGGCTGAGTTATGTGACTTCCATCTGAGTTGGTTCCATACCCAACTACCTCGGCGTGAATTCGAGCACTGCGCGCTTTTGCATGTTCAAATTCTTCCAGAATCAGCGTCGCTGCACCTTCACCAATAACTAGGCCGTCGCGATCGCGATCGAAGGGCTGCGGAGTTGTCTCGGGAGCGTCATTTCGCGTGCTGGTGGCGAATAGAGTATCGAAGACGGCAGCCTCGAAAACGCTGAGCTCGTCGGCGCCGCCGACTATCATCATGTCCTGCATTCCGTAGCTGATAGCCTCCGCACCGTACCCAATCGCATGGCTGCCAGAGGTGCAAGCACTTGAGGTTGGTATGATTCTTCCGGTCACACCGAAAAAGAGTCCAATATTGATAGCTGCGGTCTGACTCATCATCTGAAGATAGCTGGTAGCAGTTATCTGGCTGGAAGCCCCAGTCATCATCAACTCTGCAAATCCCAGTACCGCCTCAGGACTGCCAAAGGACGAACCATATGCAATTCCCATTCGCCCTTGTGTAAGAGATGGATCACCGGTCAGGCCAGCGTCTGCGATTGCGCGCTCGGTAGCGTATACCGCCATGCGTGAAACCGGACCCATCGAGCGTAGCGCCTTGCGGTCATAGCGGCGCGATACGTCAAAGCCATCGATTGGAGCGGCGAGGCGCGTATTCAGATTCTGGAAACGATCCCATTCGGGCATCCGACGCACCCCGGTTTTCCCCGCTTCGAGCCGAGCACGGATAGTGGGCCAATCCTCTCCCAACGCGGTGATACCGCCCATTCCCGTAATAACTACACGCCGCCTCATGCCATCCCGCCATTGACCGATATCACCTGGCGCGTGATGTAGCTGGCTTCGTCCGAGCAGAGGAAACTCACAGCGGCGGCCACTTCATCGGGCCGACCCACGCGGCGCATCGGAATCGCCTTGAGAACCTCGTCAAGCGGTACTCCCTCTAGCATCTTCGTATCGATAAGGCCTGGAGCGACGCAATTGACTGTGATATTTCGCTTTGCGAGTTCGATCGCAAGTGCCTTGGTCGCTCCGATGATCCCAGCCTTGGCAGCGCTATAGTTCACCTGTCCTCGATTCCCCATAATTCCGGAGACAGACGATATAGAAACGATGCGACCGCCACGGCGTGCCGATACCATCGGCATAACGATCGGGCGCAGCACGTTGTAAAAACCACCAAGGTCAGTGTCGAGGACGTCGTCCCATTCTGCGTCCTCCAGGGCCGGGAATGCGTTGTCGCGCGCGATGCCCGCATTGAGGACCACGCCATAGTAGGCGCCATGCTCGGCGATGTCGGATTCGATCCGCACGCGACACTCCTGCCGATCGGCGAGGTCGAATCGCATGATTCTGCCGCTACCGTCGTGCTTGCGGATGAAACTTATAGTTTCCTCGGCGCCTTCACCATCGGCATAGTAGTGCACGACCACTGTGAAGCCATCGCGTGCGATTCGATGCGCAATCGCGCGCCCGATTCCTTTACTCGCTCCCGTAACCAGGATCGTTCGGCTCATTGCTCATTCCCCTCATCCACGCGGAACAAATCGTTCTGCGGCTGATAGACTTTGAGCTGAGCGTCTGCCACGAGTCGGTCATCCAACTCAATTTTACAATCGAAAGCGGCTAGCTGTTCATCATGAAAGACGATCGAAGCCGACACTATCAATCGGTCTCCGATACGAAACCAGGGCACCAACACCCTGCACATGCGGGTGCCGAGCAAGAGCCCGATTTTCACCGGCGCGCCGGCATCGAGAGCCATCGCGCCAGCGTAAGCGCCGCACGCCTGCGCCATATATTCAACCGCGACATGGCCGGGCACGCCCTCAGCTGTGATTAGTGGGCTCGACTCCGTGATGATGACGCTAGCGACGACTTCTACCTCGTTGTAGCCGATCACTTTGTCGAGCAGGAGCATCGGCGGCCGATGTATCAGCAGTTCTCCGATCGAGTAAGGACAGTCGCGGAGCATCACCATCCTCGTCCAAGTATTACGGCCGCATTGCTGCCGCCGAAAGCGAAAGAATTGCTCAGCGCCGCAGCGCGCGATGAACGTCCGATCCGAGACTGCATTGTCGCGAGATTGAGCCGTGGTATCGCCGGATCGATCTCGCCATCCCAGACGTGCGGCGGGACCATGCCGCTTGTGAAATCCGGTTCGAGCATCAGCCACAAGAACGCGACCTCATTGGCACCCGCCGCGCCCAACATGTGACCTGTCATCGATTTGGTGGAACTGCAAAGCGTTCGGTCGCCAAAAACTCTACTCACCGCACGAGCTTCCATGGCGTCGTTCAACTCGGTAGCGGTGCCGTGCAGGTTAATATAATCGATCTGGTCGGGCTCGAGATGGGCGGCATCGAGCGCGCGCAGCATCGCAAGCGCCGCGCCATCGCCATCGGGACGCGGCGAGCTGACATGGTGCGCATCCGAGCTTTCGCCAACACCGAGCAGCGATACCGCGGACTCCGCGGATGTCATCACGAAGACCGCAGCTCCTTCGCCGATATTGATTCCGTCGCGATTCCGACTGAACGGATTGCAGTAGTCCTGCGAAAGAGCTTGAAGCGAATCAAAGCCGCCAAGCGTCATCCGGCAAAGCGTATCCACTCCGCCAAGCACTGCGGCATCGCACAGGCCCGCCTCGATAAGGCGTTGCGCCGAGGCGAAGACTTTTGCGCTCGACGAACACGCGGTCGAGATCGTGTACGCAGGACCCTCAAGCTCGAAATAGTCGGCGACAAAGGCCGCGAGATTGCCGATCTCCTGGCGGCTCGAGCGGAACTCTGCCGGCCATTTGCCGCTGGCGACATTTTGAGCGACGGCCGTTTCGCCTTCGGCGATTCCCGAGGTGCTGGTACCCATCACTACCGCGACGCGATGGGGTCCAAGGCGCTCTGCAACCTTCGCGATATCATCTTCGATCTCATTCAGCGCCGCGAGTGCTAGCCGATTGTTGCGGCAATCGAAATGCGCGAGACGTTTCGGCACCTGCGGCAACGTCGCTGCCACAGCGCCCACGCGAACCGATCGCTCAGAGAGCAAATCAGATCGCTGAAGCAGTCCCGCGCGCGATCCGCTGAATAGATTGCATGCTACCTGACGCTTACCCCGGCCGAGCGGATTGATTATGCCCAAGGCGTTCAGATGGAGCTTCATTTTCCCGTCACAGTTGACTGCAGATCCAACTCGTATCCGTAAGCAATATTGTGCAAGTGCGCGCGTTTCGCCCACGAGTCTTCATGTGGACTCTCATATATAACGTGTACGACTTCGCGATCGTCGACGCTGATCTTGCGCTCCCGCTGATCGTCATACAACGATGCCGACGTGCCGGCCAGCCGATGCCGGACCGCCGACGCCGGCCAATAGACGATTGCGAGATCCGCAAGAATGTTTTCTGGATGCAACACTGAGGGTACGATCGGCGCTGCTTCCGTATGAATCCCGTCGTCGGTCGCAGTGACAGTCAGCGCGCGGTTACCAAACGGATCGAGCGCTATCAAGGTTATTTTCTCAGGCGACACGCTGACGTAAGCCTGAAACACCTGAACTCGATCGCCATAGTGTGCAGTGATCAGTTGCGTTGTCTCAATCGAATAGCCGAGTTCACGTCCTGTTGGGATCAAAAATTCCAGCCCCGGTGCAATCCGAGTGCTGCCTAGACCCGTCTCGTAGCGGGTTGCGCAGGAGGCCGAAAAGATCGTCACGAGAACCAATAAGAATCGCAAAGTGATAGGCCAAGACAGCATCCAATCAAGGACTCTCCCCGAGGTCACTCGCTATAGGAGAAAACGCGAATGCCAGGATCGTCCCGACCAGGAGCGTGGCGCCAAATGCGTGCACCGCGTATGTGTTACTTAAGACCAGCAGTCCGAAAGAAAGTAGCGTCGTCAGCATCGCGAGCCAAACTCCCAGCATTGTGACGGGCCGCCGCGAAGGCGCGCTCTCGCGGCAGAAAACCGCGTAATCGAAACCAATCGACAAAACCAGAACCAGTGCCATCGCGTTAAAAAATGTGAATGTCACCCCGGCCAGCGCAACCAAAGGGGGCGTCGCGAGTACAGCGATCGTTGGTGCTAGTGTCACCCGGATAGCGCCTCTAAGACCATAACGCCAAACCAGCACGGGCATCATCAACAGCACCGAGACCACGATCAGGATCGTCGCGCGCCGGCGATACTCGCCGAGCAATCGCGTCACGTCCGCCGTAGGATCGACGAACCTGACGCCCGGAAACGCCTGGGCGATGCTCCGAATTTCATCGAGTCGCGAGACACCACTTAGAAGAACGATATCGCTAGCGCCACTCGCATCAGATTCAACGACCAGATTGCGCAGGAATGAGAGTGGCGAACTGTCACTGATCGCGTCGGGGATCAGAAATCCCGCGGTATCGTCGCCAACTTGCGCGATGCCTGTAACACCAAGGCGCTGGTAGTAGGACAATAGGTAGGGCCGCATTAACTTGTCGTTCACGAGGACGCGGTTGTCGCGCTGACGAGCGACCGAAGGGACGAATTGCGCCATCGATTGAAACCCATGAATTGCCCCGTCCTGCCGAGCAGATGTGAGCCGCCCGCGCAGAGCCTCCTCGGTCTGCAGCGCACCATCCCGGTCCGTCCCACGCACCAACAGGAACTCTGTTCCACCAGAGATTCCCGTCAGACGGCGAATTTGCGATTCCTGGTCGCGCAGATTGCCAGCGAGCGCCTGCTGATGCCGGATATCGTCATCGATTGTCAGCTTGGTCGCGCCAACGATGGCTAGAACTACGATCAACGCAACAGTGCTCCATCGCCACCGCCAATAGCGCGCATCTTCCCAGAAAATCCAAAGCAGATTTGCCATCGCGAGGATTTGAGGACCGTGCACGAGAGGCTCGGAGCTATCAAGAAACGGTAACCACGCGACGATCGTAATGAATGAACCTAGCAGTCCGACCGACGAGAAGACTGCGAGTTGAAGCAGTCCCGGAAAGGGCGCGAGCATAAGAGTTACGTAACCGATAAGAGTAGTCGCTGCGCCGAGCGTGATTCCAGGCAACACACGGCGCAAGCGATCGTGCGGAGATCCTGCATCGGCGCCGAAGCGCGCAGTAACATACTGCAAGCAGTAGTCGATCGCGATCCCGTTCAAGCTCACCCCGAACAATAGAACAGCTACGTGAATGCCGCCGAATATCGAAACGCATGCCGCGAAGCCGCATAGAACCCCTACTCCGATTGCGATCAAAGTTAGCCACACCGGCCTCGTCGCTCGAAATACGATCAATATCAAAATGACCGTCCCGACAATTGAAACGACCCCGATGCGAGTGGTCTCGGTTGTACCACTCTTAGCGCCTGCTTGTGCGTAGAATATTGCGCCGACGCGCAGCAACTGCAGCTGTGGCATTCGAGCGCTTAGCCGTCCTTCGGCCGCGTTGAGCGTTGCAATGAAACGATCCTGAAACGCGCCTGAATAAACATTGCCATTCAACTGCGCAATCAATAGCACCCACGTCTTTCCATGGTCGCGTGTCGTCAGCACTCCGTCGTCTGGCAAGAGACGCGCCTCTGGCATCGGCAAGTTGCTAAGAAATTCCGGCATCAGAAGGAAAGGATCACGGCGGAGTAAATTGGCATCGACGATTGACGACGGTCCGTAGACATTCGCGATCGCTCGGTCGACGATCTGCTCGGCTTTGTTCTGCCTCAGACGCTCGCGATCTACGTCGGCAAGGAGTCCGAGGCGATACGGAAAATACATCTCGCCCAGCGATTTGAGGCTGTCAGAGAGCGTGCGATAGGTTACCGCTCTCGACATTCCGGAATCTGTCAGCGCTTTCGCGAGCATCGCCCCGCCGGCGCGCGCATTGGTTCGATCGTTGTCACCGACGAGTAGAAAAACGCGCTCCGTCAGAAGCTCCGTGACCCGATCTTTCGCACTGCGAATCGTCGCGTCTTGTTCCTCGAATGGCAGGAGGGCTGTGAGATCTGTCTGGAGTTCAACGCCTCGATGCAATTGAAACATCAGCAAGGCGCCAGCGATAGCGACCACCAGAGCCCAGGCTAACGCAACGATCTTCATGCTCAGTTCGTCGGACCGATGTTCTTGATGTTCAGAAGACGGGCGTCATCGCCGCTCAGCGCAACGCCGGAAACGGCTTGACCGAGGAACGCGATGCGTTCGGAGTCACCATTCGCGCGACTGATTTCGACACCATCGACCATCTTGCCCCCGGTAATAACGATCGACGCCAGCATGCTCGCAATCGGATCGTTGGGTCGTATCGGCGTTAGAACTGTGCGCCATGCGGCTGGATCTCCTTTTGTCTGGACCGCAAAGTCGTGGCGCATTGCAGTCCAGTCTCCCATCAACGCGCCGTCGAGCATGTCGTAGAAATGGGCGATGAACGGAACCTTTACAGCTTCGATGCTCTGAACTTCGCTACCATTGATGATCTGCCGGATTCCCGCCGGAGTAATTATTGTTGCCGTTTGGATTGGGTCTTCGATCCGCCAAATAAGACCTCTTCCAGGAGCCAGGACGAAGGTGCCCTTGCTAATCAAGATGGACGAGATTCCTTTAAGATTGCGCGCCTGCACGAATCGACCGTGCAAAGTCTGACCAGGTGCGAGTGTAGGTCCCATCGCGACTTGGGCCAGGCAAACTGACGAGAGAGCAACTATCGCTACGGCCACAATGAGCACACGGTTCATAGCGCGCGCCGCACTTTCTCCACGAGAGCCGATGGAGTTTCAAAGCAGAGTTCATTGCTAGTACGATCAACCGTGACCTGAATCGTGTGCGCTTTGGTTAGAATCTCACCAGTCTCGGCATCCGTAATGATGTAGTTGGTCTTGAGGCGATTTTCGTATTCAACCAACGTCGCAATAACCTTGATTGAATGTCTGGGATTTATCGGGCGCACGAACTTGATACGTATGTCGACGATTGGCCATGCGAATCCGCTTTCGGACATTTCGACGTAGCCGAAGGAAAGTTTCTCAAACAGTGCAGCGCGCGCCTGCTCGAGAAAGCGTGGGTAGTTGCCATGCCACACGATGCGCATCGGATCGAGATCATAGAACTGAATCTTGATGACGACCTCGGCGGAAATCATTGTGCCGCGACCTTTTCCCGGGAGTGAGACGTCTGCCAGAAATCATAAAAGTTGTACCATTGAAAGGGATCGATTAAGCAGAAGGACTCTAGCCGCTTGGCATAGCGCGCGGCCCACTCTCCAATGGCGGCCTGCTTGTCGCGACGGGGAAGCTTGATGCGCTCAGCGAACATCTCAAAATACAATCGATAGACGCCGTCCTGGCGGATGCAGAACATCAGGTAGACGGGGCATTCAAGAAGGTGTGCGAGGACATACGGACCTTGGGGAAACGGCGCATCATGACCTAGAAATGATGCGATGCTGATGCGCTCGTCGCCGCGCACAGGAGTGCGATCTCCTGCGATAGCTACCCAGTCGCCGCGCTCAATCGATTCCTTGAGTACGAACATGGTGCCCGGATTCATCTCGGTCACCTGGATCGTCTCGGCCATCGCGTCAGGCCGGAACTGCCGAAGGATGCGCGCAAAGTTTTCAGCGTGAACCGTATGAACCAAAATCTTGATTCGCGCTCGCTGGGCGTCGTCGAGCAACGCGCGGCTGATCTCGATGTTGCCCAGATGCGACACGATCAACAGAATTCCCCGGCCGCTCTCCGCGACGCTATCGGGAGCTCGCTTGTCCGACGCGACAATCGCTGTCGGATCCACGCCGCCGAGCCACGCCGCAAAAGTGTCAACCGTTTTCCGCGCGAACCCAAACGAATGCTTGAACGTGGCGAGCCAGCCGGGACTGTAGTCGATACCATTTGCCTGATACGCGCGGCGTAGAAACTCTCGCGACGAGCGGCGCTGTTTCGGACTAGTGAGATTAAAGTAAAGCGCGATCGGGAACACCGCCACCATGCAGCCATAGCGTCCCGTCACCCTGTAAAAGAGCGCCAGACAACTGAGTCCCCAGTATGCTCCACGCTCGGCGACCGAGGCCCAGTGATTCGGCGCATGGATCGGTTGCTGCCGGTTGCGAAGAATTGTGGGCAGATGCAGCGGCATCGTGAGAACGAGTCGCGTGTGCATCGCGGTGATTGCGCAGTTGTCGCGAATCAAATCAAAATTCGAGATGTTGGCTCGCGGATATACCACTCGCACCGGAACGAAGAACACCGGGACCCCTTCCCAGATCAAACGGACGAAAATCTCGATATCAAAATCCATTCTGCGGCCGAGGCGATGACTCTTCTGGAGCTTAGTCACACGCTCCAACGGATAGAGACGTAAACCGCACATCGAATCGACTGGATGACTCGTTAGCGTCTCGATCCCGACCCAGAAGTGTGTGATCGAGCGGCCGATGCGTCGTCCCAGTGGCATCGTTGCATCGTGGACGGGTGCGCCAGCGATAAGGGCATCACGATGCGCCTCGCCGAGCGCGACAAACTCTGCCAAGTTCGAGAGATCGTGTTGTCCATCGGCGTCGATCTGCAGAGCATGAGTAAAGCCCGCCGCGCGAGCCAAATCGAATCCCCGCATCACCGCAGCGCCTTTGCCGCGATTGGTGTCCAGGCGATCTACGATCACTTCATTCTCAGGCGCATGAAGTGCGAGCAGCGCCGCGCGCGTGGGTTCGTCGCTCCCGTCATCGATGACAAAAACCGGCAAACCAGCCTCACGCAGGCGCCGGACCAACTGGCCAACCACTTCGCAGTGATTAAAACTCGGAATTATGGCGCAACACTTAAACGTCATTTTTGCGCGAACCCTACCTGTCCGGAGGAACACGCGCCTTCCGCGTCGGCGTAATCGAAATAGATACAGTTTCGTGCAGGTACGTATTTGATATTCAACGTGAGGTGATGATTGGGGCGAATCGGCTTGCGAAACTTGATCCGAATCGTGTT
>Ga0182024_10016991_pt1 | contig 13722 bp, 7 predicted proteins | sample P32metaG_FD_120480 | JGI IMG/M metagenome (GOLD analysis project Ga0182024, IMG submission 120480) | Permafrost microbial communities from Stordalen Mire, Sweden - P3-2 metaG (Illumina Assembly) | ecosystem: Environmental > Terrestrial > Soil > Wetlands > Permafrost | place: Sweden: Stordalen... | reverse complement strand
GGTTGCGGGTTCGACTCCCGCCGCTAGCTCTGCCGGGAAGCGGGCGACCCGCGGGCCTGGCGTCGTTGGCGAGGTGATCGGATACGAAGAAGGATCGATAAACGGGCAGGTGGCCGAGCGGCCAATGGCATCAGACTGTAAATCTGACGATCTACGATCTACGGGGGTTCAAATCCCTCCCTGCCCATTAGGGATCGCGGGTGTAGCTCAAAGGTAGAGCGCTTGCCTTCCAAGCAAGCCGTTGGCGGTTCGATTCCGCTCACCCGCTTTGACGCTATGGGGCGAGCCATGAAGACCCATGACGAGTGGAAGGCGTACTATCGGGCGCACTACCACGCCAATAAGGAGGCGTGGCGGCAGAAGCGGCTTCGCTGGGAGGCGAAGATTCGGGCTTTGATTCTGGCTGCGAAGGATTTGCCCTGTGCGGATTGCGGCGGACGCTGGCACCCACTAGTGATGGAGTTCGATCATTTGCCCGGCACGGACAAGCGGATCAATGTGGGAGACGCCAGGGCGCGAAAACTCGGCTCGGACAAAATCCGGGCGGAGATCGCTAAGTGCGAGGTGGTTTGTCCTACTTGTCATCGCATCCGGACTTTTCGGCGCAAGGGATTAATCGACTAATGCCACCGCTGCTGTAGCTCAATGGTAGAGCGCCACATTGGTAATGTGGAGGTTTTTGGGTTCAAGTCCCAACAGCAGCTTTAATGTCTCTAATGGACTCTCACCCTGTTGTCCGGGCGCGACCGTCCGGCCGGCTCAGACTGAACCCGCGGAGGAACGATGGCTAAGGAAGTGTTCGCGCGTACCAAGCCGCACGTCAACGTCGGCACCATCGGCCACATCGACCATGGCAAGACCACAACCACCGCCGCCATCGTCGCGCGCCAGGCCTTCAAGAACAAGATCACCAAGTTCAAGGACTATAAGGAAATCGCCAAGGGCGGCACCGAACGCGACGACCTCAAGACGGTCACCATCGCCGTGGCCCACGTCGAGTACGAGACGGCCGCGCGCCACTACGCCCACATCGACTGCCCCGGCCACGCCGACTACATCAAGAACATGATCACCGGGGCGGCCCAGATGGACGGCGCCATCCTGGTGGTCGCGGCCAACGACGGCCCCATGCCGCAGACCCGCGAACACCTTCTGCTCGCCCGCCAGGTCGGCGTGCCGCGCATCGTCGTCTACCTCAACAAGGTGGACACGGTGGACGACCCCGAACTGCTCGAACTGGTCGAGATGGAGGTCCGCGAGCTGCTGACCAAGTACGACTTCCCCGGCGACGAGGTGCCGATCGTCCGCGGCAACTCGCTGGCCGTCATGCTCTCCGTCGGCAAGGACGACGCGGCCGGCAAGTGCATCGACGACCTGATGAACGCCCTGGACACCTACATCCCGACGCCGGAACGGGCCGAGGACAAGCCGTTCCTGATGTCGATCGAGGACGTGTTCTCGATCAAGGGCCGCGGCACGGTCGGCACCGGCCGCATCGAGCGCGGCAAGATCAAGGTCGGCGAGGAAGTCGAGATCGTCGGCCTGATGAAGGCGCCGCGCAAGACCGTCGTGACCGGCGTGGAAATGTTCCAGAAGACGCTGGAATTCGGCACGGCCGGCGACAACGTCGGCGTGTTGCTGCGCGGCATCGAGCGCACCGACCTGGAGCGCGGCCAGGTGCTGGCCAAGCCGGGTTCGATCACGCCGCACACCGACTTCGACGCGGAAGTGTACATTCTGAGCAAGGAAGAAGGCGGCCGGCACACGCCGTTCTTCACCGGCTACCGTCCGCAGTTCTACTTCCGCACGACGGACGTGACCGGCACCTGCACGCTGCCGGAGGGCGTCGAGATGTGCATGCCGGGCGACAACGTCAAGATGACGGTGCGGCTGTTGGAGGAGTCGCCGATCGCCATGGACGAGGGTCTGCGGTTCGCCATCCGCGAAGGCGGCCGGACGGTCGGCTCGGGCGTCGTGACGAAGATCCTCAAGTAAGAAGTAGTCAGTAGTCAGTAGTCAGTAGCAGAACTCGTTGTGCTACTGACTACTGACTACTGACTACTGGAGCGAAGCGACCATGCGTGAATACGTCTGGATGGAATGTACGGTGTGCGGGGCGCGCAACTACCGCACCCAGAAGGAAACGCGCGGCGCCGACCGGCTGGAACTGAAGAAGTTCTGCCGTAAGGAACGGAAACACACGCCGCACAAGGAATCGAGGAAGAAGTAGTCAGTAGTCAGTAGTCAGGAGAGAAGCCGGGGACGAGATTCCCGCCGGCTACTGTCTACTGACTACTGACTACTCCAAGAAGGGGCGTAGCTTAATTGGTAGAGCAGCCGTCTCCAAAGCGGCCGGTTGGGGGTTCGACTCCCTCCGCCCCTGCTCATCCGAATCCGTGACGCCGAGGGATGGCGCCCGGGAGGGTCCTTCCCGGTTTTCTTCTCACAGGAATTGCCAATGGCCGTGGCCGTAAAGAATGCGCCGGTCTCCGCCGCGCCGAGTCCGTTCGACCGCATGGCGGTCGTCAGCCTCGCCGGGGCGGCTTACGTCATCGTCAGCCTGGCGATCGTCTTCGGAGCCTTGCCCTACCTGTGGCGAACCGCGACCGGCCTCACCGGCATCGGCGGCGACGTGCTCCTCGGCCTCGTCATGGTGGCCGTCGCCACCGGCCTGGCCCTCCTCGGCGCCCGGCTGATCGGGCCGAAGCAGCCGGTCGGCGCACGCGCCGGCATCTGCGTCGCCATCGTGCTTTTCGTCGTGGTGCTGCTGCTCACCCGCTGGGCGAGCCTGTGGCTGGAATACGGCGTCTTCGCCCATCACCTGTTCGGCCCCTCCGGCGTGACGGTCGGCCTCGCCCTGACGGGGCTGATCCTTCTCGCCCTGCTCGTCGGCGAGGTCTACCTGTTCTTCCGCCCCGACGTCGAGAAATACCTGGTCCAGTTGGAAGGCCAGGGCTGGTTCACCGCGGCTTCCTACAAGGGCTTGCAGGGCCAGCGCGTCCGCCGCGGCACGATCCTCGGCATTCTGCTCCTTGCCGGGTCGGGCGTGTACACGATGATGAATAACGGCTTCCTCCGCCGGCTGCCCGAGAGTTGGGCGCTGAACGTCCCGTTCACCGGGGTGGTCACGGTGGTGAGCCAGGGCGACGCCGGCCCTCTTACCGGCCTTATCCGGGACTTGCCGCCGTCCGAAAAGGGACAGGTACGGATCGTCGATAAGGGCGGTTCGTCCTTCGAGGACGGCGCCGTTGTCACCCAACAGGCCTACCGCGACGCCATCAAGGGGATCATCGACAAGTCGCAGGACCTGAGCGATGCGACGAAGGACCAACTCAAGCAGGAACTGGACAAAAAGGACATCACGCAGATCCTGGACCTTCCGGGGGCGTCCGACGCGCTGACGGCGGCGGTCGGCCCCGCGGCGCTGGCCACGCTGCCGCCGGCCGGCCTGCCGACCGCGGAACTGCGTGTGAATCAGTACACGCTCCGTAATGTGGACGATCAGTTGAGTCAGCAATACGTCCGGGTCGCCGACGCGGGGCAGTCGCAATTGACCTCGGACACGGTCGTGACCCGCGAGGAGTTCGACAAGGCCGCCAACGCCCCGGAACTGAAGGGCGTCAGCGTCGGCCAGCCGGTCGCGGCCCCGCCGTTCGCCGCCACGGGGCCGATCTCGTACACGCCGCTGACGCTGCTGCCGGCCCTCCAGTACACGCTGCCGCTGCTGCTGCTGGCCCTGGCGCTGTGGGGCGCCTGGCGCGTGGTGAACTTCCCGCCGTTCGCCGACTTCCTCATCGCCACCGAGGCGGAGTTGAATAAGGTCTCGTGGACCACGCGGCCGCGGCTGATCCAGGACACCATCGTCGTGTTGGTGACGACGTTCCTGCTGGCGCTGTTCCTGTTCCTGATGGACGAGACGTGGCGGACGGTGCTGAGCTGGAAGCCGATCGGCGTGCTCCAGATCAACGAGGACCAGTCGGACAAGAACAAGAGCGCCGAGAACCTGAAGTGGTGAGCCGGCGCCGGGCCGCGGGAGACGGCCGGCGATCCAGGAGTTTGTGGCCATGCCTGACGATCTGCTGACGCCCGACGCCGTTTCCCACGCCCCCGAGGCGGCGGAAACCCAGGCCGCCGACGCCGCGGCCCCGCACGACGTCGCCCCGCCGGAGCCGCACGGGCAACCTATCCCCGAAGCGACCTACGACGAAACGCCGCCCGCCCCCGTGGAAGAGGCGCCCGCGCCGCCGGCGGAAGCCGTCGTGGCCGAGGAGCCGCCGCCGGAAGCGGCCGCGCCGCCGGAAGCGGCCGCGACGCCGGAACCGGAGCCGACGGCGGCCGACGAGGAAGAGGAAGAGTCGGCCGACGACGAGGAAGCGGAGGCGGCGTTGGCCGAGATGCCGGCCGAGACGCCGGCCGAACCCGTCCCCGAGCCGAGCAACAAACATTGGTACGTCGTCAAGGTGCAGAGCGGCCGCGAGGACACGATCCGGGAGGCCATCGAACGCCGGGTGAAGATCGAACGGCTGGAGGAGTATTTCGGCCAGATCGTGATCCCGGTCGAGCGCGTCACGGAGATGCGCAACGGCAAGCGGGTGGTCAAGGAGCGGAAGCTCTACCCCGGCTACCTGATGACGGAAGTGGAGTATAACGACCGCATTCTGTACTTGTTCCGCGAGACCTCCGGGGTCGGCGACTTCGTGGGCGGCGCGCTGAACCGGCCGCCGCCGCCGATGTCCCAGCGCGAGATCGACAAGATCCTGGGCGGCGGCAAGAGGGGCGAAGAGAAGACCGAAAAGGTCGTCGAGGCCAAGGCTCCGGTCGATCGCGGCGACCGCGTCAAGGTGCGCGACGGCACGTTCGCCGGCATGGAGGGCGAGGTCAAGGAGATCCTGGAGAAGCTCAACCATTTGAAGGTGGAGCTGACGATCTTCGGCCGGCCGGTGTCGGTGGAGCTGGAATACTGGCAGGTGGAACCGGTGTAGTTTAGGGCGCGAGCGGCCCGAAGCGCAAGCCCTCTCGTTCCCGCGCTCCCAACATTTTGCAAGGATGGTCGCAGGTCCTTACCCGTAGCGGATGCGGACGGCGTTGATGAGCGGTTTGGCCCACACCCACGCCGGCAGCGGGCCCAGACCGCCGATGGGCAAGGGCTTGCCGTCCACGAAGGCGACCGGGGCGGGGCGGCCGTCCTCGCGCGGCCGTCGCTCCGGCGGCCGCCATGGCAGGCCGACGGCAGGGCCGCCGCGTGGTGGTACTCCAGTGGCGGCCCTGACAGGCCCAGGACACCGGGCGGTCGTGCGGGGCCGCCCAGAGCATCACGGCGACCAGCAGCCACGGCCGCATCCGCACGTACTTTTGGTGAAAGTCCTTGGCGACCTCCTGAAAGCAAGCGGTATAACGGAGGCCAGAGTTCGCGTTCCATGGTTCACCTCTTGGAGAATTGCTCCTTCTTGAAGTAAATCAGGAACGCGAACTCCTTTCAAATCACCACCTTGCATACGCCCTGGCGAAATGTTGGGGGCGTGGGTACCAGGAATGTCGTTCCGCCGCGGACTCACGGCGTCTTCTTGTCGCCCGCCGTTTCCTTTTCGGCGCGGGCCGCGTAGTCGGTCCCCGTCAGCGCCTTGAGCTTGTCGAGACACTCGCGCGATCGGCCGGCGTCGCCGCGCACCGAGTCGAACAACTTCCACAAGTTGTAAAGCGCCCGGGCGTGCTCCTCGCGGTCCTGTGGATAGAGCGTATCGACGCGCAGGTAGTCCCAGAACGCCTCCTCCGGCTGCTTGCTCTGCTGGTAGTAATCGCCCAGCGCGTTGTAGGCCAGCGCCTTGAGGTTGTCGTCGCCGGGCGCCTTGATCGCGTCCTGGAGCGGCTGCTCGGCCTCCTTGAGACGGCCCTGGGCCACCTGCGTGGACGCCAGGTACACGTTCACGTAGGCCCGTTGCGGGTCGTCGGGCTTCATGCCGGCCGCCACGCCCTTGAGCGTCTGCTCCGCGTCGGCGTACTTTTTCTCGCGCAGCAGCATCCGCGCCACCAGCAGGTTCGTGGCCAGCCGAATGTCCGCCGGCACGTCCGGGTTGTCGGCCAGCGCCTTGTACGCCTCGCGGGCGCCGGCCTGGTCGCCCTTGTCTTCCAGCAGCGTGGCCGCCGCCTTGGTCGCCGGCACGATCTCCCAACCGCCGCTGTTCGACGTGCGGTAGTCGTTGATGGCCGCGACGGCCTCGTCCGCCTTCGTCGGGTCGTCCTTCGCCTGCTCCACTTTCAGCATGGCGATCCGGTAGTCGATGTAACGCTGGGCGTTCGGCGATTCCTTGACCTTCTTCTCCAGGTTCTGGTAGAGCGTCAGCGCCTCGGCCAGCTTGGCCTTGCGCTCGTCGCCCTTGAGGGCTAGCGCGTCCTGCTCCTTGGCGTAGGGCGTGTCGAACTCGATCGAGCTGACCGCCTTCAAGTTATAAGAGACGTGGGCGATCTGATCGGGAGGAATGACTTCCGAATCCTTGCCCGCCTTGACCTTGATCCCGGCCGGCGTTTCGTCCTGGATCACGCCGCTCAAAACCACGTCCTTGCCGCCCTTGGGGTCGTGACGGATGATGGTGGTGTCGTCGGCCCAAATCGAAGGCGCGGCGAACAGGCCGAGGCACGCGGCCAGGCCGGCGGCGAGCGCGATGCGTTTCATGGATGGATTCACCTCATGGGCATTCAAAGTCGATTACCTGCCGTCCCGAGGCGAGCGGGGGGCGTCAGCCCCCTGATTCTTCATCCGTTCCGCGGCGCTATACTAAATTCAGGGGGCTGACGCCCCCCGCTCGCCGAGGCGCCTCAGCGCGAGGCCGCCCCCTTCATCTGGTCGTAGGCCGCCTTCAGGTCCGCTTCGTTGCCGAGAAGCGTGGTGACGCGCCCCTTGGCCGCGTCGCCGCCGAAATCCGGCCACAGCTTCTCCAGGTCGGCGATCAGCAACGCCTCGTCCGAAACGGCCTTGTCGCGCATGCCCTTGTCCTTGATGCCGTCGGCCTCCTTCATGCCGGTTTCCAGGGCCGTCAGGTAGGCCTCCACGAAGGCGTCCTTGAGGTCCGGCTCGGCGTCCATCAGGGTACGGAAGCGGCCGCGCGTGGCGTCGTTGACGAACCCGCCCTGCTTCTTCGCCAGGTCCACGGCCAGGGCCGCGGAGGTCTTCACCCCCTTGGCGTACTTGTCCGGCGACTTGTCCTTCAACTTCTGCGCCTGCCGGTAGGCGTTTTCCACCATGAGGTAGTAGCACTGAAGATAGATCTCTTTCATCCGCGGGTCGGTGTCGATCCTGCCCAGGAGTTTCTGGATCAGGGCGTTGGCGAACTCGGCGGCGTCCTTGTTCTTGCCCTCGGCCCCCAGCAGCTCGACGTTTTCGACCAGCGCGTCCACCTTCTTGCGCCCCCAGCCCGTTTTCGGATCGCCCATGATGGCGGTCATGGCCTTGCGCGCCTCTTCCACTTCGCCGTTCAGCCGCCGTTCCTTGGCGTACAGGACGCGCACCGTCTGGTAGAGGTCCACGTCCGGCTTGGCGGCGTCCTTGGCCGGCTCGGGCACCTTGTCGAGCAGGTCGGCCGCGTCCTTGTGCCGGTCCATGCTGGAGTAGATCTGGGCCGTGAAGTAGATCAGCTTGGGCGTCAGTTTGTCGCCCGTCAGCGGCTTGATCGTCTCCTCCAGGACCTTGCCGAACGTCTCCTGCGCCTTTTTAAGGCCGGCGTCGTCCTTCTTGCGCTTCAATTCCTCCAATTGCGGAGGGATAAACACCACAAGCTGCTTGAGCACCTCGGCCGCCCCGGCGTCGGCGGCGTCGCCGGTCGCCAGCTGCTTGTAACAGTTGAGCACCACGGGCGTCCGGTCCAGTTTGTTCAGCTGGATGGTGGCCCGCAGGTCGTGGTCGAGGATGCCGCGCGCCAGCGGCAGGTTGTTCTTCAGTTCGGGGTGCTGGCCGGCGGCGATCTCGTCCACGATCGGGTCGAGCAGGGCCATGACCTTGTCGGGGTGGTTCGCCTTGGCCTCGACGTCGGCCTTGGCCCAGCGGGCGTAGAGGCGGAAGTTCTTGATGCTCTCGCCGAACTCCGTGTGCAGCTTGTCGTCGTTGTCCTTGGCCGGGTCGAGCCGCACGGTCGGCAGCTTGGGCAGCAGCGTCGTCGTGAGCTGCTCCATCTCGTCGAACTTCCCCAGCTTGAAGTCCTCCTGCGCCAGGCGGACCTTGGCCAGGAAATAGACCTTGTTGACAGTCGGGTCGGCGCCGGCGACCGGCTCCGGGATTTTGGCCAACGCCTCCAGCGCCCGCTTGCGGTAGCCGTCGGGGCCGTCGCCGGGGACCGGCTTGAGCTTGTCCGTCTCCGCCCCGAAGGCGATCTGGGCGAGCTGGTACTGCGACACGGCGTACTGGGCGTATTCGGGCGTGATGCGGCCCAGCGTTTCGATGGCCTTCTGGACGTTCTCGTCGCGCTTATCGGGGTCTTTTTCGTTGACCAACAGCAGGGCGGTTTGGAAACGGGCCGTGTCGCCCGGCCCCTCCTTGGGCCACGTCTTTTCCATGTAGCCGGCGAAATCGAACAATTTGGCCCGAAGCGCCTGCAGTTCCTCGGGCGTCCGGCCCGCGCCCTCGGCGGCGCCGACCAATTCGGAGTAGCATTGCAAGGTGTAGATGGCGCAGTCGGCGCCCTGGGCCGAACGCGGGTCGCTCCGCGCGAACGGCTCGGCGATGGCGATGGCCTCGCGGTACTTCTTGTCGTTGAGGTATTGGAACGCCAGCATGGCCTTGGCGTTGCCCAGTTCCAGGCCTTCCTCGCCGAGGCCCTTGTTTTCCGCCGCGAGTTTCAGGCCGCGCTCCAGGGCGGCCGTGATGACGGCCTGGTGGTCCTTGTGCTTCTCCTCGCGCTGGGCGTCGGTGAGTTTGGGGTCTCGCTCGTCCTTGGACTCTTCCATCAATTCCCACTGGGCGCGGACGTAGCAGTCCTCGAAGGTCTTGAGGTTTTCGACCTTTTGCGTGAAACCGCCCTGCTGCTTGTAAATCACTTCGAGCTTCAACTGGCGGGCGCGGTCGGTGAAGTCGTTCTCCGACGCCTCCACGTTTCGGAGTAACGTGCGGGCGTCCTTGAGGTAGGTGTTCTTGTCGGCGGCCGCGAGTTTGGGGTCTTCCTGCGTCTCCTGGAAATAGACCTTGGCCAGGAAATAGCGGAGGCCGTAACCCTCCGGCGTCTTGAGGAAGCCGGGATAGTCCCGGAGCCAGTCCGCCGCCGTCTTGATGATGAAAGTGGGGGTTTCCTTCGGCAATTCCGGCGTCTCGCGCATCGCCAGCAGACGGAAGTACCGCGCCAGCCGCTGGGCCTCGGCGGCGTAGCGTTTGTCCGCGTTAATGACGACAGTGTACTCGGCCCGCGCCTTGTTCGGCTCGCCGTTCTCGTGGAAGCAGCGTCCGTACCAGGCGTGGGCCGTCCAGCAGATCGGGTTGGTGTCGTCCTTCGACATGACCTTGCCGAAGGCCGCCTGCGCCTCCGAAACCTTCTTCGCCCGTTCCACCAACACCTGACCCATTTTGGCCTCGCGGGGGTAGGTCTGGGCCTGGTCGAAGAGGTTCAGGGCGACGTTGAGGTCCGCCTGGAGGCGGGCGTTCTCCAGCTTCTTTTTCTCCTTGTCGTCGGCCTTGGCCAGCTCGGCGTCCAGCGCCTTGGCGGCCTCCTTGATCTGGGCGCCGGCGTCTTCCAGCATCGCCCTGGCCTTGGCGGCGTCCGGGGTCATTTCCTCGGCGAAGTCCGGGTTCATCAGGGCGCGGCTCAACTGCGTCCGTCCCTGCATGACCGCGACCTGGGCCATGTCGAGTTTCACTTCGCCGCCGCGCGGGCTGTCCGGGTTGGCCGTCAACCACTTTTGCAACTCGTCGCGGGCTTCGGTGTAGAGGCTGAGGCGTTTGCCGCTGTCCGGCTCGTCGCCGGCCGCGGCCAGCTTGGCCTTGGCCAGTTCCAGCGGCAGCTGCTTGGCCAGTTCCGGCGAGGCGTTTTTGCTGATGCGCTGCAGGTATTCCAGCGCCAAATCGGGTTTGCCCTGGTTGCGAAGTTCCTGAATGAACCGCATGTCTTCCTGGACCGAAGCGTCGTCCGCGGCGGCGGGGCCGGCGGCCAGGAGGAAGGCGCCCAACAAGAGGAAAAGGCCACGTTTCATGGATGCAAGCCCCAGGCAGTGGAGAGGGACGGCAAAAGCGACGGTCGGCGGAACGGCCGTTCTCCCCGGCGGGGAACGGATCGCACCGGCGACGCGAGGACAGACCACGCAAATGTTAAGACGGGCGGCGGCCCGGAAACTTTACTCAGTATGGAGGACGGATCGGGGGAATGTCAAACGGATTTGAGGCGGGCCGGCGGTTCGCGGGCGCGAAACCACGAAAACAGTATCCGCCAGGGCCATAGCGCGGTTACAATGTCCAGACATCGACGCCAACCCGAACGCCAGGGATTCGCACCATGCCCAACCCAAAATTCCACGTTTTCCTCTCCCACAACAGCGCCGACAAGCCGGCCGTCGAGGAGTTGGCCCGTCGGCTGAGGGCGGACAACGTCGAGCCGTGGCTCGACAAGTGGCACCTCATCCCCGGCGATCAGTGGCAACCGGCCATTGAGGAAGTGTTGGCCGAATGCGGCTCCTGCGCCGTCTTCATCGGGTCCGCCGGTATCAGCACGTGGCAGAATGAGGAGATGCGGGCCGCCATCAACCGCCGCGTGACGGCGAGCCGAAGCGCGGATTCCAAGGACCGCTTCCGCGTCATCCCGGTGCTGCTGCCGGGCGTGGCCCGTCCCGAACGCAGTCTCCTCCCCGCCTTCCTCGTCAGCACCACCTGGGTCGAGTTCCGCGCCACGCTCGACGAGCCGGAGCCGTTCCGCCGGCTGCTGTGCGGCATCCGCGGCGTCGAACCGGGCGACGCCCCCGGCGAAACGATTCTGGAGGGGCAATGTCCCTACCGCGGGCTGGAGTTCTTCGACGCCGCCCACGCCCGCTTCTTCTTCGGCCGCGAGGCGATGACCGAATGGCTGCTGACCGCCCTGCGACGCACGCCCGCCGGCGCGGAAAGCCGCTTCCTGGCCGTCCTCGGCCCCTCGGGCAGCGGCAAATCGTCGCTGGCCCGCGCCGGACTGATCCCCGCGCTGAAGGCCGGCGGCCTGGACGGTAGCGCCGATTGGCCGGTGGCCTTGATGCAGCCGGGGGCCGAGCCGCTGGAGGCGTTGGCCGTGGCCCTCACGTCCGTGGGCGGCGGCGAAGCGACGGCCGGGGCGGTTCACGCCCTTATGGCCGACCTGCGCGCCAACGACAACGCGCTGCACCTGACGGCGCGGCTGGCCCTGCGCGACGCCCCGCCGGCCCGGCGTCTGGCGCTTCTGGTCGATCACTTCGAGGAGGTCTTTACGCTCTGTTCGGACGACGCGGCCCGCAAGGCGTTCATCGACAATCTGGTCCGCGCCGCCGCGGCGGCCGGCGGCCGCACGGTGGTGGTGCTGGCGATGCGGGCCGACTTCCTCGGCAAGTGCGCCACGCACCCCGCCCTGGCCGCGGCGCTGTCCGACCACCAGGCGCTGGTCGGGCCGATGACGGAGGACGAGTTGCGGCGGGCGATCGAACGGCCGGCCCAGCGGGTCGGCTGCGAGGTGGAACCGGGGCTGGTGGACGTGCTGATCCAGGACGTGCAGGGGCAGTCGGGGGCGCTGCCGCTGATGCAGTACGCCCTGCTGGAACTGTGGAAGCGGCGCGACGGCCGGCGGCTGACGCTGGAGGCGTACCACGCCATCGGCGGACTGCGGGGCGCCCTGGAGCGGCGGGCCAACGAGGTGCTCGGCCGGTTTACGGAGGGCGAACGGGAGCTATGCCGGCGGATCTTCCTGCGGCTGACGCAGCCGGGCGAGGGGATGGAGGACACGAAGCGGCGGGCGACGATGCGCGAACTGGCGTCGGTCGGGCCGGGGGCGGAGGCGGTTCAGGAGGTGTTGCGGCGGCTGGCCGACGCCCGGCTCATCACCGCCGAGGGCGACGACAAGCGGCCGGGGGAGGGCGCGGTTGACGTGGCGCACGAGGCGTTGATCCGGGGCTGGTCGGTGCTGCGGAAATGGATCGACGCGGATCGGGCCGGCCTGCGGACGCAACGGCGGCTGACGGAGGCGGCGCGAGAGTGGGAGGGCAACGGCCGCGACGCGAGTTTCCTGTACGGCGGTGCCCGGCTGGCGGTGGCGAAGGAATGGACGGGATCGCACGGGGCGGAACTGAACGTGCTGGAGACGGAGTTTCTTTCGGCGAGCGTGGAGGCGGAGGGCAGGCACAAGGCCGACGAGATTGCCAAGGCGAAGGCGCGGCTGGCCCTGGAGCGCTGGCGGCTGCGGCTGACGCTGGCCCTGGCGGCGACGCTGTTGCTGGCGGTGGTCGGCGTGGCCGCGGGGGCGTTGTGGTATCAGCAGGACCGGGCGACCCGCACGGCGGAGGACGCTCGTCTAGCGGTCGAACACGCCCGGAAAGCAGCAGCCACGGAGAGCGACGTGACGGCGGCGCTGGACGAGGCGGCGACGTTGAGCAAGCAAGCGGCGACGCTACAGGACGACCCGGCGAAGTGGGGGGCGGCGTTGACGGTGGCGTTGTCGGCGGTCAAGCGGGCGAAGGGCGTGTTGGACAGCGGCGAGGGCACGGATGAACTGCGGAAGCGCGTGGACGAAAAGCAAAAGGAGCTGGAGGCGGCGGACAAGGACCGGCGCATGATGGCGCGGCTGGAGGAGGCCCGGTTGCGCGGTGCGGTCGCCGGCAAAGAGGGCGGTTTCGACTCCGCGGGGGAAGCCGCATCGTATGCGGCGGCGTTCGAGAAGGACATGCGGCTCAGCACCCTCAGCGTCGAACAGGCCGCGGAGCATATTAACCAACGGGCCATCCGGGACGAACTTTTGGCGGCGCTGGCCGACTGGTCCAACAACACACCGAACAAGGAAGACCAACAGCGGCTTCGTGGCATTTTGAAGGTGGCTGACCCGGACCCCAGCTCCTATCGGAACCGCTGGAACACGGCGATGTTGAACAAGGATTCGGAAGGTCTGCGGCGTCTGGCCTTCGGCCCTGAAGCCAGCAGCCAACCGGCGATAAGGATTGCACTGTTTGGACAGCAATTGATTGAGGCGACCAGCGCTGCGGATGCGGTGAAGTTTCTGAGAAAGGCGAACGAACGGCGACCGGGGGATTTCTGGATTCTCTTCGAGTTGGCGTATGCTTCTGGGGAGACGAAACCGCCTGCGACGGACGAGGCGATTCGCTACTATACGGCCGCGTCGGCTTTGCGCCCCACCACCCCGGCCGCCCACACCAACCTCGGCCTCGCCCTCCGGGACAAGGGCCAACTAGACGAGGCGATCGCGGAGTACAGCCGGGCCATCAAAATCCAGCCGGACTATGCCGACGCCCACACCAACCTCGGCAACGCCCTCTCCGCCAAGCACCAATTGGACGAGGCGATCGCGGAGTACAAAAAGGCCATCAAAATCCAGCCGGACGACGCCGACGCCCACACCAACCTCGGCCTCGCCCTCCACGCCAAGGGCCGGTTGGACGAGGCGATCGCGGAGTACAGCCGGGCCATCAAAATCCAGCCGGACGACGCCATGGCCCACTACAGCCTCGGCCTCGCCCTCTCCGCCAAGCACCAATTGGACGAGGCGATCGCGGAGTACAAAAAGGCCATCAAAATCCAGCCGGACG
>Ga0182024_10016990_pt1 | contig 13722 bp, 8 predicted proteins | sample P32metaG_FD_120480 | JGI IMG/M metagenome (GOLD analysis project Ga0182024, IMG submission 120480) | Permafrost microbial communities from Stordalen Mire, Sweden - P3-2 metaG (Illumina Assembly) | ecosystem: Environmental > Terrestrial > Soil > Wetlands > Permafrost | place: Sweden: Stordalen... | reverse complement strand
CCTATTCGGCGCCACCACCACAAATGATGGATCCACTGATTCCGCCCCCACTCCCAGCGCCGAAAACTTCCCGGTCCGCTCATCAAACCGATACGCGTAAATCCCTTTGCTCACCGTTTTGTTCGTATACGTCCCTACAAACACCAACTCCACCTTAGCCTTCGTCCGCTGGCCCGCCGCCTCCGAATTGAAATTCACGCAAACCAACAATCCGAACAAGAGGCTCGGACTCGCGCGCAGCACCAAAGTCTTCATGGTATCCATAGGGCAAGATTTTATCTCATGCGGGCCGTAATTGCTGAATCGGCTTGGTTCGCGTCTAGAAACTTACTTCTTCTCTTCGTCCGACTCTTCTTGCAGCACCGCGGCCGCCGCGACGCTGTCGCCTTCATCCAACCGCAAGAGCCGAACGCCTTGCGTCGACCGTCCAGCTTCGCGAATTTCGTTCGCGTGTACGCGAATCACTTTGCCGTTGTGCGTGATGATCATCACGTCGGACTCCTCGGTCACCTGTAACGTGGCGATCACCGAGCCGTTGCGGTCCGTGGTCTTCATGTTGACCACGCCTTTGCCGCCGCGCGAAGTGATGCGGTATTCCGCGAGCGGCGTGCGTTTACCGAAGCCTTTTTCCGCCACCGTCAGCATCAAGGTCGTCAGCGATTCCTTGATCTGTTCGTTCTCGAGCTCCTCCAGATTTTGTGTTTCGATTTTGTGTTCGTTCTTGATGATTGCAAAGTCCGGCGTCACCGCGTCCATGCTGACCACAAAATCGGTCTTGTCCAAGTCCATACCATTTACGCCGCCGGCGTTGCGCCCCATCGCGCGCACTTCCGTCTCGCGGAACAGAATGGCTTGCCCTTCGTGACTGGCTAGAAAAATCATTTTCTTGCCGTCCGTCAAGGTTGCGCCAACAAGTTCGTCGCTGCCATCAAGATTAATCGCAATAATTCCGCTCGAGCGCGGATTCGAAAATTCCGCAATCGCGCATTTTTTTACCGTGCCGTTTTTCGTCGCCAGGAACACAAACGTATCCGCCACTGCCAGATCGCGCACCGCCACCAGCGCGGTAAGTTTCTCGTCTTCCTGGAATTTCACCAGGCTGGAAATCGCTTTGCCCCGCGTTGCCGCCGCCGCTTCCGGCAACTCATACACTTTTTGCCAGTAAACGCGCCCCTTCGACGTGAACAGCAAAATATAACTGTGCGCCGAGGCGATAAATAAATATTCGACGAAATCTTCTTCTTTAGTCTTCGCGCCGATGCGTCCCTTGCCGCCACGCGATTGGTGCCGGTAAGTATCCGCCGCGGTCCGCTTGATGTACCCGGCGTGGCTCACGGTGATCAGCATCTCCGTGTCCGCAATCAAATCTTCCAGTTTGATTTCGTCGACTTTGTCCACAATTTGCGTGCGCCGGTCATCACCGTAGGCCTTATGCACCTCACGCAACTCCGCGGTAATCACCTGCTTCAGTTTCTTTTCGCTGTTCAGAATCTCCTGCAACTCCGCGATCAGTTCGCGGATGGACTTCAATTCCTTCAAAATATCGTCGATGGAGAGTTGCGTCAGGCGATGCAATTGCAATTCGAGAATCGCATCGATCTGCGCGTAGCTCAGCCCCAGTGTGTTGTCTTTGCTGATGGCCGCCAGTTCCGGCGCGCCTTGGAAGCGGTATTTGCGTCCGTCCAGCTTGACGCCTTCCAGTTTGCGGGACTTCCCGTTTTCCGTGATGGTTACGTCCTGTTCGGTGAAATACTTGAACAGGTTTTCCTTGGCGTCCATGCGGCTCGAAGATCCGCGAATAATGCGAATCACATTGTCCAGATGGTCCAGCGCGATCTGGTAGCCCACCAAAATGTGTTCGCGCTGCTCCGCTTTGCGTAACTCGAAAATCGTGCGCCGCCGCACCACTTCGATGCGGTGCTCGATGAACAATTTAATCAGCGGAATCAGCCCGAGTTCGCGCGGCTGCCCGCCCACAATCGCCAGCAGGATCATGCCGAACGATTCCTGCATCTGCGTCTGCTTGAACAGATTATTCAGAATCAGCTGCGATTCTTCGCCGCGCTTCAATTCGATGACGATGCGCATGCCTTCGCGCGAGGATTCATCGCGCACATCGGAAATGCCTTCAATCTTTTTGTTCTGTACGAGATCCGCGATGCGCTCGATCAAGCGCGACTTATTCACCTGGTAAGGAATTTCTGTGATGACGATGTTTTCGCGGTCCTTGCTGGCTTCTTCAATCGCGGCTTTCGCGCGCATCATGAAGCTGCCGCGCCCCGTGCGGTACGCCGCTTCGATCCCTTCACGTCCCGCGATGTACGCGCCCGTCGGAAAATCCGGCCCGGGCACGATTTTCATGATTTCTTTTAGCGGCGTATCCGGTTTTTCGATCAGCAAAATCGCAGCTTCCACAATTTCCCGCAAATTGTGCGGCGGAATATTCGTGGCCATGCCCACGGCGATGCCGCTTGCGCCATTCACCAACAGGTTCGGGATGCGCGACGGCAGAACCACCGGCTCTTCGCGCGTTTGATCGAAGTTCGGAATGAAATCGACGGTCTCTTTTTCGAGGTCTGCGAGGATGTCTTCGGTAATTTTCGCGAGCCGCGCTTCCGTATACCGCATGGCCGCCGGTGGATCGCCGTCCACCGAACCAAAGTTTCCCTGCCCATCGATGAGCGGCGCGCGCATGTTGAAGTCTTGCGCCAAGCGCACCAGCGCGGGATAAATGACGGCCTCACCATGCGGGTGATAATTGCCGCTGGTATCGCCGCAGATCTTTGCGCATTTGCGGTAGCCGCGATTGGACGCGAGGCCGAGATCGTTCATCGCCACCAGGATGCGCCGCTGCACCGGCTTCAATCCGTCGCGTACATCCGGCAACGCGCGCGCAATGATCACGCTCATCGCGTAGTCTAGGTACGACTTCTTCATTTCCGCTTCGATATCAATGGGCAGCAAAATCGATGTGTTCTTCTCGTCCGCCATTCTTCCTCGCCTTCACCTTTTATTAGTTCTGAACAATTTCAACGCTTGCTCGTCGATCTCACAAATCAATCGGTACTGGTTTCAGACCAACATCAGGAACCCGGTTTCTGCCCCCGGGGTTCTCTTGACTGCTTGAACGTCCGCGAGATCCTGAGCGCGACCACTAGCGAGTTTTGCCGCAATCAAATCTTTCGCAGAAATAACATTTGCGTGGAGAGCGCTATCGGCATCGAGCGTTATCTCGGTGCGTTTTGGCCAGCAACTTCATTGTCTCGCTCCTCAAAGAACCCAAAGCTGATGGTGTCCCGCATGGAATTCATCTTTCCCCATCTCCGGCGGCCCAATCCGCAGCCCAAACCTTCACAGTGTCAAACGCATCCGCGGCATTCGTAAAGCGGCGGGCCACGAAATATTCCTCCGCCTGCTTCACGAAAGCATCACGTTCCGCCTCATCAACAAACTCGATCGCCACACCTCGCTCGTTGTCCGGCGCGGTTGTCGGCGTAGCGCGAAAGTCGCTGCAATTCAATCCGCGCAACCCGGGTAACGTGGTCCAGCCGATTTGATACAGCATCGCGTGGCCCCTAAATATCGAGGTTGACGACTTCGAGCGCGTTGTCTTCGATGAATTTGCGGCGCGCTTCCACGTTTTCGCCCATCAGTGTGGTGAAAATATCTTCGGCGGCTACGGCGTCTTCGAGCTTGACCTGCAGCAGCGTGCGGGTGTCCGCGTTCATGGTGGTGTCCCAAAGCTGCTCGGCGTTCATTTCGCCCAAGCCTTTGAAGCGCGTAATGGTGAAATCTTTTTTGGCGTCTTCGACGACGTAATTCAAAACGTCCGTGGCTTTTTCTTTGGAGATCTTATCGCCGTTGCGCGCGACGATGAATGGCGGAAGATTGAATTCTTCGATCTGCTTGGCAAGCGCGCGCAAACGCTTGTATTCCGCAGTGCTGGCGACGGCCCAGTTAATCTTCTGGCTGTGCGGCGGGCCAAATTGAATTTCGTACAAGCTGTGCTCTTCGTCGAAATTCACTTTGCCCTCGAGTTTTAATTTGGCCTTGTCGATTTCCTTCAGCAGCTTTTCCAGGCCTTTTTTATCTTCGAAGTCCGTTTTCTTTTCGAGGCCGCTTTCAGACATTAGTTCCACAAGCGCGGGTTCGCGCAAACGGCGGCCGAGCTTGAGAGCGGCCGCTTCATATTCCTGCACGTTCAGCAGGAAATTGGTGAGCCGCGCGCCTTCGAGTTCGCCGCCGCCTTTGAGCTTTACAGTGTGATCTTCCGTAGCGCGTTTCATCAATTCGTGCGCAAATGCGTGTTCATCGCGAATATATTTTTCCGTTTTGCCGCGCTTCACGCGATAGAGCGGAGGCTGCGCGATGTAAATGTGTCCGCGTTCAATCAGTTCCTTCATGTGGCGGAAGAAAAACGTGAGCAGCAAGGTGCGGATGTGGCTGCCGTCAACGTCGGCGTCGGTCATCAAAATAATTTTGTGATAACGCAGTTTACCGGCGTCGAAATCATCTTTGCCGATTCCGGTGCCCAGCGCGGTGATGATGCAGCGAATTTCTTCGTGGCCCAGCATCTTGTCGTAGCGGGCCTTTTCAACGTTTAGAATTTTTCCTTTGAGCGGCAAGATGGCCTGGAATTTTCGGTCGCGCCCCATTTTCGCGGAGCCGCCTGCGGACTCGCCCTCCACCACAAACAGTTCGCAGCGCGCCGGATCGCGTTCCTGGCAATCGGCAAGTTTTCCCGGCAATCCACTCGAATCCATGGCGGATTTCCGGCGCGTCAGCTCACGTGCTTTGCGGGCCGCTTCCCGCGCGCGGGCCGCATCAATGCATTTGCCGATGATGCGGCGCGCCACGGTGGAATGCTTGTCAAACCATTCGCCAAGCCGTTCGTTGACGATCTGTTCGACATCGCCCTTGATGTCGCTGTTCAGCTTGCCTTTGGTTTGCCCTTCAAATTGCGGCTGCGGCAAGCGCACGCTGACCACCGCGACCAACCCTTCGCGCACATCATCACCGGTTATGGTGACTTCATCTTTCTGGTCCTTGAGCATGCCGGCGTTGGACGCAAAATTATTGATGGTGCGCGTGAGCGAAGAACGGAAACCGGAAAGGTGCGTGCCGCCATCGACGGTGTTAATGGCGTTGGCGTACGCAAAAACGTTTTCACCGTAGGTATCGTTGTACTGCAGCGCAATTTCGATTTCCACATTTCCGCGCTTGCCTTCCATATAAATCGGCGAATCGTGCAGCGTTTCCTTGCCACGGTTGAGATGTTTCACAAACTCCGCGATGCCGCCATTAAATTTAAATTCCGCGGTTTTTTCCGTGCGCTCATCGGTCAGCGTGATTTTCAAGCCTTTGTTCAAAAAAGCCATTTCGCGCAAACGGTTGGCTAGCGTGTCGTAGCTGAACGTAGTTTTGTCAAAAATGGCGGGATCGGGATGGAAAGTGGTCTTCGTTCCCGTCTTCTTCGTTTTTCCCGTCTGCTTCAGCTTGGAAGTGGGTTTGCCTTTTTCGTAGGTCTGTTCCCAGACCGCGCCATCGCGCGAAATTTCCAGTTCCAGCCAATCGGAAAGTGCGTTGACGACCGAAGCGCCGACGCCATGCAAACCGCCGGAAACTTTATATGTGTCGCTGTCAAATTTCCCGCCAGCATGCAAAACGGTCATGACCACTTCGGCGGCGGGCTTTTTCTCGGTCTTATGCATGTCGACCGGAATGCCGCGGCCGTTGTCTTCGACAGTGACAGAATTATCGCTGTGGATGATCACGGTGATGTCGTCGGCGTAACCGGCCATCGCTTCGTCGACAGAATTGTCCACCAACTCCCAGACCAGGTGATGCAAACCCATTTCGCCCGTCGAGCCGATGTACATGGCGGGACGCAGGCGCACCGCCTCGAGGCCTTCCAGCACTTTAATGGAGGTTGCGTCGTACTGTTTGCCGCCCGGCTTGGTCGGATCCATTTCTTTTTCAGCCATTTGTTCTCCCGAACTGTTTTCGCTCCGGTGCTTCGCTCGTGCAAGGGACGAGCGAAAGTTGCGAATTGACGTACCGCGCGCATGCGCTCGAAAAATAAATTCAAAAACCTTTTATGGAAGCAAGATTGGCGAGCCTGCGGAATGTTGCGGACGTTTACTGCGAACGTCGTTTCCGTGCGCCGCACCCTGTGATTCCGTCCGCGTGCGAACGAAACTCGTAGGGCTACTTGCTCCATCCCATCTCGCGCAGCGAGACGTGGCGAAGACTAATGCCCCGCGCGAAAAAATTCCGCGAAGGTAATTGCGACTCCAAGCGAACTCCGCAAATGCTCCTGGCGCAGAGCAAAGTGAAGGCTAACTTTCACTTGGGCAGCCGCCGATTAAGAGATCCCGAACAACGAATCGACAGCAAAGATATTGTAACCGATTTGGGCTAAAATCCCAAGTAGAATTGACGCTCGGATGACACGTAAGCTTCTTTTTTACAGTATTTTACGAGATTTCAGGTCAGCGGATGTGCACTCGCAACTTTCGCAAGCGCAGTCACGGGTTTCCGTGGATTCCGCAAAGCTTTGGGTTGCACTCTCGTGCGCTTTTGCTCCGGTGAAATCCGACGGCAAACTTTCTTTCGCGTAGCTTGCGATGAAGTGTTCGGAACAGGGAATAATTGCCGGGCATTGAGTTTTGAGCGAGATCAGATGCGCATGGGCATGATGATATAGCGATAACGGTAAGATTCGTCGGCAAGAGGGCGCATCTGGCCGGCGGATTGTTCGTCTTTCAGCTCGATGCTGATGGGGCCGTCTGCGGCGGCGGCCAGGAAATCGAGCATGTAGCTGGAGTTGAAACCGATGGAGATGGGATCGCCCTTGTATTCCTTGTCGATATTTTCCTTGGCTTCGCCGTATTCGGGGCTGGAGGCGGAAATTTCGATGCCTTCGGAGGAGACGGCGAGTTTTACCGCGTGCGAGCGCTGGTCGGCAAGTTGCGACACGCGGCGGACGGCGTCGCTAAGTTCAGAGCGTTCGATGACCACGCTCTTGTTGTTGTCGCGCGGGAGGACGGCTTCATAGTTAGGAAATTGCCCAGTGAGAATACGCGAGATGAGCAGGCGGTGGCCGACCTGAAAAAAGAGATGGCTCTCGTCTTTGGCGAAATCGATTTGCGCGTCGCTACCGGCGGCACTGGAAAGTTTTTCAACTTCGTCCATGGCTTTCTTAGGAATCAAGACTTTTACTTCGCCGTTCAGGCCAGCTAGTTTCTGGGTAGTTTCGGCGAGCGCCAGGCGATGTCCATCCGTGGCGACCATGGCGACGGTGTCGGGTTTAAGGATTAGCAAGCCGCCGTTCAACGTGTAACGCGATTCTTCCATGGAGATCGCAAATTTTGTTTTGTTGATCAGGCTTTCGAGAGTGGTGGCAGGAATTTTCACCAAAACATGCGGCATGGCCGGCAGCCCAGGAAAGTTCTCCTTAGCCATACCTACCAACTTATATTTTTTCTTGTCGCTGACAATTTCTACCCAGTGATTGTCCAGCAACTTGATCTTAATTTCGCCTTCCGGCAGCAAGCGAACCAACTCCAGCAATTTCTTGGCGGGAATGGTGCCCGCTCCCTCTTTCTTCACCTTGGCTTCGCAAGACGTGCGGATACTCAACTCGAGATCCGTGGCAGTGATGGTGATTTGTGTGCCTTTGGCTTCAACGAGCAGGTTGGAAAGAATGGGAATAGTGGTTTTGCGTTCCACGACACCTTGCGTGGTGCTAAGTTCAGTGAGAAGCGCGGACTTTGAGACGCTGAATTCCATCGATTGGTGATCCTCGCGTGCCGTTCCAGTTGCGGTCATTCATATACCTCAGGGCTTTTGCCGCTGACGTACTTTACTCGTTTTTTGTGAAAGGGGAAAGGTTTAGCAAATAGCGGGCGCTGTGGAAATAGGTGGGAGACGCCCATGGGTGATGGGTGAACGGCGAAGTTTCGAACGCGAGCTGAACAGCCAAGCTTCACACACTTTCTCACTTTTTCCACATCGATAAGCGTCGTAATCAGTGCCTTTGATTTTTCTTATAAAGTTTTGTAGAAGAGAGTTGTTGTTGTGATGAGCGCTGTGGAGTTGTGGAAAGTCCAGCAACTGCCGTAGTTGGCGTGAGATATCTCATGGCTGAAAAGGTGGCGCATTGTGTGAAACGAGGAAATCTTGCCAAGTTTTAATTTTGGGCCGCAACCCAGGTATCGTTCACACACAACGCTACACAGATTATCCAATGGTTTTGCGGACATTGTGCACAGAGAACGAAGCGCGGCGACGACGCAACAAAAAGTTTGCGCGAACATCCAATAGGAGCGTAAAAAATATTTTAAGGAAGTTGCAAGGGGAGAAAAAATGGCGACCGTTTTGGTCACTGGAGCGAATCGCGGTATAGGCCTCGAGCTTGTGCGGCAGTATGCAGCCAATGGATGGAGCGTGATAGCGACGGCGCGCAACCCTGAAAAAGCCGTGGAGCTGAACAAAATTGTAGGGGAGCACGAGCGTCGTGTAGAGCTGATGGCTGTGGACGTGACCAGTGAGGACGCGGTTGAAAATTTGGCGGAGCAACTCGACGGGCGGGCGATCGATATCTTACTGAACAATGCGGCGACGTATCCCCGGCAGGGCGTGCATGTCGGAGAGCTCAATTACGACGCATGGGGCGACACACTGGAAACAAATCTCTTGGGCGTGATGCGTGTCACGGAGGCGCTGCTTGAGAATGTGGCGAAGAGCGAGCGCAAACAGATTGCGGCCATCAGCAGCGGAATGGGCTCATTGCAGGCCGTCGTCGGCGGTTCCGTCGAAACCATGGGGGCTGCTTACCAATACCGCACCAGCAAGGCGGCATTAAATATGGCGATGCTGATCTTGTCGAAAGAATTGGCGCCACGCGGGATCTCGGTGGTGATGATTAGCCCGGGATGGGTGAAAACCGATATGGGAGGAGCGCACGCGGCGATCACGCCGGAAGTGAGCGTAGCCGGTATCAGGAAAGTTCTGGCGTCGCCTCCGGCAGAAATTTCCGGACGCTTTCTGAGTTACGATGGCAGTGTTTGGGCCTGGTAGCACGCCGGAATGGAATCGCCAGGTCCGCAAGCGCCAGGTCCGTAGCAACCAAAAATCGCCCGGCGTGGAACAAGCCTCGCCGGGCGATTTTTTCTTGCGCGGGAGACAACTCGCGCTTACTGCAGCGCGTCCATAAGACGCGTGATGGTGCGGTTCAGATCCTTGTCGGAGCGGCGCAATTCTTCAATTTTGTTAATGGAGTGCAGCACGGTGGTGTGATGCTTACCGCCGAATTGCCGGCCGATCTCCGGAAGAGACGCGGTGGTGAGCTGTTTGACGATGTACATGGCCACCTGGCGCGGGAAAGCGATGGCGCGGGTGTTGCTGCGAACCTTGAGATCCTGTTCGCGCAAATTGAAATGTTCGCTGACGCGTTTCTGAATGAGATCGATGGTGACGCGCTTTTCCTGCGAGGCGATGATGTTGCGCAAAACTTGTTGGGCGGTGGCGAGTGAAACGCTCGCGCCGGTGAGCGAAGCGTAGGCCATCAGGCGCGTGAGTGCGCCTTCGAGTTCGCGCACGTTGGATTTGATGGCTCGCGCGATATATTCGGCTACGTCGTCGGGCAACGGGAAGCGATCGTTCTCCGCCTTTTTCTGTAGGATGGCAATCTTGGTTTCGAGATCGGGCGGCTGAATGTCCGCAATCAAGCCCCATTCAAAACGCGAACGCAAGCGCTCTTCGATGGAGTTGATGTCTTTGGGCAAGCAGTCGGAAGAGATGACGATTTGCTTTTGCAGTTCGTAGAGCGCGTTGAAAGTATGGAAAAATTCTTCCTGGGTACGCTCTTTTCCGGCGATGAATTGGATGTCGTCAACGAGCAACACATCGACGGTGTGGAAACGGTCGCGGAAGCTGATCATGCGGTCGAAGCGGATGGAGTTGATGACTTCGATGGTGAATTTTTCCGCGCTGACGTAACTGAGGCGCATCGCTGGATTGCGTTTTTTGATGGTGTGCCCGATGGCGTGCATTAAATGGGTTTTACCCATGCCCACGCCGCCGTAGAGGAAAAGCGGGTTGTATGATTTCGAAGGCTGCTCGGCGACGGCGCGAGCCGCGGCATGCGCAAATTCATTGGACTTGCCGACGACAAAGGAGTCGAAGGTGTAGCGCGTGTTGAGCAGGTGATCGCTGCTCTCAAAATTGAGCTTGGCTTGCTTGCCATCGGCGACCGCAGGTTGCGCTGCAGGGACAGGCTCTTCCTCGGTGCAAACGTATTGCACTTTTACGTTGGGCGTGCCGAGTTCGTGGAACACCGCTTTGACGATGTCGCCGTAAGTGCGTGTGAGCACCTGACGGAACACCGCGCTGGGAATCTGCACGAAAAGATTTTCGCCGTCAGCGCGATTGAGGCGCGTGGGCTGGAACCAGGTGGTGAAAGTGTTGATGCTGACGCGGCTCTTGACGTGATCGAGAAACTTGTCCCACGAGTTGGCCGGTTCGTTCTCGCGAGCGGGATGAGGTGCAGTGGTCATCGATAGAGAAAAGGAAGTCCTGCGCTATTTCCACAGATGTGAAAAAACTGTGGAAAGCGGACCCGTATCATCTTTCTTCAGGCTTCGGGATATGCCCGCGCCGAAACGTCGTGCTTTGCCCCTGTTCGAACGTGCGCGGCCGAACCAGAACCGCAGGCCGAATTGCCGCCGTTATGAGTCAGCGCGGGATTGTCGCTGATTGAAGCGAAGGGAGCAAGAGAAAAGTGCACGAGGGGTCGGGCGGGCATTCACACAGCGTGCACAGTTTTTCCACAACACTATTTTACGCAAAAGTTCGATGACAAACTCATTTTTCGTGGAAAAAAGTGCAATTTTATTTTCGCGGATGCGGGAACGGCAAAAAAGTTAGCAAAACCGCCTGAGGAAAACTTGTTCATGGCGAGACTTTTTTTTCGGCGCCAGATGTGTGCTCGGTGGCTGACGTAGCGGCAGCCTTGTCAGCAGTTTTATCGGGCCGAGGGAATTCGTAAATGCCCTGCGCTTCGTTGCCGACGAGCAGATGCTGTTTGTCGATGAGGATGGAGGTGGCCTCGAGCGGGCTGCCGTCGGGCGTATACAGCGTGTAAGTGGCGCGGCGATTGCCTTCTTTGTCGAAATGGAGAAGCGCGTGATGGAGTCCGACCCAAGCCTCACCGTTCGAGCGATCTACGGCAATTGCGGTGATATTGCGTTTCAGGTAAGGAGGCTCGTGGCGGCGTTCCTGGCGCTGAATTTCCTTGCGTGCAGCTTGCGCAACCTGCAGTGCGTCAATGGGTGTGTACTGAATTTCCTGGCCGACAAAACCGAAGCGATCGTACTGGCGAATGATGGGTTCGGGCATGTACGGAAAAGCATAAAATAAATGGCCTTGCGCGTCGGTGGCCAGCAGGCCGGTGCTTAAGTAACGATTCAGGTCATCGCGGTCGGAAAGCGGTTCGGATTCGCCGAATTCGCGGATGTCGCGGCCATTCTTATCAAAAACCAAAATCAGATGCTCGTCGCGCAGCGTGGCGACGGCCACTTCGCCTTCCGGAAGCGCGGCGACGGAAACGGGATTATTGACTGGAATAGTACGCAGCAACGTACCTTCAGGCGAAAAAATCAGAATCGTGTTGGCGCGGCGATCCGCAACATAAATTTTTCCGTCGCCATCCACATCAAAGTCTTCACCGAAGCCGATGGCCGCGGGCCGCGCTTTGACGCTCGCGTTGGACGAAAGTCCAGCGCCTACTTGCAACACCTCTTTGCCGCGCGCGTCAAAAACCAGCACACCCGGCTGCGGCGAAACGAGCAGATACACGCGACCGTCAGCGCCTTCGCGAATGGCACGCAGGCCGGGACCGATTTCAGGAAAGACGCGGCGACTGGCCGTCAGGTCGCGCTCTTCCGGCCCAGGAGGCGCCAGATCCACGCCTTGCGCAAGAACGCTGCTAGGAAGGCACGCCAGTAAACACAGCCACCAGTAATTTTTCAAAGACTTACGCCCTTTGCGACTTCGCGTGACCGAACGAATCGAGAACTGCACATTCTGATTATGTAGGACGCAAGCGGGTTGCCCTGCGATACAGCTGCGCGGCGAGGAATCGCACCGGGTGGTTCAATCGATGCGCAAGCGCAGCCGCTCGATCGAACGGGCGCGCAGGCGGCCGGCAGCGTTGCGCGGGCCTTGGTCGTCGGTTTCGACGAGCACGGTGTTCATCTGCACATCTCCGGCGGCCACTTCAAAGCGCGCCGGCAAACCATTCAAAAATTTGCGAACGATGGCTTCGCGATCCATGCCGATAACGCCGGCGTGCGGGCCGGTCATGCCCACATCCGTAATGTACGCGGTGCCTTGCGGCAAGACGCGCTCGTCGGCGGTGGTGACGTGCGTGTGCGTGCCTACGACCACGGTGGCGCGGCCATCCAGATACCAGCCAAGCGCGATTTTTTCGCTGGTGGTTTCGGCATGCATATCGACGAAAACAAATGCTACATCCGGGGGCAGCGATGCTAACAATTCATCTGCTTTGCGGAAGGGATCATCAATGGCTGGCAGGAAAACGCGGCCCTGCAGGTTGATGACGGCATACTTCACACCGTTTTTCGCCGTGCCCATATAGAGACCGCTGCCGGGACTGCCATCCGGAAAATTTGCGGGACGCAACAGGCGCGGTTCGTGTGGCATGTAGTCGAAAATTTCTTTTTTGTCCCAGCTGTGATTGCCGCCGGTGAGCACCGCAATGTCCGTTTGCAGCAACTCTTCGGCGAGCCGCGGGGTGATTCCGAACCCTGAAGCGGAATTTTCGCCATTGGCGATGACCAGGTCAATCTGGCGCTGCGCGACGAGGTCCGCCAGGCGATCGTGGACGATCTGGCGTCCGGGCGAGCCAACAATATCTCCGATAAAAAGTAGGCGCATAGAAAGAGAAATGGAGCGAACTGCTCAGCCGTGGGGAGCTAGGCCGTGAACCTCTGATATTAGGTGGGCGCCACGAGCCAGCCGTTAGGCTTTCCTGCCCCGTTCGAGTGTCTTTGATTGTCGAAGACACCCGGACGGGACAGGCCGTGCACACAGGATGGCTATCCGCAGCACCTCAGAGATTCTTCATTGGTTCAAACAGCTTTCGCACCCGCACCTGCTTCGAAGAACGCTCCGAGGGTATTGTAGCGTCGGAGCGGAAGGCGCGTCCAATCGGCGGAATTAACGGTGATCAGGTTCCGGTAAGGAGATTGCAGGCCGGCCTAATCGTCGACGCCGAAATTCATATTTGAGACAAGTATCCAGCAGTCCATCGCCTATCGGATGGCCCGGGTGCCGGCGGTTTGGCGTTATGCTGGGAACGCCGCGCGGGCCGACGGCTGGTGGGCTTGCATGGGGCATGAAGTCTTCCGAGATCCTGCCGGTCTAACAATGGCTTGCGGTGGACCAGCGGCCGGTCATCATTTCTTCTTCAGCGTCCTTGCGGCCGCTGGCCGCTCAGAAGCCTGGTCGTTAGATATCCGCATCAAGGAGGAGTCGCAATGAAATCGAAGTTTCCTGGTGCCGTTCCTGAGATACCTGTGAGAGATATCAATGATGCGGCGGCTTACTACGAAAGCAATCTCGGATTCACTGTGGATTGGGGTGGCGAGGAACTTGGACTTGCAGGAATCTCAAAGGGAAACTGCCGGGTGTTTTTGG
>Ga0182024_10016989_pt1 | contig 13723 bp, 20 predicted proteins | sample P32metaG_FD_120480 | JGI IMG/M metagenome (GOLD analysis project Ga0182024, IMG submission 120480) | Permafrost microbial communities from Stordalen Mire, Sweden - P3-2 metaG (Illumina Assembly) | ecosystem: Environmental > Terrestrial > Soil > Wetlands > Permafrost | place: Sweden: Stordalen... | reverse complement strand
CCACGCGGCGGCGGTGATCTGGGCGAATGCGTGTACGGCGGTGCTGGTGCTTGTAGCCGTGGTGATGAAGGCAACGTACGCGCCGCGCGGCGAAACGAATGGCACTTGACACGACTACTGGAATCCCGTAGTGTAGAATCGAAGTGGACCTCGAGTGGGACGATGGCAAGGCCGCTGTGAGAACCTTCGCAATCACGGCGTGAGTTTCGCTCAGGCGGCACTAGCCTTCCGCGACCGGTTCGGGGTCGAGTGGATCGATCTGCGGGAAGCTTACGACGAGGAACGAATCGTCCTACTGGGCGCGACCGGCAATCAGATTCTAGCCGTGGTGTATACGGAGCGGGCGAAGCGGATCAGAATCATCTCGGCCCGACGGGCGACCAAAGATGAGCAAGACTACTACTATCGCGAGAATGCGACATGAGGGCGCACCTGTGCGGGTCAAACCGGACGGCACCGAAGAAGCGTTGGACGCTCCGCCCACGGCTCCGATGACCGCGCAGGAAATTGAAGCGGCCGCTTCTCGCGACCGTGAAAACCAGCCGCTCACTGCTGCGCGGCCGGGACAACTGCGTCGCGTACCGCGCGTCAAGACCCTTCGCCGCGCCCTAGCGCTGACCCAGGAGGAGTTCGCCGCGCGCTATCACATCCCTCTGGGCACCCTGCGGGACTGGGAACAAGGTCGCTCCGAGCCAGACCAGCCGGCCAAAGCCTACTTAACCGTCATCGCACGCGATCCCAAAGGTGTGGAACGAGCATTGCATCCTGTGGCGGGCTAAGCTAATCGCGCTGCTCATCCACGCATCCGCAGCGATTCCGGCCAATGTTTGCATGGCGATGCTGGCGCGGGTCGCCATCGCGATTTCTCGGGACTGACTTCCTGCTGGTAACCTATTCGCGTTGGAACACTACTTCATCTGTCCGTATTGCGGCGAGGAGATCTCCATGATCCTGGACGACTCGATTCGCCGTCAGACGTATATTGAAGATTGTGAGGTGTGCTGCCAGCCGATCCAGATCAGCTATACCGTGGAGGGCGATGCTGTCACGCATTTTGCCGCGCAGAGGCTCGAATAGGGTAGAGTAAGCCTCTGGAGAAACCCCGTGCCTTGTCTCTTGTTGATTATATTTCTCGCATTCCCTCGAATCGCACTGGCGTTCTTGTTCTTCACGTCGAATTACTTGCAGCGAGCCTACCAGGGCCTGCTCTTGCCTCTGCTCGGGTTTTTGTTCCTGCCCCTGACGACGCTGGCGTACGCCTGGCTGACGAATACACGCCAGCCTATCGCAGGCATTAATTTGCTGATTTTGATCATCGCGGTAGTGATTGACCTCGGCGGGCTAAGCGGCGGCGAATATCACCGGCGGAGCCGGTGGGAAGCTTAGTGAGCGGCATTCAGCCTTCCTGAATCCGCAATCACCTGCAACATTCTCGCGCTTCCTCGTTAGCGAGACTGCCATTTCTCCCGGCCTATCCGCAGCGGCAAGGAAAATGCCTTTTATCGAGCAGGTTCCAGCCTTGCTCAAGGGGCGAGCGAAGCCACCGTCCGAGGCGGTCGCGTGGTGACCCTCGTCACATTAAACTCTAATGCCGGTCACATCCCGCCGAAGAACTCACCGCTAAAATTCATGGGAAAGCGAGGAGCCGTGTACAACATCAATCAGGAAAAGTGCAAAAAAGTTGCGGATTGCGCAAAGGCGTGCCCGATGAGAGCGATTGAGAGGAAAAGTGACGGAACGTTCAGCGTCAGCGATGACTGCACGGATTGCGGCGCGTGCGAGCCCGTGTGCGATGCCAAGGCCATCCAGCAGGCGCAGTAGCATTCGCAAAATGAAATGACGGCAGGATGCGGTCTTTTTTCCGTAAACCGGGTCGTGGTGGCTGATTGGAAGATCGCCGCAGAGGCGCCAGCGCGAGATCAAGGTGTGACGCTGAGGCCGCGACATTGTATGATTCCAGTGTCGCGATGATGGCCGCATATCTTTCGAGTCAATTTGCAGTGGGGCTACCGTACGACCGCTACTTGCAGAGCGGCTCGGAGGAGCAGCAACGCCGTTGGAGGCAGGTCTATGAAGCGGCCAAGCTGAGCGACGCTCAGAGGCAACTGATCGCCGGATTCGTGCGGGAAATGAAGGTGCTGATCTTCAGCGGCGTCTGGTGTGGCGATTGCATTGAACAGTGCCCGCTGATTTACCGCATCGCGGAAGCCAATCCAAGCAAGATTGATTTGCGCTTTATCGAACGGCCCAGGGACGGCGAATTGGTCCCCGAACTGCGCATCAACGGGGGCAGCCGCGTGCCCGTGGTCCTATTTCTTTCTGAAGATGACGAATGGTGCGCGACTGCGGGCGATCGCACGATCAACCGCTATCGCGCATTGGCGCTGCGGAAGCTTGGCCCGTCTTGCTCTACCGGCATCGTGGCGCCTGAAAAAGCGGAACTCGACGCCACGCTCGGCGATTGGGTGAATGAAGTGGAGCGCGTGCAATTGATGCTTCGCCTGACGCCGCGACTTCGGCAAAAGTACCAAGACTAACTGGCCCGCTGCGCAGCGAGAGCGTTTGATTCTGCGATCGATTCTGCGTTGGCCTCCCCGCATGTTTATATGCTAGACGTCAGGGTTTGCGAGGGCCTCACGTAGGCCACGCCGCAACGAAACAATTTTTGCTCCGCTAGTTCCTGGACAAAGACGATTTGCGCGGGAACGAAAATATTGGACGGACCGGGCGAGTAGGGAGCCGCTACTTCAATTATGGACCCCTCAGCGTAGCGCTTGCGGCTCTTGAAACGGAGGCCTCCTCGCGACATGTCTTCACAGACGACGATGTCGTTCTTGGAGGCGGGCCCGGAATCAGGATGGCGGACGCAGGCGTTGAAGTTGACTTTCGTGCGCAGGTGCTTGCGTCTATTTTCCGGATGCGCCGCCGGCCTAGGCGTCGTCGCGGGACGCGACTGGAAAGTTGCAGGAGGGGATGGCCGCGGCTCTTGCCCGCGTGGGGGCGGAGTTGACGTCTCTCGGGCATCGCCCGCAGCCCGCGTCCAGCCCGTGGTCATTCCGCAGCGCCTACAGGATCGCAGCAACGGATCGTTGGCTGCGGAAACTTCGACTTTGAGGTCGCTCAGGTCAACTGTCTCGCGGCTTTTACAACGGCTGCACTCGAGCAGCGAGCGGCTGGCCGCTTTCTCGGGTTCCGACAAGAGCGGAAACCGGAGGCCCCAAAAGTCGATGCGAGGGTCTAGAAAAGCCAAGCCATACGTGTAACTGCCGGCTTGCGATCCGGTCACGCCAACGATACGCACCTCCGCCTCTTTGTTGAGATCCGGGCAGCGGAGGATCAGCTCTTGTTCCGGGGCTAGTTTGTACCGCGAGGCAACACCCGCCCCGCGTTGACTGAGGATGACGGTCTTGGTCGGCTCCGAGAAGACCTTGCCCTCCAGGTCGCTGCCAATCAACAACACAGCAATCTCTTTTGTAAGTCGGCCGCTTCGACGGACGCCCTTGGAAGACATTCTGATTACCCGCTGAGAACCTGAAGTTTGAAGCGTACTCTGATCGTTCCCGAGAGTCACTGATTTTTGCGTAGCTTCGCCGTAAAAAGCGCACCTCGCTTTACGCGATTTGGCCGCCACAAAAGGAACAAAAAGCATTCGGAGGGCCGGCCTGATATGCCCATTGGGAATCGCGCGAAAAATCCAGACATGTTCGAAAAGGGACAGATACCAATACTCGCGTGCTCTTAGAATGGCGGGGCACAGGAAACACGTGGCTGCAATGCCAAAAGATACGAACGATGAAAGCAATGGAGGGATTTATGCGAACGAATTTGAAGCGATGTGTGTGGGTTGTTGCGCTAACGCTGGGTCTGGGAATCACCGGGGGCACGGCGCGTCTCGCGGCGTCCCCTGCGGCGCAAGACCAGCATGACCAGGATTATTCGAAAAATAAGAACTACCAGCTCGGTATGCGCGACGGGCGGGATGACGGCGCGCATAATCGTGACCACTCCAGGAAGAGGAACTTCAAGAAAGACCAAGACCAGAAGGATTACGAGGTTGGCTATCAGGCCGGCCATCAGGGCAATTCGCCGGACCATAAATAATAAGCCGGGATGGGGAGGTCCTCAGCGGGTTACCTTGATTTCGTAGGGCATTTCAGGGGGCGCGGCGGACTGCGCCGCGCCCGGACGCTCGAAAGTTCACCCCTCGAAGGAGACGGGCGCGGCGTTGTGTTCTGAAATGTTCACAATTGAACAGTCTCGCTATTTCTCAGCGTCTAGACTGGATCCGAAGATGAGAACACATGTCACGCTTTCGATAGGTCACCGCTGCTGCCCGTCTTGTGGCAGCGATGAAATCACTCGTTCACGGCGCTGCAACCCGGTCGAATTTGTCATCCTGCCGCTGCTGTTGCTTCGTCCATTCCGCTGCTACCTGTGCGAATCCCGCCATTACGGATTCTTCTTTCGCAAGCGCGCCACAGGCAGGCAAGGAGCTGCGGACGCGTATCGCCAGAATCACGCGCTTAATGCCGGTCCCCTCGGCAAGCTTAGCCAGGATGGAGTTTCCGCTCCTGGCCCCCAGAGGCAAGGAGGCTAAGACAACGTGATCCAAGAGTTCCACAAAGGTGTAGAAATCGAATTGGAGATTCATCAATTGCAGCAGGGCTTCTGGAAGTGCGATTACACGCTGATCGCGCACCCGGAGGGAACCAGAACGCTTCACCGCGGAGACGGGGAATTCCCCACGATGGATTTGGCCAAGGAATATGCGCTGCAAGAAGCTCGGCAGGCAATCGACCGGAACAGCGAAGGGCAGCCCGTAAGAGAGATTGTGGATCCGCCCAGGGAAGTGCGCATCAAACCCTACCCAGGATAAGCTGAAACGCAGCCAGCGACCTTCGCAACAACGGCATTCGCAACAGTTCCTTCGCAAAAACATTGGGATGAGCAGTAGTCGCCGTTCTCGTGGGAGAGAAGCTACCGCCCATGGGAATGCGCGACTAACGGCTGAAGGTCGGCAGATGCACGAGGTCGTCGTGAGGCACGGTCTCCACGGGCTGGCCGGCTTTGCGCCAGGCTGCCAAGCCACCGACGATTACGAAGGCGTTGAATCCCTCCTCGCGAAGGAGATGCGCCACACGGGCGCTGGTGGCTTCGCGCTGTCAAGTACAGTACAGGTAGATGTCCTTATCTTTGGGAAGCGTTTGGACTTCCTTCGAGAGATTATTTGGCTCGATGCGGATCGAGCCGCGGATGCGAGTGGCGCCGGGATCGTAGTAGCCGTGGCTGCGGACATCCACCAGGAGGACCTTCCCAGCTTCTTCCGACTGAAGCTCTCTGGCTAATTCCATCACCTGAACACGCGGCACAATGCGGTAGATGCGATACTTGCGGTACAGCCAGACGCGATAGGCGACAAACGCGATCGCTGCAGCGATGGCGGCGAGCTCAGCGATGTGCGACGCGGCTCGAAAACCACGCGTGATGGCCACGAGAAAATTCCCGAAAATAAATCCGACGCCGCCATAGGCCAGCGCGTAGAGGGCGGCGCCGGCGAAATCCAGGCCCAAAAATTGGGCCAGAGGCATTTTCATGCTTCCGGCCAAGGGCGGGGCCATGGTGTTCACGCCAGGAATAAACTTGGCGAATAGCAAGGTGGAGCGGCCGCGCTTGTAGAAGGATTCGGCGGAACGCAGGATGCAGGTTTCCGGCGAGGCTGAAACCCTGCAGAGAAAACCCAAGAGGCCCCATCCGGTACGACGGCCAAGAAGGTACAGCAAGGAATCACCCAGAATCATTGCCGCGACGGCCAGAAGCAGTATCACCGGAGTACGGAGGGTTCCCGACGCCGCCGCGGCGCCGGCCGCAACTAGGGCCAGCGCAGCCGGCACTGGCATTCCAATGGCTTCCACAAAAACGGTCGCAAAGATGATGCTGTAGCCGTGGTGCGCGATCAGAGAGAGAAGAACGTTCATAGGCGCCTCAGCGAGACTAACACGCGAGTACCGCTGGCGAGAACGGCGTGCTGCACGCAACTTCTTCGTCAGGTAGCTGCGCCAGGCTTGCGGGCCCAGAACTCGAATGCGCCGTCGCCGAGAAGCAATTTTTGTTCGTGCAAGATTTCGAAGTCTTGCAACACGCAGCGCAACTCCTCGTACTGATAGTAGGCGTAGAAACGTTTTCCCTGTAGCCGCTCTCGGGCTTCGGCGCCGCCCGGATACCGCGGGCCTGGCTTATCTTCGAAACGCTCGCCGTGGCCCTCTTTCATATTGAGGTACAGCACCCCTGCCGGTGACAGCAGCGCCCGACAAGACTGCACGCACTGCGCGAATTCCGGCTTCGCGAGGTGATACAAACAGCCGCTCGCAAAGATGCCGTCGTACGGCCCGGCGCATTGAGCGATGTCCCGAAGGTCCAGCAGGACATAGCGGCCTTGCGAATCTTGCGCCATGGCGATCTTGAGCATTTGCTCGGACAAGTCAAACGAAGTGATCGCCAGGCCCAGAGAAGCTAAGAAGCGCGAATCCCTGCCGTCGCCACAACCGGGGACTAACACGCGTTTCCCGGCCAGATAGCCGCTGAACCTCTTGATGGATTGCTCTTCCCATGCGCGCATTTCAGGCGTAGCCGTAAGTTTGTAATCGGGCGCGATTAAATTGTAGGTAGCGATGGTCTGTTGGACGTAGTTGTTCGGTGGCAGTTCGTCCGGCATCGAGCTGTTTTTATCGCGTGGGACTCTTGGTCGACGGGCTCGGGTAATAAACCATCACGTACAGATCGTTGACCAGGAGATTAGTGCCTTCGAAACCGTTTCCGAAGGAAAAATTCCACTCGAAATTTTCGGCGGGCCCGTTGACCTGGCAAGGAGAGGCGGCAGTTTCCGCTTGGCAGGCCCAGTAGAGATAGGGCTGAATATTGTGGAAGGGGCCGGCCTTAACGTCGGGAACCGCGACGACGGATTCGCCGCGGCGAAGTGCCAATTGTTTATAGAACAACTGGCCCACGGGGCTGCCCGTGCAGTCGTAGCCGATGGTCACCTTTGGCGCGATACTGCAGGATGGATCGGGCGGCACGGTTTCCGGCAATTGCCAGTTCGTTTGTCCGAGGTAGCCGTGGCCTCGATCGGCCCTATTCATGGCAGCGACCCACAGGACTGCCGTCGCGTGATCCATCGAACCATCCGCGTTGATGCCTGCGACGCCGAATGTCTGTTTGGCCGCGAGATTGGCGTCGGCGAGCCAAGTGATTTGCGCGACGGGATCGTAGACGGTTTGTCCGCCGGGGTTGACTTGCAAGCCTGTGCCGGCGGCGGGCGGCGTGCCGGGCAGCTTGCCTTTGATCATCGGCAGCGCGTAGAGATAATTCAGCGTCACGTTGGCTCCTTGAAATCCGCTATTGAACGAGAAACTCACAAATCCCTGTTTGGGATCGACGGCCGCGGAGCCGGACCAATACAAATAGGGCTGGAAATCGCTGAATGGGCCGCGCTGATTTGTGGGGATCGGAACGGCCGTATTCGGCTCGCGAAGAGCCAGCGAGCGATAATACAGAGAGCCCAGCGCACTAGACGAACAATGAAAGCCGAAGGATTCGCCGTTCCGTCCTGTGCGGGCGCAGCTCTGGTCTTCGGTCGGCGCGGTGGGAAGCTGCCAATTGTTGTGGCCAAGATAGCCGGCGCCGCGGTCGAGGGCGTTCATCGCGGCGACCCAGCGGAGGGCCGTGGCGTAGTCCATCGAGCCACTTTTATTGATGTTTGCAATGCCGAATGTTTGCGTGGCGGCCAGATTGGCGTCGGCCAGCCAGGTGACGTTCAGATTGGGATCGAAGACGGTTTGGCCGTCGGCGGCAGGCACGAGTGGCGCGCTTGGGGGCGGCGCGACAGGCGCGGAGTCATTCCCAGCCCGGCAGGCGCTGACTAGTTGCGGATTTACGGCCGGCAACGGTCTCGATGCAGCCCTAGGCTGCGCCGTGCCTTGCACGATCGGGTTGTAGCAATCCAGGAGCAGGCCGTCGCGAGCCCCGCCACCGAGAACGAAGCCCGCATTCTTGCATGCAGTTCTGATCTGTTCGCAGGAAGCGCGATCGGCTCGGACTGGATTGTTGCTGAAGACCAGGTAAAGGCCCAGAGAGAGCAGCCCGCGGACGAGGGTGCGCCGGGCGGAGTCCATGAAAACCTCCCGAGTTCGCAAGCTTCGCTAGGAACGATACATTAATTTTTGCGAGCGCGTCAAAAGCCAGACTCTTTTCAACACACGTGTGACCCGTCTGGTCGTCGCGCACGGCACCCAGGAAATTCACAGGGCGGGTCAAATTGTGCCTTGAATGGCCCCCAGTCTGGCATCAGTATGGGCGCGTTTCACCCCGCTGTTACCCACCCACAGTAAACCACAGGAGGAACACTATGTTTGCACGCATGATTGAACCAGACGCGATTACCAGGGAACAAACGCTTTCGTCTCAGCACGGGTCCACGATCGGAACGCGCCGAGCCCTGAATGTTCAAGCCGGACCGCTGGCCAAGGTTATAGCGATTGTCAGTGAGAACTTGACCTGCGGGTCGGCACGGTCCTAGAGTCGCTTTGCGCGGGAGGACCGGCGATGGAACGGAGATCCTTGCGGTACGCCGATGCGCCTCGCGGCCAAAGTGACATCCAAGAGGAATGGCGGCTTGCGAATACTTTTGGTAGAAGACGAACAAAAGGTCGCAAAGGCTCTGCAGGAAGGGCTCGAGGCTGAATCGTATTCCGTGACGCTTGCGCACACCGGCGAAGACGGCTTTTTTCGAATCAGTTCCGAGCCGTTTGATCTTGCCGTGCTGGACGTGATGCTCCCCGGACGAAGCGGCATCGAGATACTTTCGGCGATGCGCAGGCAAGGGATAAAGATCCCGGTGCTGCTGCTGACGGCAAAGGATGCGATCGAAGATCGCGTGCTGGGACTGGATGCCGGCGCTGACGATTATCTGGTGAAGCCGTTCGCCTTCCCGGAGCTTTCCGCACGCATTCGCGCGCTGCTACGGCGCGGCAAAAGCGAGGCTGCCGTGGTGGCTCTGAGCATGGCTGATCTGCAGATGGATCTGCTCGGCCGCACCGTCACGCGTGGAGCGACGACGCTTGATCTCACCGCGAGAGAATTTGAGCTCCTGGAATACCTGCTGCTCCACAATGGGCAGGTTGTTTCCCGTGAAATGCTCGCTCGGGACGTGTGGCGGGAGACTGCGCGCCATACCCCGCTGGACAACGTCATCGACGTGCATATCGCGCGAATCCGCCGCAAGGTCGATGACGGGTTCTCTCCGAAGCTCGTGCACACCGTTCGCGGCGTGGGATTTGTATTGAAAGCGGAGCGGCTATGAACGCGCTTCAGCCCAGGAACGTGCGCGCACGTCTCACGGCGTGGTACGTAGCGGTTCTTGCAGGCGTCCTGTTGCTCTACGTCGGCGGCGCTTCGGCCCTAGTTTTTTTTCAATTGCGAAGTGAGCTGGATCGCTTTGGGATCGATGACTTGGAAACCATCGAGGGCCTGCTGAGCTTCGGCGCGGACGGGAAGCTCGCCCTGCATAGCGACTATCACGATCATCCCTATCCGGCGAACATGCAGGATCGTCTGCTGGAGGTCTGGTCCGGGGATGCCAGTCTTCTCTATCGAAATGAACTGCTCGGAAATCGCGTCTTGGGCGAGAAGCCGGAGACTGGCGAAGGCGCCGAGGGCTATTCGATCCGGTCCATCCGCATGTCAGACGGAACTCCGGCGCGCGTCGTCAGTAAGAAGCATCTCCTTGACGGACAACCCACATTGATCCGCGTCGGGTACAGCGAAGAGCCGCTGTGGCAGCATTTCTGGCAGATCGCCATCGGCATGATTGCGGGCTTGCCGCTCGCGCTGGGGCTTGCGGGCATGGGAGGCTATTTTCTGGCGAGGCACTCGCTCAGTCCGATTGAGCGGATGGCGCGCCGCGTGAATGAAATCAACGCCGAGCGGCTGAGCGCGCGGCTGGTCGTGGAGAATCCGGATGATGAATTGGGCGTTCTGGCCAAGGCGTTCAACGAGACGCTGGCGCGCCTGGAGGGCTCGTTTGAACAGCTGCGACGGTTCACCTCGGATGCCTCGCACGAACTGCGCACGCCCCTCACCGCAATCCGTAGCGTCGGTGAGGTTGGTCTGCAGAAGCAAGGCGCCATCGAGGATTATCGCGAGACGATCGGGAGCATGCTCGAAGAGGCCGGCCGCCTCAGCCATCTGGTCGATAGCCTGCTGATGATTGCCCGCGCGGAATCCGGCCAAGTCCGGTTGGTGCGGACGACGATATCCCTCTTGCCATTTGTGCGGGAGACGGCGTCAGTTCTGGATGTATTGGCCGAAGAGAAGGGACAACATGTATCTATCCGGGGCGACGAGACGGTTCAAGTGCAAGCGGATGGTGCGATTCTCCGCCAGGTCCTGATCAACCTGCTGGACAACGCCATCAAGTACTCGCCCTCGGGCGCGCCTATTTCCATGCGCGTCTCAATGAGCAGTGACGATCAAATGGCAGCGGTGGGAATAGCGGACAACGGTCCGGGAATTCCCCCGGAACATCGCAAAAAAATATTCGATCGATTCTACCGCGTCGACGAAGGACGCTCGCGCGAGGCTGGCGGCACGGGCTTGGGTTTGGCCATTGCAAAATGGGGCGCGGAAGCACACGGCGGCCAGTTGGATTTGCAGTGCCCGGCCGCAGGGGGATGCATATTCCGTTTGCGGTTGCCGGTAGCCGGCAGAACGAGTGTTAAAATCCGGTCTGAGGCGTTGACCGCCGTCCAGGTACATTCCGAAGCCCCGACAGATACGCTGCAGGCGAGCGTCGTATTTTTTCGCCACTAACTCGTCAAGAGCTGTTCTCTGAACAAAACTTCAGGAAATATTTAGGAACACTTCAGCCAATCCGGAGCTGGGAGCCTGTATACATTTTGCGAGGGCTCCTCGTGAAGGCAGCATCCTGGCTTTTGTTCCTGGCGATTCTGTTTGGCGCGGCCGCGGCGTGGGCTGGTCCTCCGTTTGAGACGGACGATCCGGAACCCATCGATTACAAGAACTACGAATTCTATACGTTCGCGTCGGCGGACGGCACGCCGGTAGAGATGGATACGGTGGGGCCGGCCGCGGAGTTCAATTGGGGCGCTCTGCCGAATGTGCATCTGCATATCATCGTTCCGCTCGCAACCATATTGCCGTCGAATAATCCGCTATACGCTCCGGCGGGAACCGGCCCCAGCGCGATCGGCCTGGGCGATATCGAAACGGGAGTGAAGTACCGTTTCGTTCAGGAAAGCAAGCGCCGCCCGCAGATCGGAACATTTGTGATGTTCGAGCTTCCCACCGGCAGCGTCTCTAGAGCCTTGGGGGTAGGCACCACGTGGTACAAGGTGCCGCTCTGGGCGCAGAAGAGCTGGGGGCCGTGGACAACGTATGGCGGGGGCGGAGAAACGCTCTTCACACACGCGGCCCACGCGATCGATTATCAAAACTATCCGTTTGCCGGCTGGCTGCTGCAACGCGACATTGGCAAGAAGTGGACGCTAGGCGGCGAGGTTTTCTATCACGGGGCGGAAGGTTTGGCGACGCCGCAGACCCGATCCGCCGCGCTCCTGGACGTGGGCGGCTACTACAAATTTCGCGATCCGGGATTTCAACTGCTCTTCGCATACGGTCACACCATCGCCGGGCAAAGCGAAAACTACGCCTACCTGGGACTCTATTGGACTTGGGGCAAAAAAGCAGAGGAGCCGGCCAAAGACAGTGCTAGCGCGATGAACGCAGCCAGCTCGTCCGCCGGCTGGGGACGCTTGCAGGCCGGAAGCGCAGGACTGCAGCAGTGAACGTCACCGCGAGCGACGTCATCCTCTTGGCGCATGCCACGTTCGGCGTGCTGGGAACGATATCGGCGGTGTGGGTGCTTGTCGAAACGCTGAGTGCACGCGAGCAAAATTTGCAGCGCATACGCGCGGCTGCCTTGGCCGTGGCGATCTTCATGGTGGCGGCATGGATTTTAGGCGGCTACTGGTACCTGCACTTTTACCCGGTCGAGCGAGCCATGATTTGCACGGGCCGTGGCCTTTCGCGCATAACGTGTTCATGGAGACGAAAGAACACCTGTTCCTGATGACGCTGATTTTGTCTTTCTATCTTCCCATTGCGGCGCGCGACAAACTGGCTTCCAGCGCGGCCGCGCGCAGAATGACGCTGTGCGTCGCCGCGCTGATCGCGCTCTCGGGCCTGGCGCTGGAAGGGGCGGGGGCGGTCATCGACCATGGCGTGAAAGTGGGGTTGCTCCGGCCATCTGGGGCCCGGGCGCAAAAGTGACCGCAGACGGCTCAAAACTAGGGCGCTCCAGCGCTGCATTTGGCATGGCCGCAGCCATCACCGCGCTTTTCAATACCGCGCTCGCCTGGGCGAAGGACGCGTACCCGCCACTGACCAATCTCATGAATTCGATCGCCGGTCATAACTGGACGACGCAAGGCTTGGCCGACGTCGTCCTCTTCGTAGCGCTGGGGCTGGTACTCTCGAAAACTCGCCTAGCGCAAACGATGAGGCCGGAGCGACTGATTTTGTTTTTAGTCGGAGCGGTTGTGGTTGCGGGCGTCGGACTCTTCGCCTGGTACGCGGTGTTTTAGCTAGACGCTGCCTCTCGCGGGACCGCAGCACGCTTCGGGATTCGGTACGCGTCAGTGCGCAGCGGCGGGGACGGGCCGCGGGACGTGGAACGACATCAGGATGAGCGTCCCGTTGATCTTGCTGTACCAATGCGGCGTGTTCTCGGGAACGATGATGAAGTCGCCCTTGGCCACGGCCCGCGACGTGCCTCCTTCGATCCCTGTGCCCGTGAGATTTTCCGCATCGACTGGCATTTCGTTGACGAGCTTGCCTCCGGTCACGATGGTGCCGGTGCCTTCGAGGACGTAGAAGAGCTCGGCTTCGTGTTTGTGAACGGCGGAGGGGCCGACGGCGGTGCGGTACTCGAGGTTCACGTTGTAAGGCGCGAGCGCCAGAATATTTTCCGGGACGGTCGGCACGCCGGGCTTGTGTTCGGCCTTGGCTTTGGCCGCCAGCGCCTGGATGTCCGCGGCGGAGGCGAACGTTTTCATCGCCGGTATCGATGTTTGCGCGGCCAACTGCGGGGCGGCGGCCACGCTGATGAGCATCAGAGCAAAACAGATTGCGAGTGCGCGCATGCGAACCTTCCTTTTTAGCGAGACGGCAAAAACCGCACAGGCAAAGTGCCTGTGCTACTGAGCTTAATTGTGCATGCGTTGGCAATCAAGCAATCAAGAAGGTTGAGCAGCCGCGATCCGGCGAAGGCCGCCCTTCGGAATCTGGCCCGCCGGGCCAAAGCCAGCGGTAAGCGCTGGGGGCTCGCTTTGTGGCCGCAGTTTGTGTAAGGTTATAGAAGCGGGGGTGCCACATGGAATCGGACTACGACATCTTTGAAAAATTCCCGGATACTTCGATACGCTTTCTCACTCGCGTCCAAGGGACGCGCCATGTACCCAAGGTACTGGAAGAACGCGGAAAGCAAACTACGAATGAATGCTACGCGATGAATATCCGCACCAGGGAAGTCATCGCCCGAGTCAACGACAAGGCGTCGCGACTCGCGAAACTGAAGCAACAGCTAGCACGCCCAGGACCAGCAAGACTCTCCAGCTGACCTTCTTTTAGCGCACGATCCTGCGCAACTGCT
>Ga0182024_10016988_pt1 | contig 13724 bp, 9 predicted proteins | sample P32metaG_FD_120480 | JGI IMG/M metagenome (GOLD analysis project Ga0182024, IMG submission 120480) | Permafrost microbial communities from Stordalen Mire, Sweden - P3-2 metaG (Illumina Assembly) | ecosystem: Environmental > Terrestrial > Soil > Wetlands > Permafrost | place: Sweden: Stordalen... | reverse complement strand
CGCCGATCGCCACGGCATGTCCGCCGCTTTCGGCCGTGTCGAGCGTTGGGCCACCCTTTTCGTCGGTCACTTTGATGCGAGTGCCCGTCATGGCTTTCTTGAAGAGCATCGCGTCCAATTCCCGATCCAACACCAACGTCCCCTTGGTGCCCATCACCACTTCACCCCAATCGCCGAAGCCGTTGCCGTTGATCGACGAATAGGTGAGGACGATTTTCTTGTTCGGATCCTCGTGATAGAGCGGGCCGGGGAATTCGTACATGCAGTAGACGTGGTCTTCGCAATCGCGGTCCATCGGGAAGGTGTAGCGGCCGCCGAGCGCCGTGACGTTAAGCGGCAGGCCATGTTCATGCTCGGTTCCGTTGGTTCGCTCGAGCTCGGCGCCGATCAAGATGCCGGCGGCGTCGAGTTGGTGGCTGCCGAGCTCGGCCATCAGGCCGGCGCCGGTGCGGTCCCAAAGCCGCCAACGGATTAGCTCTTCCAATGCGGGCCGCGGCGTGCCGTCGGGAAGCGTCTTCGACTGATAGCCATACTTCTCGGCCTTGACGTCCTGATCCGCGATCTGCGCTTTCAATTGGGCCAGCATTTTCTCGGCATGATCGATGTCGGCCGGCTTGGCGTCTTTTTTCGCCTTCAGCTTTTCGAAGTTGAGAACTTCCTTGGCGAGTTTGTCGTCGGTCGGCATCGGCATTTGCCAACTATCGTGGCCGGGCAAATTGTCGCGATGCCATTGGGCGCGGATGTAGCTCAGATCGCCCAACAAACCATGCCGGATCAGCCATTTGGCGTTGTCGTAGAGCACGCTGTAGTTGCGCTGATGGCCGACGGCGAGGATCTTGTTCGTCTCCTTGGAGACGCGGCCCATTTCCTTGCACTCGTGGACGCTGTGGCCCATGAGCTTTTCGGTGAGAACGTGTTTTCCCTTCCGCATCGCCTTGATGGCGGCTTCGGCATGAAGGTGCAGCGGCAATGCAATCACCACGGCCTCGATGTCGGGATCGTTCAGCAGGTCCATGTAGTCTTTGTCGTACACTTTGACGTGCTTTCGGGCATCGTCTTCCGACTTCCAGCCATACATGCTCATCAGGCCCGGGCGGCGGCCCAAGGCGTCGGCGCTGGATTGGTCGCCGTGGAATGCGCGGTGGATGCCGAACGGGCGGATGTCGGCGATCGCGACCACGTCGATATACTTTCGTGTGTTCTCGGAATGGAGAGCGCCAAGCAGCACTTCTCCCTCGTCGCCCACGCCGATATAGCCGACGCGCAGCGGATTCTTGGGCACGCCCCCTTCGGCGTAGCCGAAGTACATCGCTCCTACTCCGGCGCCGGCGACTGTGGCGGCCAGCGTTCCTTTGAGGAAGTCGCGGCGGGTGTATTCGCTGCCGATGGCCGCTTGAAAGTTTTCCTTACCGATCGCACGTTCTTCGGGCGTGAGATTCATATCCAGCTTTCCTTTTGCCGAGTTTCTCGTGTCCGGCGTGGCTTGAATTTCGTGTTCTTGTCGATCATCGCCGGAGGCATCCGGCGGCTAAAACGCTGGGGCTACGTTAACTTAGACGCTTCTTCAATCCGGGCGGCATGCTCACTCCCGGCGGCAAATTCGACCGAGGAGCGACCTCGACCGTTCGCGACCGGCTTCCGCAACATGCGCCGCAACAATAGCTTATGAAATAATCCAGCCCGCACCATCGGCCGATGTGCGTCGTGGCCAAGGTCAGCAGAGCCAGCATTTCGACCCATTGATTGTACGTATAGGTTTGCACGTTGGTTGCCAGCCAAGCCGGTTGAGCGCAAATAATTGACAGCAAAAACAACGCTCCAACGACTGCGGCCAGGCGGGTAAACAGGCCCACGATCAGGCAGCCGCCGACGATCATCAGCGTCCAACCGATGATCGTGTCGATGCGGTGTAGCCGGTTGGCATCGTTCGGCGGATCGGCCATTGCCCGTTGGTCGTCGGTCAGCAGACCGCGGAGTCGGTCGTGGAATAGTTGGTCGATCGCTTTGGCGTTGGATTGCCACGAGGCGGGCGTCGTCATCGGCGGCGATTGCGTGCTTAGGCCGCGTTCGCCGACCGGATTCTGCAGGGCGGCGGCCGATCGGGCGACTTCGTTGGGAATCTGCTGAGCGCCGGGGGCCAGCGGCATGGCTTGGGCCCGCGCGACAAGCAACCGATAGATGCGAATGTCGGGCTCTTCATCCCCCAGCCCTGAACCGACAATCCTCTCGCCATGCTCGTCAATGGAATCTTCTTTCATACGCCGAACGGTTTCCTTGACGAGCGCGTTGGCCTCATCCTTTTGCTTTTGGTCGAAGTGGTAATACTCGGCATATTTTTCGGTTTCGGCCGTCCAATCGTCGTTCGCGGCTTTGAGCCAATCGGCGTAAGCGGGCGTCGCGCCGGACGCGGATTTTTTCTTCTCCGCGGGTTTGCTATCGGTCGGCGATTTGTCGGCTGCCTTCGTATCGGCGGATTTATTTTCGGAGGGCTTTTCCTTTGCGGCGGCCGGCTCATCAGATTCGGCATCCGACGAGTCGGCGGGATGCGATTCGGTCAGCGGGGCGAGCATCAGGCGGTTCCAGCCATGAAAATCGGGGAGCACCGACTGATACATGTCGGCGAGCGGACCCTTGGCTTGCCGCAAGAAGCCCTCGCTCGACCATGCCGGATCGGTGTGATGCGAGACCCCTTCCTTGAAGAAATGCCAGCCGATGGCCAACCGCAAGATCACCAGCAAAACGACGGTTGCGGTGGCGTATTCAAATCGTCTCGTCAGAGGACACCTCCAGCCCCGGCGCGAATGCGGGGCGATCGTCACGAATGGGGATTGGGTGGGATAACCGGCTGCTGCCGGCATGGGGAGAGCGTCTGGGCGGTCAATCCTCTGATTATTGCTACCGCGCCCCCACTTGCCAACCGGGCAAATCGGAAAATTCTCGCGTTAGGTAAGCCCAGGGAAGGCGGCCAATGCGTTCTCAATAGCAAAAGTCCCCGACCGCCTTCCCTGGGCTTGCGGTCGATTGGACAATCGCACGGAGACCGCGGAATTCCGCAATCCCGCGGATTTCACTTGGATTCGACCGGCGAACCGACTATCCTATGTAGGTACGGTGGCTCGGGGGTGGTTGGGTCTCGTTGACGGCCGGATGATTCGGTCGCTATTGAGCCGACCTTGGCAATCCACCGGTTCCCTTCTCTCATCTCTGCGGAACGGAGGTTCTTGTCATGGCAACGGTTCATCGTTTTCGTTGGCTTTGCGGAATTGCTTTGGCGGCGGCATTCGCGGCCGGCGCAACGCGTTTGTCGGCTGCGGATCCGAGCGTCGCCAACGGCGGCCCGGCAACTCCGGCTGCGGCATCCTCGTCGGGCACCGTCGATGTTTTCGACGCGATGCACAACGGCGATCTCGGCGTGCAATTCATTCCGCACAACTCGAAGGAAGCGTCGCTGATACTGACGAACAACACCGACAAGCCATTGAACGTTCATGTGCCGGATGCCTTCGCAGCGATTCCCGTGTTGGCGCAACAACAAGGTGGCTTGGGCGGCAACCGCAACACCGGCACCGGCAACAACAGGGGTGGCAACCAACAGAATCAGAGCGTGGGAACCGGGGCTGGGCAAGGCCAGCAACGACAGGGCGGCTTCGGTGGCGCGGTCGGAAACGGACAAGCCGGCGTCGGCGTTCAGGCCGGAAACGGCGCCGCTTTCAGCATTCCGCCGGAGCGCGTCGTTAAGCTCAAGCTGCCGACGGTCTGCCTTGAATACGGCAAGGCAGAACCGAATGCACATATCGCTTACACGATCGTTCCCATCGAAACCTATACCAGCAACGCGGAAGTGGCAGAAATTTGCCGGATGTTGGGCGCCGGCTCCGTGGATCAGCAAGTCGCGCAAGCCGCGGCCTGGCATGTGGCCAACCATTTGAGTTGGGACCAACTGGCCGACATGAAGCATTTCCCGCACACCGGTTTCACGCGGCCCGTCTTCTCGTCGGACCAAATTCGCGCGGCGCTGGCGCTCACCGACAAGGCGATCAAGATGGCCGACGCACGATCGGCGGCGACGCCGACCGCTACTCCGGCGGCAGCGAAAACTCCGGCTCCATCGACGGCGACCCCCGCAAGCACGTCGGCATCGTCGACCGCGAAGTCGGTCGGGCTCGAATAGTAGCTGGTGCGACGGCGATTAAGGTAATGCGAATTTCACCGCCCTCGGCTCAATCCAGATTGAGTACGGGGGTTTTTCTTCGCGCTCTGCGCGCTGGCCGCAAGCGAGCTGCAATAAGTTGTCGCGGAATTGGGCGATGGGGTCACGCCACGATTGAGCGGCGGCGGTTGACGTAGTCCCAGATCACGTAGCGGTCGAGGTCTTTGCCGGCCGTGAAGAAGACTCGGCCGGTCGTCGATTCGGCCAGTCGGTAGGCGAATTGAATGTCTTCCGACGACTGCGCCCAACTCTGCAGCAGGAAAATGTTGATCGTAATCCCCTCGCGCTTGCACAGCGCGCCTTCGCGGAGCGTGGCGCGTTCGGTCCGGGCGTCGGGCGGATAGAGCAGGTAGAGCTTCGTCCCCTCGAAATGGGCCGTCGGCAGGCCGTCGGTGATCAAAATGATCTGACGGTTGGCCGTGTCTTGCCGCGAGAGAAATTGCCGGCCCATTTGCAGGGCATGCTGGATATTGGTGAAGTGCGGCGGGATTTGCATCTCGCTCATGTTCGGGTCGCTCATGTCGGCCCACAGGGCGACGTGCGAATCGTAGACCGTCACCGGCTTGGGCATCAGCGATGGAACATCGGCCGTCGCAACCGGCTTCGCGAATGTATACATCTCGACGAATTGCAAAAAATCGCCTGGGTATTCACGACGAATCAGTCCTTCGAGAGCCAGCCCCATGCGTTTGACGTTGATATATTGGCCGCCGTAGCGCATCGAGCCGCTCATGTCCATCAGCACGGCGGTGGCGCATTTCGGCGTGTTGCGCGTGCGGTGGATTTCGATGTCCTCCGGTTTCATGCGAACGGGCAAATGCGGGCCCTGGCGGAGCATTGCGTTGACCAACGACGCGGGAATGTCCATCTGCGTGATTGAATCGCCGAACTCGTAGGGCTTGGTTTGTTGCAGCTCGACCGCTCCTTCACCAACGACCGGGCCGTGATGCCGCCCTGAACGCGAAGCCATCAAATTGCTGAAGATGTGTTCCAGCAACTTGCTCTGGAACAGACGAAATGCTTTGGGGGTCAGTTGGTATCCGCCGCGCTGGCCCCGTTGCAAGCCCTGCCGCTCGGCCATTTCGCGCAGATAATTTTCGACCTGCTGCTGCAATTCGCTGAGTCGATCCATGTCGCCCGGTTCGGCGAATTGCGAGAGTGCCTCCATGTCGATCAAGCCGATCTGCGCCGTTTTCGCGGCCTCTTCCAATTGTTTTATCAACCGGTCGATCGTTTCCAGCTCTTCCTTGACCTCAAGCGCCTCGGGAGCGGTGAGCGATGTTTGGCCGGTGAATTCGTATTTGCCGGCCAGTTCGTCGACCTGATACTTGTCGCCGAGCCGGTCGACCAATTGCACGATCTGTCGAGCCAGCGGAGATCGATCGTTGCCGACTTGATACCAGACGCGCTCCAACTCACGAATCTGCTCTTCCTCGAAGGCGCGTTGGAACTGCTTGCGCAGCGGCTTTGGGGGCGAGACGCTTTCGCCGAATTCGCGGTACGATTTTTTGGCCGCGTCTTGGACGGTGTCGGTCTCGTGAGTGGCGAGTATTTTCCGCTTTCGTTCCTTGAGGGCCGCCATGAGCGATTCGAGGCTCGGGCCGAGTCGCGCGATTTGACTCGGATCGAGCTGCACGGCCCGCGCGAGTTCCTCGTCGGTCAGTTCCCGCATGTCGCCGAACATCAGCATGTGTTCGAACGCGGGCGAGACAAGGTCAGGCGGCGGCTGCGTCGGGCCGGGAAACTGCTTGGGGTCGTACTTCTGGTACGTATGAATGACGCCGCCAAGCGAACTTCGATTGGGCATGGGGGTCAGGGGTGAGGGGACAGGGGTCAGGGGATAGGGGACGAAGAACGAAGACGGCACCGACATTGTAGGCGCGCGGCGGCGCGGAAGAAACCAGGCAGCTAAATGCCCGGCTCGCGCGCCGCCGCTTTCGTTGACGACTTGCCAGTGAACGAGCCTTGTTCCCCGTTCCCTGACCCCTGGCCCCTGGCCCCTGACCCCTGTCCCCATTCAATCGCCACCCGAGTGTGGAACACCTTTTGAAACATCTTCGATCGGCGGCGCGCGCCCCAGAGATCGACTTCGGGATTCTCGGCGGCGGTGATAAACATCTCCAAGCAATCGTGGTTCTTGCGGACTTCCACGTCGCGAACCATGCCCGAATGACTGCGGTCCAGACCGCCGGCCAATCGCAGGATGGCGGCCATTTGTCGGACTTTCAGTTGGTCTTCCGGGGGCAACTGCTGGAAATTCGCGTGTTTCTTCTTCGGTTTCGATCCGCGATGATAACGGGCGACATTGGCGATCAACTGCAGTTCGCGCGGCGCAAAGCCGGCCAGGCCGCTGTGCAGAATCAGATGGTAGCTGTGCTTATGGTGCTGATCGTAGTTGATTAGGTAGCCGACATCCTGCAATCGGGCGGCCGACTCCAGTAGCGATTGATCGGCTGGGTCCATGTTGTAGAGCTTCGCTAACTGCGAGAAGATTCGGCCTGCCAGTCGGGCGACCTGCCGGCCATGCTCCGGCTCGCCGCCGCAGGCCGTCGCAAAACGTTCGATCGCGGCTTGGCGATCGTGCGGGTCTTGTTCCTGGGCGCCTTGGCCCTTTTCGATCATGGTCAGAATCAAGCCGTCGCGGACACCGCGATTGTGTACCTGCAACAGATTCACCTGAAAATGTCGCATTAGCCGATCGATCACGGTCAGCCCGGCCACGATGATGTCGGCCCGGTCGGGACTTAATCCCGGCACGCCGCGGCGAACTTTCACCGGCATCTTCCGCAACCGGTCCAACAAGTGGCTAAGCTCGGCGTGGCTGACCGTGTAGCCTCGGCTCGGCAAGTTGCCTTGGCCTTTGACGGCCATGATCATTTCGGCGAGGTTCGTGAACGTGCCGCCGGAGCCGATTAAAAGGTGCGGGGCGAAATAGGGCTTGGGAACCAGTTTTCGCAGATGTTGGTCGATGGCCTTGACCAGCTTTTCATATTGTGCGTCAGCCGCGCCGCCGTTGCCATACATTTCTGTTAGGCGGACGGCGCCGAGCGGTGTCGTGAACATCGCCTCGATGACATTGCCCGAGGCCAGGATCAACTCCGTGCTGCCGCCGCCGATATCGGCCACGACGACGTTTTTGCCCGTCAGATCGAATGCCCGCTCGACGCTATAAAACGCCAATCGGGCCTCCCGCACGGCACTAATCACGTCGATATCAATGCCCAATTCCTGCTTGGCACGGCGGCAGAACTCCGGCCCATTGGTCGCTTCGCGAACCGCACACGTGGCGATCGTTCGCAGTTCGTCGACCTGGAAACCGTCGGCAATTTGCTTGAACCGGCGCAGAGCGGCCAACGTCTGTTCGACGGCTTCGGGGGCCAGCTTGCCGGTGGAGCTCAGTTCGCGTCCCAAACGGGTCGGCTCCCGTTCTTCGTCGAGAATGCGGTAGGTGCCTCCGCGCAGCGGTTCGGCCACCATCAGCCGCACGCTATTGGAGCCGATATCGATCGCAGCCAGGCGATGGGCGATCTCCGGCGAAAAGAGAATCTGCTTGGAGTCCATCGAGTGACCCGTCGAGAACTAGTTTTGAACCATTCCGGTCGCGGGGAGTTTCGCGTCGAGGCTGCTACTAAAATAGCATAAGAGGAGGGCCAAAGTTCAGGGGATTGCCCTAAAGTGACCAGATCTTCACCGGCCGGCAAGCGAGTTCTCACGAACCCTGCTACAGGCGGCGCCATTCGGCGTTGATTGCAATCGTCCTAAGCCGCATAATAGCCGAATCTTATACGACATTTCCCGAGGCAAAATGCAAGGCATGACGCCGAACGGCGTAAAACTGATCCGCAATCTGGCTGAATTGCCCGACTCGCTTCAGGGCGGAGCGGTGGCGATCGGCAACTTCGATGGCGTTCATCTGGGCCACGCGGCAATCGCGGGGCGGCTAGTGACGGCCGCTCGCGCCGCGGGTGGGCCGGCGGTGGTGTTTACGTTCGATCCGCATCCCGTGCGAATCCTGCGTCCCGAGGCGGCGCCTCCGCCACTGACTTGGACCGACCGCAAGGCCGAATTGCTCGGTCAGTTGGATGTCGATGCCGTCATTGCGTATCCGACCGATACCGCGCTATTGGACCTATCGGCCGGGGATTTTTTTCATCGCATCATCATCGATCGCCTGCGGGCGCGCGAAGTGGTTGAAGGAACGAACTTTTATTTCGGCCACGAACGCTCGGGCACGATCGACGTGCTGCGCCGGCTCTGCGCGCGGGCCGGCATTGGTTTGGATGTCGTCGAGCCGGTGGTGGTCGATGGCCACGCAGTTTCGAGTTCGCGTGTTCGCAAGTTGCTTTCCGAGGGCTCGGTCGACGCAGCGCGCGAGATGTTGACTCAGCCCTACCGGCTGCGCGGAATGGTGCGTCACGGGGCCGGGCGAGGAGCCAAGCTGGGCTTTCCCACCGCCAACGTCGACGCGATCGACACGCTGCTGCCGGGCCCTGGCGTCTATGCCGGCCGTGCGGATGCGGGCGGCTCGCTTTGGCCGGCCGCGATCAATATCGGCCCGAATCCCACATTTGGCGAACAAGCGATGAAGGTTGAGGTACACTTGATCGACTTTGATGGGTCGCTGTACGGCGAGCCTTTGGAGGTTGACTTTCTATCGCGTCTACGAGACATTCAGCGGTTTGACAATGTGTCGGCGTTGTTGGCGCAAATCCAAAGCGACGTGGCGGAAGCCCGGCGGCGAGTGGACCGTGAACCGCTGTCCTGAACCGCGACATTGCTCGAACGCCCGCGATTGTGTGCCGCCCACCTGACCCCTGTCCCCTCCTCCCCATGCCCATCGACTGGCCTCGCTTTGCCGACATCGTGTACTCGCATCAGCGGTTCGTTCTGACCAGCCATATCCGGCCCGATTGCGATGCGCTGGGGAGTGAGCTGGGGATGGCTGGCGTGCTTGAATCGCTGGGCAAAGACGTGCGCATTGTCAACGGACAATCGACGCCGCCCAATCTGCTGTTCATCGATCCGCGTGGCCGGCTCGAGGCGATCGGCGTCAACGTGCAGCCGGCCGATCTTGCCGATCGCGAGGTGCTGATGGTGCTCGACACCAGCGCTTGGGCTCAATTGGGTCCGATGGCCGACGTGGTTCGCGGCACGGCGGCGAAGAAAGTCGTGCTCGACCATCATGTCAGCAGCGACGACCTTGGGGCCGAGATGTTCAAGAACACCGCGGCCGAGGCAACCGGCCGACTGGTGCTGCAAGCGGCCGATCAACTCGGCGTCGCGCTCACGCCCGAGATTGCCACCCCGCTATTCGCCGCGATCGCCACCGACACGGGCTGGTTTCGCTTCAACTCGACCACCGGAGACACGATGCGTTTCGCCGGCCGTCTGCTGGATGCCGGCGCGAAGCCTGTGGAAATCTATCGATCGCTCTACGAGCAAGACACTTTGGCACGGCTCCGCTTGATCGGCCTCGCATTGGAGCGAGCGCAAATGGAGATCGGCGGCCGACTGATCCACACGGCAATTCTCCAAGTAGATTTCCGCAAAACCGGCGCAGTGCCCAGCGACACCGAAGACATCGTGAACATGACCTTGCAGGTCGCCGGCGCGGAAGTGGCGCTGATGCTGGTCGAACTGGCGACGGGCGGTGTGAAGATTAGCTTCCGCAGCCGCAACCAGGCGGTCGATTGCAGCAAGTTGGCGGAGTTGTTTCAAGGCGGAGGGCACAAGGCGGCAGCCGGCGCCACGATCTTCCAACCGATGCCCGTCGCTCAGGCCCAAGTGCTTGACGCCGTGCGCGCGGCGATGAAATAATCGGTGCCGCGGCGTCGCTGGTTTTTCGCGGGGAATGGCGGAGAGCATGATGGGGAAATTCGAAGCGAAGCGCGAAACCGCAAGCGGTGGGATGGCCCGCGGCGGCATGGCCAGCGGAGCTACGGCAACGAGTGGCAAGTCGAGCGAGCCCGATGATCGGCGCGGGTTTCTCGTGCGGATGATGGCCGTTGTCATCGGCGGTTTGGTGACGATCTTTCCCTTTGCCGCGGGGCTGCTGGTGTTTGCCGATCCGTGGCGGCGGCAGGCGAGCGGGGCCCGGCTGGTCAAAGTTGCAACCCTCGACGACGTGCCCGACGACGGCGTCCCGCGGCGATTCTCGGTATCGGAAAATCAGGTCGACGCTTGGAACTATTATCCGAATCAGCCGGTCGGGGCTATCTACCTGCGGCGGATCAAGGGGCACGCCACGCCCGAGGCGCTGCAAGCCACCTGTCCCCACGCCGGCTGCATGGTCGATTTTGCGAACAGCGCGCATGTTTTCAAATGCCCCTGCCACAATAGCTCGTTTCAGCCCGACGGGCAGATCATCCAACCGAGCCCCGCTCCCAGGCCGATGGACACGTTGGTTTGCAAGGTGATCGACCGCGCTGGGGTGAAGGAAGTTTGGGTCGAGTTTCAGAATTTCTACACTGGTTCGGCGGACAAGATCCCAAAAGTCTGACGCTCCAACCCACTTCCTTCCGCCGCTAGCTCCATGAAACCCATCGCAGGCTTGCTCGACTGGCTGGATCATCGCACGGGCTATCGCGGCGCCGTGCATGAAGCACTGTACGAACGGATTCCCGGCGGATCGCGCTGGCGATATGTTTGGGGCAGCACATTGGTCTTCACGTTCTTCGTGCAAGTCGTCACGGGCCTGTTTCTTTGGATGGCCTACAGTCCCAGCGCCCATACGGCATGGGAAAGCGTCTTTCATATTCAGTACCAGATGCAAGGTGGCTGGCTGCTGCGCGGGCTGCATCATTTCACGGCGCAGGCCATGGTAGTGCTGCTCGTGCTGCATTTGATGCAGGTCATCATCGACGGGGCGTATCGAGCGCCGCGCGAAGTGAACTTTTGGATCGGCTTGATATTGATGCAGATTGTTTTGGGCCTTTCGCTAACCGGCTACCTGCTTCCTTGGGATCAAAAAGGATATTGGGCCACTCGCGTGGCAACGAACTTGCTGGGGCTTGTCGGCCAGCGCGTGCCGGAACTGGTCGTCGGCGGCCCCGACTATGGTCACCAGACGCTTACCCGGTTCTTTGCGTTCCATGCCGGAGTGTTGCCGTTATTGCTCGTGGTTTTTTTGGGGTTGCACATCGCACTGTTTCGGCGGCACGGCATCTCGGCGCGAAAGCCGCTCCGCCGGCCCGACGTGGCGTTTTGGCCTGATCAGGTTTTCAAAGATGCCGTGGCCTGTCTGGCGGTTCTGGCGGTGGTGTTGTTTTTGATCGTTCGGCCCGGCTTGTTCGGCGGCCAAGATTTGCTCCACATGCCGAAGGCCGCGCTCGGGGCCGAGCTTGGCGCTCCAGCCGATCCCGCCAACCCCTATTCCGCGGCCCGGCCGGAATGGTACTTCTTGTTCCTGTTTCAGTTTCTGAAATTGTTCGAAGGCCACGGCGCGAGCGGAGAATTTCTGGGAGCGATCGTCGTGCCGGGCCTGGTCATGGGCTTCATGTTTCTGATGCCATTCATCGGGCGTTGGAAGCTGGGGCATCGATTGAATATCGTTTACCTTCTTTCGCTGCTATGCGGCATCGGTTGGCTTACCTATTCGGCCTATCGCGAAGACCATCGCGCCCAATGGATCGATTGGAACGCCTACGGCGCCGAATATGCCGAGGTGCAGGATGTGTTGCGCGAAACAAACAGCGATCCAAAACTGATCGACCGTCACTTTCACGGCGACGCCGCGAAGCTCGCCGACTTCGATCGCAAGCTGGCGACCTACGAGCAAGTGAAAAAATCGGCCGATTATTTGGACGCCGTGAAACTGGCCGACGAAAACGCGCGGCGAGCCAAGGAGCTTGCCTCGCGTCCGGGGCTAATTCCCGTTTCGGGCGCTTTGACTTTGTTGAGCCACGATCCGCTGACGCAAGGCCGGCGGCTATTCGAGCGGCACTGCGCCGGTTGTCACACGCACTTCGATCCCGACGGCCCGCCGTCCCCCACCGACCAGGATCGACTTGCCCGTTCGACGGCCCCAAATCTGTTCGGTTTCGCCAGCCGTCGCTGGTTGACGGGACTATTGGATCCGAAGCAGATCGTCAAGCCAAACTACTTCGGCAACACGTCGCACAAGAAGGGCGACATGGTCGATTTCGTCACCGGCGCTCTGCAAGAAGACGAGACTTGGAAAAAGGGGGAACTCGATTCGGTCGTCGATGCGCTATCGGCCGAGGCGAAGCTGCAAGCCCAACAACCGGCCGACAAAGCCGATCAGGCGACGATCAAAACGGGTCAAACATTGATCAAAGATACCGATCGCTGCGCCCAATGCCATCGGTTCCAAGGCACAGCGGTCCCGCTCGGCATGGCCCCCGATCTGACGGGCTACGGCTCGCGAGAATGGCTCACTGCATTCCTCGGCAACCCGGCTCACGAGCGATTCTACGGCAAAGACAACGACCGCATGCCGGCCTTCGCCGCCGATGCCCAACATCCCGAGAAGAACCGCCTGACCGCCGAGGAAATCGGCTATTTGGTAAGCTGGCTACGCGGCGACTCGGCCGAACATGCGCCTTAACAAGGCAGGTTTAAGGATTGAGTCAATGTCGGCGCCACAGAACACGATTGCTCTCATATTCGACTTCGACGATACGCTCACGGACGATTCGACGACTCGATTGCTGGAAGAGCACGGAGTCGATGGCGCCGATTTCTGGAAAAATCAATTTGCGCCATTGGTTGATGACGGATGGGACCCAACGCCAGCGTATCTGAAACTCATTTTGGATCTGGTGGGCGATGGAAAGCCGATGGGGCTCGCGTCGAATCGATCACTTCGTGAATTTGGAAAACAACTCAAGTTCTATCCCGGACTACCTGGCCTATTCAAAGGACTGACCGATCAAGTTCGGCGGCACACTCTTTCAAATCCAACCATCGAATTCTATGTCATCAGCGGAGGGCTTGAAGAAATCATCCTGGGGAGTTCGATTGCAAAACACTTGACGGCAGTCCGTGGTTGCCGGTTCGCCGAAACCGATGGCGTCATATCGGCGATTAAGAACGTGGTGACGTTTACGGAGAAAACGCGATATTTGTTTGAAATCAGCAAGGGATTACTGACGCAGGAAAGGGCCAAACCATACGCCGTCAACAACAATGTTGAACAAGAAAATCGCCGCGTTCCGTTTTCCAACATGATCTATGTTGGAGATGGGTTGACCGACGTGCCGTGTTTTTCGCTTTTGCAGAAGTTTGGCGGAAAAGCATTTGGGGTCTTCGACCCAAAGAAGCAGGGGTCGCCACGGAAGGCGTGGGAGCAACTGGTGGCACCCAAGCGAGTCAGCACACTCAATTCCCCGAAATATCGAGCGTCCGACGATCTTGGCGCGCTACTTCGCGTTGCCGTGCAAGGAATCTGCTATGCACTCGACGTGCGAACTGGAACAGTCTAGCGCTGCGCTTTTGATGCTGCGACGGCGGCGATCAGGTTTGCGGTCAGCCTGCGCCCTGTCTTGAGGGTCGG
>Ga0182024_10016987_pt1 | contig 13724 bp, 17 predicted proteins | sample P32metaG_FD_120480 | JGI IMG/M metagenome (GOLD analysis project Ga0182024, IMG submission 120480) | Permafrost microbial communities from Stordalen Mire, Sweden - P3-2 metaG (Illumina Assembly) | ecosystem: Environmental > Terrestrial > Soil > Wetlands > Permafrost | place: Sweden: Stordalen... | reverse complement strand
GGCGATTCGGTGTTCACCGAAAACTGCCACCGGATTTCGGGTATGCTGAACGCAAGCCTGACCGGATTTCACAAACGTACTATGACTCTGGAAGCTGGCGGCGCGGCGGTTCTCACGTCGGGGAGTAATCCGACCGCTTACTACCAGCCCACGGCGAAATTCACCGCGCCGCTGGGAAAGAACGTGGCGGCGTTCGGCGAATGGCAGTATTACGGATTCGGAGAAGTGTTCTATCAATATCAGAGTTTCAGGGCACATTTGGTCACGGTTGGCTTGAGGTATTCGCGATGAGACTTTTCGGTTTGCGCTTGCCGTGGAGATGTCTGGCTCTCATTCCGTTCTGTATGGTGACGCTCGGAGCGGCGAACGTTCCGGATATGGATTCGGCGCGTGGCGAACAGGTATTCGTCGACATGAACTGCATCCAGTGTCATGAACTGAACGGCAGAGGCGGACACGTAGGGCCCAATCTGCTTCGCGTGCTGGACCGGTCGTTTACACCGGCCGAGCTGGCCGCGACCATGTGGAACCACGCCCCCACAATGTGGAGCAGGATGAGCGAACGCAACGTGACGGTGGGCCGGCTCACCGCGAAAAACGCCGCCGATCTGCTGGCCCTGCTCTACGCGTCGCGCTTCTTCGAGAAAGCCGGCGATGCGGCGCGAGGTAAGGAACTGTTTATCGATAAGTCGTGCGCCCGCTGCCACGGTATCACTCTGGCAGTGAACCCCAAAGCCAAACCGCTCAGCCAGTGGCAGGGGATGGCCGATCCAGTGGCGCTCGTCAGCGCCAACTGGAATCACTCCTCCGATATGTGGGACGAGATATCGAGAAAGAAGTTTTCCTGGCCGTCGCTAAACGCTCAGGAAATGACGGACCTTCTCGTTTACATCCGAAACAGTTCGCCCGCCGCGCGCGCCGAGAAGCCGCAGTTTCACATCATGTCGGGCGCAGGCGGTGCCGCCCTCTTCGAATCCAAAGGCTGCGCGGCGTGCCATGACGCCACCCGGATTCCGGTTCGCACGCTGACTCTGACCGCCATCGCCGCGTCGATGTGGAACCATGCCACGTTCCTTCACAATAAACCGCCGCGATTTGATGAGGACGAGATGCGGTCGGTCCTCGGTTACTACTGGGCGGGCCAGTTCTTTGGTGTGGATGGCAACGTGTCGCGCGGCAAGAAGGTGTTCGAGACAAAGCATTGCACGGATTGCCACTCCGGAGCCGGCCCGGGCCCGAAGCTTGCCGATCAGGCGGGAACCTTCAACCCCATCCGCATGGTCTCTGTGATCTGGAGCCACGGCCCGGAAATGAAGCAGCGCATGGAACAGCGTAATATTCCCTGGCCCACTTTCAAAACGGGCGATATGGCGGATCTGCTGGCATTTTTGAATCAGCAGACTACGAATTAGCGGGTACAGCGGAAAGATATAATCGAAACCTAAAGGAGATTCATGAATAAACTAATCGTTACTTTTTTTGCCTTGATGGCGAGTGTGGCCGGAGTTGTGCTGGCAGCTGACGCAAAGGCCGGCGCCGATGTTTTCAACAAGTCGTGCAAGATGTGCCACGGAGACGGCGGAGCAGTGCCTAGCCCAGCCGTCGCCAAGATGTTTGGAGTAGCGATTCCCATTCTGGGATCGCCCGAAATACAGGCGAAAAGCGATGCCGACATAAGAAAAGTGATCACCGAAGGTAAAGGAAAGATGGTCCCCGCAAAGAACGTGACTGGCTCGTCGATCGACGACGTGATCGCATATGTACGTACTCTGAAAAAGTGATTGATCGTTGTGACTCCCCCCGGGCGCGCAGCGCTTTGCCCACAACGAGGCCGTCGCCCGGGAATTCCGGCAGCACCCGCACTGGATTTGCCGTTCTTTGTGTCCGCTGCGCCAATCCGGACTGCAGCGCAGCGTGCTTTGGCGCAGCCGCGCCCGCCGGATGCGTGTTATCGCATGATCGCGAGGCAAATCTCCCGCAATTCCGGCCGCCAGAGTGGAATCGAAAGTGCCGATACCGTTCCTGTGCAGGCTATAACCGTTAATCCTCACGTTTCGTCCGGCCATCATGTCTCGCGTGACTATTCACAAACACCCATCAACGTCTACTGGGAAGTCACGAGGGCCTGCGGACTGGCGTGCCGTCATTGCCGTGCTGAAGCGCCGCCGAAGGCCGATCCGAACCAATTGACATTCGACGAGGGCGTGGCGCTGCTGCGGCAGATAAAAGACTTTGGCGATCCGCTGCCTCAGTTGATCCTCACCGGAGGCGATCCGCTGATCCGTCCTGATTTGTTCGACCTGATTGACGAGGCGCACAAACTCGGCATCGGTGTTTCGATCACGCCCGCCACGACGCCCGCTCTCACCCGCGATGTGCTCGTCAGATTGCAGGAACTTTCGGTGGACGGCCTGGGCCTCAGTCTGGATGGTTCCACGGCCCATCGCCACGATTCGATCCGCGGCGTCCCCGGCGCCTTCAAATGGGCAAAACGCGCGATGCGTTGGGCGCAGGAGCTGGACATGCCAATACAGGTGAACACGCTCGTAGCCGCTGAAACCGTAAGCGACTTGCCAGCAATCTACGAACTGCTGAAATCGCATAACGTGGCCCGGTGGAGCCTTTTCTTCCTGATTTCCGTTGGACGCGGCAAGGTGCTGCAGCCACTCGCGCCGGAAGAGGCGGAGATGCTCATGGGCTGGATTTACGAGACGTCGCGCAGGGCGCCGTTTATCATCGCCACAACGGAAGCGCCTTCTTACCGGAAAATCGCCCTTGGGGAGATGCGTCTCGAAGGTATGACGGCCGCCGAGATCAAACAGAGCACGATTTACCGTAGCTTCGGAATCCGGGATGGGCATGGAATCGTTTTCGTATCCCATACGGGCGAAATCTGCCCGGCTGGATTCCTACCGCTGGTAGCGGGAAATGTGCGAGAAGACCATTTGGTCACGGTGTACAGAGATGCGCCGATCTTTCGGCAGTTGCACGACCCGACACAGTTTGAAGGGCACTGCGGAACCTGCCCGCACCATATGCTGTGCGGCGGATCCCGCTCACGCGCGTTTGCTGCAACCGGGAGTGCTCTCGCCGAGGACCCCCTTTGCACGCACCGGCCAATGTCGTCTTCGAATGGAGCGATCTCGTGATCCCGCCACCGTGCATGGTGCCTCAGCCATCGCTTCGGTTTCGGCGCTGAAATTTCCTCTGAGTTGTTCGCATCTTCCAAAGGTTCGCGGCAGGGCACCCGGCGAACCCGTTCCCCGACTCCTTCCAGTTCATTTGCGCCAGCGCTCTTTGCCGCATGCTTGTCCACCGGTCATTCGCTTCCGGCGAATCCCAGGTGCGGATACAGGCATTGAAAGATCCGCCGGCTAATCGCGCCGTGCAACTGGCTGACTCCATTCACTGCGCCCGCTCCCCGTAGTGGGAGATTCGCCATATTGAAGGGCTCAAGACTATCCTCGGGATTGACGCAGCCGAGCGCGAGCAACTACCCGAACCGGATTCCGATGCCGTCTTCCGCGTGCTTCTTCAGATGATTGTTCCAGCTGTGGCGAAAAACGGTCGAATCCTGCCTCTACCGCCGTATGTGTGGTAAAGATATTCTCGCCTCGCGTTACAGTGAATTCCACATCAAAGGGCTGGTGTCCATATCTTCCATCAAGCTTCGTGCGCGCGCCAGAATCCCGAGGGCCGCGTGCCCGGGGAGCGAGTTTTTCAAGTAGGATGTGAAAGTGACGGCAGTAGGCCTCCCTGGAGATAATGAATAGAGTTGTCGGCGCCATGGCCTGCTACTGGCCCGAATTGGCGTCAGTGGCACGCACTGCGCCAAATGGCCCATATCACGTCAAATCGCGCTCTATAATCTTCTTTTCATGCCAACCGAACACCCTGCCGAATTCCTACGTGCCCTTCTCGACGTCGCTCCCTTCGGCGTCATTGCAATGGACGGGTCTGGCCGGATTCGACTGTGGAGCCACGGCGCACAGGGCATTTTCGGGTGGAAAGAGACTGATCTTATCGGTTGCGCTCCGCCCTGGAGCATGGAGCGGATCGGTGAATGCGAGCCGGGCGCCGACGCGCGTCTCGTAAGAGACGACGGCGCGGCGATTGACGTGAAGGTCTGGAGAGTGCCCTGGCAGGAAGGCACGGTCAGCATCGTCATGGATAACAGCGGGCATCGGCTCGCCGAGCGTGCGATACAGGATCTGATTGGCAGGGAAAAGGAAGCTCTGACTCAGGCGCGCGCGGAGCGCCGATTCCGCGAACTGCTGGAGGCGGCGCCGGATGCCATCATCGAGGTCGACAGCGAAGGCCGTATTCTGACGCTGAACGCCCAAACCGAACAGTTATTCGGCTACACCCGCGAGGAATTGCTCGGAGAGACCGTAGATGCATTGGTTCCGGATCACGTGCGGGCGAATCATTCCCACCATCGCGCCAATTACGCCGCGCATCCCCAGACGCGTCCCATGGGAAGTGGTCTCTCGCTCGAGGCGCGCCGCAAGAACGGAACCACGTTTCCGGTTGAAATCAGTCTGAGCCCCGTGAGGTCGGAGGACGGCTTCCGAGTTACCGCTATCATCCGCGACATCACGGAGCGCAAAAAGGCCGAGGATACTCTGCGGGCGATCCAGGCACAATACACACACGATCTGGAGCTGCGTAATCAGGAAGTAGAAGTTGCCAACGGTCACAAGAGCGAGTTTCTCGCCAGTATGAGCCATGAGTTACGGACTCCTTTGCACACGGTGATCGGCTTCTCCGAGCTTCTTGAAGAGGAGCGCAAGGGTCCGCTGAACGCCGACCAAAAGCGGTTCATCGGCCATATTCGCAATGACGCCCAACACTTGCTGGCGCTAATTAACGAAGTCCTCGATCTCAGCAAGATTGAAGCCGGTAAGCTTCAATTGCGCAGGGAGTCGCTTGATATCACAGCGATAGTCGAGGACGCGCTCTCCTCGATCCGGCCGAGGGGACTTGAACGATCCATTGCGATCGAAACGAACATCAGTGGTCCGGTAGTTGTCGAAGCCGACCGTATCCGCATGAAGCAGATCCTCTATAACCTGTTGAGTAACGCAGTGAAGTTCACACCGAGGAATGGGCACGTAGTCATTGACGTTGATACGGTTGACGGCTTCGCCCGGGTCTCCGTACAGGACACCGGTATAGGGATTCCATCGGAAGAGCAGGAGTCGGTATTCGAGAAGTTTCATCAGGTGGGTACGGCCGCTGGAGGCACGCGGGAGGGAACGGGCCTCGGATTGCCTATTACCAGGAAATTGGTTGAGGCACACGGCGGTCGACTCTGGCTCGAGAGTGAGCCCGGGAGGGGAAGTCGTTTTACCTTCACCATCCCGCTAAAGGGCAGTGAATGAAGAAAATACTGGTAGCTGACGACAAAGCAACGAGTCGGGAGTTGATCCGGGCTGCGCTCGATGACAACGAATATGCGATAAGCGAAGCGAGCGACGGCATCGAAGCTTTGCGCTACGCGCGCGAGCTTCAGCCGGATCTCATCATTCTTGATCTCCATATGCCGGGTGTCGACGGCTTCGGGGTTCTCGGCGAGCTTCGCCGCGACGGGCAATTCGCGGGCACGCCCATTATGGCGCTCACCGCTAGTGCAATGCAGGGCGATCGCGAACGCGCATTGGCCATAGGCTTCGATAGCTATGTCAGCAAGCCAATCCCGTTGTCCGCACTGCGGGCGGAAGTGGAACGGCTGCTGGGTCGGGGCTGATATCGGGTTCCGGTATCCTTCCGGTCAGAGATCGGGACCATCCGCAATTCCGCCGTTGCTTCGGGGAACCGACTAAATCGGATTCGCGCTGCCCGGCTCGGAAGTATCGAGCGCGTGTTTCTTCATCTTATAGCGCAACGCATCGCGACCGATTCGCAAAGCACGTGCCGCTTCCGACTGATTCCCCTTGGCGTGCGCAAGTGCTTCCGCTATCAGCCGCCTCTCGTGAGCCTCAAAAATCAGATCGTTCACACTTTCAACTCTTGCGGGCACCGCGACGTCTCGCAACGGCGACCGCAGGTACTCCGGAAGATCCTGGACGTCAATTGTTTCGCCGATCGCCATCATGCAGCCATGGCCGAGGACATTCTCAAGCTCCCTGATATTGCCTGGCCAGTTATAGCGAGCAAGCATGATCTGTGCACGTTGCGTCAGTCCGCGAATCACTTTTCGAAACTGGCCCGAGAACTTCTCGACAAGGTACCGGATCAGCAGCGGCAGGTCATCTTTCCGCTCCGCAAGCGTAGGAGTATGGATTTCAATCATCGAAAGCCGGTAATACAGATCCTCGCGAAACAGTTTGTCGGCTATCGCGGCGCGCAGATCACGGTGGGTGGCCGCGATCACGCGAACATCGACCGTTCGCGGTTTGAGCGATCCTACCCTGAGAACCTCCTGATTCTGAAGGGTCCGAAGGAGCTTCGCCTGGGTGCCAATGGGCATGTCGCCGATTTCATCCAGAAAGATTGTTCCCTTATCCGCGTACTCGAAGAGTCCCATCTTGTCCTGAGTCGCTCCGGTGAATGCGCCGCGAACATGGCCAAAGAGCTCACTTTCAAATAGCGTCTCAACGACCGCCGAGCAGTTCAGCACGACAAAGCGACCCTTTGATACCGGGCTCAGATTATGCAGCGCGTGGGCGGCCAGATCCTTGCCTGTGCCAGTCTCCCCGGTGATCAACATGGTCCTGAAATGGGGGGCGACGCGGCGAATTCGCGATGACATCTCCAAAAGCGCGGGACTGCGGCCGATCATTCCCTCGAAGTTGGCCGTCTCCAGAATCTGGTCTTCCAGGGCTTTTCCACGATTCCGGCGGTGCACTTCGTCGACCAGCCGCGAAATCCGCTCCCGCAATAGCGAAATTGACACAGGCTTTTGCAGGTAGTCGGAGGCGCCTTTCCGAATCGCCTCGACGGCAGACTCAGTCCCGGAGTGTGCGGTCATTAGAATGACATCAATGGCCGGGTCAAACTCAACGATCCTGTCGAGAACCTCCAGTCCGCTGACACCGGGCATGACTAGATCTGTCAGAACAATCTGAGGGTGCTCACGGAAGACAAGATCGATCCCTTCTTCCGGGTCCGAAGCCGTGAAAACGCGGATGTCCTCATCCGCCAGCGCTTCGGACAGAAGTTCAAGACTACCCGTATTGTCGTCAATGATGACGATCGAAACGTGAGATGACAATTGCAGTTCGTCCCGTTCAGATTCTGCTGCAGCGCGCCAGCCGGGGATGTCCCAGGGGCTTCTCCGCTGCGTGGCTTCAGGCTGCGAACCGAAGTTGCAGCACGAGATCATGTTACCAAGCGGTTCCCGGCGCAGGTTTCAGTCCAGACAACTGCGCAGGCTGACTATACTGGTTTTTCGGAACCAATGAAATCCGTAATCATCATCGGCGCGAGCGTCATCGAGGAGTGCGATGTCATCAGTTCCGAAAACGCGAGTTTAGACGGAGAGTCGTAGTGGCGGTAGCGAAAGCACCCACAAATCCTGCCCGTGCCGTCGACTACCAGCAAATGCCAGTCGCTCGATCGCTTTCGCCCACATCACGCCCGCCAACCAGTTCGTTCGAATTGATGGCCCCATCGAGATAGATGGCGCCACGAAGTGCCTGAGCCTCCGCGAGGTAGTCTTCGTAACATCCCCTGTCGCAATACACCTTCTCCTGGTTCAGCAAGCCGCGCGCCGCCTCCGCGACGAAACGCTCGCGGACTGTGCGGGAAAATGTGCAATGAATTGATGCTCCGGTCATCTGCGTTGAGCGGAAGCAGACGCCCCGAATCCATCTACGCTATAGAAAACATTCGAAACCATGAAGCCCATGACATCGGCTCCCGTGTTTGGGGTGCAAGAGGTCCCGGGTTCAAATCCCGGCAGCCCGACCAAAACCCTTCAAACACTTACAGCCAGGAACACCATCCGGACGCAGCGTTTGGAGTCCAACTGGAGTCCATTTCATGGACACCTGTCGGGCGATGCCGGCCAGACGAAAAAATGCCTTGAGTTTCACCGCAGCTCTCTCCTTACCAAATAACCCGACAAACCCGACAAATCGGGCCTAACGCACTGATTCCATAAAGCAAGCCGATGTCGGGTTGGCTCGAATTACCCGGTTTAGGTGCCACTACCCGGGTCGAACACCACTACGCCAGTCGGGTTGTACAATTGGGCACCAGAGGCAGGGCCACCATCGCCGCTGAAGCCTGCCGTGCCGTTCCCCGCGAAGGTGCTGATAACCGCGCCCGTGACGGCGACTCTCCGGATGCGGTGATTGACATCATCCGCGATGTATAGATTTTCGGTGAGAGGGTCGACCGCGACGCCGGCAGGGTAATTCAATTCCACAGCGGCGTTGCCGGCAGCTAATCCATCGCCGCCGTAGCTGGGGATCTCGTTTCCAAAACTAAGGAAGTCAGCGCCCGCAGCGAAAGTACGTACACACTGATTGCCGGAATCGGCGACCGCAAAATAGCCGCTAGTGTATGTCGAGACGCCGGTTGGACTATGGAGGCCTACGTTGCCTGCAGGTCCGATGGCGCAGCTATAGCCGACAGCGCCGCTGCCTCCGATTGTGGTGATGACGCCGGAAACAACCTCGCGGATCCGCTGGTTATTTGTATCGGCGATGTAGAGAAAGCCGAATTCGTCCAATGCGATCCCGGTGGGATAATAAAGCGCGGCACTGGTGGCTGCTCCGCCATCGCCGGAATAGCCTGCTACCCCATTACCGGCGACCGTACTGATCGTACCGCCGGAGACCTTGCGGATTCGGTTGTTTCTCTGATCCGCGACGTAGACATTCCCAAGGCCGTCCACCGCGACGCCAGTCGGATTCCACAACCAGGCTTGGTGGCCGCTCCGCCATCGCCTGCAAAGCCTGCTACTCCGGTGCCCGCCACCGTGGTGATGACACCGGTGCTGCGATTGACCATGCGGACGCGGTTGTTCAGGCTATCCGCGATATACAAATTTCCGACAAGGTCCACCGCGACGCCATAAGGATTATTCAGTTCGGCAGTGGTAGCGGTTCCGCCGTCGCCGGAATAGCCCGCCACGCCGGTGCCTGCGACGGTCGTGATGATACCGGTAGCAAGGCTCACTGCGCGGATGCGGTTGTTCTGGCTATCGGCGATATAGACGGTCCCAACAGCTTGAATAGCGTAAGCAGCAAGCACTCCCACGGTTACGAAGAGTCCGGCGAGCCTGACGGCGGTGAGATGGCGCATAGGTGAATCCCTCTATTAGTTATTAGCCGATCTGCATCAAGGCGGTGAAGCGATTATAGCCTCGATTTGACCGCCAGGCGATCTTTAATCGACTATTTGTGTCGACGACTGAATCTCGGGATTGCTATTCCGCGGGCCAACAACCCGCGCACACATACAGTCGCGCAGGTCGCTCAAGTCGCGGCAGCCCTTCGTTCGCAATTTCTTAAGCCCTGCGGCATTTACGCCGCTTCCGCCAGCCGCATCCTCCGCGGTCATGACGGAGCACTCGGTCATTCCCGTCGCGAGGCATAGCGCGCCGTCACAAGATTAGATATTAGGAAATCTCAGACTACGGAAGGGAACCGGGAATGCCATCAAACCATGATCGTCGCCTCCACGGGCCAATACGCTGCGTAGTTGCGCTCCTGTTTACGTTGCTGGCATTTTCCGTGCTTTCACCGGGGCAACAGGAAGTCCTCACGAACGAGACTGTAGTCAACATCGTAAAAGCCCACCTGAGCGAGCAAACCATCACCAACATGATTCAAAGCCAGCCGGGCAAATATGTTGTGACCTCAGGCGCCCTGATCGCGTTGAAGCAGCAAGGGGTGCCAGACGGAGTGATCTCGGCAATGAGAGCCAGGATGCGAGGAAACCCTGGCGCGGCACCTGTCGCGAAGCCCGCTACGCCTGCACCAGGCTCTGTACCCGCGAGTTCGAACCCCGACCTTGCATCCCTGCCGAATCGCGTGTGGGTTGTGCCTGACAGTATGAGCGCCACTATGCGTCTGGCCTTCATGCGCGACTTTCCGTTTCTGGTGGCCGCCACCTGCAGCGCAGAAGGCTCGACGTTCGAAATCGAATACCAGAAAAACGTCGGTTTTAAAATAAGCCAGGACAAGCCGGATATACCGGGCGCCTCTCGCGAAAAGCCGTATGCGGCCGTGTCGCTCTCCATCGACGGCGAGGAGTGATACACCATGTATGGAGCACCTGGTTCGCAAACCAATCAGGCAACGGTTACGGCTGCAGGCCAGGACGAGGCAGATACGTTCAAGTCGGCGGCCGGTATGGCCAAGGCTTTTGGGATCGACCCCGGAGTTGTTCTGTCAATCCCGGAAATTCATAATGCCAAACGCGTCGCAATGCTATTTCCGCTTGAAAACGGCGAAAGTCCCGTCTGGCAGTTCGAGCCGCGTAACCCAATGTTCAGGAAATTTGGATCGAGTTGCAACTCCATCCTCCCGAGACTGGGCTTCAGTGCGAGGAATACCGCGGCGAAAACAACGGCTGCTGAACCCGCCGCGCCTTCAACGAGTGGACCTGCCAGCGATCAAAACTACGCGAGGCTTGTTGAGGACCTGATAGCGGAGAATGCCCAGACGTGGATGGTAAATCGTTTTGTGGCCGGAAGTGTCAAGTCCGTCTCGATCTTGTCCAGGGATAGTTCTGGAAGGCCCTCGAAGGTAGTTGCACCATATCTCTTCAATGGTTTCAATGGCCGTAGCCAGGGATCGGTGACGCTTACATTTGCGGATGGCTTGCCGGGATGCTTGTACTTTTTCGACTTTCCAAATACATGCAGAACGCCGAGCCGGAGGATTGCGACGGCTTATTCCCAGGGGGAGTATAAGAGCAAGTGCGTGAGCGGGTGAAGTCGCCACAGCGCGGAGCGGGCCTTCTGGCGGTCCGGTCAGGGTGTCCGAAGTAAGATCACCCTTGCGATCACACTAAAGATTGTGCCGGAAGCGGGCTGAAGCCCGCTGCAAGCTGAAGCTCGCCCTACACTTTGTGACACAGTAGTATTAGAGTATTCCTGAATCTCTCCGCAGTCGTCGGTACTCCATATATGATGACGATGGAACAGGCGAACCAGGTTTACCGCCTCGCGTGCCTTGAAGTGCGCGGCGGCAATGAGCGCGCGGCCTATGCCGCCGAGTTGCCAGGAATGGACGGCTGGGTTTGGTGCCGGCCGCTTCGTCCGTCGAGGCGCGGCGGCGATCTTTATTACATCTCGGCCTGCAGTCAGGGAGTCGTGGCCCGGGTGGTACTGGCCGATGTCTCCGGTCATGGAGACGTGGTGGGCGACGCTGCCGTTCGTTTGCGGGATGCCTTGCGAAAGCACGTAGAACTGTGGGACCAGTCGATGTTGATCCGGCAACTCAACGATGACTTTCTGGCGGGCGCCCGGCGGACACAATTCGCCACCTTATTCCTGGCCAGTTATTACTCCGAAACCGGGGAACTGCTGTTTACGAATGCAGGGCACACGCCTCCGCTGTGGTATCGCACGGCGACCCGGAAGTGGAGCTTCCTAGACAACGCGACACCGCTGAGCAAAGAAATTGTCGATCTGCCGCTCGGGTTGATCGCCGGAACTTCGTATAGTCAGACGGCGGTGCAACTGGAGGCCGGGGACCTGCTGCTTCTGTACACAGATGGCATCAGCGAGGCCTCCGACGAATCCGGCGCGCAATTGGGGCTTGCGCGGTTGCTATCCCTCGCGGAAAACCTTCCTGTCGATTCCGCTGTCGCCGCCGGAAAAGCACTGGTGGCGGCTGTAGGGCGGTTTAGCGGCGGCGGCGCTCCGCCCGCCGACGACCAAACTGTCGTAGTATTACAACGGGTATGACTGCTGCTCCGCGCTATCTGCAAGTCAGGTTCGCTCTGCCGAGCGACCCACGATATTTGCCCGTGGTGCGCGGCGCAATAGCCCCTTTGGCCGCAGCCATCGGCTGGGATGAGGGCGAGTGCCGGGCAATAACGCTGGCGGTCGACGAGGCTCTTACCAATGTCATCCGGCATGCCTATGGCAGTCGTCCGGACGGCCTGATCGAGCTGGAATGCCGGGAGAGCGCGGATGGACTGGAAATTACGCTGTTGGACAATGGAGAGGCGCCGGACAAGGCAAACATATGTGCGCGCGAACTGGGCTGCGATCAACCGGGCGGGCTCGGAACTCACATCATCAGGGAAGTCATGGACAGTGTTTCTTACGAGCTGTCGGACAAGGGCAACCGGTTTGTGGCAAGAAAGACACTGAGGAAGACCCCGTGAAAATTTCCGTGCGCGATGTGGGAAATGCGAAAGTAGTCGAAGTGGAGGGCGACGTGGACCTGGGGACGTCTCCGGTCTTCCGGCGTACTCTTTTTGAGGCACTTTCCCAAGCCGCGACCGTGGCCCTGAATCTGCAGACCATCCGGTACATCGACAGTTCCGGAATTGCGACGCTTATCGAGGCGCTTAAGAACTCGCAGCGGCTGAACAAGGAGTTCGTGCTGTTCGGGCTCAGCCCCGCGGTGCAGGAGGTTTTTCGGCTCACTCACGTGTCCCGGATTTTCAAGATCTTTCAAACCGAGCAAGAGGCACTGGGAACCCCGTAATGCAGTGGGTGGCAGAGGTGGGGGCTGCGACCGGGCGAAGCGTCGCATACGTCGGCGGACTGGCGGAGATTTTCGGCAGATCGCTGCGCTTGCTGTTCCTCTCGCCCCTGAAACGAGGCCGCACGGTGCAGCGGGCCGTCCACGAGGCAATGGCCGTGGGGGTGGGTGCAATTCCGATCATTTCGCTGATCACGTTCTTTGTCGGAATCATCATCGCACTGCAGGGCGCCTATGAGTTGAGGCGGCTCGGAGCCACCCAGTTAGTGGCTTCTTTGGTGGCGATCTCCATCACCCGGGAACTGGGGCCGCTGGTGACCGCCATCGTAGTAATTGGAAGGTCCGGCTCGGCCTTCGCGGCGGAGATCGGGACTATGCGGGTAACCGAAGAGCTGGATGCCCTGGAGACGATGGCCCTCAATCCTGTGGCGTTTCTGGTGGTACCCAAGTTCCTCGCGATGGCTGTGATGTTACCTTGCCTTGCCATTTGGTCCGATCTCATGGGCATACTGGGCGGCGCGCTCTTTGGCATGGCCGGAGCGGGTTATACGTTCGGCGGCTACATGCTTGCGACTCGCGATGCGTTGCTGCTGCGCGATATCACAAGCGGCGTCATCAAGAGCCTGGTCTTTGGGATGGTGATCACGGCGGTAGGCTGCCAGGAAGGCTTCGCAACGGGAGCAGGCGCGGAAGAGGTAGGGCGTTCGACTACGTCGGCCGTAGTCATCTCTATTCTGTTGGTAGTCCTGATCGACCTGGTCTTCACCGCTTTGTTTTATCTGGCTGGAGGGGGTGCGTAACGTTATGGCCACTTCCGGCATCACTCCTTCCGACGCTGGCGGCCCCATCATCTCGGCGTCCGATCTGCGCGTAGGCTACGGGGGCCGCGAGGTTCTGCACGGCCTCGAGTTCGACGTTCGGCGCGGCGAAACGCTCGCTATTATTGGCGGCTCAGGTTCCGGAAAAAGCACGATGCTCAGGACGCTGGTGGGTCTGGAAAAGCCGTCTTCGGGACAGGTACGGATCGGCGATCTCGACATTGCCCAGGCAAGCGACCGCGAGAGAGATGCCATCCGCAAGCGAATAGGCATAGCTTTCCAGGGGGGC
>Ga0182024_10016986_pt1 | contig 13724 bp, 12 predicted proteins | sample P32metaG_FD_120480 | JGI IMG/M metagenome (GOLD analysis project Ga0182024, IMG submission 120480) | Permafrost microbial communities from Stordalen Mire, Sweden - P3-2 metaG (Illumina Assembly) | ecosystem: Environmental > Terrestrial > Soil > Wetlands > Permafrost | place: Sweden: Stordalen... | reverse complement strand
TACGGCCCTTGCGATTACGACGTGCGCCAGAATCTGACGGCGCAGTACGTTTACCAGGTGCCGGGCAGGTTTCGGAATCGCGCGCTGGCGGGTGTGTTCAATGGATGGCAGGTGTCCGGCACCGCGTTCTGGCACACCGGCATTCCGTTTTCGGTTCTCAGTGCGCCCTACACGGCCAATGGCAACGGTATTGTGCAGGGCAGCGGACCGCAGTATGCCAGCGTGGTTCCCGGCGTGCCGTTGTATGAACATAATCCGATCCCCGGTGTCACGCAGGCAGGGACGCTTCAGTGGCTCAATCCGAACGCGTTTGTCTCGGTGGTGGACCCGAACACGGGCGCCTGTACGGGGGGCGACAGCGCGCAGAATTGCCAGTTTGGCGATCTGGGGAGGAATGCATTGCGGGGTCCCGACTTTCTCTGGAGCGATCTGTATCTGACCAAATGGTTCCAACTGACGGAGCATTTGAGGATGCGGGTCGAAGGGCAGCTTTTCAACGTATTCAATCATCCGAATTTTGCGCTGCCTGGTTCGGTGTATGCGGGCGTGCCAGGGCAAACTTCCACGCAAACCGGGTTTGGTGCCCTGAGCGCGCCTACGTCGCCTCCGACCGGGTTGTTGGGGGTTGGCCTGGGCGGAGACAGTTCGCCGCGCATGATTGCGTTTCAGACGCGGCTGGAATTCTGAATGATGCCCCAGCACACCGGGTTGTCGTATTTTGATTGTGTGGCCAGGAGGGAGAGGCAATGACAACAGATATAGACAACGGGATCGTTACGATCGCGGGTGGTTTGTCCGTGGAGCAGACGGTGCAGAAGCTGAAGGGAATGCTGGAGGCGAAGGGCATCCAGCTGTTCGCGCTGATCGATCACAGTGGCGAGGCGGCTTCGGCAGGAATGCAGATGCCTGCCACGAAGCTGCTGATTTTCGGAAATCCGAAGGCCGGGACGCCTCTGATGATTGCGTCGCCATCGGCTGCGATCGATCTGCCGCTGAAGATTCTGGTGGCTGAGGACGGCGGAGGCATTACCAGGATTTCGTATAACGATGCGCAGTGGTTGCAGGCGCGGCATGGTTTTCCCGCAGAGCTGGTACCGAATATTGCGGCAGTGGCGGCGCTCGCGGCTACTGCCGCCGGGTGAATTGGGAGCGGCGCGCCGCATCCGTGATGTTGCCGAACGTCTGCCACATGATCTCCCATTGGTTGGTGGTCATCGCGGCGCGAAGGCGATTTTGCGCGCGTTTCCAGCCGGGCTTTGCTGCGGCCAGCAGTTTCGCGCCGGTGGTGGTCAGGCGGTAGCCGCGTTCGCGACGGTCATCTGACTCGATGTGTTCGATCCAGGCATTTTTCTCCAGTAATTTCAGATTCCGCGAGAGCGTGGTTTTATCGAGATCGAGTCTGCGCGCCAGTGTCGCCTGGTTGCAGCCGGGGAGAGCGCGAAGTACGGAGAGCAGCCCGAACTGCGGCATGGCGAGGTGTTCGCGAAGTTCTTCCTCGTAGATTTGCGTGATCAGACGCGATGCGTGGCGGACTGCCGCGCAGGCGCATGCGAATTCCTTTGGGGCAGCAGCTTTCTTCATTTGGCGGCTGGCGCGGGACCGAGCAGCGCAGAGAGCGGCGCGAGCGGCGAAAGAGGCATGTAGTCGTAATCGGCCAGCTTCTCTTTTGCCAGCGGGAGTTGCTCCATCAGGGACTGGGCTTCGGCTACATCCTTGCAATCCAGAATGAAGACCACCCCTTTGCCGTCGCTGCGCGAGTACCACTGGCGGATCTTGCCGTCGAGATAGAGGCGAACGGTTGCGCGCACTTCTTCGGGCAGAGTCTTTGAGATCTAGTCCCGAGTGATTCCCTGTTTGACGGTGAGGGTGACCAGAACGTCGGTGGTTTTCGCCGGAGTGGTTGGAGTTTGGGCGGAGAGCGGCAGAGCGATTGCAGACAGCAGGATGGGGATGAGTTTTAGTTGCATATGCAACTACAGTAGCATATACAACTATGGAACGATGACCGCGGAGCCGTGTCTCGTTTCTTCTTTGACGGATAAAAGCGCCTGATTGGCATCGTCCAGAGAAAATACAGTCGCGTTTGGGCGAATGCGGAGCTCGTGTGCGAGTTGCAGGAAGTCGCGCGCATCCTGCCGGGTCATGTTGGCGACGCTGCGGATCTGGCGTTCTCCCCAGAGCAGCTTGTCGTAATCGAAGGCAGGCATCTGATCGAGATGGATCGCATTGATGGCGACAACGCCTCCCTTTCGCAGGGCAGCGAGCGCACTCACTACCACCTTGCCCGCCGGCGCGAATGTAATCGCACGGTCGAGTTCGACGGGCGGTTTATCGTCTTCGCCGCCAACCCATGTTGCACCCAGGGACTCAGCCAGGCGGCGGTTGGCGTCGCCCCGCGTTACCACGTAAACCTCGCACTTCCACGCCTGCAGGACCGCGATTGTGAGACTGGCGGAGCTGCCGAAGCCGAAGAGACCCACTCGCTCGCCATGGCTCGCGCCCGCTACGCGAAGACTGCGAAAGCCGATGATGCCCGCGCAAAGCAGCGGCGCGGCATGAATATTATCCAGACCGCCGGGCAGCGGATAGGCGAAGTCCGCGCGTACCAGCGCATATTCGGCGTAGCCTCCGTTGACGGTGTAGCCGGTGAAGACAGGCTTATCGCAGAGATTCTCCATCTGGTGTTGGCAATACCAGCAATCGCCATCCACGCCGCCCATCCAGGAAACGCCGACTCGCGTTCCGGTTGGCAGTTCGGGAGTGGCTCCCTCCACAACTTCTCCGACAATCTGATGGCCTGGGATGAGGCGCGGCAAGATGGGAGGCAGGTCGCGTTCGACGATGTGGAGATCGGTGCGGCAGACTCCGCAGGCAAGCACGCGGAGGAGGATATGGCCGGGCTGAAGCTCGGGGCGGGGAACGTCTTCGATTGTGAGCGTGGATGAAAAAACGGCGGCTTTCATGGCGGGTCGTGCTTACTTCATAGTAATGCGCGGCGAGGATCGTTATAATTGCCGCAAGCAGGTTCACCTGATAAGGAGAGAAGCAATGAACTGGACAAGTTTCGTCAATGTGATTGAAGGCACGGTTACCAGTGTTGGGCTGCGGGTGATCGGCGCCATCATTCTGTATATTGTGGGCCGCTGGCTGATCGGCTTCGCGGTTGGTCTGGTGCGAAGAGGCCTGTCGCGGCAAAAGCTGGAACCCACGTTGCTGCGTTTCATCGGCAACACGATTTCTGTTGTTCTGAACATCACGCTGGTCATCGCGATCCTCGGCTATTTCGGTGTTCAGACCACGAGTTTCGCGGCGTTGCTGGCAGGCGCTGGCCTTGCGATCGGCTCGGCGTGGGGAGGTTTGCTGGCTAATTTCGCGGCGGGAATTTTTCTGGTGGTGCTGCGGCCGTTCAAGGTGGGCGATTTTATTTCCGCGGGCGGAATCACCGGCACGGTGGAGGAGGTGGGGCTGTTTGTGACGACAATCGATACGCCGGATAACGTGCGGACGTTCGTCGGCAATAACAAACTCTTCGCGGATAACATTCAGAATTTTTCGGCGAATCCGTACCGGCGAGTGGAGCTATCCGCGCAGATTTCCGGTGCGGCGGATCCGAAGGCGGTGATGGCTGCGCTGAAGCAGCGGATCAGGCAGATTCCCAACGTGACGGCGAGCCCGGAGCCGGATGTTGTGATATCGTCATTCACGCCCGCCGGACCTGTGCTGGCAATTCGGCCGTATACCAGCAATGATTTTTACTGGCAGGTTTATTTCGATACCAATCTGGCGATTCGTGAGGTGCTGGGTGATGGAGCTTTCCCCTCGCCGATGCCGGTGTTTGGGATTCAGTCGGTTGGGAAGGCGGCTTCGGCTTAGTAGATCGATCGCAGGCGAAACCGCCTGCCCCACTTCGCTATTTCATGGTTTTGGCCATCCACTGGATTATCCAGTCCTGTGTGGCGTTCGGCAGGCGGGTGAAATCCCAGGGTTCGTAGAGGCCAAGATTGCTTTCTGCGTTCTGTATCGCGTAGATTTTCCGGGCCTGCTCGACGGCCGTGTGCACATCGGCGGGGGTACCGTCGCGATCGAGTTGCGGTTCCACGATGAGTGTGGGGCGCGGCGCGATGGTTGCGATCAGTTCGTTGTAATCGTAAGGCAGCTGTTGCTCGTGGCCGATGAAGAAGCCGAGACGCGGCATTAATCCGCGTTCCACGCTGTAGCGCGCGATGCCACCGGTGCCGCGCGAGGCCACATCGGTCCGCATCGGAGTAAAGCCCGAGATGGAGACCACGCCCTTGACGCGCGAGTCGAGCGAGGCGGTATATAGGCCAACCATGCCGCCCATGGAATATCCGAAGAGCGAGATGCGCTGCGGGTCGACGATCGAATCCTTTTCGAGGGCGTCGATACCTGCGCGCACATCTTCCACCATGCGGCCCATTTGCGACCAGTGCGGGTAGCGATCGTAGAACGGTCCGGTTTCGGCCATGCGGCTGCCGAAGCCGCTCTGGTCATACGCCAGCACTGCGTAGCCAGCCTGGGTGAGCGCAAGAATCGGATGCAGATCCGAGCGATAGACCCACATGTAACCGAGCGGATAGCTGTAGCCGTGCAGCCAGATGACAGTGGGGAGCTTCGTTCCGGGCGGCGTGTTGGCGGGATAGTAGAGATCGCCGCGCACATTGTAGCCGAAGGTGATCGGACGCGAAGTGACCTGGCTCGCCTGCGGCTGGAGCCAGCCGAACGATGTGCCGCCGCGCTGAATGACCCATTGGACAAGATCGGGCACGAGTTGGCCGGGATTGGAATTGGTGACGGCACCGCGTCCGCCGGGTGCTATTGCGGCGCGCCCTGGACCGGAACCGCCGCGGCCGGCAAGGCCTGATGCACCGCGTCCGAGGCCGAAGCCTCCGCGTCCGGCCGCAGGTGGCATCATAGCGGGCTCATCGCCCAGTACCCAGGATATCGATTTGCGAATGCTTTCTGCCTTTGCGGGCCAGTCAGAGGCCGATGACACGGAGGAGAGAATTCCGTTCGCGGTCTGGCGGCGATAGTGGGTGAGATCAACCGTCTCCTTGCTGTTGGTGCGCCACTTGTCGACATCCCAGGGGAACAAAAAGTGGTTGTCCCAAACGCGTGTGGAACGCCCGAACTGAATGTCGAGCCAGTCGAGACAAGCCTCCTGATCGTTGGAACCGTGGAAGCCGGGGACGCGCAGCAGGCCGAGCCGCTCGGGCTGTCCCAGGAGCTTATAGACTTTGAGCGCGGAGTAGTAAGCCTGCTCATCGCCCCATGTGTTGGAGACTTCGTCGTTGAGTCCGTATTCAATGAGAACGGAGCGCGGGGCGATCCACGCGATGAGCAGGTTGCCATCGATAGGGAGGCGATCTTCGCGGCCGGAGAAGAAGCGCAGGCGCGGGATGAACCAGGTGGGGAACGATCGTGTGGTGGTTTCGATGCTCTCGCCGGAATTGCGTTCGCCGGCGAGTCGCCACGGCACCACACCGCCGACGCCGGTGCTGGCCGGAATCACGGCGGAGATGCGGTCATCGAGCGCGGCGCCGTAGGCGGCCATCTTGCCATCGCGCGAGTAGCCGAACAGCGCGATGTGTTTCATGTCGACTTCGGGAAGGGTGGCGAGGTAATCGACCACCACGCCGGCGGCCCAGCCACGACGCGGCAGCAGGGCGAAATCGTAATCGGGATACAGTTGCGCGAGGGCGGCGGCGTCATCCATGCCGTCGTTGCCGGCGAAGCCCGCGGAGATGTAGCCGCGGCGCAGCAGTGACGGACCCCAGCCTGCCAGCGTTGACGCCATCAGCACCGGGAACGGGCCTTTGCCATCGGGGATCATGACCTGCGCGCGCATGGTGCCTTTGCCGCCGGGCCCGAATTCGAGCCGCACGTTGCGGATGATGTAGCCTTTGCCCCTGGTTTCGTCGAGCACGACGGCGCGGTCGAGTTTGGGGCGTTCGGGGAAAGTGCCGGTCTGGTATTTCTCGAACAATTGGCGGATTTCGGCGCGGCGTGCCTTCCATTCAAGCGGGGTCCGGACGGGCCGGCCGTCGAGGAATTTCAGAGGATCGGGGAGACCGTTGACACGCGGGAAAGCGTCGAAATCGGGAGGCAGTTCGTTGGTTTTATCGAGCCACTGGTGGAAAAGCGGAACGTCGGGAATGATGGTCTGGAGTTTCGCGAGATATTGGCGGCGCTCATCGGGCGTGAGGGCGTGGACCTGGGGGAGTGCGGTCAGGATGAGCAGGGTGATGAACAGGATGCGGCGTGACATTTTAGATCTCCGGAAATCAGTTCGCTACGGATGATATCAGAGGCTCAGTTTGAGGCCGCGGCTGAAGCCGCAGGTCCAATGTCGCCGCGTGTCCTGCGACTCAGTAAACCAAATTGTGGTTTACTGGTTAACATGTTCAAGCTGCCTATTTTGGCGTTACTGGCGACCCTGCCGCTCGCCGCCCAGGTCAAAATCACCCAGGGCGATAACCACATCAGCGTGGCTATCGACGGGAAACCTTACACCACCTTTTTCTACGGGCCGGACGTGGCGAAGCCCTATCTTTATCCGCTGCGCTCTGTCGACGGCATTTCGGTGACGCGCGCGTATCCGATGGACAAAGTGGACGGAGAATCCACCGACCACCAGCACCATCGCTCGGTGTGGTTTGCCCATTCGGGAGTGAATGGTTACGACTACTGGAACAATGAGTTCTCCTATAAAGGAGACAAGATGGGCCACATTTTTGTCACGAAAATCGACAAGGTGGAGAGCGGCGCGAAGACCGGAGAGATCGACGCCACGGCGAACTGGCAGCAGCCCGATGGCAAGGTGGTTCTGATCGAGAACCGTAAGATGATCTTCCACGCGGGCGGCCCGAACCGCGTGATCGATTTCGATTTTACGCTCACTGCGCAGGATACGGTCACATTCCAGGATGAGAAGGATGGCGTCTTTGGAATTCGTTTGGCATCGGAACTGGAAGAACCAAACGCGCCCGGCACGAAGACTCAGCCGACCGTTCCCACGCGCACGGGCGTCATGACCTGCGCGAGCGGCCAGACGGAAGCGAAATGCTGGGGCACGCGCGGCGACTGGATGGATTACTCCGGCACCGTGGCCGGCGAAAAGATGGGAATCGCGATTTTGGATTATCCCGATAACCCCGAGCATCCGACGTACTGGCATGCGCGCGGCTATGGACTGTTCGCGGCTAACATTTTCGGCCGGAGCGCGTTTACCAATAAGAAGGAGCCCTCGGGCGCTATGACGCTGAAACCGGGAGAGAAGCTGCGTTTCCGGTATCGCGTGATCATTCATCCGGGGACGCTGGAAGATGCGAAACTGCCGGAACTTTACAAGCAATACGCGGCCGGAAAGTAAACTGTGCCGGCCAGGGAGTTGACGATGCTGATACGTGTTTTCATTCTTATCGCCGCGGTGGCGATGGCGGCCATCGGGCAGACGCTGCCCACTGGAGTGACGAAAGGCCCCGCCCTGGCGGGAATCACGGAGTATGACTATCCAAACGGGCTGCGAGTGCTGTTGCTGCCGGACTCATCGAGCACGAAAGTCTCAGTGAACATGGTGTATCTGGTGGGATCGCGCTTCGAAGGCTACGGCGAGACGGGCATGGCGCATCTGCTTGAGCACATGAATTTCATCCTCTCGAAGGACGGCCGCAGCATCAAGAAAGAACTGACCGACCACGGGGCCGCCTGGAACGGCACTACCGACTACGACCGCACGAATTACTTCGAGACAGTGAACGCTTCTGACGAGAATCTGAAGTGGGCGCTCGGTCTCGAAGCGACCCGCATGGTCAATATGCGGATCGAAAAACAATTGCTCGATACGGAAATGACCGTGGTGCGCAATGAATTCGAAATGGGTGAAAACAACGCGGCACGCATTCTCGATGAACGTGTACTTGCTACGGCGTATCTTTGGCACAACTATGGGAAGTCGGTGATTGGGTCGCTGGCTGATATTGAGAAAGTCCCGATCGACAGGCTGGCGGCGTTTTATCAGAAGTATTATCAGCCGGACAATGCAGTGCTGATCGTGGGCGGTCAGATCGATCCCGCGAAGACTCTGGCGATGGTGGCGGATTCGCTGGGTACGATTCCGCGCCCAACACGCAAGCTGGATGCCACATATACGACGGAGCCGGCGCAGGACGGCGAACGCACGGTGGAACTGCGTCGCGTTGGCAACGGCCAGAACCTGATCATGGCGTATCATGGCCCGTCCATGGCGAATCCGGATTCGGCTGCGCTCGAAGTGCTGGGCGGAATCATGAACGGCCCAGGCGGCACGGGCCGTTTGTACAAGGCGCTGGTGGATAACAAGAAGGCAATGTCGGTATCGATGGGGAACCAGGAGTTGCACGATCCGGGTGTAATCGAACTTTCCGCGCGCCTCAGCAACGAGCAGAATCTGGGCGATGTGAAAAAGACCATGCTCGAGACCATTGCGGGCGTGATCACCGAACCGCCCACGCAGGAAGAAGTGGATCGTGCCAAAATCAGAACTATCCAGGCGATGGATCGCGAGATGGCGAACTCGCAGCAGATGGCGGTCAACGTTCTCACCGAAACGGTGGCCGACGGCGACTGGCGCCTGATCTTCACCAATTACCAGGAAATAAAGAGCGTCACGCCGGAAGACGTTGTCCGCGTGGCGAAGCTTTATTTTAAGGATTCCAATCGTACGGTCGGCATGTTCATTCCCGATGCCGCACCGGACAGAACAACCGTGCCCGATGCGCCGCCCATGGACAAGCTTCTCACCGAATTCAAGCCGAACATCACTATGGCGGAGGGCGAGGTGCTGGATCCAACGCCTGCGGCGGTGGAAAAGCGCATCGTGCGCACCACGTTGCCTGGCGGATTAAAACTTGCGCTGTTGCCCAAAGCCACACGCGGAAACCTGGTGGATCTCAATATGAGCCTGCGATTCGGCGACGAGAAATCCCTGACGGGAAAAAATGCGACGGCGCAACTCACAGCCGCTCTGCTGATGCGTGGCACGAAAACGAAGAGCCGCCAGCAACTGCAGGATGCGATTCAGAAACTCAATGCGACGGTTAACGTTGGTGGTGGCGGCCGCGGCGCGGGAGCCGGTCTCGCCGGCGTTGGCGGATCGATACGGACCATATCGGATAACCTGATTCCGGCCATGCAGCTGATGGCGGAAATATTGCAGCAACCGGCGTTCCCGGAAGCCGATTTCGAGCAAATCCGGCAGCAGGAAATCACAGCTCTGGAGCGGGGAAAAACTGAGCCGACGACGCTCGCGGCAGAGGCTCTGCAGGCGAACCTGAGTCCGTTTCCGCGCAGCGATGTCCGTCACGTCCGAACGATCGATGAGCAGATCGAAGACCTGAAAAAAGTTACGCTCGACGATGTGAAGAGCTTCTATCAGCAGTTCTACGGCGCTTCGCATGGGGATATCGTCGCGGTGGGGCCTCTCAAAACGGACGATGTGCAAAAGGCGGTGGGAGAGCTCTTCGGATCGTGGAAGAGCAAGAGCCCTTATACGAGGATCGATTCGAAATACCTCAAGGTGACTCCGATCGACAAAAAGATCGAGACGCCCGACAAAGAAAACGCGCAGTTCTACGCTGGCGTGCGGATACAGATGCGCGATACCGATCCGGATTACGCCGCCATGGTGATGGCAAATTACATGATGGGCGGCGATATTACGGCGCGCTGGCCTGACCGGATTCGCAACCGCGAAGGACTGAGCTACGGCGCGAGCAGTGCATTCAGCGCTCCCGCCGAGGGCGACGCAGCGATTTTATCGGCCACCATTATCAGCAATCCGAAGAACTCACCCAAAGTGGAAGCGAGCTTCCGTGACGAATTACGCAAGACCCTCGCTGACGGCTTTACCCAGAAAGAACTCGATACCGCGAAGACAGCTATTCGCGACGCCAGAGTTCTGGGGCGCTCCGGCGATACCGCGATTCTTGGCCTCATCATGCTGCGCGCTGAAGTGGACCGGACTCTTGACTGGGATACGCAAATGGATCAGAAACTGGCTGCGCTGACTCTCGCTCAGGTGAATGATGCATTCCGCAAACACGTTACCAACGACGTGTCGGTAGTGCAGGCCGGCGATTTCAAAAAAGCGGGCGTTTTTCAGTAAGCCTGACGTCTGTGATTTACTGTTAACTTTTGTTGGTGTTTGTGCAAAATAAGACAAAGGTCAGACAATTATTCTGCTTTGTGGATGAATTCGGGATTATCATTTTTATGTGGAGAACGATTCCGAATTATACGAATGCCGGATGTACTATCGCTCCGCGGCGTGCAATCTGGCTGCCGACGCGGCCAAACTGGCTGTCCTTCTGACGGATGGATCTGCCGATCTGATTGAGTGCCAGTTCGCGCAGTTACGTGTGTCTTATACGAAATGTAAAGGCGCTCATGCGGCGCTGCGGTCCGAATCGACGGATCAGAGCCATTTGCGAAATAGTTTGGCCTCATCCGAAGCCGAGAGCCGGAAACGCATGACAGAAGATCTGATTGCAATGATCTGACGGTAGGGCAGGCCGTTTGGCCTGTCGTGGCTTTAGACTACTGACGGCGCCGGCTTGCCGGGATCTTAGCGACCGCGCGTTTCTTTGCAGCAACGCTTTTCTTAACCCCGGCGCTCTTTTTAGCTGCAGCGCCTGGCTGAGGACCTACGCGTTGCACGCTGTCCCGCCATTGCCGAAGAACCGAGGCGCTGGAGAATTCACCGGTGTACTGTTCCCGAAACTCCTTTATCTTTTTACGCTGCCGATCTTTGAGCTCGGACAGAACGCTGCTGCGAACAGTGTCACCGGCACCTTCCGTTATTTCCTCTTTCACAATGCGCCGGGCCGTGGCACAGTCGTTTATATCGCCGAGCAGCGTTTGTACATCTTTGAGGCGATCGATCAGAAGCGGCAGAGTGCCCGCATACAAAGGCGCGAAGAAATCCAGCGTATACCGGAAGTGCTTCGCGGCAATCCGAAACCGATGGATTTTGTGTGCCGGCATTTTCTTGCCAACGGCAGCCACGCCGCGATGAAAATGTTCCGTCACCATGTCGGGCAAAAGACGCTTCGCCATGACTTCAAGCGGAACCGCGCGAAAATCGGCGTCCGCGCTTTTCAGGTCCCGATCGGCATTTAAAGCGGCGCGCCACCGGGCGGGTAAATTGCGGGCTTTCCACCGGTGCAGGGAGGCAGACAGTACCGTCGCCGCCAGTTCGCGCCGTTTCTGAATTTGCCGCAGCAGGGTGCCGGAATCCGGCAGTTCCATCCTGCTAATCAGATGGATTGCGATGTCGTAGTTTCGGATATCTCCCGCCTGGACCATAATCCGCTTCAAGCCGCGCCGCATCCGTTTCGATTCGCCGCGCGGAAAACAAGGCGCTAATGCCGAAAGGATGCGAATGTACCGGCGAATTGCCACTCGAAGGTCATGCAATTCATCGACGCCCTGAGATTTCGTCGCCCGGGCGACTTGGGTGTCGACGCGACGGAGCAATTCATCCGCTTCCTTCTTCGCGAAACTACCGGTCGTGGTCATCGCCATGAATCCTTTCATTTATGGTAGCGTTTATACCACCTGATTCGCTATCTGCGCGCCGTGAATCGGATGAGCGAAGGATTTTGCCCTTCCGATGAGCGAATTATTACCTCTGAATATGTGTGGAATCGCGCTGGTCATCGTGCCAGGTATCGATAATCACCCAGGGGAAGTAATATCCGTCTCCCTGGCATCTGAGTTGCTTGAGTTGAGGCGAATATCGGGAGGGTCATTCAATGAAAAGCGCGGTTTACTCAGTGGTTGCGGCTTTGGCTGTGGTTATGTCGTTGAGCGCGCAGGAAACGTCGCATTTTGCGTTCCAGGTAGGCGTTGGTTTCACGGAACCCGTGGGCAGAACCGGGATGTAACACCGATATTGGATTCAATACCTCGGCGGGAGCTGGTTACAATTTCAATTCCTACCTGGGTGCACTGGTCAATCTGAATGTGGACTCCGTTGGCGTGAATTCGCCGACCCTGAATACCATCGGCGTTCGTGGCGGCAACGTGAACGTATTTTCCGCGACGCTTGACCCGATTGTTCATTTGACGCCCCATCGGCGAGTGGATCTGTATGTCACCGGCGGCGGCGGCGAATATCGACGCGAACAGATATTCGTGGCACCTCTGTTTCCGGCGACCTACGGCGGGGTCCCGTATTTCGGATTCGCGCCGAATCAATTCGTTTCTCAGTCGTCGGTGAATAAGCCCGGATTCGACGCCGGGATCGGCATAGCTGTCGGCAGTAAGTGGCGGGGTAAGTTTCTACGCTGAAGCGAAGTACAACAGAATTTTCCTTAGCGGCCCGTTCCACACGGACTATTTGCCGGTAACGTTCGGTTATCGCTGGTAACTCTTGCTGTTGCATCAAGGGAAAAGCCTGCTCGTCGCTGAGCGGGCTTTTTTATTATTACTGAGCCGCGCCGGCAAGAGCCTTTTTTCCGGCCGCAAGCACGCGCAGAATCTCGTCCGTATCGAACACGGAGCCACCCCAGGTTCCTCCGCTCACGTCCTGAAGTGCGGCCCAGAGCCGCGTATCGTCGGGCAGTGCGGGGTCGGCCGCGAGATCGGGCCGCGACGACCGCGACGCGAGAATCGCAGTGCCAGCTTCCACGCCCGTCACCACTCCACTTTCGCCTACCAGGTTCACGGTGCCGTGCAAATTTACGCGATCGATCACGATTTCGATCATGTCGCCGGCACGCAGTTTGCCGATCGGTCCGCCTGCCAGCGCTTCGGGCGAGACGTGGCCGATACACGCGCCCGTGGAAACGCCGCTGAAACGCGCATCCGTCACCAGGCTGACATGCTTGCCGAATGGTAAATACTTCAGGGCCGAGGTGAGCTGGTAAGTCTCCTCCATGCCCGCGCCCATGGGCCCGCGGCAGATTAGTACGAGGACGTCGCCCTTCTCAATCTGCTTCGCTTTGATCGCGGCAACAGCGGCGGGCTCACTCAGGAACACTTTGGCTGGCCCGACCTTGCGATAAACGCCATCGGCATCGACCATCGTCGGATCGATCGCGGTCGCTTTGATAACCGAACCTTCCGGCGCGAGATTACCCACCGGGAAGCAGGTGGTTGAAGTCATGCCGTGTTTCGCCGCTGAATCGGGCGAGAGAATCACGGAGCCGGGGTCGATGCCGTCGCGCTCCCGCAACAGCTTGCGAAGCGCGTGGCGGCGTTCGGATTGCTCCCATTCATCCAGTTGCTGATCGAGCGTCGCGCCACTGACGGTGAGAGCCTTCGTTTCGAGCAGTCCGGCGCGCCGCAAATGCAGCATTGCCTCAGGTACGCCGCCTGCCATGAAAACGTGGATGGTGGCATACGGTCCGTTCGGCAACGCGTCGACCAGGCGCGGGATCTGCCGGTTAATGCGCGACCAGTCTTCGGCCACGGGCCGTCGGAGACCAGCAGCGAACGCAATGGCCGGGGTATGCAGAATCAGATTCATGGAACCGCCGAATGCGGCATGGGCCACCAGCGCGTTGTGCATCGACGCATCGGTGAGGATGTCGCGCATCACAGTGCCGCGCTTCTCCATGGCCATCAGCGCGCTCGCGGAGCGCTTCGCCATATCGAGCCAGATGGCGTGCCCGGATGGCGCCAGGGCCGAATGACCGAGCGACATGCCGAGCGCTTCGCCCACC
>Ga0182024_10016985_pt1 | contig 13725 bp, 5 predicted proteins | sample P32metaG_FD_120480 | JGI IMG/M metagenome (GOLD analysis project Ga0182024, IMG submission 120480) | Permafrost microbial communities from Stordalen Mire, Sweden - P3-2 metaG (Illumina Assembly) | ecosystem: Environmental > Terrestrial > Soil > Wetlands > Permafrost | place: Sweden: Stordalen... | reverse complement strand
TCGCCGGTCGCATCGACGCCGATCACCTGATAATGGTACGCTGTGTCGGCGGTCAGGCCGGTGTTGGCGTAGGTCGTGCCGGCCTGGGTGGAGATGGTGGTCCAGGTCGTGCCGTCGGGCGAGCTTTGCAGCAGGTAGCTGGTTGCGCCCTTGGCCGCGGTCCAGGAGACGTTCACCGCCGTCGCCGAGGCAACCGATGCGGTCAGAGTCGGCGTAGCGGGGACCGTTGATTCCGTGACGGAGGCGGGCGCCGAGGTCCCGGCCGCGTCGACCGAAGCCAGCCGGTAGTAGTAGGTCGTGCCCGGCGTGAGGCTGGTGTCGGCGTAGCTGGTGCTGCTGCTGGTGAGTGCGGGGTTGGGGGCCAGTGTGGTCCAGACAGTCTGGTTGGTGGAGCGCTGGATGACGTAGTTGGTAGCGTCGGTTTCGCTCGTCCAGGTCAAATCGACTTCAGTGGCCGAAGCGACGCTGCCGGTGAACCCGCTGGGAGCGGCCAGAAGCGTGGTGACGTTTACCGAGTTGCTGGCGACGCCTCCGCCGGTCGCGTCGATCGGGGTCACTTCGTAATAGTATGATGTATCGGCGGTCAGACCGGTGTTGGTGTAGGTCGTGGTGGCCTGGGTGGAGATCGGGGTCCAGGTCGAGCCGTCGGGCGAGCTTGCCGCGATGTAACTGGTAGCGCCGGTGACGGCGTTCCAGATGAGGTTGACCGATGTCGCCGACGCGACGGTGGCCGTCAGCGTCGGGCTGGCGGGGACCGTCAGGGCGTTGGCGGTGGCTGCCGCCGAGGTCCCGGCAGCATCGACGGAGAACAGCCGGTAGTAGTAGGTCGTGCCGGCCGAAACGGTGGTGTCGGCGTAGCTGGTGCTGCTGCTGGTCAAGGCCGGGTTGGGCGCCAGCGGCGTCCAGATGGTCTGATTGGTCGAGCGCTGGATGACGTAGTTGGTGGCGTCGGTTTCGCTGGTCCAGGCCAGGTCGATCTCGGTGGCCGAAGCGTCGGTCGCGGTGAGCCCGCTGGGAGCGGCAAGGAGCGTGGTAACGACAACCGGCGTGCTGGCGGCGCCGCTGCCGGTCGCGTTGACGCCCATTACTTCATAGTGGTATGCCGTGTCCGCGGTCAGGCCGGTGTTGCTGTAGGTCGTGCCGGCCTGGGTGACGATCGGGGTCCAGGTCGTGCCGTCGGGCGAGCTTTCCACCACGTAGCTGGTGGCGCTCTTGACCGCGTTCCAGGAGACGTTGACCACGGTCGCCGAGGCGACCGATGCCGTCATCGTGGGAGCGGCCGGGACCGTCAGGGCGCTGACCGTGCTTGCCGGCGCAGAGCTACCCACGGCGTCGATCCCTGTGATGCTGTAGTAGTAGGTGGTCCCTGCCAGGACGGTGGTGTCGGCGTAGCTGGTGCTGCTGCTGGTCAGGGCGGGGTTGGGCACCAGGGTCTTCCACACAGTCCCGTTGGTCGAGCGCTGGATGGTGTAGTTGGTAGCGTCGGTTTCGGCGGTCCAGGTCAGGTCGATCTCGTTGGCCGAAGCGACCGACGGGGTCAAACCGGCTGGAGCGGCGAGCAGGGTAGTCTTTGACACCGTGGTGCTGGCGGCGCCGCTGCCGGTCGCGTTGATCGCGAGCACCTGATAGTAGTATTGCGTGTCGGCGGTCAGGCTGGTGTTGCTGTAGGTGGTGCCGGCCTGGGTGACCAGCGGAGTCCAGGTTGAGCCGTCGGGGGAGCTTTCCAGCTCGTAGCTGGTGGCGCTCTTCACAGTGGTCCAGGACAGATTGACCGCGGTCGCCGAGGCGACCGTCGCCGTCAACGTCGGACTGGCGGGGACCGACAGGGCCGTCTGGGTCGTAGCGCCGGTGGACATCCCGGCCGCATCGGCCGCATAGACGCTGTAGTAATAGGTGGTGCCCGCCGCGACGGTGGTGTCGGCGTAGCCGGTGCTGCTGCTGGTCAGGGCGGGGTTCGGCGCCAAGGTCGTCCAGGAGGTCCCGTTGGTCGAGCGTTCGATGGTGTAAGTGGTGGCGTCGGTGACCGCGCTCCAAGTGAGGTCGATCTCGTTGGCCGAGGCGACGCTCAAGGAGAACCCTGTCGGGGCGGTCAACTCGGTATTGACCATGGGTGCGTTGCTGACGGCCGAATCGCCGGTGGCGTTGACGGCGGTCACTTCGTAGTAGTACGTCGTGTCGGCGGTGAGGCCGGTGTTCTGGTAGGTCGTGCCGGCCTGGGTGGCCAGCGGGGTCCAGGTCGAGCCGTCAGGCGAGCTGGCCACAATGTAGCTGCTGGCGCCGGTGACGGCGGGCCAGGAGAGGTTGATCTGGGTGAGTGTCGCCGGCGTGGCGGTGAGCACGGGGGCGGCCGGGAAGGTCAGCACCGGATCGACCGGCGAGGTCACAGAGCTGCCCAGGGCATTGACCGCCGCGATGCGGTAGTAGTAATTCGTGCCTGCCGTCAGGCCGGTGTCGTTGTAACTGGTGCTGGCGCCGGAGAGAGGTGAGCCCGGGGTCACCGTAGCCCAGGTCAGGTCATCGGCGGAGCGCTGGATAGTGTAATTGGTGGCGTCGGTGACGGCGGTCCAGGTGAGGTCTACCTGGGTCGTGGAGAAAGCGGAGGTGGTAAAGCCGGCCGGCGCTGCCAGCAGCGTGGTGGCGGATGCGGTGTTGCTCACGGGGGATGGTCCACCGGCGTTGTTGGCGGTCACCCGGAACTTGTAGAGGGTGTCGCTGGTGAGGCCGGTGGCCGCGTAGGTCACTGACGGCGCGGCGGCCACGGCCTGCTGCGTCCAGATGGTGCCGCCGTTGCTGGAAACCGCGATCACATAGCTGGTGGCGGTGGTTGACGCGGTCCAGGCGAGGTTGATGACGCTCGCCGACACATCCGTCGCGGTGAGGGTGGTCGCGACCGGCGGAGTGGTGTAATGGACGGTGCCGCTGGGGACCGAGGTCCCGCTGGCGCTGATGGCGCTGATGCGATAGTAGTCCGTCGAGCCCGCGGTGACGCCGGTGTCAACATAGCTGGCACTGCTGCCGGTGAGAGCGGGGCTGGGGGTTATTGTGCTCCATGCCGCCCCGGCATTGATCGAGCGCTCGAGCTTATACGAGGTGGCATCGACGACGGGGTTCCAGGTGATGAGGATTGCCGTGGCCGACTGAACGGTCCCGGTCAGGCCAGTGGGCGGGTTTTCCAGAGTGGTGCTGCTGGCGACGGCGCTGAACGCCGAAGCACCGGCGGCGTCATTGGCCTCGACGCGATATTTGTAGGCTGAATCAGCGGAGAGGCCGGTGTCGGAGTAAGAAAGGGTGCTCTGGGTCACCGCGTTCGACCAGGTAAACCCGCCGTCGGTGCTCCTCTGGAGCGTGTAGCTGGTGGCGTTGGTCACCGTGGTCCAGACCAGGTTGATCTGCGACGCTGAGCTGACTGTGGAGGTCAGCGTGGGTGCGCCCGGAACGCTTTGGGTATGCGTGGGAGTGGACGCCACCGAGGTCCCCGAGGCGTCGATCGCCGAGACGCGGTAGTAGAAGGTCGCGCCCGAGGTGACCGTGGTGTCGGCGTAGCGGACACTGCTGCTGGTCAGGGCTGGATTGGGGGTTAACGTAGTCCAGGTATTGCCGTCGGGCGAACGTTCGATCTTGTAGCTGGTGGCGTCGGGGACGGCGGTCCAGGTGACGTCGATTTCGGTGGCCGAGGCCTCGGTTGCGGTCACGCCGGTCGGCGCGGGCAGGATCGTGGTATCGGTGACGACATTGCTGATCGCCGAGGGGCCGGTCGAGTCGATGGCGGTCACGCGATAATAGTAGGCGGTGTCCGCGGTCAGGGCGGTGTTGTTGTAGGAGGTGGTCGTCGGGGACGAGAGGGTCGTCCAGGTGAAACCATCCTGGGAGGTCTCCAGCTTGTAGCTGGTGGCGTTTGCGCTGGTGGTCCAAGTGAGGTCGATCTCGGTGGCCGAGACGATCTTCCCGGTGAGCGTCGGGGCGGACGGGTAAGTCTGGGTGTGGACCGCGGTGGCCGGGGCCGATGTCCCGGAGAGCCCGATCGTGGAAATGCGGTAATAGTACGTTGAGCCGGCGGTCAGGGTCGTGTCTACATAGGTTGAGCTGGTGCCGGTCAGTGCGGGGCTCGGAGTGATTGTGGTCCAGGTGTTGCCGTCCGGCGAGCGCTCCAGCTTGTAGCTGGTGGCGTCGGTCTTGGGGATCCAGGACAGGTCGATCACGGTCGGCGAGACGGCCGTGGCCGACAGCCCTGTCGGGGCCACGGGCAGCGTCAGGGCGGTGGTAACGGCGCTGGCCGCTGAGGAACCCGACGCATCGATGGCCAACACGCGGTATTTGTAGCTGCTGTCGGCCGAGAGGCCGGTGTTGGCGTATGACGTGGCCGACTGGGTCACCAGGGACGTCCAGGTGTTGCCGCCGTCGGTTGATTGCTGCAGCGTGTAGTTGGTGGCGCTGGTGGGGGCGGTCCAGGAGAGGTTGACCTGGGTGAGCGAAGCAGTGGTGGCGGTCAGGGTCGGCGCGGCGGGATCGGTTAATGCGTGAACCACGCTGCTGGCCACCGAAGTACCGACGGCATTGATAGCCGAAATGCGGTAGTAGTTCGTGGTCCCGGCGGTGAGGCCGGTGTTGGCGTAGGTCACGCTGGCGCCGGTCAGTGCCGGGCTCGGGGCCAGCGTGGACCAGGTGCTGCCATCGGGGGAACGCTCGATCTTATAACTGGTGGCATCTTGAACGGCGTTCCAGGAGAGGTCGATTTCGGTCGCGGAGGCGACCGACAGGGCCAGGCCGGTTGGCGGCGCCAGATACGTGGTGGCGCTGGCCACGGCGCCCGGTGTGGAATTGCCCGTCGCATCGATGGCGATCACGCGATACTTGTAAACGGTGTCGGCGCTGAGACCGGTGTTGGCGTAGGTGTTGACGGCACCGGTGGTGAGGGTCGACCAGGTATTGCCGCCGTCGGCGCTGGCTTGCAAGCTATAGCTGGTGGCCCCGATGGAGGTGCCCCAGGCCAGGTCGATTTCGCTGGCCGACTTGGCGGTGTAGGTCACCGTCGGAGCGGTGGGATAGGTCGTGGCGCTGGCCACGGTGCTGGGGACCGACGTTCCGGAGGCGTCGATGGCCGAGATGCGATAGTAGAAGATCGCCCCGGCGGTTGCGCTGGTGTCGGTATAGCTGATGCTGGTGCCGGTCAGGGCGGGGCTCGGGGTGAGGGTGGTCCAGGCCGTGTTGTTGAGCGAGCGCTCCAGCTTGTAGCTGGTGGCGCCCGGGACGGCCGCCCAGGTCAGGTTGATGACCGTCGGTGAAGAAGCAGCGGCGGTGAGTCCTGTCGGGGCGGGGAGGATGGTCGTTGCGGTCACGACGGTGCTGGGGGCCGAGGTGCCGCCAGCGTCGATTGACGAAACGCGGTATTCATAGGTGGTGTTGGCCGGCAGGGCCGTGTTGGCGTAGGTGATTGCCGTCGGCGATGAAATCGTCGCCCAGGTCGCACCGCCGTCGGGTGACCTTTGCAGGCTGTAGCCGGTGGCGCCGGTCACGCTGGCCCAGCTCAGGTCGATCTCGGTGGCGGATGCGACCTTGGCTGCGAGCACCGGAACCGCGGGGAGTGTCGTTGTATGGACGACCGTGCTGGGTGCGGAAGTGCCGACAGCGTCGATTCCCGACACCCGGTAGTAGTACAGGGTACCCGCCAGGGCGGTCGTGTCGGCATAGCTGACGCTCGTGGCCGTCAGCGCGGGCGACGGCGTCAGCGTGGTCCAGGTGTTGCCGTCCGGCGAACGCTCGATCTTGTAGCTGGTGGCGTCGGTGACCTTGGTCCACGTCAGGTCGATCTCGGTGGCGGCCTTGGTTGTGGCGGTGACCCCGGTGGGCGACGGCAAGAGCGTGGTGACCGGCAACAGCGTGCTGGGCGTTGAGGCCGTGGTCCCCTTGATCGTCGCGATCTGATAATCGTAGATGGTGTCGGCCGACAGGCTGGTATCGGTGAATGTCAGGGCGGTGGAATTCAACAGCGTCGTCCAGGACAGGCCTCCGTTGCTGCTGCGTTGCAGCTCGTAGGAGGAGGCGCCGGTGACGGCGGTCCAGGAGAGCGCGATCGAGGAGGAGGAAGCCGCTTTGCCGGTCAACACGGGGGCGGCCAGGGTGGGAGTGGGCGTGGGCGTCGGTGTGGGCGACAATGCGGGCCGGATCACCTCGGAATGGAGGCCAGGCGTCGGAGTGAGATCGGCCGCCCCGACGACTATCCCGCCGGGGTGGGTCGACGTGGGTGACGCCGCTGCCGCCGCGGCGGCCACGAACAGCGAGGAAGTGGGGATCGGCGTGAAGGTGCCGCCCTGACGGGCGATGTACTGGGCGAATTTAGCCTGCTCCTGGGCGATGTGGAGCTGGAACTTGGCGGTATTGGCTTCCTTGGGGTTCCGGGCTATCTCGTGGTGCAAATGCGTCGTGAACAGCGCGATCTCGCGAGTGATCCGCGCCGCACGGCGTTGCTGCATCGTCAACGACGATTCGGTCTCCACTGCCGGCGCATGTTTGGTCGAGGCGTGGGCTTCGAGCACTGCGCCGCTTGACGGGTCAAGCAGTGAGGCAACCGTTTCGGCGCCGGCGGAACCGGAGAGCAGTTGCCGGGCCTCCAACTTTTCGACGACCGCCTGCGGATTGACTTGTGTCCATTGGGAGTCGCCGCGGTACATCGATTCATTGAAAAGCTGAACCATAACTGACCTCTCGTTGTCGTTGTCCCGCATTGGAAATGCGTTGCTCGAAGCCCGGGCGGGAACTCCCGCCGCATATTGGCAGAATCAGGCAACCCCTACTTCGGCGATTTGCAGGTAATCCATTACATCCCAAATACTCGTCACAGACGGACGAATCGGGATGATCCGTACCAGCAGGTGCGATAATTACTCACCCCGCAGACTGGAACGGAAAGCTCGCGCGCAACGCACCATAATTCCGGCGGCAGCAAGTGTGCGAGCCCTTCTTATCGAACCCAGTTGCGCGACAGCATGGGTCGCGAGAAGTGCGAAAAAGGATTGTTGAATAGGGGTTCTTGACTAAGCGGACCTTGCCGCAGAATGAGTTGCAGCCTCAGCGCGGGCCCTGCAAAACCAGTCCGAGCCATGGGCGAGTGTTACTCACCCATGGCTCGCGGCTCTTTTGATTCGCCCCCGGGCGGGCCCTATCCGCACAGTTGCGGGGAATAACTCTGCAAAGCAGCGCCGAAAGAGTGCTCCGGCTGCCAGCTTTCTGTTGGAATGGCCACTTCTTCCGTCGTTACCTGGAAACGGGTCAGGTACGCACTACCGAACTGCGTCGTCAGGGCGACGTCGGCGGCATCGCGACCGGTGGCCATGAGGACCCGGCCGATACGCGGGCGGTTATGCCGCCCGTCCATCGACCACCAGCGTCCGCCCAGGTAGACCTCGTGCCAGGCCGAGAAGTCCATCGGCGCCGGGTTCGGCGCGACGCCAATGTCTCCCAGGTAGCCGGTTACATATCGCGCCGGGAGGTTCAGGCAGCGATGCAGCGCGACGCACAGGTGCTGGAAATCGCGGCACACCCCTCTGGCCTCGTTCAGGGCCTCCACGGCCGTCCGGGTCTGTCGCGCGTATTGATAGCCGAAGGTGATGTGATTGTGTACCCAGTCAACCACCGCCTTGGCGCGACCCCACCCGGCGGGCAGATGGCCGAACAGGCCCCATGCCCGCTCCTGTAATAAATCCACTTCGCAGTAACGGCTTGAAAGCAGGTAGCGCAGCACATCCGGCGGCAAGTCCTCCGGCGGCGCTTGCCAACCCTGGGCACCGGTCTGCGGGACCGCGTCAGGGAGTCCGCTGTCGCATATCGTGTTTGATGAATGGATCCGTAGCGACCCGCCGGGCGCTATGATTCGGGCCACCTTGTTCCCGAAGCTGTCAATAAAGGTCTTCACCGGGACGAATTGTCCAGCCTGCCCCTCGACATGGATCAAATCCGCATTGACCAAGTCGGCCTCGCGCGACGGATGCGTGTAGAGCACGAGGTTCATAGGCACCGCCGGAGCGGTGTTAAAAGTCATGTCATATCCAATTCGAATCTGCATAGCACTCCAATCTCCCGGGGCACCGATCAGGCCGCCTCTTCACGCTGAAGAATCAACGCTTGCCCGCCGGGATCGGAAGCCGAGCAAAATTCGTGCTAGAAATGGCACGCGGAATGCGAGGCATCAGCAAGCCCAAGGTCAGTCCCAGTTCCACCTGCCGGCTGGAATAGAGACGAAATTGCTGCCGAAAGGACTCACATGAACCTCAACGCCTCAACCCCGATCCCCCCGCCTCGTTGCGAGACCGGCGTGCCCGGACTCGATACCGTTCTGGCCGGTGGCCTGCCCGAAAAGCGCCTGTTCCTGGTCCGTGGCAGCCCGGGAACCGGCAAGACGACCCTCGCGCTGCAATTCCTGCTCCAAGGCCGTGCCATCGCAGATCACTGCCTGTACATCACGCTGTCCGAGACCAAAGAGGAACTGGAAGTGGTGGCGGCGTCGCACGGCTGGTCACTGGAGGGAATATCGCTGATAGAGCTTTCCTCCATCGAACAGCACTTGAAGCCGGAGGCACAGACCACCCTGCTGCACCCCTCGGAAGTCGAGCTGACCCGAACGATGAAGCTCCTTGAGGGCGAGGTGGAACGCTTGAAACCGCGACGAGTGGTGTTCGATTCCCTGGCGGAACTGCGACTGCTGGCGCAGAACCCGCTGCGCTACCGGCGGCAGATCCTCTCGCTCAAGACCTTTTTCGCCACTCGCGACTGCACCGTGCTGCTGCTGGACGACAAGTCCGAGGAGGCTGGCGATCAGCAGGTTGAAAGCATCGCCCACGGCGTGATCGAGCTCGACCATATCCGGCCCGAATACGGCTCGGCCCGACGCCGCCTCAGCGTATTGAAGCTGCGCGGTGTGCGGTTCCGGGGCGGATACCACGACTATGTCATCCAGACCGGAGGCCTTGAAGTGTTCCCGCGTCTGATCGCGGCGGAGCACCACGCCGATTTCCCCCGCGAATCCATCAGTTGCGGCGTTGCCGAACTCGATCGCCTGGTGGACGGCGGCCTGGACCGCGGGACCAGCACGCTGTTCCTGGGACCTGCCGGCAGCGGCAAATCGACGCTGGCGATCCAATTTGCCGCAGCCGCCGCCCGGCGCGGCGAGCAATCCGCCCTCTTTGCGTTCGACGAAAATGTCGGCACGATTCTTGCTCGGGCCAATGGCTTGGGAATGAACATAAAGCCACTGATTGACTCAGGTAAGCTTCGCATCCAGCAGGTGGACCCTGCCGAGCTCGCCCCCGGTGAATTTGCCGCAATTGTGCGGCGCCTGGTCGAAAACGATGGTGCCAAAATCATCATCATCGACAGCATGAACGGGTATCTCAATGCGATGCCGGACGAGCGTTTTCTGGTCACCCAACTCCATGAGCTGCTCACCTATCTATCGCAGCGCGGCGTGTCCACCATTCTTGTTTTAGCCCAGCATGGGCTCATGGGTCCCATGCAGAGCCCGGTCGACTTGACGTACCTGGCCGACACAGTGTTAATGCTCCGCTTCTTCGAGTTTGCCGGGGCCATCAAAAAGGCGATCTCCGTCGTCAAGAAGCGCAGCGGCGATCACGAGGAAACCATCCGCGAATTCGGGCTGGTCAAGGGCGTCGGGGTGCGGGTCGGCGAACCGCTCAAGCAATTCCGCGGCGTGCTCACCGGTACGCCGACTTATACAGGCGACGGCAAGTCGATTCTTTTTGACGGCGACGAGAAACAGAGTTTCGTGAAGTGATGTTTGAAGAGCGGGTGCTTATCCTCACGCCGACCGGGGCCGACGCCGAAGTGGCGAGCGGCGTGTTGGCCGAGGCAGGAATCGCGTCCATGGCCTGCTCCAGCCTTGCCGAATTGTGTGATGGGCTCGATCAAGGGGCGGGCGCATTGTTGATTGCCGAGGAAGCCCTGTTCCCGCGTGGCTGCAGTGAGCTGGTCGATTGCCTGGCCGCGCAGCCGCCCTGGTCCGATGTCCCGCTGATCGTCCTCACCACCGCCGACGCCGGGGGCCAGAGAAGTCATGAGCTGACCGAGCGTTTTGGGTTGGTCGGCAACATTACACTGCTGGAGCGGCCGTTCCGGGTGGCCACGCTGGTCAGTGCGGTGCGGGCCGCCCTGCGTGCCCGGCGCAAACAATACGACCATAAACGCTACGAGGCGGAGCGCGAGGGCCTGCTCATCAGCGAGCGTGCCGCCCGCGCCGCCGCGGAGAACGCAAGCCGGATGAAGGACGAGTTCCTGGCCACGCTTTCGCACGAATTGCGGACGCCGCTCAACGCGATCGTCGGCTGGTCGCAAATCCTTCAGTCCAGCCACGCCCCGCAGGACCTCAAGGAAGGGCTTGAGGTCATCGCCCGCAACGCCCGCGCCCAGCAGCAGATTATCGACGACCTGTTGGACATGAGCCGCATCATCTCGGGCAAGGTGCGCCTCGACGTGCAGCGGATCGATCTGCGGGCGGTGATCGTGGCCGCCATCGATACGGTGCGCCATGCCGCCGAAGCCAAAGGCATCCGGCTCCAGCCGGTGTTGGACCCGCGCGCGGGGCCGGTATCGGGCGACCAGAACCGGCTGCAGCAGGTGTTCTGGAACCTGCTGACCAACGCCATCAAGTTCACCCCCAGGAATGGGCGCGTGCAGGTGGTGCTGGAGCGGGTGAATTCCCATCTGGAAATTGCCGTCATCGACACCGGGGAGGGGATCAAGCCGGAGTTCCTCCCGCACGTTTTCGATCGTTTTCGCCAGGCCGACGCGTCCACGACGCGCCGCCATGGCGGCCTGGGGATCGGGCTGGCAATCGTCAAGCAACTGGTGGAGCTGCACGGCGGCACGATCCGGGTTACCAGCCAGGGCCAGGCCACGGGCACGGCGTTCACCGTCACTCTGCCGCTCACCGTCCTGCATTCCGAGCCGGAGCCGAAACAGGAACGGCGGCACCCGACCGTGCGCCCCGACTTCGGGGTGCCGGCGGAAATGTGCCTCAAGCTCCGCGGCGTGAAGGTGCTGGTGGTCGATGACGAGCCCGATGCCCGCACCCTCGTCAGGAGACTGCTGGAAGATTGCGAGGCGGTCGTGGCCACGGCGTCGTCGGCCGCCGAGGCGTTTGAGTCGCTGCTGCGCCATCAGCCGGACGTACTGGTAAGCGATATCGGCATGCCCGGGGAAGATGGGTACTCGTTGATTCGCCGGGTCAGGAAGCTGGACGCCGCAACTGGCGGGCAGACGCCGGCCCTGGCCCTGACGGCCTATGCCCGCTCGGAGGACCGCACCAACGCGATCCTGGCCGGCTTCCAGATGCATGCGTCCAAGCCGGTGCAGCCCTCGGAACTGATCGCCATGGTCGCCAGCCTCGCAGGCCGTGCGGAAACGCCGGTCGCGGCTGAGAAATAAGAAAGGTGGGGAACACGAATGAGGCAGCGGTCAAGAATGTCGCTGAAGCGGCGTTACCGCGATTACCAGGCGTTCGCCTATCGCTCGTATGACGCCATTCACAGGCTTCCCTTCGCACCCATTTCACCGGTCTGGTCCCCCTGGCGTCTTGCTTCTTGCGCGGTTGGCGGAATGACCACGCCGCATTCGGGGCAGCGGCCGGCCGACCCGCGAAGGTCGTACCCGCAATTGCCGCAACGACCGAGCCTGCATCGCCGACGCCGACGGAGTGCCTGAAGACCATGAAGCGCCGGCGCTAGCCCCAATACCACAACGGGAAGCCAATACGGCACTACCAGCCGAGCGATCACCGGCGGCCGAGCGGCCCCCGGTAGACCAGTTGGATTACCCAGTAGCTCCGAACCCACACCAGCACGAGAACAGAGTCCGCCAACATCAGCAGCATCTCCTGACAACTCTGCCAAGTGTGCGGCGTTGACCCCGAATGACCCGCCCGACCCCGAATGACCCGCCCAATCGGACGCCGATCGATGATCGACGCCGCGTGCTTATGGCTTCATGCATCACGTCGCCCGGCGTCCGAAAATCTGACTTATCGACTTATCTTCTTGTCCAATCCCCGTACCCGACGCGGGAGAAGATGTCGTTCAGGTATGGGTCGCGCATGCCGTCAACGGCGGCTTGGCGCCCGCGAATGAACGTCCACACCGTGGTTTCAATACGGTCGGCAAGAATGAGATGATCGATCTCGCCCGGCGCCGTTACACCGAGGAGGATGAGCCGCGTGATGGTCGGGCCGCCGCCGCTCCGGGCCGCCAGCATTCCCAGCGCGATACCGTGGAGCTGCTCGCCGTTGTCCGCCCGCTCAACCAGCGTCCCGAGCAGCTCGGCCGCCTCTTTCGGACGAACCGTCGATTCAGCCCCAAGCGCGACGTCACGCGTAAGGGTGATGGGTTCCGGGCCATCACTGCGTGGCTTCATACCGGGGCCATCGCCCGCTGGGACGATGCGCGCGATGACCCACGATCGGCCTGGCGACGCGTGCGTGAACGCAGCCAGGGTCACGCCCGAAAGGTCGGAAACGGTCTGCCAGTCCCGCAACGTGGACGCGCCGCCTTTCTCGGCGCGGGCTTCAGAGGCCATGGTGTGCAGCCAACCCAGCAGAACGAGCGGCAGCAGCAAGCGGTTGATTCGCATCGGGAGCTCTCCTGCAAGAGAACTGCAGTGCGTCACCTCTGGTTGGGTGAGACGGCAGTGTGTGTCGCGGGTCATTCGGGCCAAGCCCGGTTGTACGAATTTTGTTAGCGTCGTCCGCGTTACCTCCGTCGGCTCCAAAGTGCTATCGCAATCCGTTTCGATCCCCGATTACTTTCTCCACCATGACAAGGTGAGCCAGACAAAGCAAAGGAAAGCTCTATTTTTTTGCCGCACTCCGAAAGTTCACGGCACCTTATTGAAATCACGATTGTTGCGATGCAAAGACAACCCGCGAACCCGCCAGGGACGCCGAAGGCAAGACGTCGCCTTTCCGTCGCGTCCTGCTTCGATGATATCCGGCGGCTTCGTCGCTTTTCTGATAAACTGTTGGTTACTTGACGCAGGAGGTCCAATGGGTGGAATGGGCACGCCTCCCTTGCCGACGCCGGCCGGACCGGTGACGCCGCTCGGCTACTCGACGGCGCCGGCCGGGAAGCCCGGCAAACGCCGCGATCTTCGATGGTTTATCATGGGTTCGCTCTTGGCCCTGGTCGCCGCCGGCATCGCTGCGCTTATCTTCTGGTTGGCCGTCGCACCACCGGTGGCCAAGGCCCCAGGGTATGCCCCCGTCGTGATTACCGTCGAGCCCACTGCCGGGACCACGATATTCTGGCTGGCGGTGCTCCTCTCGTTCGTGGTGGCACTGGCGTTGGGAATCTACTGGCTCATCTGGGTCTTGGCCATCCACAACGAAATGCACGACTACACCGGCGGCGCCTATCCGGTCTCGGCCGCGCGGGCGGTCGGCTTCTGCTTCATCCCCTTTTTCAATCTCTATTGGATCGTGGCGATGCCCTGTCAGCTCGCGCGGGAACTGCAAGCCCGATTGGAATCGAAGCGGGTACAACCCGGCAGGGTGCTGACGTGGCAGGTGCTTTCCATTGTTCCCGGCAGCCTCCTGTTCGGTCTCGGCTCGTTTTGCCGGGCGATGGCCATGAATGAGATCCAGGGCGGATTGAATGAACTGTGGAGACGGTCCTCCAGCGCCAGCTCGGGTCAGCAAACCAGCGATGCCGCCGCCAAGCTCGCCGCCAT
>Ga0182024_10016984_pt1 | contig 13726 bp, 14 predicted proteins | sample P32metaG_FD_120480 | JGI IMG/M metagenome (GOLD analysis project Ga0182024, IMG submission 120480) | Permafrost microbial communities from Stordalen Mire, Sweden - P3-2 metaG (Illumina Assembly) | ecosystem: Environmental > Terrestrial > Soil > Wetlands > Permafrost | place: Sweden: Stordalen... | reverse complement strand
GGTGATCGGCACCCTGGCGCTGACCGGATTTCCGCTGACCGCGGGCTATTTCTCCAAGGATGCGATCATCGAGGCGGCGGCGGTCGGCACCAATCCGATGGCGATTTACGGCTTCATCATGACGGTCGCCGCCGCCGCGCTGACCTCGTTCTATTCGTGGCGGCTCATCTTCAAGACTTTCCACGGCGAGCCGCATGATGTGCACCATTACGAGGCGGCGCACGAGAGCCCGAAAGTGATGCTCATCCCGCTGGCGCTGCTGGCGTTCGGCTCGATCGCCGCCGGCTGGCCATTCCTGTCGATGTTCACCGGCGCGAGCGTCGAAAACTTCTTCCGCGAGTCGCTCAAGTTTGGATCGGACAACCACGTTCTCGAGGACATGGAGCATCTGCCGCTCCTGACCTCGCTCGCTCCGACCGTGATGATGATCGGCGGCTTCCTGGTCGCTTGGCAATTCTATATCCGCCGGCCGGATATCCCGGTGCGATTGGCGCGAGCAACCAATTTTGTACGAGTTCCTGCTCAACAAATGGTATTTCGACGAAATCTACGATTTTCTGTTCGTGCGTCCCGCCATGTGGCTCGGCCGCCTGTTGTGGAAGGGCGGCGACGGCTTTGTCATCGACGGCTTCGGGCCTGACGGCGTCTCCGCGCGCGTGCTCGACGTGACTAAGAACGTCATCCGGCTCCAAACCGGCTACCTCTATCACTACGCCTTCGCCATGCTGATCGGCGTCGCCGCGTTCATCACCTGGTTCATGTTCGCGGGGCCGCACTGATGACGAGCTGGCCCATCCTCTCCGTCGTCACCTTCCTGCCGCTCGCCGGCGCGCTCTTCATTGCGTTCCTGAACGAGGACGAAGCTGGCGTGCGCAATGCGCGCTGGGCGGCGATGTGGACGACGCTCATCACCTTCGCGATTTCGCTGATCCTGGTATGGCGCTTCGATCCGAGTTCGGCCGAGTTTCAATTCCTCGAAAAGCGGCCATGGCTCGGCGGCACGATCACATATTCCATGGGCGTCGACGGCATCTCGCTGCCATTCGTGATCCTGACCACGGCGCTGATGCCGATCACGATCCTGGCGAGCTGGGAAGCGATCCAGCACCGGGTGCGCGAATACATGATCGCGTTCCTGGTGCTCGAAACGCTGATGATCGGCACGTTCTGCGCGCTCGACCTTGTGCTGTTCTACCTGTTCTTCGAAGGCGGCCTCATTCCGATGTTCCTGATCATCGGCGTGTGGGGCGGGCCGCGCCGGGTCTATGCGAGCTTCAAATTCTTCCTCTACACGCTGCTCGGCTCGGTGCTGATGCTGCTCGCCATCATGGCGATGTACTGGGACGCCGGCACGACAGACATCCCGGCGCTCCTGCACCACGCGTTCCCGCGCTCGCTGCAAACCTGGGCCTGGTTCGCCTTCCTCGCCTCGTTCGCCGTCAAGCTGCCGATGTGGCCGGTTCACACCTGGCTGCCCGATGCGCATGTCGAAGCGCCGACCGCCGGTTCGGTAATCCTTGCCGCGATCCTTCTGAAAATGGGCGGCTACGGTTTCTTGCGCTTCTCGCTGCCGATGTTCCCGGACGCTTCACAGCATCTTGCACCGCTGATCTACGCGCTCTCGGTCGTCGCCATCGTCTACACCTCGCTGGTCGCGTTGATGCAGGAGGATATGAAAAAGCTCATCGCCTATTCTTCGGTGGCGCATATGGGCTTTGTCACCATGGGCATTTTCGCGGTGACCGCGCAGGGCGTCGCCGGCGGCATTTTCCAGATGATCTCGCACGGTATCGTCTCAGCCGCTTTGTTCCTCTGCGTCGGCGTCGTTTACGACCGCGTGCATACGCGCGAGATCGCGGCCTATGGCGGCCTCGTCAATCGCATGCCGGTTTACGCGTTGGTGTTCATGGTGTTCACGCTGGCGAATGTCGGACTGCCGGGCACGTCCGGCTTTGTCGGCGAGTTCCTGACACTGATCGGCACGTTCCGGATCAACACCTGGGTGGCGACGCTGGCGACGCTCGGCACCATCTTGTCGGCCGCTTATGCGCTGTGGCTCTACCGCAAGGTGATTTTCGGCAAGCTGGAAAAGCCGAGCCTGTTCAATATCCGCGATATCGGCTGGCGCGAAATCGTCGTGCTGGCGCCGCTGGTGATCCTGACCATCGTTTTCGGCGTCTATCCAAAACCGGTATTGGATATCTCGTCGGCGTCGGTGACGCAGTTGATCGACAATTACCAGCACGCGCTCAGCGCCGTGCAAACGGCAGCGGTGGGACGGTGAGGCCAGGAAAACGATGAACGCCAGTCAGCTGCCCACGCTCGTTCCGCTCGCTCCCGAATTCGTGCTCGGGCTCGGCGCCATGGCGCTGTTGATGCTGGGCGTGTTTCGCGGCCAACACACGAGCCGGATCGTCGATGTCGCGGCGATTGCGCTGTTGGTTATCGCGGGCGTCATAGTGCTGCTCCTCCCGGCAGGGACGCTGACGACCTTTGGCGGCAGCTTCGTCGTCGATGAATTCGCGCGATTTCTGAAAATTTTGGCACTGATCGGATCGGCTGCCGCGATCGCCATGTCGCTCGATTACGCAAAACAGGAACGCCAGCAGCGTTTCGAATATTCCGTGCTTATCCTGCTCTCGACGCTCGGCATGCTGATGCTGATATCGGCGGCGGACCTTATCGCGCTTTATCTCGGCCTCGAATTGATGAGCTTGCCGCTTTATGTCGTCGCGGCCAGCCATCGCGACGAGCTGCGTTCGACCGAGGCCGGACTTAAATATTTCGTGCTCGGCGCGCTGTCCTCGGGAATGCTGCTCTATGGCGCGTCGCTGGTTTATGGCTTCACCGGCACGGTGAGCTTTACCGGCATCGCGCAGGCGGCTTCGCACGGCGGCGTCGGCTTGATCTTCGGGATCGTTTTTCTGTTTGCCGGCTTCTGCTTCAAGGTCTCGGCGGTGCCGTTCCATATGTGGACGCCGGATGTCTATGAAGGCGCGCCGACGCCGGTCACGGCGTTCTTTGCCGCCGCGCCTAAGGTCGCGGGCATGGCCATGTTCGTGCGCGCCGCCGTCATGGCCTTTCCTGGCATCACCTCGCAATGGCAGCAGATCGTCGTCTTCGTTTCGATCGCCTCGATGCTGCTCGGCGCCTTCGCGGCGATCGGCCAGCGCAACATCAAGCGGCTGATGGCCTATTCGTCGATCGGCCATATGGGCTTCGCGCTGATCGGGCTTGCCGCGGGAACGGCCGAGGGCGTCCAGGGCGTACTCATTTACATGGCGATCTACATCACCATGACGCTCGGCGCTTTCGCCGTGATCCTGTCGATGCGGCGCTCCACCGGCATGGTCGAGTCGATCGACCAGCTCGCCGGTCTTGCCCGCACCCAACCGGCCGCGGCGTTCTTTATGGCGATGATCCTGTTCTCGATGGCCGGCGTGCCGCCGCTCGCCGGCTTTTTTGCGAAGTTTTACGTCTTCCTTGCCGCGATCAAAGCCGGCCTCTACATCCTCGCGGTGATCGGCGTGCTGGCGAGCGTGGTCGGCGCTTACTACTATCTCGTGATCATCAAACTCATGTATTTCGACGAACCGGCGGAAGATTTCTATGGCATGCCGAATGAGCTCAAAGTGGTGTTGGCGATTTGCGGCCTGTTCAACATCCTATTCTTCCTTTATCCGGGACCGCTCGTCGGTGCGGCGAGCGCGGCGGCCCATTCGCTGTTCTGATGCAGCTTGATCCGAGCGCGGCCGATGCGGGGGTGCGGCTTGAAGCCCTTGCGACGATTGATTCGACCAACAAGGAAGCGCTGAGCCGCGCCCGGCAGGGCGGCAGGGGACCGTTGTGGATCACCGCCAGCGCGCAAACCGCCGGCCGCGGACGCATGGACCGCAACTGGGCTTCGCCGCAAGGCAATCTTTACGCGAGCCTGCTTCTCTCCGAACCGTCGCCGTTCGAGCGCGCGCCGGAACTCACCTTCGTCGCGGCACTGGCGCTGCGTGACGCGATCGTTGCGCAAGCGCCGGCACTGGCGCCGCGTCTTGCGTTCAAATGGCCGAACGATCTGCTGCTCGATGGCGAGAAGTGCGCGGGGATTTTGATCGAAGGCGAGGTCGATCCCGGCACGAGCCTGATCGCCGTCATCGGCATCGGCGTGAATTGCGCAACCCATCCGCCGGACACGACCTTTCCGGCGACCGATCTGCGCGCCCACGGCGCCGATGTCACGCCGGAGCAACTATTCCAGCGGCTGTCCGCGGCGATGTGCCGGCGGATTGCCCAATGGGACCGCGGCCGCGGCTTTGCGGCAATTCTCGGCGACTGGCTTGCCGCCGCGCGCGGCATCGGCGAGGAGATCCGCGTGCGCAATGGGACGAGCGAGAAGATCGGCCGCTTCGTCGGTCTCGACCCGTCCGGGCGCCTGGTGCTGGAGCGCCCAAGCGGCGGCATTGAGAAAATCTCCGCGGGCGACGTGTTTCCGTTCGAGGTGCAGGGCGGCCGGCGCGTTCCGAGCCAGCCGGATTAAGTGATGGCGCAAGGCGAACTCCTTTTCGCGCCGCTCGGCGGCATCGGTGAGATCGGGATGAATCTCTCGATCTACGGCTTTGGCGACGGCCGGCGCCGGCAATGGCTCATCGTCGATTGCGGTGTTTCCTTTGCGTCCGAAGAGCATTTGCCCGGCGTCGATCTCATCCTGCCGGATATCCGTTTCCTCATCGAGGAGCGCAAGAATATCGTCGGTCTCGTCCTCACCCACGGCCATGAGGACCATATGGGCGCGCTCATCGATCTGTGGCCGCGGCTCAATGTGCCGCTCTACGCCACGCCGTTCACGGCGGCATTGTTCGAGGCCAAGCGACTTTCCGAGCCCGGCGCGCCGCAGATACCCATCAAAGTTGTGCCGATGGGCGGGCATTTGGCGCTCGGCGCATTCGCCATCGACTTCATCAACGTCGCTCATTCGATCCCGGAATCCAATGCGCTGGCGATCCGCACGCCGGCCGGCATCGTGCTGCATACCGGCGATTGGAAGATCGATCCGAACCCGATCATCGGCGCGCCGACGGACGCGGCAAAGCTCACCGCGCTCGGCGACGAGGGCGTGCTCGCGCTCGTCGGCGATTCCACCAATGCCGTGCGCGAGGGCCGCTCGCCCTCGGAATCCGACGTCGCCAAGACGCTCGCCGAACTCATCCGCACCGCGCCGGGGCGCGTCGCGGTGACGACCTTTGCTTCCCATGTCGGGCGGCTACGCGCGGTTGCCGACGCGGCGCGCGCCGCCGAGCGCGAAGTCGTTTTGGTCGGCCGGGCGATGGAGCGGGTGGCGCAGGTGGCGCGCGAGACCGGCTACCTCGACGGCGTGCAGGATTTTCGCAGCGCGCAAAGCTACGGCTACCTGCCGCCCGACAAGGTTTTGGCGCTGTGCACCGGCAGCCAGGGCGAGCCGCGCGCCGCGCTGGCGCGCATCGCCGCGGATGAGCATCCGGAGGTCACGTTGGCGCGCGGCGACCGCGTGATCTTCTCCTCACGAGCCATCCCTGGCAACGAGAAGGCCGTCGGCGAGGTGATCAACGGACTGGTGGCGCAGGGCGTCGAAGTCATCACCGACCGCACCCATCTCGTTCACGTCTCCGGACACCCGAGGCGCGACGAGCTGCGCGAGATGATCGGCTGGGTCCGTCCGCAAATTCTGATCCCGGCGCACGGCGAGGCGCTGCATCTTGCCGAACACGCAGAACTTGCCCGGCGCGCCGGGGTTCCAAAAGTGTTGGTCTGCCGCAATGGCGACTTGGTCCGTCTTGCGCCCAATGGCCCCGAAATCATCGACGAGGTTCCCTCGGGCCGCCTCTACAAGGACGGCTCGCTCCTGATCAATGCCGAGTCGAAAACCGTGGCGGCGCGGCGGCGCCTGAGCTTTGCCGGAGTCGTGTCGGTCGCTTTGGCGCTGAGCGAGAAGGGCGTGCTGATGGCCGATCCTGAAGTCGAGCTCATCGGTCTGCCGGAAACGGACGCCGCCGGCGCCTCGATGACCGAGATTGCGCGTGAGGCCATCGAGGAAGCGTTTGAATCAATGCCAAAACCGCGCCGGCGCGATGCCGACGCCGTGGCCGAGGCGGTGCGCCGCGCGGTGCGCGCGGCAATCGCCGAACGCTGGAACAAGAAGCCGATCTGCCATGTCCATGTGCTGACAGTGACGTGACAGCGACATGCAACTTATGATACCTATAGTACTTTATATCGCGACCGACCGCGAGGGAGGGGAATATGGGCGCGATGACGCCACTTACCCGCGTGCTATCTGGAGCATTTGCCGTGCTCCTGTGCGCAACGTCCGCCCAGGCCAGATTCCTTCAGCCGGACCCTGTCGGTTATTCGGTCGGCCCGAACTTATACGCCTATGTCAATAATGATCCGCTGAACCGCATAGACCCGTATGGGACGGACCCTTTCATTGGGGCGACAGTTGGTTTCTTGTCCGGAACAATTTACGGAGGCATTGGCGCTGCGATTTCTCCGAACGCCGGTTTAACGTCAACTCTCGTGGGAGCGTTTTCAGGAGGTGTCGTGGGTTTTGGCGTCGGTCTTGCTGATCCAAGCTTCGGGGTTGGTACGTTAACGGTGATTGGTGGGGTCGCTGGTGGTGCAGGTGATATTGCAGGCCAGGTAGTCACAAACGCTCTCGCGGGTCGGCCATTAGGCAATATCAACTATGGTTCGGCCATCGGTGCTGTCATAGGAGGTGCTATTGGCGGGGCGGGAGGCACTGTGCTGGGCGGTCTCGCTGTAAGGGCGGGAGTCTCGGAGTTTGGGGCCACCGTTATGGGAGGCTCGATATCTAGTGGGCCGGGAACGTTCCTCCCCGGGATTGGCGGGCCCCTATATGATTACTTGAGTGGCGGATCGGTAACAGCGGGGACAATTACCTCCAATCCGGTTGTGACCGGAGGATCGGAAATAACCGACTTAGCCACCTCTAGTCCGGCGGGAGCTTCTGCTCCTTTAGCCGTCGGACCAGGCTCAGCTGGCGCAATTGCGATCGGTCAACCGATGAAATAACCAGTTTATTTGTTCGCTATAACAAACCCATGGAAACGCCTCTTTTTCCGCGACTGCTGATTACGCCACTCATATTCGCCGAACTTGGAATGGTGGTGTGGTATCTCTTGTATTGGGATCTTTTTCCGAAATACTCAATTCGGAGATTGGTCCCGTGGCTGTTCTTTGTAGCGAGCTTCATCGCGATACCGCTGTTACAAATATTTATCTATAGAAGAATCGCATCCGAAAAAAAAATCGATGATCTCTTCGTGCCGCTTGTTATATGTTTCGAAAGCATAACATCGGTGGCATTAGGCTTTTATTTGTTGCTGAGGAGACGATCTCAGAATCGAGGACGGGAATTGAAGTAGGATGGCCCAGCCGCTCACCGCCATGCCGGAGCCGCGCCGCGCCACCCGCCCGGGGAGCAAAACCGTGATAATCCGGACGGTCCTAGGTGCATCCATCGTCGTGGGGATAACGACCCTACTCGTCTTTTCAGCTGCATTTTCGGCGGATGAGACACGCGCATCCGCAGTGTCGATCGTACGCGCTGTTTTGTCGTCTCCAGAGGACGAGATAGACTTCGCCAAGGCGAAGCTGACCTTCGACAAAATTGTCGATCCGAACAATCGACACAGCCGCCACGCTGCTACAGATCGATCAAATGACGAGCGCGGTGAGGTCAATGGCCGGACCGGCAGCGTCCAATCGGGCTAAGCTGGCCGCCTTACGGAATTACATATACGTGAGTGGCAATTGGAATGATCATAATCCGTTTCACTACGATATGAGCGATCCGCTGGGGACGAAAATCGTCAATAAACTGCTTCCGAACTACATTGCCACCAGACGCGGCAACTGCGTTAGCATGCCGATCCTGTTTCTCATTCTGGCTACTCGCATGGACCTTCCAGTGACCCTCTCCACCGCGCCGCTCCACTTTTTTATCAAATATGCAGATGATGTGACGGGGCAGACGATCAACCTCGAAACCACCAGCGGCGCATATCCGACGAGAGACGAATGGATTAGAAAGCAGGCGCCAATGACTGATCAAGCCATCACCAATGGCGTGTATTTGAGGGCACTTACCATACGGGAAACGCTCGCCGCCATGGCCGCGGTAGTCCTGGAAGCCGACGTTGATCAGCGCCGGTCCCAGGAGGGCATCGATGTAGCGGATGTTATTCTCGAGTATTACCCGAACTTTACTTTCGCAATGGCGATGCAAGGAGCGGCATACGCCTTTCAGATACAGGCGGAATTCGTCGATAAATATCCGAGGCCCATTGATATACCGCCGCCTTTGCTTCCACGCTATCAAATGCTGCTGGAGAGAAATCTGTCGAGCTTCGCGAGAGCTGAAGCTCTGGGGTGGCGAGAGGACGAATAGAAAATCGGCAGTGGCTCGCCCATTGTCCATTCTGCGTTAGGGCACCGCTCGAAGCTCGCAATGACAGCTACTTAACTTCGCATGAGCTCAATGTACGATGCGCTCGCCGGGCGCAGGAGACATAAACATGATCGGCAGGCTCAACCACGTGGCGATCGCGGTGCGCGATCTCGGCACGGCTACCGCCGTCTATCGCGACGTTTTGGGCGCGCAAGTTTCGGCCGCGGTGCCGCAGCCCGACCATGGTGTGACCACGGTGTTCATCACGCTCCCGAACACCAAGATCGAGCTCCTCGAGCCGCTCGGCGAAGGTTCGCCGATCGCCAAATTTCTCGAGCGCAATCCGGACGGCGGCATGCACCACATTTGCTACGAAGTGGACGATATCCGCGCCGCCCGCGATGCGCTCAAGGCGGCCGGCGCGCGCGTCCTTGGCGACGGCGAACCGAAGACCGGCGCCCACGGCAAGCCGGTTCTGTTCCTGCACCCCAAGGATTTTTCCGGGACCTTGGTCGAACTGGAGCAGGGCTGAACGGCGGTCCAGGAACAAGACATGCCCATCACCACAGGCCTCGCGATCTTCTTCCTGATCTGGTGGCTTGTGCTGTTCGCGGTGCTGCCGTGGGGCGTGCGCAGCCAACAGGAGGGCGGGGAGGTCGTCCCCGGCAGCGATCCCGGCGCGCCGGCCATCCCAAATCTTAGGCGCAAATTGGTCTGGACGACGCTTGTCTCGGTCGTGGTCTTCGCCGCTTGCTATGTCATCTATGTCGAGCGCCTGGTCACGATCGAAGGTCTTATGGCGCCTTTTGAAACAAGAAATAATTGAACATAATCAATATATTAAGACTTATACCTAATGTCAGAAATACGAAACTGTTTGCAACTCGCAACCATTCTCGGCCTCGAAACCAAAAAGAAAAAGCAGGGCCAAAGCCCTGCTTGAAACTTCTCATGTAACCCTTGATCTACGCCTCATTCTCCGACGCTGTTACGCGTGGCTGCGGCGGTGCTTTTTACGCTTGCGGGCTATCCTCCCAAGACTTGGACCGCTGCCCCGGCGCCGAGAATAAGTTCGCGGCTTCGGGTAGGCGAGACATCGGTAGTCGATCTTCATGACATTGTCATCACCTTCGGGGTGGCGGACCTAAAAAAATACCACTTGTTCCACGCCTGCCGGAGCGCTCCGGTTCCGCCTCTTGTAATTGCATCGCTGTTGCGGCTTCACTGCGCCCGCCCGATCGCCTGAGATTCCATGCGCCTTTCCCGCTACTTCCTGCCCAATCTGCGCGAGACGCCGAAGGAGGCGGAGATCGCTTCGCACCGGCTGATGCTGCGCGCCGGCATGATCCGCCAGGAGGCGGCAGGCATCTATGCCTTCCTGCCGCTCGGATTTCGGGTGCTGCAAAAGGTCTGCGCCATCGTGCGCGAGGAGCAGGACCGCTCCGGCGCGATCGAGCTTCTGATGCCGACCATCCAGTCGGCCGATCTGTGGCGCGAGAGCGGCCGCTACGAGGCCTACGGCAAGGAAATGCTGCGCATCAAGGACCGCCACGAGCGCGACATGCTCTACGGGCCGACCAATGAGGAAATGATCACGGCGATCTTCCGCACCTATGTGCGCTCATACAAGGATCTGCCGCTCAATCTCTACCACATCCAATGGAAATTCCGCGACGAGGTACGGCCGCGCTTCGGCCTGATGCGCGGGCGCGAATTTTTGATGAAGGATGCCTATTCGTTCGACCTCGATTTTGCCGGCGCCAAGCACGCCTATAACCGCATGTTCGTCGCCTATCTGCGCACCTTCGCGCGCCTGGGCCTGCGCTCGATCCCGATGGTGGCGGAGAGCGGACCGATCGGCGGCAGTCTCTCGCACGAATTCATCATCCTCGCCGACACCGGCGAGAGCGAGGTGTTCTGCGACCGCGAATATTTGAATTTTGAGGTGCCGGGGCCGGACGTGGATTTCACCCATGTTGGCCGTTTGCAGGCGATCGTCGACAAATGGACGTCGCTCTACGCAGCGACGTCTGAAAAGCACGATGCCGCGGCCTTCGCCAAGCTCGGGGAGGGCAAAGGTCTCTCGGCACGCGGCATCGAGGTCGGGCACATTTTCTATTTCGGCACCAAATATTCCGAGCCGATGAAGGCCGTGGTCACCGGCCCCGACGGCGTCGACCACCCGGTGCATATGGGCTCCTACGGGATCGGCCCGAGCCGGCTCGTTGCCGCGATCATCGAGGCGTCGCATGACGACGCCGGGATCATATGGCCGGAGGCCGTGGCGCCGTTCAAGGCGATGATCCTCAACCTCAAGCAGGGCGCCAGCGATACCGACCAGGCCTGCGAGCGGCTCTATGCCGAGCTCACCGCCAAGGGCATCGATACGCTTTACGACGACCGCGACGAGCGGCCCGGCTCTAAGTTTGCGGCCGCCGACCTCATCGGCATTCCGTGGCAGATCCTAGTCGGACCGCGCAGCCTTGCCGAAGGCAAAGTCGAGGTGAAGCGCCGGGCCGACGGGCAGCGGGAACTGATGACGGCCGCGGACGCGGTGGCGCGGCTGAGTGCATGAACCTGTGTGCGGCGGCGCCCCACCCCCTCCCGTCCCTTCCCCGCTTGCGGGGGAGTGAAGGGAGGGGGTTACTTGAAACCGCCAGAATCGTGTGAAACTCCGGGTGTTCGCGGGGACCTGATCTTCATGGCCGATCCGACCGGCACGCGTGCCTTTTCTGCGTTCGAGTGGATGCTGTCGCTGCGCTATCTGCGGGCACGGCGCAAAGAGGGATTCATTTCCGTCATCGCCGGGTTCTCGTTTCTCGGCATCATGCTGGGCGTCGCCACGCTGATCATCGTCATGGCCGTGATGAACGGCTTCCGGCAGGAATTGCTGGGCAAGATTCTCGGCCTCAACGGCCATTTGCTGATCCAGCCGCTGGAATCCCCGCTGACCGACTTTGAGGCCGTGGCCGACCGCGTGTCGAAAGTCGACGGCGTCTATCTCGCCGCGCCCATCGTCGAGGGCCAGGCGCTCGCCTCCTCGCCGTTCAATGCCTCCGGCGTGCTGGTCCGCGGCGTGCGCGCCGCCGACCTCATGAAGCTCACTTCGATCGCCAACAATATCAAGCAGGGCACGCTCGACGGCTTCGACCAGGGCCAGGGCATTGCCGTGGGCAGCCGGCTTGCCGAACAGCTTTCGGTGCGGGCCGGCGACAATCTCACGCTGGTGGCGCCGCGCGGCGCGGTGACGCCGATGGGCACGACGCCGCGCATCAAAGCCTACAAGATCGCCGCCGTGTTCGAGATCGGGATGTCCGAATACGACTCCGCCTTCGTTTTCATGCCGCTGACCGAGGCGCAGGCTTATTTCAACCGTGCCGGCGACGTCACCGCGATCGAAGTTTACACCAACGATCCGGATCACATCGACCGCTTCCGCCAGCTCGTCACCGACGCCGCGGCGCGGCCGATCTACATGGTCGACTGGCGCCAGCGCAACGCCACGTTCTTCAATGCACTCCAGGTCGAGCGCAACGTGATGTTCCTGATCCTGACCTTGATCGTGGTGGTGGCGGCGCTCAACATCGTCTCCGGATTGATCATGCTGGTGAAGGACAAGGGCAGCGACATCGCCATCCTGCGCACCATGGGCGCGACGCAGGGCGCGATCATGCGCGTCTTTCTCATTACCGGCGCGTCGATCGGGATCGCCGGCACCATATTCGGATTTCTCCTGGGCACCGTGGTCTGCCTCAACATCGAGGAGATCCGGCGCTTTTTGTCGTGGCTCACCAACACCGAATTGTTCTCGCCGGAGCTTTATTTCCTCTCGAAGCTGCCCGCCAACATGAATGCCAGCGAGACTTCCGCCGTCGTGGTCATGGCGCTTGTGCTGTCGCTCCTTGCGACGCTCTATCCATCGTGGCGCGCGGCTCGGCTCGATCCCGTCGAAGCGCTGCGCTACGAGTGATCCAGCACGATGGATGACACCACCACGATAGACGAGGCCGCAACGTCGACCACCGATGGCGACGAGAACCCGCTCGTCTTTCTGCATGGCATCAATCGCCAATTCCGCCAGGGCGACTCGACGCTCGACATTCTCAAAGGCGCGGAACTCGCCGTTTGGGCCGGCCAGTCGGTGGCGCTGGTCGCGCCGTCCGGCGCCGGCAAATCGACGCTGCTGCATATTGCCGGCCTGCTCGAACATCCGGACGCGGGCGAAGTCTATCTCGACGGGGTCGCGACCTCGAACCTCACCGACATGCAGCGCACCCGTATCCGGCGCACCGAAATCGGTTTCGTCTATCAATTCCATCATCTGCTGTCGGAATTCTCGGCGCTCGAGAATGTGATGCTGCCGCAGATGATCCGCGGTCTGTCGCGCCGCGAGGCGAGTGCGCGCGGCGCCGAGCTTTTGAGCTATCTGGGGCTCAAGGACCGCCTGATGCACCGGCCGTCGGAATTGTCAGGCGGCGAGCAGCAGCGCGTCGCCATCGCGCGCGCGGTCGCCAATGCGCCGCGCATCCTGCTCGCGGACGAGCCGACCGGAAATCTCGACGTGCGCACCGCCGAACACGTTTTCGGCACGCTCAATCAATTGGTGCGCGCCTCGGGCCTCGCCGCCATCATCGCGACCCATAACATGGACATTGCCGCGCAAATGGATCGCCGCGTGACCATCCGCGACAGTTTGGTCGTGGAGCTGGCCTGAACACGCCGTTGCGTTCCAAGTACCGCGGCCGGCGGTCAGGAATTGTTGCGGGGATTTTTCTTCGGCACCCGGTGTGAAGAACGCGGCGCGCCGGCAGGCGGCACATATTGGGTGTTCACGTCGCAGAAACCGCCGTTGCCCGACAAAGTCTGCATGCACTGAGCGAAGCTGACAAAGCCGCAATTTTCGCTGCCGCCCATGCTGCCGCCGTAATAGGCGCACCACGGATAATTCTGCGCTTGGGCGCGAGTGGCGATCCCGGCGGTTGCGACAAGAATTCCGAGCACGACGAGCGAAAGCTTCATGGCCGCCTCCTGGCTAGCGGTTGCACTCCAGCTCCCACCTATGAACGCCGGACCGGCCCGCTTTATTTCATTGGCAAAAAAACAAAGCTGCCTGGTTGGCGCCTTGGCGCCCCGCGCGCGGAATCGCCACGACAGCCGCGGGGTGACCCAAAAAAGAGGCCGCCTCGCGGCGGCCTCGACTGCTATCGTTGCCGTTTGTGGATCAGCGCGCTCACTAGCAGCGCACGCACCGGCAGTGTCCGAAGCCATCGCAGGCCCTGACCCATCCCG
>Ga0182024_10016983_pt1 | contig 13726 bp, 17 predicted proteins | sample P32metaG_FD_120480 | JGI IMG/M metagenome (GOLD analysis project Ga0182024, IMG submission 120480) | Permafrost microbial communities from Stordalen Mire, Sweden - P3-2 metaG (Illumina Assembly) | ecosystem: Environmental > Terrestrial > Soil > Wetlands > Permafrost | place: Sweden: Stordalen... | reverse complement strand
GCCGTCCTGCGCGGCGATTTCGACCTGCTGGGGCCCGAAGAGGAGGGCGCATCGTAGGGCGCAATCGCTCTATTGCGCCGTCCGTCGCGCAAGTGGAGCAATCCACCCGAATCACCGAGCGGCGCAATAAAGCGATTGCGCCCTACGTCGCATCCAATCGGTCCCAGCTGCAAACCCGGGACAAGGCGTGCATCAGCGCTCGCTGAACAGGACGCCGCCCTTGGCCTTGGTGGCCGGGTCCGCTTCCACGATCGTCACCGTCACCGCGTCGATCGGGGCCGCGAAATTGCGCACCACCGCGTCGGTGATATCCTTGATCAGTGCGCGCTTCTGCTCGAGAGTGCGTCCCTTGACGGCGTGAACGTAGACTTCCGGCATATCGTCCTCCAGGGTTTAAGTGCTGAGCGTAGCGCCCCGACCTCGCGGGCCATCACCAGTACAGTCTGAGATATGGAAATCAATTTCGAGGCCGGAAGTCCTGGTCCGGATATGACGGCTGCTCCGGGATCTTGATGACCACTTGCGGCTGGTTCAGGGCGGTATGGCAGGCGTTGCAGCCGGCATTCACGGTCGCATAGGCCTCGACGAACTTCGTCTCGTCGCGCGCGCGTATGGCGTCGTCAACCGCGCGAAAAGCCCCGCCCAGAAACATTTCGACGTTGTCGGCCACCTTTTGCTCGCGGAAAACGGGCCGTGCTTTGGCGACATTGGCCAGGGCGGACCGCAGCTCCTTGCTCTCATATTCGGCAAGCGACCAGTTTGCCTCCCGCCCGGCAAACCAGAGCTTGGTGTGCCGCGGCTGGACGATGAGGTTCATCAGCTCGCCGATCCCGGGATTGAAAACCGTCGGGCCGGGACTCGCCGGAGCGGCGGGCGCGTTTTGCGCCGCCGTATCGGCGGATTGCGCGAGCAGCGCACCGAAGAGCGCGGGCAGCAGGACGGCAACCAACGAACACCGTTTGAGCATGGCGAACCCCCATTCTGAAGAATGACCGTGCCGATCTTAGTGAGGCACGTGCTGCTTGCAATATCAATCCGCGACAAACCGGCTATCGGGAAAGCTCGCGGGTCGATGGCCCCAGCGCGGGCAATCGCATCCAATTGGGAAGCATCGAGGTGAGGGTATGGTCGCGCCGCACGTAGTGATGAAACAACGCCGCCGCCGCATGGAAACCCGCCAGCCAGATGATGACGTTTCCGAGGATCGTGTGGATGTAGGCGACGGACTGGCCAAGATCGTGGACCGGCGACAGCATCGGCTCGACCTTGCCGATGCCGAAAATCGTCAAGGGATGCCCTTCCAGCCAAGCCCCGGCAATCGCGGTCAACGGTATGGCCAGCAGCAGCGCATACAATGCAAGATGCGCCGCGCTGGCGGAATACTTCATCCACGGCGCCATGGGCGGCGGTTCCGGAGCGGGCTCGAGCAGGCGCCATGAAATGCGCAGCAGGACGAGCGCGAACACCAGGATGCCGAAGGTTTCGTGCGTCTGTCGGGCCGAGTCGAATGCCGCCGAATAGACGCGCTGCTCGCTTCCTCCCGGGCTCACGATGTAGGCCATCCCGACCAGCGCGACGGTAAGCCAATGGAACAGCTGCGTGACCACGCCGTAGCGAAAGCGCGAGCTCAGCATCGACATATTCGAAACCGACATGGCGGCAGACTCCGACGATCAACGCTTGAACTGGTGACACAATTCGTGCGTCGCAACTAAAATCTTCTTCACGCGGGGGGGCCGCTGTGGGAGTTAGGTAACGGCGGGAATGGACCGCTGGTCCGGAGCTCGGCTCGCTATCCGGATAAGATGGCGCACAAGGCCAACCTGCCCTCCCCGCGAAGGACGGCAAGGCTTGGCGCATTTGCCGCGAAGCTCGCGAGCTCGCCGTTGCCGGCTATCAGGCAGGGGCCGAAGCGGGCTTCACCGCGACATCGCCCACGCGCCAGTCCCAGGACGCGAAGGATCGTGAAACAGACTGAAAAGATCGAATCCAGTCGATCGCGGCGCGGCCGCTGCCAGATCGGTGCTTGCGATGGCCGGGCTTGGCACTCGCTTGTGCGCGATCTTCACCGGCTTCTTGGCCGGCGCCGCCGGCCGCTCCGGCGGCAATGGGGATGTCTCGTCCATGGCGGCCGCCGCCACAGCGGTCTCAGCGGCCGGGGATTGTTGCGGGGCGGCTTCGGGCACGGCATCGCCGATCGGGGCGGCCGCGACCTGGCGTCTTGTTACGCGCGCCGCTCGCGTCATGCGCGACTTGCCGGTCCTGGCCAGCCGGCATTGCGGCATAAGGAAGGCTCCCGAAGGCTCATCGCATGTGTTCTGGGCGGACGACGCAGCGGCATTGTCCGTCACCGGGCTCGCCCGCGCCATCGTAGCCGGCATGCTTTCGGCCAAGGCGCCCGCGGGCATGTCGGCCGGCGTCGGCGCAACCGCCAACAGCGTCGCTTCCTCGTGAATGCCGTCGACAGGCGATTGCGGCACAAATTGCGACACCAGGGCGAACGCCGCCCCTGCCGCGATCAGTGTCCCGACGAGCACGCTCGTGAGGGTCCTGCGCAGCTTGCGTCGCAATCGGACGGACGGGCAAAAATAGCCGAATTCGGGATGAAAATGCTGCGCAGGCGGAATCTCCGCGCGAGAGTCGTTGGCCGACTTATCCCTGGTGGACATCAATCACTACCTCGGACGACGTCACCCGCGCCGCGGCCCTCCCCACATCCGCAGGGTATACAACGTGCTAAAGCTCACGTTGTTCCCTCGCGCCCTGACCGGTGGCCTGATCACGCCTGCGTATGGTTACATTTTTGCGATGCCCGGCGATTACCTGGATCATCTCCTAAATTTCCCAGCATTTTCTTAAGTTACGCGAATTGTTTTGAATCAATCGCGCGCTTGCGTCGTGAGGAGCGGCGTCCGCTCCGGTAGCTATCGGCACCAACAAGCCCGCTCGTGCGCTTTGGATGGTGTGCCGCCGACGTCGCGGTTCGCGTAACGCGCCCTCGGCGCGCCCCACTTTCGATTCCATTTTGTCGCGATTCCAGAGTGCGCATTAGGTCAGGAAGGCTGCTTTACTCGCGGGCGAAACGAGCTACGATCCCCTTGGGAGGGTCGGGAGAGCATAACGCGTTGGCGGGAGGCCACGACATGGAACTAAAAACCAGCAGCTCCCCAAATTATCGAGCTTCGCGACCTGTCAATGAATGCGCCCAGTGCCGGGAGACGATTTTTCTGCCGGAGTGGTCGGAGTATCTGGACACGCGTCGGGTGCGGCACCTTTGGGAATGCGAGGCCTGCGGATACAAGTTCGAGACGCTCGTCTGCTTCCCTGAAGCTTGATCTTCGAGGCGTTTGACATCGAGACGTGTGACACCGAGACGTGTCACCACGAGACACCACGTCGATCTCAAGCACTTCAAGTTGGAGCGGTTGCGCGCGCGGACGTAAATTGCGCGTTTGCGCCGCGCTGAACCAAAGCGGATGACGCGCATCCTGGCCTGATCCGCATAAGGTGAACCCGGGCCTCAAGCCCAGTCACAGGTGCTTTCGCATTCTCGAAGGCCCCAGGCCGATGAAATCAGCGGGCTTCGCTCACGAAGCCCACTGTTCAAGCCGCAAGAGCCAATTCTCGAGCTTGACGGCGTATCGACGCCCGGTCAGGCGACGAACGTGCCGCGTGGTTCGCTCGCCACGACGGTTGCGCCCGTCTCTCTTGCCGTCTCATCGGCTTCGGTCTTGGCCCGTGGCGTCGCCGGCATCTGCAGCACCGTGGCATATTGCTTGTCGCACAGCGACGTGAGCAGCACGACCTGCCCATCGGGAAATTCCAGCGCGTCGTGGTGCATGGTGGGCTGCTCGGTATTGATCTGCCGAAAGCGGGCGACCCTCTGGCCGATCTTCTTGGTCGGAAAGATCGCGAGCGCGGCCTCGCACTCGACATCGCGGTCGAACGCGAGTTCAGTGCCGGGCATGAGGCAGACGGCTACGCGCGGCTCGGAAACCGAGGCAAAGCCGCGCGTGATCGTGTTGTGAAATTTCGTCGTCACCAGCCTGTCTTCGATTTTTGCGGGACGCGTGGCGACATGATGCAAACTATAGTCGCACATCGAGAGTGCTCCACATGTTCTTGTGAACAGCCGGGCTTGGTTGTCCTTCTGCGGGGAGCCGACCAAGGCTTGGTGGCAAACTTTTGTCGCCACCGGCCGCGCCGGCATCACAAAATCGCGATGCCGGCGCGGCCGCAACCGTCGCACAAAAAACGATCATGTGGAGCGGCGCGAACCAATCCGCCGACCGGGCGCGCTGCGCGGAACCCAGACCCACCCGGCAAAGGCCCGACGGATTGAACCCGCCGGGTTATTGCCCTACAGTCCCACGACTATCCCCGCCAAATCAAAGCAATGCGATCTGAAAATCCAGGGAGGCCTCAATGCAGCGATGTCTTGCATCCTTGTCCGCTGTCGCCTTGATGCTGTGCGCCGGCCCGGCGCTTGCGCAGCTCAAGGCGAAGGCGGAAAACGTGCCCGAAATTCCCTATGACTCGGTGCCGAATTTCCTGAAGCTTCCGGCCGGCGAATATCTGGGCGAGGCGGTCGGGGTGGCGACCAATTCGAAGGGCCATACCTTCGTGTATCATCGCAGCGCCACCACGCGCCTGTTCGAGTTCGATCAGAACGGCAACTTCCTCAAGGAAATCGGCAAGGGCTATTACGGCTTCGAATTCGCCCATTCGGTGCGCGTCGATGCCGAGGACAACATCTGGACCGTCGACGAAGGCAGCAATGTGGTCACCAAGTTCAGCCCCGAAGGCAAGGTGCTGATGGTGCTCGGCCGTCGGCCGCCGGCCGTCCTGGGTCCGGTCGCGACCTATACGGGACCGAATCTGCCTGCACAGAAATACATCTTCTGCCGTCCGACCGATGTGGGCTGGGACCCGCAGGAGGACATCTTCATCTCGGATGGCTATTGCAACAACCGCGTCGTGAAATACGACAAGAACGGCCGGTTCCTCGCCCAGGTGGGCAGCGAGAAGGCCGGCAAGGAACCCGGCCAGTTCAACCTGCCGCACGGGCTCTCGGTCGACGGGCAAGGCAATGTCTACGTCGCCGACCGCAGCAACTTCCGTTACCAGGTCCTCGACAACAATCTCAAGCCGAAGGCGGTCTACGACAATGTGGGGGTTGGCTGGACGGTGTGCGTCTCGCAAGGCCCGCACCAATATCTCTTCGCCTCCAACTCCAACCCGAACGGCAACCGGCCCGGGAGCTGGGCGATCACCGGCGAGATCTACAAGATGGAATTGGACGGGACGATCCTCGGCCGGTTCGGTCACGCCAGCAAGGAATTCGGCGGCTTCCAGGTGGTGCACATGATGGATTGCCGCAACCCGAACGAGATCGTGGTCGGCGAGATCGAATCCTGGCGCGTCCAGAAGCTCATCTTGAAGCCGCAGGCCGCCAAGGCGGTCACCCGCTAGGACCGCAGAAACAACATCCGGGTTGAGGAGGATTCCATGAAGTGCCATTTACCGCTCTTGCTGACCGCCGCGGTGCTCGCCGCCGCGCCCGCCGGGGCGCAGACGCCCGTCCCTGAGATCGCTTTCGATTCGGCGCCCAATCCGCTGGCGCTTCCCGACGATATCTACCTCGGCGAGACCGCCGGCGTCGCGACCAATTCCAAGGGCGACGTGTTCGTCTTCACCCGCACCGGCCATCCGACCGTCTCGCTTGGCACCTCGCGGACCTTCGCGCACGGCGGCTCGCGCCTGTTCGAGTTCGACCGTACCGGCAAGTTCGTGCGCGAGATCGGCCAGAACAGCTACGGCTTCATGTATGCCCAGCAGGTGCGCATCGACCCGCAGGACAACATCTGGGTGGTCGACCAGCAGACCAACTACGTGATCAAGTTCGATCCGGAAGGCCGCGTCGCCATGCTGCTCGGCCGCAAGGCCGAAGCGGTCACCGTCCCGACGCCGGCTGCGCGCGGCCCGCAGGCGATCGCGGGTGGCGCTCCGGGCGCCGGAGAGCAGACCGATCTTTTCGACCGGCCGACCGACGTCGCCTGGGATGGCGCCGGAAACATCTACGTGGCCGACGGGCTCGGCAACGCCCGCGTGGCCAAGTTCAACAAGAACGGCGTGTTCATCAAGTCCTGGGGCGCCAAGGGCACCGAGCAGGGCAATTTCGGCACCGCCCGCTCGATTGCCGTCGATGCGCGCGGCAGCGTCTATGTGGGCGACGGCGCCAACAAGCGAATCGAGGTCTTCGACAGCGACGGCAACTTCAAGACCCAGTACACCAATGTCGGCAACCCGCAGGCCCTCTGCATCACGCCGGGCCCCAACCAGTTCCTCTACAGCTCGAATTCGAATCCGCCGAACGACATCGACGTCGCCGGCGAGATCTACAAGATGAGATTGGACGGCTCGATCGTCGGCAAGTTCGGCCGGGCCGGGAAGCTGCCGAAGGAATTCGGCACCGTCAACGCCATCGATTGCCGCAACGAGAACACGCTCTATGTGGGCGAGATCGGCAACATGCGGGTGCAGAAGCTCACCTTGCGATAGGCAGGCGTTGAAGTTGAAAGCAGGCGAAGGGCGCCAAATCCCGACCGCGTTTCGGGAGAAGTCCGCCCTCGCCTGCCCTTAATCCGCCAGGCTCCAGACCACCCGCACCCGCGCCGACAGCGTCATCTCGCCGGCCTCGACTGGCACGGGGGCAGACGCGGCCGCGGCCATGACGCGCGCCAGCGGACGAGGTGGCGCCGGCGCGCTCTCTTCGGCGAGGCTCATGACCTGTGCGAGCGTCACCCCGGCGGCTCGCGCGAAGAGATCGGCCTTGTCCTTGGCGTCGGCGACCGCCTTCTGCCGCGCCTCGTCCAGCAGCTCCCCTTGGTTGGAGACGATGAATTGGACGCCATCGATGCGGTTCGCCCCGGCGACGGTGACCTTGTCGAGCAGATCGCCGAGCTTGGCCAGATCGCGTACCCGCACGGTGACTTCGTTCGTAACGGTATAGCCGATGATGCGCGGCCGGTCGGTGGTGCCGGGCTTGTCCGGGCGAGAGTAGCGGGGCTCGAGCGACAGGCCGTTTGTCTGCAAGTCCTTGGGCTCGACACCGAACGAGCGGACGATGTCGATCACCTTGGCCAGCACGGCGCTATCGGTCTTCAGCGCGGTCGCGGCAGTATCGCTCTCGCTGACGACGCCGATTGAAACCAGCGCCGCGTCGGGAGGCGCATGCACTTCCCCACTGCCGACGATGTTCAATGTGCGCCCCGGCGCCGTCTGCGCCGACACCGGCGAGACGGAAAGAACGAGGACCGCAAGGAGCGCAACGCATGCGCTCGACGACTGCGTGTTCGACAGATGCATTTGAGATTCCTTCCCGGTGATCAGGATCGCGCGTCATGGTCCTGCCAAGATGGACAAAGTATGCGCACCGGCCGGAGCGCGCAACGGGCAGCCGCATTCGCAACTTCAGCAGCGGGACCGCGACGCAATTTGGTCTTTTTTTGGCGGTTCATGCACTGCGATTCGCTCGGCTGGGGAATCGAGCGAACGGCGGCAGCATGACGTCACAACAGCAACAACAACATGAATAGCGTATTCAGGCGATATACAGAAACCGTGGCTAAGATGTCCCGCAGCTTGAAGCTCTGCGCCGGAATTCCGCACCGCAACAGGCAAGGACAAATGTCATGCAAAAGATCATGCAAACAGTCACCCAAAGGAGAAGGCCCATGGAGAAGCTCAGGTTGATCATCGTCGCGGCCAGCGCACTCACGCTCGGCGGCATGCTTGCGGTCGGAACAGCACAAGCCGGGGTCCCGGGCGGGCCGGACGCCATTCGGACCGCCTCGGAGAACGGTTCGCTCATGGAGCCGGTCCAATTCCGCTTTGGCGGCCACGACTATTGCTGGTACGACGACGGCTGGAAAGGCGCCGGCTGGTACTGGTGCGGCTATGCCCTTCGGCCGGGCTTCGGCTGGGGCGGACCGGTCGGCTGGAACAACTGGCGCCGGGTGGAGCACCGCGAGGATATCCGCGAGCATCGGGACTTTCGTGACGATCGACGGGATCGCGACGATCGACGCTAGCCGCCGGAAGCAAGGCGGCTAGCGGCATCAGAATCGCGCCAGCCGGCAGACGAGCACCCCCCAAGGGGGTGCTCGGATGCGTTTTGGCGTCCGCGAGCCGTATTTCTCCAAAGCTTCCAAGCTGCCCCGAATCAACCGCCCTCCGCCCGGATTAGTGCCAGCGCCTACACCGGAAGGTGCTATTGTGCTTACTGGCAGAGGAGCAATCGATGGCTGCAGATTCGAAGAATACCCGCGCGCAGTCGCGCCTGGAGAAGGCTGCCCGGGAGGACCAGAAAGTGCGGGTGCACTACGAGGTCGAGGCAAAGACCATTGCCGAGAAAACCGCCCGCCTGAGAGCGCTTCGCCTGGCCAAGGAGGCGGCCGATCGGACCGCCGCCGTCGGGATGCCGGTCACCGCGAAGAAGGGCAAGGTCGCCAAGAAGCGCCCCAAGGCGGGTGAATCCTTGTCCGAGTGGCTGGCAGATCAAGACAAAATGGGTCGCCGCGGTTGAGCCGGTGTCCTGACGCTGCAGCACATCCGGAACGCCGGAGGCGGCACCCTAGCCGCGATCGCAGCTCTTGCATTTGAACTCGGGCGGCGGCTCGCCGGGTTCCACCATCACGGAACAAAATTCGCCGCAGCGGCCGCATTGCCGAACGAGTTTGGTCGGCAGCCTCACAACCGGTTTGGTCGCGGACGCCATCGCCCGATCGGCTTGTGCCCGGAGTTCCGCCTTGGTCAGCGCCGGCGCGCGCTGTCGCATGCGCGGGAGCGGAGCCGTCATTGCGGGCGTGCGCGGTGCATCTTCCGTCTTGCTCCCGCCCGGCTTCTCCTGGTCTGCCATACTTGCATCCTCGTTATGCGTGGGCGGGGCAAGCCTTGCCTCGCGGGTTGCGGTCGCGTCAGTACCGCATGGGCGACCGACGCACGCGCCAACGGATGGTAAACGCAAACGATACCTATCGGCTCCCACCGCCGACAAAGCCAGGGGCTTTTTTTCGGTCGCGAACTCGAGCCGCGCCCGGGAACCAGTGATCCCAGCCCGCGAAAATATCGTCAATCCGTGAAAATTGCGTGGTCCAAGAGAGCCGACAGGAGAGCCGTGTCGGCAGCCCGGAGACATATCGATTGCCAATCCCCATTGCGCTATAATGCGGCGGTGTCCCTCCGCGAGACTCATGAGGCTCAGCATGAATACCAGCCGTCGACAGCTTTTCGCCTTCATCGCCGGAGCACTTGCGGCACCCTCGCTGGCCGATGCACAATCGCCCGGCATGAGCCGCGTCACCGCCTTTGCCTTCTCCTTCCCCGGGCTCGAGGGCGGCGATATTCGACTGTCCGAATACGCCGGCAAGCCGATCCTGGTGGTCAACACCGCCTCGCTCTGCGGCTACACGCCCCAATATGCCGGCCTGCAGCAATTGTGGACGCGCTATCACGACCGCGGGCTGATGATCGTGGGCGTGCCGTCCAATGATTTCGGCGCCCAGGAGCCAGGCACCCCGATCGACATCATGAAAACCGCGCATGACGATTACGGCGTCACCTTTCCGCTGACCGCCAAGGCCGAGGTCAGGGGCAAGAACGCGCACCCGTTCTACAAATGGGCCGCGGTCGAACGCCCGGTCGAGACCCCGCGCTGGAATTTTCACAAATACCTGATCGGACGCGACGGCCATATCGCCGCCGTTTTCGCGACCGAGATCGAGCCGATGGATGCGCGCGTCATCGATGCGGTCGTCAAGGAGCTCGATCGCGTCGAATAACGGCCTTCCTCCTCTACCTTTCTCCCCCCGCCTAAGGAGGAGGTTGGCCGGGGCAGCGGGCTCGGGGCGGCGTTGACAAGCTGTCACGCGGGCGGCCTATTAGTTCTGTGGAGCATTTTCAGGAAAAGCCCGCCCTCGCGAAGGCGGGGGTGGAATCCGGTTTTCCGTCCGAAAATGCGACACCGCAAAAATGCCGGAGCGGTTTCGGTTTTCGGTACATGTGAAACCGCTCGGTTCCCAACCGTCACCGCAATCTTGCATGTCCAAAAAGGGAGGACTCGAATGGGTGTTCAACCGAAACTGCCGTCCGATATAGAGGGCTTGGCCACGATGATGCCGCCGCTGTCGCGGCGCGGCTTCATGACGACCTCGGCTGCCGCGGCTGCCGGCTATACGCTCGCCGCCGGGCCGGTGCGCGCCGACGCCATCACGACCGACACCAACGGCCTCACCGTCGGCGACGGCAAGGTCAAGGTCGCAGGCGGCGACATGCCGGTCTATTTCGCCAGGCCCGCCAATGTGGCAAATCCCCCGGTCATTCTCGTCGCCATGGAGATTTTCGGGGTGCACGAATACATCCGCGACGTGGCCCGGCGGCTGGCGCATCTGGGCGCGCTCGCGATCGCGCCCGATTATTATTTCCGCGCCGGAGTCGACCTCACGAAGATCGACGATATTCAGAAGATCCTTCCGGTCGTCAATAAGAAGCCGGACGCGGAGCTGTTCGCGGATCTTGACGCCACGGTCGATTGGGCGAAGTCGCAGGGCGGCGACACCAACCGGCTCGGCATCATGGGCTTCTGCCGCGGCGGCCGTACCGTATGGCTCTACTCGACCCACAATCCGAACCTGAAAGCCGGCGTCGCCTTCTATGGCACCCTGGCCGATCCGGAGAACGACGTTTGGCCGAAGAACGCGCTCAGCCTCGCCAGCGAGGTGAAGGAGCCGGTGCTTGGCCTCTACGGCGCCGAGGACACCGGCATCAAGGTGGAGCAGGTCAAGGATATGGAGGCGAGACTCAAGGCCGCCGGCAAGACCGCCGAGTTCCATATCTATGATGGCGCCCCCCACGGCTTCCATGCCGACTACCGGCCCAGCTACCGCGAGCAGCAGGCCAAGCAGGCCTGGGGCGAGCTGGTGAACTGGTTCAAGAAGTACAAAGTGCTGTCCTGATCGCGGACAGGCTCGACCTTGCGATGCGCGCGGCGCCTATCGGCGCCGCGCTTTTTTGGGCCCGATCAAGGCAGATATCCCGCCGGCACGTTCACCGCGGTTGCTCCCAGCGCCGCGGTCGATGCAACGCCGTCGCGCGATCCCTCGAACAGGTGATCGACGTTATTGAGGCGCGTCCGCTGGATCTCGTCATTCGACAGCTGGTAAAGCGGCTGCCACGGCGGCACCCGCAGCGCGGCTTCCAGAAGCTCGATCCCGCCGCCCATCTCGATCGTATAGCGGGCGAGACTGCCGATATCGCGTTCCACCAGCACGATCTCGTCGGCCGTGTAGTTCGCCGTCTCGGGACGCTCCCGTTTCTTGGACAGCCAAATCTGGTGGACGAGAATGCGGGCTTGCGGCGGCACGTAGCGACGCATCCCGCCCAGGAGCGCGAAGGCGCACATCGATTCGCAAGAGGCCGCCGGAGAAAGTTCCGTCGTGACGCTGCCGTCGGCAGCCGAGCCGACCGTCGTCGTCCCGACCGTGGTCGTGATGTCGAGGCTGCGCAGCGCCCGGCCGAGCTTGAGCGTATCAACCACCGAGCCGCCCTCCGAATCGAGTACCAGCGTCGCTCGGTGCAGGTCGTTTTGCGCGGCAAAGGCCTCGAAATCATCCGGGGTCTGGTCGGTGATCGGCCCCACCGCAGAAATCCACGAGCGGCATGCCTTGCCGCACCGATCCGCCGGTTGCTCGCTGCGCCATTCGAACCGCATTGACGAAGTCTTGGGCTTATCGAGGGAAGTGCCGCCGGCAATAGCCGACGCGCACATCCAGGCGAGCCAAAGGCCGCCGAGAAGATTTCGGATCACGCTTCCCCTTTCCCGTCCGGATCTCCCGACCGCCGTGCGGGCGCACTGGCGACTGATGTCGCTTCTGCGGGAACAAGAGATCGGCCATGCCCCCAGAATCGGGGACCAGCGCGTTACCACCATCCTTTTGAGGCAGGAATAAGAAAATTACGCATGGAGTCTTTGGGAATAGAAAGCCGCTAAAATCTTTGGCGTCCGACGCGCTCGCGCGCCGGCACGGAAAATTGTTTCCTGGGAGGCGCTAGTCTAATGCCCGAGCCAAGCCGTCGAAGAACACAGCCCGTCCGAACATGTTCGGACGGGCTGCCAAGCTCAAGACGGAACAACCGGTCGAAGGCGACCGTTACGGGTGCTGCGCCGGGGCAACCGGCGTCGCGGGGGGCGTGCTCGGAACGGGAGCGCGCATGGTCTGGCCCGAGGTGGTCTCGGGAGCATTGGACGTCACCTGCGTGTCGCGATAGCTGTAGGCGGCGAGGCCCACCAACACGACGGCAATGACGGCCGCTATGATCCAACCTGAACTCCGGCTCGCTTGGGAGTCGACGTAGCGATTGCGAGATAGGGTGGGATCGCGTTCAAACTCGCGGGGGTCTGACATGGGTCGCGTCCTTTCCTTGGTGCAGGTTTGCCTTGCACCTATAACGCTTCATTCGGATGCCAGTTCCTGCTTGGGATTGAGCCCATCCGCTTCGCGGCCCGTGGACCACAATGAGCTGAAGTTTCGACGACAGCGCGTTGATCGGCATCCTTGAGCTGCTTGAGCAGCTCTTGAAGGCGTTCGGGCAGCGGCGCGGCAAGCTCGTATTGCGCGCACAGCACTCGTCCGATTGCTGCTCGGACAGCGCGATCACGGGCATGGGCCTCTGTTGGCGATACGCGCGACTTGCGACCCATACTGTCCTCCATACGTGAATGTGTGTAGCCGGCTGTGTCGATCGTGCCTGCCACGCAACCGCAACAGATCTCTTTCGGCTTCGTTCCGCGCAAAACACGCTCTCTGGCAGAGCCAATGCCATTTAAGTCAATTTTTATTTAAGACGGATACGTTTCTTGACACCGCGACGAATTGGGGTTCACGCGCCGACAGGCGATCTCAAGTGTCAGGTGACTTCAAAGGGTCAGGTGACTTCAAAAGTCCCCGCGATCCAGCGGCTGGACGCCGCCGGCCCAGTCCCAAGTCGCAGCTTTTACTTGGGACGCACCGTCGGGTCTCCTCCCGGGCTGCCGGGCGGAGGAATAACCGGCATCCTGCCGCCTTGTGGCGTCGGGGCCTTGATGTCCGGATCGATGTTCGGCGGGCAAAGCACCCCGTCAGTCTGCTCCAGCTTTTCGCTCAAAGTTTGATTGCCCGGAACTGATGGCTGGGGAGCCTGGGTGCCGGGCCGCAGCTGCTGATCCTCGGCACATGCCTTCGAATCCCGCATCTGCGGCGCAGTGCTCGGTGGCGCTTGATTTATCTGCCCGGCACAAGGCAGCGTCATGCCCACCAGCAACATCAGGGCAACCGCGTAGTGAGATCGGTCAGGCATCCGCTCACCTCTCTTACGACAACCGGTCGGGGCTACTGCGATAACGCCGGGGGTGCCCGGCCTGTTCCCTGGACGGCGACCGCGCATTGATCCGCTTTTCGTAGGGCCGGGGCCCCCATGGGGCTATGCAAGGCGCCCTCGACGGGTCATCTTTCCCGTCCGTCAAACCGTCGCTTACTCTCCCTTACAGGATGGCCCAACCATGTCGCTCATCATCAGCGTGCTGATCACCTTCCTGGTCATTATCCTCATTCTCTATCTCGTGAACCTGCTGCCGATCGACGGTCGCGCCAAGCAGATCGTTCGCGTCGTCGTGATCGTGCTCGGCATT
>Ga0182024_10016982_pt1 | contig 13726 bp, 10 predicted proteins | sample P32metaG_FD_120480 | JGI IMG/M metagenome (GOLD analysis project Ga0182024, IMG submission 120480) | Permafrost microbial communities from Stordalen Mire, Sweden - P3-2 metaG (Illumina Assembly) | ecosystem: Environmental > Terrestrial > Soil > Wetlands > Permafrost | place: Sweden: Stordalen... | reverse complement strand
TGAATTTGTCGATGTTTTCCAATCGGATGTCACGGAACTCATCGACGAGATCTGCCTTGATGATGTGCTTCTTCACCTTGGCAGTCTCTTCCCTCCAGTCCGCCTCCTTCAGTGGCAGGTACCCTTGCAGTTGATCACGCGCATTATGCCGGCTCGCTACTACATCTCAGTGCTCAAGAAGATATTCCTCAAGGGGACGCCCGCGGCCATGCTTTCCGCTGATCTGATTCCCCTGGGCGTGTTCGCGCTGGTGCTTACGCTGCTGGCTACGCGCGCGTTTCACAAGCGGCTGGAGTAAAGGAGAACGCATGTTTGGGCGCCTGAAGCAGATGTTGATCAAGGAATTTATCCAGGTCTTCCGCGACAAACGGACGCGCTTTCTGCTGTTCGGGCCGCCGATCATCCAGATGCTGGTCTTTGGATACGCAGCCACCTACGATATCCATCATGTTCCGACGGTTGTGCCGGATCTGGATCACAGCCAGCAGAGCCGCGAACTCATCTCGCGCTTTACTACTAGCCCTTACTTCGACGTGCAGCGGCAGCTGACCGACTCGCGCCAGGTTCGCGATCTCATCGACTGGGGACAGACCACCGTCAGCATTGAGATTGATGCTGGCTTTGCACGGAAGCTGGGTAGTGGGCAGACAGCGCCACTCCAGGTGATTGTGGATGCGACTAACTCCAACACAGCTCTCATCGCATCGAGTTACATTACGCAGATTGCGCTTGGCTTTGCACACGATTTCCAGCAGGACCGAATCGATCGGATCGCGCCGCAATTGATCGAAGCCATGCCTTCAGTGGAGTTCGAACAACGGCCGTGGTATAACCCGGGATTGAGTAGCCGCTCGTTTTTTATTCCTGGGATTGTCGGCAGCCTGACTCTTGTGTTGGTGATTACATTGACAGCATTCGCCGTGGTGCGCGAGCGGGAGATCGGCACTCTGGAACAGATCATGGTGACGCCGATCCGCCCGGGCGAATTCATTCTTGGTAAGACACTGCCATTTTTCCTGATAGGCCTGTTCGACGTTTCGCTGATCGCAACGGTCGGGACACTTTGGTTCCAAGTCCCATTTCGCGGTCATATCCTGGTATTATTCACGGGCTCGGTCCTATTCCTTCTGTGCATGCTGGGCGTGGGGCTTCTGATTTCGACTGTTTCGTCGACACAGCAACAGGCGATGGTGACTGCCTTCTTCTTTATCATGCCGGCGATCAGCTTCTCGGGGTTCGGATTTCCCATCAGCACCATGCCGCAGTGGATGCAGTACTTCAGTTACCTGATCCCGCTGCGCTATTTTCTGATCGTGCTTCGCGGCACCTATCTGAAAGGAGTGGGCATGGAGATTCTGTGGCCTCAGATGGCAGCCATGACGTGCATGGCATTTAGCTTGCTCACAATCGCCATCCTCCGCTTCCACAAGGCGCTGGACTGAGGCAGGGACGCAGATTCAGCTGGATTGAGTGGAGGCAGTCAGCGATCCCGCGCCGATGCTACCGGCGAGCCATGCCCCTGAGCGGCTAAAATCGGAAGTTCAGGCGGCTTGGCTCCCAGCGGGTGGACACTTTGCCCTTCTAGCTGCATCTTTGCATGTGGGGCTTTTGCCAAAAAATGACCTGAATCGGCAGACGCATTCGGGCCGGTAAACCAGACAGAGTCTTTCCAGCAGTGCTGTGCAGATCGTTCTATTGGCAAGGAGAGTTCGGGAGCAAGGTTTTTTATGATGGAGTTTCATATTTCCCGGGATGCGCGTGAACGCTACCAGTTCGCGGAATCTCTTTTTTCCTATACGGGGAACGTCGTTTTCGCCAATATAGGCGCGTGCCGCGAGTTCGCGCAGCGGATGAACCAGGTGCGCGACGTTGAAAAGCATCCAGACTTGGCTGTTCATGCCGGCGCGCTGTACGCAATGGGCCTAATCGACGAGGCCAGCCACGTTCTGATTGCGCGCTACCGCGAGCAGTTTGACCCCGAGGTGATGATAAGCGCGCTGGGTTGGTTTACGGAACTTGTGGGCGCCAAGGCGCTGGACAAGCTGCTGCTTACATTCGTCGAGCAGTTCCCCGGCACCAGCGTGATGCGCGGCCAGGAGACGCCCCGTCAATGGCTGGCCCGCTCGACCGATGGCATACCGCACCGGGCGGCTGCGCTCGAGGAGCTTACGCTGCTTTGGACCGCCAACCGCAACGAAGCCTTTCAGCCGTTCGAGGAGCTTTTTGCGGACAAGACCCTGGCAGAAAAAACGGCTTATCGTCAGGTAACTGCAAAGCTGCCCGAATACTTTGCCACTCGTCCGCTGATCCCGCTCCCAGGCTCGAAGCCGGTCAACCTGCTGGAACTGCTGCGCGCGCCGGCCGTGGGCTCTCCCCGATCGCTCCGTGAGCAGCTTGCTCTCATTCGCAGCCTATGGAAGCCTTTGCTGGGCGAGAGCCTGGAGCGCTTTCTGCAACTGGCCAGCGAGATTCTGCACGAAGAAGAGCTGGCTATCTGGATGCAGTTCAATCCGCCGGATGTCGCAGCCGCGCGCCGCCGGGAGAGCGGGCGTCAGCAGTGGCCCTCTGTTGTCAGCCATGCTGAGGTACCGATCTTTGGCGATCCAGCCTATGAATATGAGAAGTTCAGCGCCGACACCGCCTGGATGCCCAGCACGGTGCTCATCGCCAAGAGCACGTATGTATGGCTGGCGCAGCTCAGCAAACAGTACGGCCGCAGAATTGCCCGTTTGGATGAGATCCCCGACGAGGAGCTTGCGACCCTGGCGCGGCGCGGGCTCAACTCGCTATGGCTGATCGGAGTATGGGAGCGCAGCCGCGCTTCGAAGACAATCAAGCAACTCTGCGGCAACCAGGATGCTGTGGCTTCAGCCTACTCGCTATTTGACTATTCGATTGCCGAGGATCTGGGCGGCGAGGCGGCCTACACCAACCTGCGCGATCGCGCCTATCGGCACGGCGTTCGGCTGGCCAGCGACATGGTGCCGAACCACATGGGCATCGACTCGCCCTGGGTCATCGAGCATCCGGAGTGGTTCATCTCCCGCCAGGATACGCCGTATCCGGCGTATAGCTTCAACGGTCCCGATCTCTCGCATGACGGGCGTGTGGAGATCAAGATTGAGGACCACTACTTTGAACAGAGCGACGCAGCGGTGGTCTTCCGGCGGCGCGACCGGGCCAGCGGCGAGACGCGCTACATCTATCACGGCAACGACGGCACCAGCTTTCCCTGGAACGATACGGCGCAGCTTGACTATCTGAATGCGGCCGTGCGGGAACAGGTGATCCAGACCATCCTGCACGTAGCACGGTTGTTCCCTGTAATTCGCTTCGACGCGGCCATGACCCTGGCTAAGCGGCATTTTCACCGGCTGTGGTTTCCAGGGCCGGGTTCTAGCGGCGCCATTCCCTCCCGCGCTGAATACAGCATGAGCCAGGCCGAGTTTGACCGTTGCATGCCCCATGAATTCTGGCGCGAAGTCGTGGATCGCGTGGCTGCCGAGGTACCAGGTACCTTGCTGCTGGCCGAGGCCTTTTGGCTGATGGAGGGCTACTTTGTCCGCACTCTGGGCATGCATCGCGTATACAACAGCGCATTCATGATCATGCTGCGCGACGAAGACAACGCCAAGTACCGCTCGGTCATCAAGAATACCCTGGAGTTCGACCCCGACATCATGAAGCGGTACGTGAATTTCATGAGCAATCCCGACGAGCGCACGGCCGTCGACCAGTTCGGCACGGGCGACAAGTGCTTCGGCGTGGCGGCACTGATGGCAACGCTGCCCGGCCTGCCGATGTTCGGGCATGGCCAGATCGAGGGATTCACCGAGAAATACGGGATGGAGTACCGGTGGCCCCGCTATGACGAGACAGCCGATCACTGGCTTGTGCAGAGGCACGAACGGGAGATCGCCCCTCTCTTGCATCGGCGCTGGCTCTTTGCCGAGAGCAGCAACTTTCTGCTCTATGACTTCTTTGAGGCCGCGGGCTCGGTGAACGAGAATGTCTTTGCCTACTCGAACCGCAATGGAAGCGAGCGCGCCCTGGTGGTTTACAACAACCGGTACGGGACGGCCAACGGCACCATCGACTTTTCCGCGGCGTACGCCGACAAAGGAGCTGGACAGCTTCGTCAGCAGCGCCTGCGCGAAGGCCTGGGGCTGACGGGAGACCCCAGCTTCGTCCTTGCATTCCGGGATTCGCTCACCGGGCTTGAATATCTGCGCCGGGCCTCTGATGTTTCCAATCGAGGCCTCACTCTCGATCTGCATGCGTATCAATGTCATGTCTTCCTTGACTGGCGCGAACTGCGTTCCACGGCGGCGCAGCCTTGGGACCGGCTCTGCGACCAGCTCAACGGGGGCGGCGTTCCCAACCTGGACGACGCACTGGTGAATCTGGAGCTGCGGCCGGTGCATGATGCTCTTCGCCTTTTACTCGATCCGGCCGTGGTGCGCCTGCTCGCCGGCGTCGCCGAGCATTCTCGCACTTTGGCTGCCGGAAAAGACAAGAAGATCGAGCTGGAGCGCAACGCGTTCTTTGATCTGGCATGGAAGCGCTGCGAGACTTTTCTGCGCGCGGCGCAGACTGCCTATGCCTCGCGCCTCGGTCATGGAAAACAGCCAGCCGACATTGTCCAGTCTGCCGATCTGATGTCGCTGGCCCCGGTCTTCCGTGAGCGTTTGCGCGCCGCGATGCGCATTCCTGCGATCGAAGCGCTCTTTCCCACTCCCTGGACCGTTGCCGCCCGCCGTGTGCTGCCCAGCCCCAGTCCGCAGTTCACCGCGACCGCCATGTGGGGCCCGCTGCTTGGCTGGTGCGTACTTTCATTGCTGGCTGAATCGATCGATGCGGAAGACTCGGGACGGGTGGCGCTGGACCTGTTTGACCGGCTTCGTTTGCGTGAGTCCTTCGCCAAGGCCTTTGGCGCTCTCGGATTCAAGGGTGAGGAGGGCTGGCGCGTCGCAGCCCGCATCAAGGTTGTGCTGCTCACTGAGTCCGGAGTCGGAACAGAGCAGGACGCGACGGTCGAGGCCGAGCCTGAAGTCACTGTGGAGACTCCCTCTGTAGCTGAACTTGAGGACGAGTTAGAGACGGGTGCCGAAGCTGAGTCGGCGACCCCCGCAGAAAATTTGGGTCAAGCGGCACTGGGCGAGCCGGAAATGCCTAAGGACGAAAAAGTAGCGCTTTCATCTGCCCTGTGGCTTGATCCGGATGTGCGCTGGTTGACCGGTGTCCACGAGGCGGAAGGGCACGCCTACTTGGTTCGCGAGCCATATGAGGAGCTGCTTTGGTGGCTTCTTTTGCCGTCTCTGCTTCGCTTGGCAGGCGAGACTGCGCCGAACAAAACCGCAGTGGAAGAGATGAGCCGAACTGTTGAAGAGGCACTGGCAACAGCCGAGGCCGCCGGTTATCGCCTCGATACGCTGCTGGGTACATCCGTCGAACCCAGAACGGGCGGGCCGGATGAACCAGGAGCCAAATCCCCGGCCGCCGCGACGGAAAATCCGGCAGCGAGCCTCCGCTAAAAGGGTGAGCAAGAGTCCCAGCAGTTGGCCCTTACGGAGGAAGCTGAGACGCTTGCCAGGATAGCCGAAGCTCCGGACACGCAAGGCTGCAAATGAAACGAGGCAGGCCAGTCTGCGACTCAATTGCCGGAGCGAACGGCAAACCCTGGGTCCAGGCTGGTCAACCAATCGAACCTCCATTTGTCCCAACCGCTTGCGACCCGTAGAATCACAAGAGGGCCGACGGCGACGCTGCCCGGAGCGGCATTAGGTATCGATGAGCGAACAGGAAACAGGGACTTCCATACAGGCGGAGGCGGTTTCGCCCGCATGGATCAGGATCGAGCGGGCGCGCCATCCACAGCGGCCCTACCCCATGGACTTTATCGAGCGGGTCTTCACGGATTTCAGCGAGATTCACGGGGATCGCGCCTATGGCGACGACGAGGCCGTGGCGTGCGGCATGGCGCGGCTGGGCGATGAAGAAGTACTCGTCATTGGCAATCGCAAGGGCGGCAGCACCAAGGACAGGGTGCGGCGCAACTTCGGCATGCCCCATCCTGAGGGCTACCGCAAGGCGCTGCGCTGCATGAAGATTGCCGAGAAGTTTAGCCGGCCAATAATCAGCTTTATCGATCTGCCGGGCGCTTATCCCGGCTTGGGCGCAGAGGAGCGGGGCCAGGCTGAGGCCATTGCGCGAAACCTTCTGGAGATGTCGCGGCTACGCGTGCCTACAATTTCAGTCATTACCGGGGAAGGCGGTTCGGGCGGAGCGCTGGCTCTTGCCGTGGCCGACCGGGTGCTGATCCTCGAAAACGCACTCTACTTTGTGATTACCCCGGAGAGCTGCGCGGCCATTATGTGGCGCGACGCGGCGCACAAGCAGTTGGCAGCCGAGGCCATGCGTATCTCAGCGCCGGAGGTTGCCGCACTGGGTTGCGTGGATGAGATTGTCTCCGAGCCTCCCGAGGGTGCGCACACCGATCGTGAGGCGGGGGCCGGCTTGCTGGGCAGCGCCTTAAAGAAGCACCTTGCCGAACTGAAGGCGGAACCTATTGACGTCCTGGTGGCCTCCCGGCAGAAAAAGTTCCGCAACATAGCGCAGTTTTATACGGAAGGCTAACGGCGCATCGGCTTGGGAAATGGATTGGCACGTTGGGCGATTGGATGAAATTGAGTGATTGGACGCCGATTCAGAGCGTTAACCGAGCCGTGACCGGGGGACGCGCATGAGCGCACCGCAGGCGGGAGGCGGCCGGTTGCGCGCCTATGCGCAATTCATTGCCGCGGTCCTCTACTTCTTCGTGGCGCGGTCGCTCGCCCATCGCGGCGCGCTCGGCCTGGCTACTGAACCGTGGCGCCCTTTGACAGAACAGGCCATGCTGGTATTCCTGCTCCTGCTTGGCTACGCCTGGTTTGGGTCGTGGCTGGACCGGCAAACATATCCGATAAGCGCACAGGGATTGCCGCGCCGGCAGGGCTGGCCGGGCGAGGCAGGAGTGGGCTTGGCCGTCGGTTGGTCGCTGGCGGTGGTGTGCGTGCTACCCATGGTTGTGGTGGGCGGAATTGCCATTGTTCTCACCCTTCAACCCTCTGCCTGGGGCTGGTTCCTGGCCGATGCGGCATTCTTTGCGCTGCTTGCGCTTGCCGAAGAAATTGCCTACCGTGGCTACGGATTTCAACGGTTTGCGCTGGCAGTGGGACCGGTTGGCGCCTCGCTGGGCTTTGCTGCGTTCTATGCCATTGTGCAAGCCCACGTGCCAGGGTCAAACCACGCTAGTGTCGCCGTTTCTGTGGCGCTGAGCCTGATGCTCTCCGCGGCGTATCTGCGGACGCGGGCTCTGTGGCTGAGTTGGGGGATTAACTTCGGCTGGAAAGCCAGCCGGGCTTTGCTTTTCGGACTCGCAGTCAGCGGGGTCAACAGCCATTCGCCCGTGGTGCAGGGAGATCCCATGGGGCCGTTCTGGCTGACGGGGGGCGGGTATGGACTGGACGCCAGCTGGATTGCGTTCGTGGCGATCCTCGCCGCGATGCCGGTGGTCTTCCGGGTTACGCGCAATCTGGACTTCCGCTACAATGCGCCGGTGATCGTGCCCGGAGGCATCCCTGTAGACCTGGATGCCGCTGCCCGCCGCCAGCACGAGGCCGCCATGGGGCAAGCCGAGCCAACGATGCCCGCGCTTGTGCAGATTTTCCCGGTGCCCACACCACCGCCCGCTGCGCCGCCTGAGGCAAATCCGGCAGGCCGGTCCGCCGATATCCGGTAGATACCCTCTGAGCGCTTGGCTTTGCCTTCCAGCTTCCCCCTGTGCGGATTTGCCTTTTGTGATGAAACCGAGCTATCGTTTGCTTCAATGCAGTTCGCATGCATGGGAGGCTCCCATGACCCGGCAATCCCTGCCCAAGAAGCAACAGCTCGTCGCAGCCCCACATGCGTGCGCGAGCGCCCCTGGCAAAGGCAACTTCAGGCGTGTCGCGAGTTGTTGTGCCATTGCGGCGCTGCTGGCGGCTGGCGCGGCCGCGGCTCAGGCCCAGATCATCATCAATTCAAAAACCGGTACGGTGACGAACGATTCCACAGGCGCCACGATCAGCCAAGTGGATCGGCGCTATCGGCAGATCACCCCGACCCATGTTCCGCTGTCCAAGTCCGCACTCGACGCCAAGACGCGCCTGGAACTCATCCGGGTAATGCAATCGGAACAGGGATTTGCCATGCGGCCGTTTCCGCGCGGCCATAAAGGCCTGACGCTGGTGGCCAACGGCAAGCTGGAGCCGGCAGGGGAGGGCTATCTGGACATGGTGACTGCCGAAGGGTTATCTGCCAATCCCGGTGACCGCGTGGTGTTGACCGACGTCAAGATCGAGCGCTCCAGGATCGTCTTCGAGCTGAATGGGGGACCGGACCTGAAGCACCGCATCCTGAGCCACATCCAGATCGGCGTGGGAGGGCAAATGAATCCGGCGATCCAGTCGGACGGCCAGGAGCCGGTGGGCGCGCGACTCTCCCTCAACTTTGAGAACCATATCCCCGAGCTGACTGGGGCTGAGGTCAAGGCGCTGCTGGCGCCTTTGATCTCGTTCGACATGAAGACACCCGTCCAGGCGTATACAGACACGCTGCCGACTAAGCTGAAGGATGCGATTCTTAACCACCATGTTCTGGTGGGGATGAGCACGGATATGGTGCTGTTTGCCATGGGAGCGCCTGAGACCAAATCGCGCGAAATGGACGGGCAGATGCCCTTTGAAGAATGGATCTATGGCAAGCCGCCCAAGGATGTGCAGTTTGTGCGCATCAACGGCAACCGCGTGATTCGCCTGGAAGTCGCCAAGATGGGCGAGACGCCGGTGATCTTCACCAAGGATGAGGTCGAGGGGCTGATGCGCACTGACGGCACTCCGCTTGATCCCACATTATCCGACACACACCTTGCCAAGGTGGGCGACGTGGAGCGCGACCCCAATACGCAAGCGCCTGCGCCGCCGCCCAGCTTGCGGAATCCCGGTGAGAAGCTGCCTACGGACAGTGAGAGTGTTGGGGTGATGCGGCCGGTGCAGATGCCCAAGCCCAAGCCGGCCGAGCAGCCGGGCGCGAACCCGGATGGAGAGCCAGACGCTACACCGCCGGCCAGTGCGCAGGCTCCAGCCACAGATCCTCAGCAGACAGGCGCGGCCGCAAAGCCACAGCCGAGCCCGTGGTTGGCGGCGGGAGCCAGCCAGCTGAACTGACGGCATGGCTGCGGCCTTGATGTAAACTAGAGTCAGCGAGTCCGGCTCCTTTCAGGCAAATCCATTGCACAGATCATCTGGCAATCCCTTTGCGAACAGAGGCTGGCCGATGGCCGCGCCGTTGAAGCCGTCCGCCACGCGGATGTGTGCAGAGACAACCCCAAAAGGAGAAACACCCAACCGATGGCCAAGATTGCAAAAACAGGCGACCGCAAGAAGATGATGGACACGACGAAGTCGACGGACTGTCCGAAGTGCAACAAGCCGACGCGCATCGTCAAGCGCGTAAAGGACCGCGAGCGCGGCATCCCCGGCGGAGTTTACATTTCGTGCTCCGTGTGCGATTTCTACGAAAAGCTCTAAGCGCTGAAGGAAGTTCGGCGCAGGAAAAAGCCCGGCTGATTGCCGGGCTTTTTCCTTTGGCTTGAAGTTTATCCTGCTCCGGAAAACGGGCTGCGGCGGCCCTAGGTGAACCGGTGATTTCGGGTTTCTGGGGTAACCAGGAAATTATCTGCAAGGTTTTGAAAATAAATAAGGGGGGGTGGGGGTATTAATTAAATCGACAACAGGAGAGGGTGCCGGCAGGCTGGTTTCTGAGAGATTGATCCGGGGACCGCGGACGCAACTTGCGCCCCTGCGGTGATTTCTTTCATGGGTTGCTCTATTCCCAGTGTGCGCCGACCGGGCATAATCTTACGCAAGGTCGGTGGGGGATTCCAGTTTTCCCGGCCAAAATTTCTCTTTACGGTGAATTAAAGCAGAAAAATGTGGGTTATGATCTCATACATCCGCATCGATCTGGACGAAAAACTGGTCAGGTCTGGTTGTCGAGGAGTGTCGGAGAGGACGCAATTCCGCACTTTCGATGGACAATGGTTCGAGTTACCCCAGGCCGAATCCGCCGGAGGTGAGTCATGGCCCACATCTTTATTGCTCTCGAAAATCCACAAAGCATGCTGGGATATACGAAGAAAGCGGAGAACTTTCCCAAGGGATTTACAAAACCCAAGTTCAGCTTCGAGTCGCAAGAAGAGCTAACGCGTGGCGGGCTTGAGCAGAAGGCCAAGCGGAACGAAAAGAAATACGCGGCCCGGAACGTATATATGGATAAATATAAGGCTGAGCAGAAAGAAGACCCGTTTTCGGACGACCCGACCCGCGCGGCGGACCGCGCGGTCGCTGAGGAATTCTGCAAGGCGAACCTCAGCGCGCGTATGGCGCAGGCAGGGTCCCTGGTGACCTTGATGAAGACGATGATCTGGTACAAGGAACAAGAGTCCTGCACATTTCACACAGTAGTCTTTCTCGGCCATGGCAATACCGACGTTATGGCGGTCGGCTCTGGTCGTGCACACTTTGTGGAGGAATCCAGAAAAATCTTCAACGCTGCCAAGCGGGAGATTACAGTCGGAAATGCCGCGGTCTGGAGCATGTACTTCGAGGAAGCCGCAAAGCAAGGATGCTTCACGGCGGATGCAGACGGCCGCCTTCATATTCTTCTGCTTGGATGTCTTACAGGCGCAGACGAAGGTAAAAATTCGGTGATCAATGTGCTGGCGGTGACTTTGAACCGTGTCCTCAATATGAAGGTCGCGGCCTACGGCCCTACGGTTTCCATCGATTCTGCCGATACAAAGAAGATCCTCGATCATCTTGCGGCTATCAAGATCGAGTGTGCCGCCGATAACAACTACTGGGAAATTGGCAAACTGGAACGCGGCGCAGATGAGGAGTCTGATCCATTAGGGCTCGGCGCCAAATATCTCCGCGCAAGCTGCGCGGGGTAGCCCCATCCCCGTCGCAAATGAATCCCAGGTCTCAGAAGCGAGATCTGGGGCACCCGGCTATTGGATTAATTTTGACGGGATTTCTACGCGGGATAGAATAGGCTCGTGTTGGCATCAGTCCGCTGATTAGCAGAAATAAGACGAACATGTGCGTCGACCGTTTTATTTCCAATGCAAGTTATTGAAAATACATTACGTCCGGGGCTAAAGCCTGGTTTGGTTTTGTCGGTTTACGCGGGGGTTGAAACCCCCTTCTTCCACCCCAGCGACAAGGACCCGTCGCTGGGGCCCCGGCCTCCCTCCGGGTCGAGTTCTTCCTTTGAGCTTAAATTTCGATTGCATGATATCGCCGGTGATGTGGTATCATTATTTCGGTGAGAATTTTGCTCGACACCGACGTCGTTGTCGCCGCGATGCGGAGTCCGCGAGGCGGATCGGCAGAACTGCTGCGACGGATTGACGACGGCAGAGCGACGATGTTGTTGAGCGTGGCTCTTGCCCTGGAATACGAAGCCAAATGCATGTTGGCGGAGCATCGGTTGGCGGCGGGGCTCACCGCTGCGGAGACTGGAATCTTTGTAGACGGCCTGATCGCAATGGCCGAACCGGTGGAGTCACATTTTCGGTGGCGGCCTCAGCTGCATGACCCCGGCGACGAATTGGTTCTTGAGGCCGGGGTCAATGGGCGGGCGGACGCGATAGTGACGTTCAACGTGAAAGATCTGCGCGACGCGGAGCGCAGCTTTGGCATTGCCGTGATCCGTCCCGGCGAGGGCTTGAGGAGGATCAAACCATGACCACGAAAGTTGCCACCTTTCCCCTGCGGCTGCCGGTCTCGCTCAAGACGGCTCTTGAGACCATCAGCGACCGCGACGGAACCAGCATGAATCAATTCCTCGTAGTCGCCGCTGCGGAGAAGATCGCTGCCATGCAGGCCGAGGAATTCTTTTTGCAGCGCCGCAACCGCGCCGACCGCGAGGCCTTCCGCCGCATCCTCAATCGCCAGGGTGGGGAAGCTCCTTCCACAGAAGATAAGTGGGATCCTTCTGTTTCCGTATAAATCTTCAGTTCAGCTCGTCCAGAAGCGGTGTCAGCGAATCCCTGGTCCCAAAAGCGGGACCAGGGGCACCCGACGCCGGCACCCGGCAGTTAGGCTGACGGGAGCTTGATGGGCGCAAAGCGAATGATGCCGTTGCCCTTGCCGAGCGAGCGATCAAAGACTGTGTAGTAGTTATTCATCAGGGGCAGACCGAGAATCGTTTGGTTCACAGGATTGCTGGAGCCCGCGGGAAAAATCTGGAAGACGGACTGGCCCGGCGAGGGAAAGTCCTGCTGCCAGTAAGTCTGCGGCGTGCACGTCAGCGTTGCCGGCGGTCCGGCGGTGCCCGAGCCTGAATCGCCGGTAAGCGTGAAGCTGATGGCCGGCCACTCGGCGAGATCGATGAGCGAAGACGAGATGCTGCTCTGATCGGCCTGCTGAATCAGGCTGGCAAACTTCGAGTTGACCTTCTCCAGCCCCTTCATCACAGCCTTATACACATCGTTGGAGAGGACGAGCGGATTCGTGCCTGTATCCACGATGCAATTTGAGCCTGCGCCTTTGTACTGCGGCTGGAGCGGCTTGGCCTTGACGGCGGGCGTGCCGGCCACCTGAACGGAAATCAGGTTGGTGTTGTAGTACACATCGTCCACCACATCCACGTTGAGAAAGTCGCCGGTGTATAAGTCGGTCTGCTCCTCGCCGCCGCCCAGGATGAAGAAGCCGTTGTTCCACGGGTCGGCGGCAATCGCAGAATTGTTATTGCTTGCCTTTCTCACCCAGGAGCGCAAGGTGTAAAACGCAAATTTGTCGGCCGTGAGCCCCTGGCTTTCGAGCTCGATAAAGTAGGGGTCAATATTCGGCTGCGTAATGCCGGGCGCCTTCACGATTTCGGCAAACTGCTTTTGGCTGGCGGCAAAGCTGGCGGTGGAAAAAGGCCAGGGGAAGGTCACCGGCGGGTTGATCTTCTTCTCTTCGAGATAACTGGTGAGGTCGTACGCGTTGTTGAGGCTCAGGTAGGCGAGGCCGAGAATTCCATCGACGCCGGTAAAGTTGTCCTTGGCCTGGGCCACGGTGATGGCGAGGGGCGCGTCGTGGAGCGTGACGCTGGCGCTAGAGGGGTCGCCGATGACGAGACTGGTGTTCACGACGGGGCCGATCCAGGCGCCTGTTCCGTAAGTTACAAATTGCGCCAACGCAGTGGCCTGCTTGTCGGTGTCGTTGACCGCGTTATAAACCGACGGAGTCACGGCCAGCGTACTGCTGCCGGTATCGAGAATTACGTTGGCGGCCACGCTCTGGCTGCCGATGAGAATCTGTGCAGAGTAGTCGTTGCCATCAAAGACGTTGGTGATGGGAACGCGTAAAGTTTTGGTGGCTGGAGCGCTGGCGGCCTTGTGCGCCGGCAGGGATTTTTTGGATTTGGCTGCTGCTTTCGGCATCTTCTTCTCCTCGGATCAAAAGGGGTGATGGGGGGATTGATGGGGGACCGCCGAGAGGCCCGCAGGATGGGCTGCGCGCACTCGATTGCGACCGAGCTATTTTGCGTCAAATAGTGCGCGGAAAACAAGTAGCAGATTGATTAATACCGCCGGAATCATAGGCGAGCGGCTAGCGGCTCTTCATCTGCTGTGCTCAGATCGACCCAGAGGGAT
>Ga0182024_10016981_pt1 | contig 13726 bp, 14 predicted proteins | sample P32metaG_FD_120480 | JGI IMG/M metagenome (GOLD analysis project Ga0182024, IMG submission 120480) | Permafrost microbial communities from Stordalen Mire, Sweden - P3-2 metaG (Illumina Assembly) | ecosystem: Environmental > Terrestrial > Soil > Wetlands > Permafrost | place: Sweden: Stordalen... | reverse complement strand
TCGATTGCGGATGCATCATGGTCGCGGTTTGTCTCGATGCTGGACTACAAAGTTGAAAAGACTGGTGGCCATCTCATTCGAGTCAATCCGAGAAATACCAGTCAGGAATGCTCACGCTGCCATAAACTCGTACCGAAGTCGCTCGCCGCGCGCACACATAAGTGCCCGTTCTGTGGCCTCGTCATCCACCGGGATTACAATGGAAGCTTGAACATTCGCCGCGCCGGGATTGGCGCGGGGGCGCCTAACGTGATCGGTTTGCGATGAGCGTGCGCCCGGAAACATCTGCTGACTCCCGCGATGGAGTGAAGCATATAAATCCCAAAGCATCCCTGGCCGAGATTCTCTCCCGCATCCCCGGCGCGCCCTCCAAGAAGTGGCCGGCGGGCGAGCGCTACGCGACTGCGCTTGCGCACGGCACCATGTCGCTCGGCCTCTACGCTCCCGTCGGCCAGGACCCGCAGACGCCGCACTCACAGGATGAGGTCTACATTGTGCGATCAGGCAGCGCCGAATTCGTCCTGTCCGGCGAGCGCGCTTCCTGCGTAACGGGAGACGTGCTGTTCGTTGCTGCCGGAGTGGAACATCGCTTTGAGAGTCTATCGCCGGACTTTTCGGCTTGGGTCGTGTTCTGGGGACCCAAAGGTGGCGAGAAGAGCGCCTAGGCTGGGTTCGTTCGAGTTTTGAATCGAAAGTTGCCCTAAGGTGCGGAGCGTATGCTCACCCGACCGGCGTTGCGGTACGGGTTTTTACTCATATATTTAAATAATAATCAAATACTTACAGTTGTTAGTTAAAGCATTAACTAGTACTGCTCGCCGACAGAATAAATCATCATTGCCGTTGAATAAAGAAAGCGCCGAGGAGCTCTCAGCTCCTCGGCGAGCCTTGGGCAGTCAAATACTCATCACCCGCGCGCGGATGCGCGCGAGGTGGCGTTCAGCCCTCAATCATCTTCTTCAGATTGTCGAGGCCGCCCCGATACACACCCGTGACAAACTTGGTGACACCCGCATCGCTTTCGGCATCAGGCGGATTGTCGGAGACGTTCTTGCGCTTGAACCTGCCCTTCCAAGTGACGACCGTCATGCCGTCCGCGCCCGCAGCCACGGAAATCGTGGAGAAATAGCCGCGCATCGGTAACGGCGACTCGTCGATGATCTTGTACCTGTACGAATGAGTGCTCGGGGTGAACCCCAGCAGCTCCTCGGTAAACGTCGGGCCGTCCTTAACCGTCAGCTGTCGCACTGCGCCGGGCTTGTTGTTTTTGCCCTTGATGATCTCGTCCTTTGCAAACGCGGGATGCCAGCTATTTAGGCTGTCAAAGTCTTTGATGGTCGCCCAGACCTTTGACACGGGCGCCTTGATCTCTACGGTCTCCACGACATGCAGAGTCTTCGGCGCTGCGGCCAACACCGCCCACGGAGCCGCGAGCGCGATAAGTGTCAGCGCGACAATACTTCTATTCATGTGATCCCCCACCTTTACGATAATGTGCGCGACAGTTTGCATGTTCCGAATGAGGCGCCGCGGAATGCACCGGCGTTGCGCGCTGAACGGCCGGAGCGGCACTATATACCGCGTTTTGCAGGAGCGCACTTGCGTGCGGATCCTCGCGCACACACATTTCCGGCAACTGAGAATCAAAGGGGGCAACGCCACCATGACCGCTCGTCCACCCCTGCCCCCGTTTACCCTCGAGACGGCAGTGCAGAAGGTTCGCATGGCCGAGGACGCCTGGAACAGCCGTGATCCGCAGCGGGTGTCATTGGCCTACACGCCGGACAGCCGCTGGCGCAATCGTTCGGAATTCTTCACCGGCCGCGACGCGATCGTCGCCTTCTTGAAGCGCAAATGGGCTCAGGAGCTGGACTATCGCCTCATCAAGGAGCTGTGGGCGTTTCATGAAAATCGCATTGCGGTGCGTTTTCAGTACGAATGCCATGACGACTCCGGTCAGTGGCATCGCGCCTACGGCAATGAGCAGTGGGAGTTCAACGCGGAGGGCCTGATGCAGCGCCGCGAAGCGAGCATCAACGACGTGCGCATCGAAGCCAAGGAGCGCAAGTTTCACTGGATCGGACCTGCGCGCCCCGCCGATCATCCCGGACTTACGGCATTAGGCCTGTAGCGCAACGGGCTTAGGATCCGGAGCGCTTGTCCAGTGCCTGCTGCATGAGTGCGGCGAGCGCCGTGGCGTCATCGCCGCCCTGGGCGCGCAGCGCCGCGATCACACCTGCAAGGTTCGCCGGCGGGTGGTTTTGATTCAGCTTGAATTTGACCTGGATGTCGTCGACCGAGAGCTCGAAGCCGACAATGCCGCGCAGGAGCTTCTCGCGCGGCAAAGCGTCGCTCATGCGCCACGGCGTCGCGACTCCCGCCTCAAAACGGGCGGCAAGCGCGGCGACCACCTTCTCGAGCTTCTCCAGATCCTGGATGAGCCGCACCTGCCCATAAAGATGAGCGGTTGCATAGTCCCAAGTGGGCACACTTCCGGGAGGATCCGTGTACCAGCGCGGAGAAATATAGGCATGCGGCCCATGGAAGATGAACAGCACCCGCTGCCCCTCGATCGTGGACCACTGTGGATTCGGGCGCGCCCAGTGACCGGTGAGCGTCACTTGCGAGTCCTCACGGTGGTAGAGCACCGGCAGGTGAGTCGCGAGCGGCGCGCCCTCACGCACCGAAATGAGCGTGCCGAAAGCATCGTGCGCCGCGAGCCAGTCGAGCTGTTTGAGATCGGTCTCGTGAAAATATGTGGGGATATACATGAGTGCGTGGGCGGATGAGAAAGCGTGGCGTCGCGGCGCGGCCTAGCGCGCGACGGCGGCCTCGCCCAGGAGGCCGCGGAACGTTCCTGCAGTGACAAGGTTCTTCGCCGCCTCGATGTCCGGCGCGAAAAACCGATCGGCGTCATAGTGCGCGACCTTGCTGCGCAGGCGCGCGATGATGCGCTCGAGAACGGCGGAGCTCTTCAGTGGACGATGAAACTCAATGCCCTGCACGGCAGCCAAGAGTTCGATGCCAATGACCGTGGCCGCATTTTCGGCCATATCGGTCAGGCGCCGGGCCGCATGTGTCGCCATGGAGACGTGGTCTTCCTGATTGGCCGAAGTTGGAATGCTGTCGACGCTCGCTGGATGGGCGAGCATCTTGTTTTCCGACACCAGCGCCGCAGCGGTCACCTGCGCCACCATGAACCCGGAATTAAGTCCGCTGTCCTTCACGAGAAATGCAGGCAAGCCGCTCATCTTCGGATCCACAAGGAGTGCGATCCGTCGTTCGGCAAGGGCAGCCATCTCCGCTACGGCGAGAGCCAGTTGGTCGGCCGCGAAGGCGATAGGCTCGGCGTGAAAGTTGCCGCCGGAACAGACGCTGCCGTCAGGAAACACGAGCGGATTGTCGGTCACCGCATTCGCCTCCCGGACCAGCGTCGTCGCAACCGAGCGCATGAGGTCAAGGCACGCCCCCATCACCTGCGGCTGGCAGCGCAGCGAGTAAGGATCCTGGACCCGGTCGCACTTCAAATGCGAGGCACGAATGCGGCTGCCGGCGAGCAACCGGCGCAGTGCCGCGGCCACATCCACCTGTCCCGGCTGACGGCGCAGCGCATGAATGCGCGCATCGAACGGCGCATCGCTGCCCTTCAAGGCATCGACCGATAAAGCGCCGCCGGCGAGCGCCGCCGCAAACACATTCTCGATCTGCACCAAGGCCGAGAGCGCCAAAGCGGTTGACACCTGGGTGCCATTTAAAAGTGCCAGCCCCTCCTTCGGCCCAAGCGCAAGTGGCTTGAGGCCCGCACGCTTCAGGCCAAGTGACGCGGACATGATCCGTCCGCCCACCCGCACATGGCCCACGCCGAGGAGCACCGCCGACATATGCGCGAGCGGCGCAAGATCTCCCGAGGCGCCCACTGACCCCTTGCCGGGAATGCACGGATAAACCTCGTGCTCAAGCAATGCCGCGAGCGCCTGCACCGTCTCGAGCCGCACCCCCGAATAGCCCTTCACCAGACTTGCGATCTTCAGAAAGAGCACCAGGCGCACGACGCTGTCCGGGAGCAACGCACCGGTACCGGCGGCATGCGACATCACAAGATTTCTCTGCAGAGTGCTTATTTGACCGCGCGGGATGCGCGTGCGGGCGAGGAGGCCGAACCCGGTATTCAAGCCGTATACCGTCGCACCTTTAGCCACTAGGCGCGCCACCGCCGCGGCGCCGCGGCGCACTCGCTGCAGGTCGGCGGGGCTGAGATGTACATGCACCCGCTCTTGCAGTGCATGCCGCAGTATCGGCAGATCAAGCGCAGCGAGCGACACGCGCACGGGCTCCTCAGACTTCGGCGCCCGCGCCGCTTTGCTCACCGCGTCACCATGGGCAAATTCAGACCCTGCTCGTGTGCGCAGCTCACCGCCTCGGGATAACCCGCATCCGCATGCCGCATGACGCCGGTCGCCGGGTCGTTCCACAGCACGCGCTCGATGCGCCGCGCTGCCGCCGCCGTCCCGTCACACACGATGACGACTCCCGCATGCTGCGAATAGCCCATGCCGACACCGCCGCCATGATGGAAGGACACCCAGGTCGCGCCGCTTGCGGTATTGAGTAGCGCATTCAACAGCGGCCAGTCCGACACCGCATCCGAGCCATCGAGCATGGCCTCGGTCTCGCGATTGGGACTCGCCACGGAGCCCGAATCGAGGTGATCTCGTCCAATGACGATGGGCGCTCGCAACTCGCCGCTCGCGACCATGGCATTAAATGCGAGACCCAGCCGATGCCGCTCACCCAAACCCACCCAGCAGATGCGCGCCGGTAGCCCCTGAAATTTGATGCGCGCACGCGCCATGTCGAGCCAGCGATGCAGGTGCGGATCGTCGGGTATCAGCTCCTTCACTTTCTGGTCCGTGCGATAGATGTCCTCAGGGTCTCCCGAGAGCGCGACCCAGCGAAAGGGTCCTACCCCGCGGCAGAAGAGCGGCCGGATATAGGCCGGGACGAAGCCCGGGAAGGCAAACGCATCCTGCACGCCCTCATCGAGCGCCACCTGCCGAATGTTATTGCCGTAGTCAAAAGTAGGCACGCCGCGCCGCTGGAATTCGAGCATCGCCTCGACGTGCCGCGCCATCGAGCGCTTCGCGGCGCGCGCCACTGCGCCGGGATCGGCGGCGCGCTGCGACTCCCACTGAGCAAGCGTCCAGCCGATGGGCAGGTAGCCATTCACCGGATCATGCGCAGAAGTTTGATCCGTCAGCGCATCGGGCCGGACATTGCGCTCGAGCAGCTGCGGCAGAATCTCCGCGACATTGCCGCATAGACCCACCGACAGCGCTCGCTTTTCGCGAACCGCGCCTTCAATGAGCTGCAGCGCCTCATCGAGACTGCCTGCCTCGGCATCGAGATAACCGGTCGCGAGGCGCTTCTGGATTCGGCTGGGCTGGCACTCGATCGCCAGGAGCGAAGCTCCAGCCATGGTTGCAGCCAATGGCTGCGCCCCGCCCATTCCGCCCAGGCCCGCGGTCAGGATCCAGCGCCCCGCAAGACTGCCGCCGTAGTGGCGCCGGCCCATTTCGACGAAGGTCTCGTAGGTTCCCTGCACGATCCCCTGACTGCCGATATAGATCCACGATCCTGCGGTCATCTGCCCGTACATCATGAGCCCCTTGCGGTCGAGCTCCGCGAAGTGCTCCCAATTGGCCCAATGCGGGACGAGATTGGAGTTGGCGATGAGCACTCGCGGCGCATCCGCATGCGTGCGAAACACACCGACGGGTTTGCCCGACTGGATCAGCAGGGTTTCATCGTCGCCCAGCAACTTGAGGGACGCCACGATCTGATCAAAGCATTCCCAATCGCGCGCCGCTCGGCCTATACCGCCGTAGACAACCAGTTCCTCCGGACGTTCGGCAACCTGCGGGTCGAGGTTATTGCGCAACATGCGCAGCGGCGCCTCCGTCAACCAGCTGCGCGCCTCGAGGACGGTGCCGTGCGCCGCGCGGATTTTGCGGGTCGGATCGTGACGGGTATGACTATCCATATGCGCCTCTGATTGATTGCTGGCGGATTGATTTAACGCGAGTGACTACACTTCGAAAGCGCCGCGCAGCTCGAAGCGGCTGCCCGGGTGATACAAGCGTGCAAACGAGGCCGGCACCGCACGACTCCAAGTGACGCGCTCGATGAGGAGCGCGGGCTCGCGTGGTCCGAGTTTGAGGAGCCCTCTGATGCGCGCATCCGGCTGCACGGCCCGCACGACGTGCTCGACACGCTGCAGCGGCGCGACCTCCATCAAGTATTCATAAGGCGTCAGCGCCGTGAAGTCAGCCGCAAGATAGTCGGGTGCGATGAGAGGATTGACAAAACGATCCTCGACCTGCAGCGCGACGTCGTTTTCGAAATGCACGATGAGTGAGTGAAAAACCTCAAGCGCGCGCGTAGCGCTACCCAAGCGGGCGCGCACGGTTTCATCAGCAAGGGCGCGCTCGAGCGTCACCGGCAGAGCGCGATGACGGTGACCGCGATCGCGAATTTCCTGGGCAATGTTACGAATTTGCAGCGGATGGGTTGCCGCCTTGAGGTCACCGACGAAGGTGCCGACGCCTGCAACGCGCGCCAGCACGCCGGAGCGCATGAGCTCGCGCAGCGCCCGATTCGCCGTCATGCGCGACACCTTGAACTTGCGCACGAGCTCGTGCTCGGAGGGTACGCGCTCGCCGGAACGCCATTCTCCCGAGCGGATGTTTTGCAGCACGTGTTCCTTAAGCTGCACGTACAAAGGAACGGCTCTGGGGCTAGTCATCTCGGCGCGTCATCCTGTATAGACAGGTTTGCAGCGCCCAATATAACCCAAGTCGCGGCGGCTTTCATCCGCACGGCACGGCAATCGACTTGGGGCACCGGCCCTGCGCCGCTCGCCGTGGCGTGGGGAAACGACTCGGCGGCAGGCGCCCGCAGGAATCCGTGCGCCTGCCGCCGAAGCTGCCGGACTTTAGACTTTCTTGGCCAAGGCTGCGGTGAGCTTGTTCGAGGCCCAGCCGAACAGCGCTCCGATCACCATCGACACGATGAGTAGAATGAGCGGATTGGCAAACGATCCCGACGTCAGATTCTGCAATGGACCAGTTGCTGGCGCCGGCGGCGTGGTCTGCAGCGAGTAGGCGACAATGGCAGCGTAGCCGTACACGTTTGCGGGAACCACGGACAACAGGTTGATCGACGCCACGATGACGAGCAAGAACACGGTAACGCCGACGACGATCGCCGGCCATGCCGTGCCCAACGCGGGCATGGCGACATTGACGATAATCAACAGAGCAATCCAACCGATGAAGGCACCGTAGGCCGTGCCGACGATGGTCTTGGTTAGGGCATTACTATTGGCACCGGTGTGGAAGTAACATCCCCAGGCGATAAATCCTGCCCACACCAGCACATCACCACTCAAGGGGCCGAGGGCGAGATAGGCCCAGATGGCACCCAGAATTCCAATGCTGAGAGACAGAGCTGATAACTGTGACATGGCGCATCCTCTTGATCACGGGGCGCTTCGGAGTGCGTGGCAATGCGGTTATTAGCCGCCCCGCTGATTATTTTTAGCCCGCAAGTTAACCTTACCACGGCGGTTGCGCCCCGACCACGCCAAGCGGCGCGACAAACAAAAGTGTCAATTTTACAGTCCACAAAGCACTACCCCTGGGGGGCCAGGTGATCGCGGCGTCCCCGCCGCAGCGCAGCGCCCGCGAGCTCCTCGAGGCCAACCGGCGTTACTACGACGCGCTGTGGTCGGGCGCGCGCCTGGTTGAAGCGCGTCGCTTCAATACCTGGCCGCTCGTCGCCTCGCTCCTGCCACAGGCGCCGCAGCGACTCGAAATTGCACCCGGACTGCGGCCGCGGCTGCCGATCACGGATACCCAGTTCATCGACATCAGCGCGCCGGCTCTCGCGCTTCTGAGACGGCGCGGCGGCCACGTCGTCTGCGGCACCGTCACGGCGTTGCCATATCCGGATTGCACGTTCGATCTGGTCTGCGCGCTCGATATCATCGAGCACGTCGACGACGACCGTGCAGCCTGGTCGGAGGTGGCACGCGTCGCCAAGCCCGGCGCGGTAGTGCTCGTGTCGGTGCCGCTGCATCCGTCGCGCTGGACGGCATTTGACGATTTCGTCGGCCACAAGCGCCGCTACGAGCCGGAGGAGCTGCGCCAAAGACTGGCCGAGCATGCGCTCCTGGTCGAGAACAGCGCGATCTACGGCATGCAGCCGGAGTCGTCGCGCCTCCTGGATCTTGGCATGTGGTGGCTGACGCATCATCGCGCCTGGGCCATGTGGTGGTACAACCGCGCGATCATGCCGCTTGGCGTTTTTTTTCAAAGTAAGCTCGTTTTCACTCGCGGCATGCTCGGCGCTGCGGCCGTGGACGAGGTGTTGCTCGTGTGTCGCAAGGAGAACTCCGGTTGAAGCTGCTCGATACCGTTGAAGTTGAAACCGGACCCCAGCCTAAGAGCACGGTCATCTGGCTGCATGGCCTCGGTGCCGATGGCCACGACTTCGAGGCAGTCGTGCCTGAGCTCGTGCGGCCCGGCGAGCGCGCGTTGCGCTTTGTCCTGCCGCACGCCGCGATGCGGCCGGTGACGATCAACGGCGGAATGAGCATGCGCGCCTGGTATGACATCGTTGGCTTTGACCGTCACGCTGCGCAGGATGAGAGCGGCATTCGCGCCTCGGCCGCCGCCATCCACGGCCTCATCCGCCGCGAGAATGAACGTGGCATCCCAACGGAGCGCATTGTGCTCGCAGGTTTTTCTCAAGGTGGCGCGATGGCGATCTTCACCGGGACGCGAGCGACCGAGAAGCTCGCTGGGATCATCGGGCTCTCCTGCTACATGCTCTTGGGCTCAACGCTTGCTGCAGAACGCAGCGAGGTCAACCAAACCACTCCTATATTCGTTGCACATGGTACGCGCGATCCGGTGGTGGACGTGCGCTTGGGCGAGGAGACACGGCGAATGCTCGAAGAGACAGGCTATTCGGTCACCTGGCACCGCTATCCGATCCCGCATTCCGTCTCCCCTGAGGAACTCACGCACGTCGCCACTTGGCTGCGCCGCGTGCTGTAATCGAGGGGCTCCCAAGTGGTTGTTAATTAAGCGCTTTAAAGCATACTTAATCTGGAACGCGATGGTGCGACAAAGGTCTAAAAGATGTGCAACACTTTGATATGCGGCAGGCCCTGGAGAATCATTGATGAACGCCTATCGTAAGCTTACTGGGATCATCGCCATCGGAGCGTTGGCGTGTATGGCTGGTGCCCTTTCTCCTGCGTTCGCGCAGGGGCACGGCGGCGGCGGCGGCCACAGCGGAGGCGGTGGAGGCGGCGGTGCTCACGCACACTACGCAGCGGGCGGCCGCGCCGGCGGCTTTGCCGGATCGCACTATGCAGCCGGCTATCGCGGCGGTGCCAACTATGCGCGCGGCGGCTACGGCCGTGGTGGGTACTACGGCCGTGGTGGGTACTACGGCCGTGGTGGGTACTACGGCCGTGGCGGCTATTACGGCGGGGGCTACGGCGGCTGGTTCCTGCCCTTTCTACCCGCTTTCTACGCAACCTACTGGTTTGGCGGCATTCCGTACTACTACGCCAACGATGCGTATTACACCTGGAGCCCGGATTACAACGGCTACGTCGCGACGGATCCGCCGGCGGGCGCGGTCCCGCAGCCGCAGAACGACCCGAACGACGCGACCCCGCCGCCACCGAACGGCCCGAGTGGCGGCCAGACGTACAACTATCCGAAGAATGGTCAAACGGATGAACAGCAGGCGAGTGATCGCTATCAGTGCCATCAGTGGGCCGTAAGCCAGAGCGGTTACGATCCGACTCGCAACGGTGCCGGGACGGCGTCGGGCCAGGGCGATTACCATCGCGCGCTGACGGCGTGCATGGAAGGACGCGGCTACAGCGTCCGCTAACGAGGCTGATAGATCTACGCGGCTGCAGGGAAGAGGATTTCCCTGCAGCCCAGCTTCCGCAAGGAGTACGCTTGTCACAGGCCGCGCGCCTAGGCGTCGCGTCCGCTTCGTATAGCCGTTAGCTGCATCATCTTTGCACCGCGGGGAAACCATGCGCCTTCTGCTCGATTGGCTCATCGGCTGGCCACAACGCGTTGCTCGACACTTCGGTTGGCTTGCGCCCCTCTTCGCCCGAATCACCGTCGGCTGGGTATTCCTGTGGAGCGGCTGGGGCAAGCTCACCTCGCTGCCGGATATCACGGAAAAATTTATCGGCTGGGGCATTCCCTTTCCCCACGTCCTGACGCCGTTCACCGCCGGAATCGAGTTCTTTGGCGGCCTCTTTCTACTGGCAGGCTTTCTCACCCGCATTTCCGCGGGGGCTCTCGGAGTCACGATGATCGTCGCCATACGCGCGGCGAAATGGGCGGACGTGGACTCGCTCGAAACCCTTCTCGGCTTCGACGAGTTTGAGTATCTGGCGCTCTTCGTGTGGCTCGCCATCGCCGGGGCGGGCCCCGTCTCAATCGATCACCTGCTGCAGCGCACGGCGCGCAACACCTACCGCCCGATGGTGAATCGCTAAGACGACGGCCGCCCTTCAGGCGGCGTCCGCTCCCACCATCGCCTTGATTTCAAGGAAGTCGCGCAGCCCGTGCTCGCCCCATTCGCGCCCGTTGCCGGAGCGCTTGAAACCGCCGAACGGGGTATTCATATCGCCGCGCGCCCCATTCAGAATGACCTGTCCCGCGCGAATGCGTCCGCCCACCTGGCGCGCGCGCGCGGGATCCTTGGACCATACGTACGCGGCGAGTCCGTACGGGGTGTCGTTGGCGATTCGAATCGCTTCCTCTTCGCTCGCGTACGGCAGGATGCAGAGCACCGGACCGAAGATCTCTTCGCGAGCAATCACCATGTCGTTCGTGACGTTCGAGAAGATCGTCGGTTTAACGAAGTAGCCCTTGGAGAGGCCCGCGGGCCGGCCGGATCCACCGACCACGACCTTCGCGCCTTCAGCTATACCCTTGGCGATAAAGCCTTCGACGCGATCAAATTGGATCTTTGATACCAATGGCCCGACGGCAGTGGCTTCTGCCTTGGGATCGCCGACGACCACGGATTCGGCAACTTTCTTCGCGATCGCCTCCACCGCCGCAAGTTTGGCTGCTGGCACGAGCATGCGCGTCGGTGCGTTGCACGACTGGCCGGAATTCTGAAAGACGTGCAGCACGCTCGCTTTTACGGCGCGCTCGAAGTCGACATCGTCGAGCAGTACGTTCGGGGACTTGCCGCCGAGTTCCTGATGCACTCGCTTCACGGTCGCGGCCGCGCCCTTTGCCACCTCGGTGCCGGCGCGCGTTGAGCCGGTGAAAGACACCATGTCGACGTCGGGATGCGTGGCAAGCGCGGCTCCCACCGTCGGACCATCGCCGTTCACGAGGTTGAACACGCCCGCCGGTACACCCGCCTGATCCAGCACCTCGGCCCAAATGGCCGCGCTGAAGGGTGAGAACTCGGAGGGTTTCAGCACCATCGTGCAGCCGGCGGCCAGAGCCGGCACGACCTTCGCGGCAATCTGATTGATCGGCCAGTTCCAGGGCGTGATGAGAGCGCATACGCCCACCGGCTCGAGCAGCAGACGCGCCACGCCATGCTTTTCCTCGAACTTGAAGTGCTGCAGCACCTCGATCATGGCGGTCAGGTGCCCGACGCCCACTGCCGCCTGCGATTCGCGCGCGAGCTTCATCGGCGCGCCCATTTCATCGCTGATGGCGGTCGCAATCTCGTCGTAGCGCGATTTATAGCCCGCGAGAATTTTCTCAAGGAGCGCACGCCGCTCCTGCGGCGTCGTGTGCGAGAAACTCTCAAATGCGCGCCGCGCCGCCGTAACGGCGCGGTCGACGTCCGCGGCGCTGCCCATGGAGATGACACCCGCCATCTCCTCCGTCGCCGGATTGATGACCTGAAACTCGCGCGGTTTGATGGGATCAACCCAGCGCCCATCGATGTAAAACTGACGGTATTCGTACGGCATGCAGCTATCCTCAATATTTAAACGAGCGCCAAAGCGCGCGCGGCCAGTTCGTCTTACTGACGGGCGGGCACTACCTTGGCAAAAAAATCATAGATTCCGTCGTCACCCATATGGCGCGCATCGGCAAGTTCCCCGGCACGGGTGGCATAGAGCACCTTGTCATCGGCGTTGAGAACGACCGCCGCCGGGATGCCCTTGCCGATCGGATAGCCATAGCGCTTCACGACATCGAGATTCTTATCGAAGTTGCCGACATCGATTTTGACGACGACGAAGCGCGCATCGATCAGGCTCGCCGTGCGTCCATGCAGGGCTTTGTCAAGCTCACGGCAGTCCTTGCACCAGTTGGCCCCAAAGACGACCAGCACCTGCTTGCCGGAGGCGCGCGCGGCGTCGAGGCCCTGCTGCAAAGTCACTCGGGCATCGGCGTGTTCATCATAGGGCTGCGGCGCGCCAACGGCCGTTAGCGAGAACAGCGCGACGGCAAAAACTCCCAACCACTTGACCATCACCCTCTCCCGCTCGCCAAGACCCCACGGGTCGACGCAGTGTGATAATAATAAGAATTATATCCTAACTCCCATGTGCGAAAATAAACCGTGTTCCTGACGTACCGCTATCGTTTGCTGCCGCTCAAATGCCAGCACCGTGCATTGGAGCGCCTATGCGCGTCACAGCGTGAGCTGTACAACGCAGCGTTAGAGGAACGTATCGATTGCTGTCGTAAAACCGGCAAGACACGCACCTATATCGATCAGTGCAAAGCGTTGACCCAGTGCCGACGCGAATTACCCGAGATGGGCGGGCTGCCAGCGAACCTGCAGCGCTGGACCCTGAAGCGGATGGACGATGCCTTTCAGGGATTTTTCCGCCGCCTGAAGGCGCGTAATGGGAAAGCTGGCTTCCCCCGATTTCGTGGCAAGGGACGATGGGAAGCCTTTGGCTTCAATGAGTTTAGCGGTATCCGATTTGACGGCAAACGACTACGTTTTGCCGGAATGCCCGGAGGGCTCAAAGTGCATCTGCACCGTGAGTTGCCCGAGGATGCGGATATTCGCTCCTGCGTGTTTCGTCAGGACGGATCAGGATGGTTCGTTTGCCTGCAAATTGCCGTCCCCACTCCGGAGAAGCGCGCCATAACGTCTGTGATTGGCGTGGATCTGGGTTTAACGGTGTTCGCCTATTGCAGTGACAACGTGCCGATCCCGAATCCACGCTTTGCACGGCGAGCCGAGAAGGAACTGCGCCGCCGGCAGCGCGCGCTATCCCGCTGCCAGCGAGGCAGTCATCGCCGCCATAAAGTGCGTGCGCAAGTGGCAAGAGTGCACCGTACGATCACCAATACCCGCAATAGCTGGCTTCATAAGGAATCGGCCGGGCTCGTCAAGCGAGCCGATCTCATCGTCGTAGAGGATTTGAAAGTCGCCAACATGATTCGTCATCCGACCCTGGCGCGTTCGATTGCGGATGCATCATGGTCGCGGTTTGTCTCGATGCTCAGCTACAAAGTTGAAAAGACTGGTGGCCATCTCACTCGAGTCAACCCGAGATATACCAGTCAGGAATGCTCACGCTGCCATGAACTCGTACCGAAGTCGCTCGCCGTGCGCACACATCGGTGTCCGTTCTGTGGCTTGGTCATCCACCGAGATTACAATGGAAGCGTGAACATTCGCCGCG
>Ga0182024_10016980_pt1 | contig 13727 bp, 17 predicted proteins | sample P32metaG_FD_120480 | JGI IMG/M metagenome (GOLD analysis project Ga0182024, IMG submission 120480) | Permafrost microbial communities from Stordalen Mire, Sweden - P3-2 metaG (Illumina Assembly) | ecosystem: Environmental > Terrestrial > Soil > Wetlands > Permafrost | place: Sweden: Stordalen... | reverse complement strand
TGACAAGGACTGCCCGCTAGCCTATGAGCCCTCCGGTGAGGATTTCCTATCACCATGCATCGGCGAAGCAGACCTGATGCGTCGTCTGCTGTCGAGCCAAGAGTTTGCACGCTGGCTCCGAACGCGCGCCACCTGGGAAAGCCATCGCGCGAGAAGCAAGAAGCCATGCTGCCACAGCCAGTGATTGACGTGGTGGAACCACACCGCATGCAGTCCCGAGTAACACAAGAAGACTTCCATGCGTGACTTGGCCGCGGGATCGCGCTCTAGCACAGTCGCCACGTCTTCACGAATTAAGCCCGTAATACGAGGCATGGTTCAGGCCGCCAGCGCAGCGGTCGGAATCTGCAGTGCCTGACTCCGGAGTGCGTCAAAAAGGATACTTGTCAGGTAACGCTCTCCAAAATCCGGCAGGACCACGACGATCAGCTTGCCCGCATTTTCTTTGCGGGTTGCGACTTTCAGAGCAGCAACTACGGCGGCTCCCGATGAAATGCCCACTAGAAGGCCCTCTTCCTTCGCGAGTCGGCGCGCCATGTTGATGGCCTCGTCGTTTGTTACCGTAACAATCTCATCGATGTAGTCCCGACGCAGAATACTGGGGACAAACCCAGCGCCGATGCCCTGTATCTTGTGGGGCGAAGGCTTACCGCCCGAGAGGACCGGGCTCTCCGCTGGTTCGACCGCGACGGCCTTAAATGAGGGCTTCTTCGGCTTGATGTATTGGCAGACGCCGGTAATGGTCCCGCCGGTGCCGATGCCAGAAATCAAGATATCAGCATGCCCCTCTGTGTCATTCCAAATCTCGGGGCCGGTCGTCTCGAAGTGAATCTTGGGATTATCCGGATTGTCGAACTGCTGCAGCATGAAACCATTCGGGGTTTTGGCAAGGAGTTCCTCAGCTTTGGCGACAGCGCCCTTCATACCATTTGGACCTGGCGTGAGGACAATGTCTGCACCAAAGGCGAGCAGAAGGACGCGTCGCTCCAGACTCATGGTTTCGGGCATCGTCAAAATGAGCTTGTATCCTTTTACAGCTGCAACAAAAGCCAGGCCGATGCCCGTGTTACCACTGGTCGGCTCGATCAGCACGGTTTTGCCAGGCTGAATTTTCCCGGCGCGTTCGGCCTCGGTTATCATGCTGACGCCAATGCGATCCTTTACGCTGGCGCAAGGATTCGAGCTCTCCAGTTTCGCCACCACCTGGGCGGCGCAGCTTTCTGTAACTTTGTTCAGCCGTACGAGCGGCGTGTTACCGATCAATTCTGTAACATCGTTTGCGATCTTCATGGTCGAATTGTTCTCCAAGGATCCGGATTCGGCAGATGCCTTTGCAAACCCTACTAAGACTAGTAGGGTACTAGTATATCGTCTGTGATCCAAGTCACAACGGTATGCACGCTCCATCCGAGGAACGGCTGGATTTTACGGAATCGCCCAGGCGTTCTATTGTCGATGCTGTGGCGGGAGTTTCGCAGAATGCCGACGCGCCTGCATTTTTGAGACAATTGGCGAGGGATCAGCACGTGTCAGTGGCGTTCGCCTGTTTTACTGAATCTCCAGTCCCCAGAAAGCCACGCTCATACTTTCCACAAGCTTGTCTGTATAGCTTTCGGATGGCCGACAATCCAAGAAATTCGCACCAGATTCAATCAATGGAAGGGCGCAATTGAGCGTTCGTGCGTGTTCGGTGGCTTCTCACACGGGTTGGGAGAGCGGCTGTTCGAACGGGTAGGCGAGCATTTGCAGCAGAAGGGACTGCGCCTGAGCACGGGAACGATCGTGGACGCGACCATCCTCAACGCACCGAGTTCCACTAAGAACGCCCGGCAAGAGCGGGATCCGGAGATGCACCAGACGCGTAAGGGGAAGCAGTGGTAGTTCGGGATGAAGGCGCACGTGGGGGTAGACAGCCAGACCAAGCTGATTCACTCGGTGGCGGCGACGGCGGCGAATGCGGCGGATTGCACGATGCTACCGCACCTGCTACACGGCGAGGAGACACGGGTGTGGGGTGATCAAGCGTATCGCGGGCAAAGCGAGGTGCTGCGGGAATATGCTCCGCGCGCCCTGGACTTCACTCACCGGCGCTATCGCTACAAACACTATATCGATGAAGTAGAACGAGAGAAGAACCGCACCAAGAGCAGCGTACGATCCAAGGTGGAACACGTGTTCGCGGTGATGAAGCTGAAGTTCGGATTCGTCAAGGTGCGCTATCGCGGACTGGACAAGAATGCGAACCGGTTGTTTGTAACGTGCGCTCTGGTGAACCTGTTCCTGGTCCGCAAGCGACTGTTGTGCGCTACGCCGGCATAGTACCGCACGAAGCCGCCGACCCACCCGCACGGGGGCAAAAGCAAACGGCATGCCTCGTGGGGAGAACAAAACCACCGGCTACCCTGGCCTCTGCTCTTCGCTTCGCTGTGAAGATTACTTGTTCAGAGATTCCCTAAGATGGGCGGGAGCAACCACTGCACACGGAGCCGCACAAGTCGAATCGTGGGCGAAAGCAAGGAATCGGACTCTATTCCTACGATCAGATCAAGAACACGACGCCAGTTGGTCACATCGGTGCGATGCTGATCGGCGGGGTTTACGGATTGTGCGGCTTGGCTTATCTGGCGAACATAATCGATGCCAGGAAGGCTGAAGTACATGCGTATGGGTTCGCCGAACTACATTGGGTAGGTTTCACTTTTGCGATCTTTCTTATGGCGAATGGCTTATTTTTGGCCCACGTCGGGATAATCTACTATTGGCGTAAACTACGATCTTGGAGGTCTTGGGATCGGGGGGATTGCCAGTGAATCAGATCGCTCTACCGCAAGAGCGTGTGCGAGATGGGTATATACTGTGTCACGTGTTTTGGAGGTAATAAGGACATTCGGTTAGCCATTCTTCCCTTCCCCCAGGCTAACAGCAGCAACGCCACAACCGCACAGAATCGCAAGGTTTAAGCCTTCACTCAGGCCAGGCAAGTGAAGTACTTGCTTTTAGGCGAGCTGGCGATCACAGCAAAGCTTGGAACGATGGGCGACCTACGCTCTGGCAGGTGGAGCGCGAATCTGAGTGTGGTGCAGATAAAGCCAAAGATTAGACGCAGGAGGGTCAACAAATGAGGACGGGAGCAATACTCGCGATTGTCCTTTCAGTGGCGGGGATCTCTGTTGCCCAGAATATGGCGTCCCGCTACCTCCAGGCGGCTGAAGTCTACAATAATGCCGCCGCCCAGTGCCAAAACCCGGCTGGTGCAGCTTGCATGCGAAGCAATGCGACGTACTATCAATGTGTCGCTAACGTCTCCGGTCTCGGGCCTGGCGCAGGCTGGGGAGGAAATTGGTATTGACCGCTCAAACTTAACAAGAGAGAGCGAAGGGGTGCAGGAGAAAACGATATCCACGCCCTGCATGCAACATGGTTCCGGATTCCGGTGATGCATTACACCGGGATGGTTGCAGTAAGCTACATGCCCATGAACACGGCGCCGGACTTGTCGAACGCGATCGACATATCAGCTGGCCAACTCCGCGATCATTCTCATAACTCTGGTCATCCTCTCAAGATTCGTAAACGATCTCGCTTTGGCTCAGCATCCGCTCTGGGGTGCGGACGAGAAACACTTCGCTCTGACCTCCGCCGCCTAACCGTTCTATGCGTTCCCACTGGTTCTTCAGGCTTCCCAAACTTTCACCCCGCTCACGGTCATCCGTTCAATTTCTGCCTACGCATGAGTTCTACGATCATATAAAGCGTGTCGTCAGGGAACATCAGGCGGATATTGACGAGCATTCCGTCAGGCGCGACGAAGCCTTCATGGGTTGGCGTTAGCATCACGTCGGCTCCGGGCTTGCTGGACTTCGGCAGACGGAGCTTCTCGAAAAATACATTCACTGTTGTCTTTCCGTGAAGTAGCTCGTCGATTGCGTCAATCGCTTGTTGTAAGGTGGGTTTCTTCGAATGGGATGGTCTGATCGTGACGTTACAGGCATCAGACAGGTGGGCCTCTCGCGTCACAATTTCTTCCATGGTGAGTTCCTTCTTCTCCACAGTAGTCGATACTTCGTCGATTTTGTCCGGCGTGATGTACTCTTCGACGCCCCCCGACAGGTGATAGATACCATTCTCCAAGTAGCCTCGGGCTTGTTTGTTGGCGTATTCTTCGCCACTCAAATATGGCTCGTCCGACGTGATTCCGAACAGTTTTTCAACCGCCTTATTCGGTACCCAGTGAGTCCAATTATATTCTCGTTGGTCTTTCAGTCTGACATGTATCCGCACGTAGTCACACGGAAACAGTTGCGGGTTTTCTATGCTTGCCATTTCGGCAGTTTAGCTCTAGCAGACATCGAGCACAATCATGGTGTTTTCCACAGGCGAGCGAACTCTTCCGCCGGCATGACCACGATGCGGTCGCACACCGACGGCTCCATCCAGTGGTAGTCTTTTGCGGCGCACTGAGAGAGTTGTAGAATACAGGCGTGACCGATGACGCTGAGATGTTGGCGGCAGCAGTTAAAGCCGGGACAGAGGGCTTGCTCGCACCTATGCGAGAACCTCCTTACGAAATTGTTTGGCGCTGCGGCAACTGAAGTTGGACTAAGTTTTGCTGATTCTGCCAGAACGTGGCGATTAAAGCGTCAGTTTCGCTTATATCAAAAAATCGCAGCCATGGTTGAGGATGGGAACATCGCAGTGGGGCCTGTTCCACCGGGACTCCTGTTTCCTATTCTCCAAGCTGCTTCCCTCGAAGACGACGAAGACCTTCAGTCACACTGGGCGGCCTTGCTTGTTAACGCGGGAATCGACTCGAATTCCGTACATCCATCTTTCATTGAAATTCTGCGACAACTTACCTCTGAGGATGCTCGGCTCCTGGACAAACTCTACGATTCTTGTTTGTCAAAACGTACACGTAAGGTCACGCCGTGGGTGGACTCCATCACCTACGCGGAGCGGGAGAGTCGTGAAGAAGCAGGAGAGAATCCGACTGAACCCTTTCAAAATCTTGTTCGGCTGGGCCTGATCCAAACCGAGTACGAAATTGACAAACGTTCGAGCGTGGTGAACCTTAAGCAAACACGGTTCGGCTCTGCAAAGGTCCCACCGTCGAAACTCGAAAGCCATGATAGACTCACGAAATTCGCCTTCCGGTTCGTGCAAGCGTGCCGTGCCCCTCAGAAACCCACAGAATCCTGAGTCTCATAACGCGCACCCGATCCGCAGGTGACGAGCCAAGCACACGTGACTGTCGGAAATTCGTCCAGGTAGTCAGTCAAAAGCTCGACCTGTTTCCGGTAGTCGATCCGAGGTCCTGGATCGGCGGGACGATGCTCGGCCTGCAGAAATACTCGAAGGAGTTTCGCAGTGAGCTCAAAGTCAACTTCGATGTGCTGGGCCACGCGCTCGACCAGGAGCGCCGGTCGAACAGTAATGTCGAAGACTATCGATTGTCCGCTGACACGTTTCTCGAAGTCCTCGATGCAAGGTGGTTTGTTGTCTCTTTCTTCCCCGGCTTTCAGCCATTTGAGGCGTGACGCAATGTGATCGTGATAGTAATCGGCGGCGGCTGACGTGGTGGAATGAGCACCAAGGTCGCTCCCGAACATGGCATTGATGAAATCAGCGGTTAACTCGGTGATCTTGTGCGACGTAGTAAATGTTGCGCCAGCTAGCCTGCTTTCTAGCTCGTCAGGCTTGCATGTGCGAAACAGATCGGATAGGGAGAGTTGGACGTGAGTAATTTCCTTCGATGTGGGGTCGGAGCACTTGGCAAGAATTACCCTAGCGAAAAACGTTTCAGGTAGTTCATTGAAACGCAGCTTGTCGTGCTGTCGCGCTAGAAAACCACCGCCGCCGCTGGTTGGGGTAGCTGTCGATTTCTCGTTCATGTGTAACCTATAACCGCTCGGCAGTAGGCGAGAGGCTCAGCATAGGACTCTGCCTTCAACCGTCCCTCATGTTCCCACCACTTCGAAACCTCGATGATCGATCGAGTGCATGCGTGGTATCAAGCACAGCTGCCTCAAATAGGCTCCACAGAAGGGCGAAGTGCATGATTGCATCCCGTTCTTCTTGAGACAGATCGTGAAAACCCGGGGCTTTCCCGCACAGCAAGGTGATTGCGCTCATTGCAACCGCACTCCTTCAATCAGCTTGCTTGGCTGGGCCTTGCCAATCATCGGCCACCGGCTTCCAGTCGGCCTTTCTCTTTTCCTTGCCCGTCCAAACGTCCCAAACATCTGGATCATCTGAGCGGGGTTGCTGCGACTTAGGAAGGTCATTCATTTTCACGAGCAGCGGCAGCTCAGAGGCCCAACCCAGGAGGATAGCGTTTTGCGACGGCAACGACGGAAGCTCACGCAATAGGCCTTTCAGATTATCAGGAACGAGGCTATGGACGAGGTTCTGATCCTGGTCATTGCTAATTCGATGGAGCAAGAACGTGTTGCATTGGGATAAAACCGTTGCCGAAAGTTCAGAAGGCCGCTGAGAGGAGAGCACAAGCCCTAGTCCAAACTTGCGCCCTTCCCTCGCAATCCGCTCGAATACCTGGCAGCAGACAGATGCAGCATCGTAGTTTTCGACATCATCTCGGTAACGCTTAATGAAGGTGTGCGCCTCTTCCATTACCAGCACCGCAGGAAGGGCAATCTTGTTAATTTTCTTGTAGCGTTGGAGACCCTCAAACACCATGCGGGCAATAACAGAAGTGATGATGTGGACTACTTCTGTGGGAACAAGGGATAAGTCAATCACGGACAGACAGCCATTTTCAGCGTTGTCAGCTCCGACGTAATCCTTCAACCACTGTTCCAAAGAGATGTCGTCTGTGTCACAAATAATCGACTTGACCAAGGTATTTGCCAGAAGGCTCCGAATCCGAATCCCCTGAAAGATGGGTTGGGCCATACTTTACTGCGCTTTAATGAAACATTATGATTATCTCTTTGGAAAGGGCGCGCGGTGGAGAACAAAGAGCAACTCAAAGAACTATTGAGCAGCACTAACGCCCTGCTAGGAGCAATGCGATATAGCACCGCCACTGTGACCGGCGACGCGGCAAACGTCGGGAGGTACAGCAGTTACAAAACGTTTCTCCGCAAATACAACAGCCTGGCGCAACAGGCTGCCCCACTTCTGTCAAACACAACCGTGCTGGACACATTCAACCTCGACAATATCAAGGGAAGCGCGGACTATACTTGGATTCAGCACAAAGAGTTGTTTGATAGCGCATATTCGAATGCTGCCCTGCTAAAGTCGCTCTTGGAAGGAGCAATTGGATATGCCGAAGACGAAACACATAACCTAACGGACTTCATCCAGGCCAATTTGCGTAGGGCCGTCTTTGGAACTCCAGCCAAAGAAATGGAAGTCCAGAATGCTATCGAAGCCCTTATCGTCGGGCGGGGAATGGCGAAGGGCACAGATTACGATAGAGAAACCGGGCGAGTAAAATCGTCGGGCAAAGAATCCGTTCCAGATTTCATCTTTCCAAACCTGAAACTATGTTTAGAAGTGAAACTGTCAAACTCAGCAGAGAAGCTGAGATCAATAGTGGATGAAATCAACGCCGACATCAGAGCCTATGCCAAGCTGTACGAACGCCAACTTTACATCGTCTACGATCTCGGAACGATCCGCGACGAATCGGAATTCAAGCGCGACCTTGAGAGCGCACCGGGCGTATCCGTTCTTGTCGTTAAGCACTGATGCGTCTTTCTGCCATCAGGCCATCCCTGTAGTTCAGTAGCACCTAACATTCTCGCTGTCGGAACGGAGTGCTGAGATGAGAATTTACATCGAGCCAACCACAGCAAGCAGAATCAAAGACGCGTGGAACAAGTTATCTCCGGATCAGCGCAACCGGATACTCCCTCTCTTTCAGCAAGCTCACCAAAATACCCTCCTCGCGATGAAGGGCGTTCCGCCGCCCGTAGATTCGGCTTTAGGGCCGCCTTTGAACCTTGCAATGAGCGTGATCAGCAACAACGTCGACGGCGTTGTCGACACCCTGGATTTCGGAATCATCGTCGCCGTCGACGGGGGCGGCGAGATATGGGGCACGGGCAAATACGAGGGACTGGACACCGGCTGGCTGCAGGCTCTCGCCGAATGGCTCGAAAACCTTTTGAAAGCGAAATATCCGTTCAATTCCAATCCGGTCGTCACGAAAATTCCCGATAATGTGCAGATTGCGCTCGCCGGTGACTGGGGAACCGGCGACTGGCGGACGAAAACCAACCCCTCGCCCAGCACGAGAGTCCGTGAGCAGATCAACGTTCTCAATCCACATCTGACCATCCATCTCGGCGATGTCTATTACGCGGGGACGGGCGAGGAAGAACAGCACATTCTGGTTAAATCCTGGCCGCCCGGCATGCTCGGATCTTTTGCTCTCAACTCGAACCACGAAATGTATTCCGGCGCCGGCGCTTATTTCGATGCGATCGGCAAAGCGCCCTTCCAGATGCAGGGGCCATGCAGTTACTTCGCGCTTGAAAATGCGTACTGGATAATCGTCGGCCTGGATTCCGCTTACTTTGCCGATGAATGGTCTCTCTATAGAGACGGCTCGCTCGTCCGCGATGGCCAGTCACAGGAACAGCTGGATTTTCTGAAGGCGCAGGTTGCGAAGGGAAAAGAAATCATTCTCCTCACCCACCACAACGGTCTGGCGGAGGACGGTTCGGGCACAACGCCGCTGTGGACGCAGGTGATGAGCGCGTTCCCGAGGGGCGGCGGCCCCGCTTACTGGTATTGGGGACACATGCACGCAGGCGTCTGGTACGACGAGAATGCGACCGGCACCGGGCCCGTGCAGTGCCGCTGCTGCGGACACGGTGCGCTGCCTTGCGGTCCCGCTACGAATCTCGACCACAATCCGAAAATCGTCTGGCATGAGTGCCGCAAGGCCGGCGATCCCGATATTTCAGATCGCATCCTTAACGGCTTCGCAGTCATTTCGCTTGAGGGTCAAGCGATGACGGAGAAGTTCTACGATGAGAACGGCAGCGTTGCGTGGCCGGTGTCGTCTGCTGCAGAGAAAGCGCCCGCAGCCGCGTTAGTCCGGTCCGTGAAGGTGAAGCCTATCCGGCATCCGATACACATGGACTACACGCCTCCGGAATCCAGCCTTCAGGTCCGGATCTTCGACGGGTCGCGCCAGCCCGTCTCGTCTGACGTTAAAATCCTGTTTACGATCACCGATGGCAACGAACACCAGCTGCTGCGCGACGAACACTCTCCCGACACTACGTTTCAGCTCCCCTACTATGACAATTTCGGCGACGACTATACCGTCCTCGCCTTCGCCAAAGGCTGCGAGCAGGCCGGCTTCACACCGATCAAATGCTCGCCGAAACTACCCCAGACGCTCGACATCATGCTGTTAAAGAAAGACGGTGCGTTCCGGTTTGGGAACGCGAAGTGGCGGACATTGCTGGCCAGCCAGCCAGAATTGTGTGAACTCCTTGCTCATGGCGCAGGTAGCGCTGACGCAGCGGCTGACCGATACAACGAGTTGATGGAAATGCAAGGTCCCGTTCTCGCCTGCCTGCTGAATATCACGACGGCGATGAAAGCGATAACGCTGCCCCAGGGAAATCCGCTGCAGTATTTCAAGGAATTGATCTGGGACAAAAGCATGGCGCAGGACCGTTTTTACGGCTGGGCCGATCCGGCGCTTTACGACCAGGTTCGCACGGCAGCCGCGCAAGGAACATTCTCGCGGGAAGTCGGCTTCGCGGCGTTCCACAGCGGCGCGACGGACAGCTACAAGCAAATCCAGTTCGGTGAGGCCAATGTCCAGCTCACCTTCCATGCCAACGACACCAAGGTGATCGACGGCCTGACGTGTGTCAAGATGGAGCCCGACATCGACTATTACAAGGACCTCGCGGCCCATACGCTGCTGGAGGTGATTTCAAACGGCCTGAGCGGAAATCTCACCGACCCCCGGCAAGTCTACGTGTTGCGATGGATCGCCGGCCGCCATGCCGGCGTTCCGGAATTCGATCCACCCTATCTCATTGATTAGCTGTGGCAGCCAACACGGTGCGAAACCGTTGCGCTCGCTCTTCTACCGGCCAACCAGGGACGGTATTCTGACACTGAGACCGACGGCAAAAGAAGTCGTCCAGTGAGTCTGTGTCGGCAAGGTCCCGTTGAAACCCGCCCCAAGGCTTTCACCGACGGTCAGCCCCTGCGTCAGACTGACCTCATGGCCGAAATGAGCGAGGCCACTCACCATCAACGCGCGGTAAGACCACGAAATTCCGGTCGCAAAATCGGCCGTTACGGTATTTGGATTTATCCCCACCGCGCCCGTCCAATAAATGTTGGACTTCCATCGAAACCGCTTGAGATCGTCCGTCAAACGATAGTTTGCGGCCGCGAACGGCACCACCGTGGGGTGAAGGATATTTTCGGCAATCACTTTGTCGGTGATGACAGCATTTGTAAAAACGGGCGCGACCGAGAACGATCGCACCGGTAGCGTCGAGAAGAAGGCCCCCGCCGATGCTTCCCATCGCAGCGCTGATCGGGGCAACACCACCGACTTCGTCGCCTTGGTGTCGGCGAAGTCTATCGTCACGCTCGTCAAAAGTTTCTTCTTTGTCGGGTCCGGCGCGGCTTGCTGTGTGTTCGCGATCAGGTTGAGGGTATCCAGGCCGTAGATAACCGACCTGGTCACCATGTTGTTGTAGACCGTGTCGTTGTCTTGTCGCGACTGAACGAAAAGGCATTCATGCGCGAGACTTTCGTCCTCCTTTTGCTTTCCCTTCGGGCTGTCGAACAGATCAGCGCAGGGTTCGGAGCCATTGCTGTAGTCGGCCAAGTCCGTAATCCTCTGACTGTATGCCGTCAGGTCGGTCGCCACAGCATCGATGACTTTCTGCAAGTTGGTGAGATTCTGGACCGTGTCCACGGTTTTTCCCGTCGTGCTGGCTTTGAACTTCGTTGCGATGTTCGAGATCCTGCTCGAGAGAGCAACCTCTAACGGAACAAAAGCCTTAATCTCGGTCTGAATGTCCTGTAATTCGAGGGCTGCGGGAGTCGCGCTCGGTACGATGGAATCGGGGGCGACATAAGGTTCCAACTCCTGATAGATCGGGATCGCTTTTTTGGCCAGCAATGCGGCACAGGTCTGGAGAACCGCAGCCGTTTGTGCTAGCGGGTCGCCCTCGGCGGGAAACGTATCCACTGTTAAAGCGTCCACTGTGCAATCGTCCGCCGAGGGCGGCTGAGCGAGATATGCCTCCGTCATACTAATTTCCTGAAGCTTGAGCAGTGAGGGTAACAAGCCTTGCACGATGCTCGATGCAATGTCCGGCGTTAATGTAGCCTGACCGCTCTGATAATCCAAGAAATAGCGCTCGAAGAATTTGGGCCTCGCAACTATGACGGTCAGCGTTTGGTTCGAATACATCTGGATGGCCGGCGGCGTGAGGGGATTGTCCCTGTCGATAATCAACTTACAGTCGCTGTTCGTTTTGGTGAGTGAACATTGCGGCAGGCTTCTGACTTCTTGTTTTTCAGCAGCCCTCCGTTCCTCGCCTTTTTTTGTATCCGCGGCCACCTTCGCGGCTCGTCCTTCTGCGGGTGATGGTTGTTGATTGACGCCAGGTTGTTGTCCACTGACAGACAGCGCCGAGCACAAAAATGCGACCGCGATTGTGAGCCCGGACGAAAAACTGACGGAAGAAAGCTTCAGCATCGCGAACCTCCTGGAGATGTACTGGGGGGCCCGGTGAGACGATGGGAAATCTGCTGACCGGCACTATACACCAGTAACGTTGTCGTCAGGTAGCCGCGGTATCAGCCCCCTGGCCCGTGCCTCAAGGACCACTTCTTGATCCACATATCTCACAACCGCTCTTTCCTACGACACAACGGGACAGGCTATCAAGACCCTTGATCCCTACCTAAACGCCACAACGTATTCTTATGCCGATAACTTCTAGAATAGTTTGCCAGTATCTATTCCAGCGCGTCATTACCATAACCCGCGAACGTTTCGGCGAGTCGGAGCGCGTTGCGTTGACCTTCGATATCGAACCATACCCTGATGGCGGCGAGTATCTAAAACTCTACGGAGAATATGCGACTCGCTTTTCTCTGAGCGATACTCTCGAATATAAGAGTTTGAATTTCACCAGTGGGCGAGATTTTCCGACATTGCAAGCGGCTGATCTATTGTCCTACACCACCTATCAGTGGGAGATGGAAACATATTATCCAAAAGATGCCGAGCCGTATTTCCCGATCATCCCGGCATTCTTGAGGATGGTAAAAGCAATAGAGCCTGACGGCGGAAGATACAATCTGGATGGTTTGCGAAAACTAGTCGCAATAATCAAGGCTGGCAAGAAAATGCCGATCAACCAGTACCTGGAGGAAAAGAGCGCCGTGTGTTCCCACGCCGATTGTGCAAAGCCGTTCGTTATTAGTTACGACAATCGGGAGCCTTTGCCGACCGGAATAATGGAGCGTCCATGTCCGCACTGCGGACAACCAAATGATGTAAGCTGGCCGTGACGACGAAAGAAAGGAATGGAATTATGAAAGCTGGACAGAGAGTCCGAGTCAAACTACTCGCAAAACACGCAGAGAATTCGGAAAAAGGAAGGACTGGGAGTGTAACTGCCGATACGTTACGCGGCGAAACAGTGATGGTGGAATTTGACGATGAAGCCGTCTCCCACCAGTTTGCCGAAGAGGATTTGGAAATCATCGGCTAGCAGTCCGTGGCAGAACTACTGAAAAATCGCGAGCGGTGATCAGGTGTGCGGCAAGGCCGCGATGGTTGCCTCTGCGGGCCAGCAGCGGGAGAGCACAGCGGGATCCGCGAAACGGCCTTCCCCAGGCCCAGCAGAAAGCGCAAAAGTCGGTAAAACACCTGCCCAGAACTGTTTTTCAGCTCGCGCGGCGTGCCCGCACCCAGCAGCTTGCGCAGGATCAGGCTCAGGTTGAAGGCGCCGACATGGATCAGCCGCCGCGTGCGCGAGATCGTCGAGTGGTCCGGCGTGTACTCGTCCAGCGAAATGCCCACAAAGCGCCGCAGCGCCAGCGAATCCGCCAGCCGCCAGGCAATGCCCGCTCCGCCCCGATGCCCTCGAAATACCTGATCAGCAGCGCCCGAAAGTAAATCCCCGGCGTCAGCGACGGCCGCCCGTACTTGGCCGCATAGAACCTCGCGCACCGGCATTCCACAAACTCGTCGAAGCCCTCGGCCTCCAACAACTCATTGAGCTTCTGGTAAAACGGATGCCCCGGAGCGGATGCCAACTCCGTGTGCGCGATCCACAAATCTTCTTGCTTCTCCCGCTGCTTGCGCGTGCCCATCGCCATGAGTGAAGTTTACAAACCATCCCTGTGAATTACGCAATCTTTTTCGTTCCGTGAATCCAGACTTGCGCCACAGCCTGTTAAGCTGGCTATCTCAACTTCGTATGGATGAAAACGCCAAAGTGTCGTTCTCGATTCAGCCCTTCGAGAAAGCGTTCGCTGTTACACCCGCCGTGAACGGGTTACCTCTCACGGAAATGATTTTGACATTTGAACGTGAGCAGGGTTCTGAACGGAGGCATGCAAGTATACGTGCCTCCACCACACCCATGAGCACTGTCGGATTAAACCATGTCAATATTTAAAGAGATGCACGAGACACACAGTTTCAGCTCCTATGAGGAATTTGATGAATTGCGGCGCATGCTCGCATC
>Ga0182024_10016979_pt1 | contig 13728 bp, 13 predicted proteins | sample P32metaG_FD_120480 | JGI IMG/M metagenome (GOLD analysis project Ga0182024, IMG submission 120480) | Permafrost microbial communities from Stordalen Mire, Sweden - P3-2 metaG (Illumina Assembly) | ecosystem: Environmental > Terrestrial > Soil > Wetlands > Permafrost | place: Sweden: Stordalen... | reverse complement strand
GTGCGCGTGCGAATGACATCAACATGCCCATGCGCAGCATCGCCGGACTGCTCACCGAAGAGGAGCGCCAGGCACTGGCGGGCTATTACGGTTCAGGTCTGGGACACCTGCCAGCAAGTGCGGTGTTGCCGAAGTGAGCGGGAGAACAGTGTGAGCTTTTGCTTCTGTTCAAAAATGTTTGATTATAGCTGAACGGTGAAGCACTTACGCGAAGGGCGATTGGGCTAAAGCTGAACGGTTCTGCGCTGATTTGAACCTACACCTATCACGTTTTTATCACACCAAGCCCTTTTGAGGCCTAGAGAGCAGCCCACGCATAACAGCTAAACCGTTTATAATCAAAAGTTTTTTGTGGTGCGCCTGGTGAGGTTCGAACTCACGACCTCTAGCTTCGGAGGCTAGCGCTCTATCCAGCTGAGCTACAGGCGCGCAGAGCACGCGGACGCGTGGTTTGTCGAGCAAGAAAGCGCGGCGATCCGAAACACCGCGCTTCGCTCATTCTAGCGCGTAACCTCGCCTCTCCGCCATAGCGCTCGTAGCCCAAGTACAACGTGATACCGCCTCCTCGCGCTTATCCTTTCGCTCGCGATTTTATGTCTTTGGCAAGTTTTTCAATTTCTTCCGCCTTTTTCACCATCGCCAGGGACAACACTTGTGCCGAATCAGTCTTATCCACTTCCGCTTTCAACTCGCTCGCCAACTGAAAGAGTCTTTCCACACTTTTCTTGATGTTCTTGTCGTTTTCCTGCAGCGCCACCTTCGACGCTGCTTTCAGCCTGCCAGCCTGATCCTCATCTTCTTTGCCGCTTTGATCGTCAATGGGTGGCTGCGGCGACCGCTGCGGATTCTGCGCTGCGCCTGGCGGCGCCGCCGGCAACAATACAAACGATGCAGCAAAAAATCCCAGGGTAACCAACCAGCGTCGCCGGCACGGGGTCGGCTGCAGATCTGTCGTCAACATTTGGAGTTCCCTTCACGAATCTGTGCGCGGCCATTGGGAATGGCATCCCTGGCCGTTCCAACTCCAGCAACTTCCAGTGTTATACTCCACTTCTCATAAAGTTTATGTCGAATCCCTTCGCCACCTGGTCGAATTTTTCGCTCGCCAACGTCCTGCATCTGATCGCCATTCTGCTCATCGCGCTGGTTTTGAACCGGCTGCTGCGCGTGCTGACCAAGCTGCTGGTCCGTCCCGCGACCTCGCAATCCCGCGTGGCGCTAAGCCGCGAGCAGCAGACGCGCACTGTCGCGGGAGTGCTGTACAGCGCTAGCAGCAAAATCGTGTGGGCCGTGGCAATTTTGACGGCCATGACCGAGTTTGGCATCAACGTTACTCCCGTGGCCACGCTCGCCGGACTCGCCAGCCTCGCGGTTGGTTTTGGCGCGCAAAATCTGGTGCGCGACATCATCACCGGTTTTTACATCGTGCTGGAGGATCAATACGTCGTCGGCGACACTATTCAAGTCGGCGACAACATCGGGCGCGTTGAGCACGTCACCCTGCGCCGCACGGTATTGCGTGATGCCCGCGGCGCGCTAGTCACCATCGCCAACGGCGATATCCGCACCGTAGCCAACCTCAGCCGCGATTGGTCGCAAGCCTTCGTGGATGTTTCCCTGGCGCCCGATACGGCACTCGACAAATCGTTAGTTGCCCTAGAAGCGGCTGCCGCCGAAGTGCGCAACGATCCGGCCTGGTCGCAAGCACTCGTCGACGGCCCAAGAATACTCGGCGTACAAAGCATCGATCGCACCGCTTCCATCGTGCGCCTGCAAGTACGCACCGCTCCCACGCGCCAAGATGAAGTAGCGCGAGAATTGCGCCGCCGCATTCAACTGGAATTCCAGAAGCAAGGCATTCCGCTCGCATCCGTGCAACGATTTCAATTCTCCGGCGCCACGCTGTTCCCCGAAGCGGCTGGACCAGGCGCGCCATCCGGGCATCAACCCAATCCTCTGCACACGGACGGGCCGGTCACCGCGTCATCGGAACCTCGGCAATAACAGCCCTTTCGCATCGGTGCTAGGGTATTTTCTGGAGGTCGAACATGGCTCAAGTCAGCTACGAAGAAGTGAATCTGCTGCTGCGTCTTTACGACATGCGCCGCGAACCGCAAATTCGTAAGGCGCGCGCGTGGTTTACCGAGCACTTCCATCCAGAATCCGCCGACGAAATGATGCAGAAATATCCGCAAGGCAGCGAAGAAAACACGTACATCCGCATGGTGATCAGCTACTGGGAAATGGTCGGCAGCATCGTGAACCGGGGGTTGATCAACGACGAGCTGTTTTTTGAAAGCAACGGAGAAATCTGGGTGGTGTGGGACCGCATGCGCTCGGTGGTGCCGACGTGGCGCGCGGCCTTCAAAAATCCTTTGTTGTTTTCGAATATCGAAGAGGCGTGCAAGCGATTGGAGCAATGGCGAGAAAAACGTGCCCCGGGCTCTACGGCGGCGATGCGGCAAATGCTCGGTGAAGCGAAGCCCAAAGGAAAAACCGCGTAAGCGAGTTTCTGCGCTTTCTCGCGTTGATTTTGCAGGTTAGTGCTGCACCTCTTGCACTTTTTCGGCCGGAAGCAGTTCCGCAGGTTCAGGAGACTTCACGGGAAGCGCGACACGCACGCAGTTCCTCCCCGCCGTCTTTGCTGCATATAGAGCCGCATCCACCTCCGTCAGATGGGTTTCCGCCCGAAGGTCTCCCCAATCCGCGGTTCGCAGCAATCCAACGCTCATGGTCAGTGCGATGGGCCCACGATCCGTAATCACCTCACGATTGGCGATCGCCGCTCTCATCTGTTCGGCGCGGCCCAGCGCCGAAGTCGGATCGCAATTGTTCAGGACAATCAGAAACTCCTCGCCGCCATATCGTCCGACAAAATCGTAGGAGCGCACCGCAGCCAATAGCCGCCGGGCCACCTCTCGCAATACTTCGTCTCCGACGGGATGCCCATAGGTGTCGTTAACGTTCTTGAAGTGATCGATGTCACACAGTAGTAACGCTGTAGATTTGCGTTCACGTCGCGCGCGCGCTAATTCACGGTCCAGCAAATCGGTGATCACCCCACGATTCCACAATCCAGTCAGCGCGTCGTGGGTGGCCTTGAAGCGCATCTCCTCGCGCGCTTCCACCAGCCGGTCTTCCAAATTGAGAATCCGTTGTCCCGTGCGCAGCCGGGCCTTGAGTTCTTCGGGATGAAACGGCTTCGTCAGATAATCATCAGCACCGGATCGCAAACCTTCTACTTTGTCATCGCTGGTCTCCTTCGACGTCAGCAGCACCATGTATACGTAGGTCTTGTCTCTCCGCGCGCGCACCGCGCGGCACACACCAAGTCCATCCACCTCCGGCATTTCCCAATCGAGCATCGCCATCCGCGGACCATCCGCACGACACAACTCTTCTTGGGCCAGCCGGCCGTTTTCTACCGCAACCACCTCATACCCAGCTCGCTCCAGCGTTTTCTGCAACAAGCGTCGCGACAACGCGTCGTCGTCGGCCACTAATATTTTCATCGACCTACCTCCGAAAGGCACGACTCCAGCATCGGCAACAGCGTCGCGGCCTCGCGCTCAAACTCCGCCAGCGAATTCTCCAAAGGCCCGCTCTGTGTTCCATTACCGATCTGCTCGAGCTGTCCGGCAAGTGTGGCCGCGCGGTTAGCCGCCAAATTAGCCATCATGCCCTTGAGTGCGTGACTCGCCGACGCCACGCGTTTGAGGTCCGTGCAATTTACAGCTTCGCGCAACTCTCCTAGCCGCTGCGGAAATTCCTCCTTGAAAATCTCCAGCAGGTCGCGCATCAGTTCGCGGTCGTTGTCCACGCGCTCAAGGAGTTCGCTCATGACGAACGATTCTTCGGCTTGGTGCTCAGTGGCCGCCACGGAACGCGCTCCGGCGCCGACTTGCTCACCGCCCGTGACAAACCGTTCCAACTCGGCGCGCAACACTTCATTGCGTATCGGTTTTGAGATATATCCGTTCATTCCGGCCTCCAGATATTTCTGTTCGTCGCCCGCCATCGCATGCGCCGTCATGGCCACGATCGGTATATTTCTTACTTTGGAATTTGCGGAAGCTCGTATCAGGCTGGTCGCCTGCACCCCGCCCATGACCGGCATCTGGATGTCCATGAAGATCAGATCGAAATTCTTTCCCTCGGCCATTCGCACGGCTTCCCGGCCGTTGTTAGCCAGGGAAACTTTATGGCCCATTTTTTCCAGCAGCCGCATGGCAAGCCTTTGATTGACACGGTTGTCTTCCACCAGCAGCAAGCGCATCGGCTTGTTTGCCGCGGGTTTTGCTGCCGGCGCGTCCTCATTCTGCGGTTCCTCACGAATATGCAGTGCTCGGAGAATGGCTTGATACAAAACTGTTCGGCGTAACGGGCGCCGTAGATTCTGCGCCACGCGAATTTTCTTTTCTTCTTCGGCATCCTCAAGACTAGACGAGGAGGATAGGATAAGCACCGCAATGTCTTCGCCGCCTTGCAGCTCTCGGATCTTCAGCGCCGTCTCGTAGCCATCCATTTCCGGCATCTTGCGATCCATAAGCACCAACGCAAATGGTTGGCGCTCGCGCACGCTGCGCTCGAACGCCGCGATCGCCGCCACTCCGCTATCTACCGCGACTGGAAGTAGCCCCCATGCGGGCAAAAGCCGCGTCAATAACTGTAGATTTAGCTCGTTGTCATCGACCACTAAAACGCGAGTTCCTGCCAGTTGCGCGGGAGCTCCGGCAAACCCGCTGGGCTGCGGCGACGCCGCCAGCTCGAAGGTAACCGTAAAGAAAAATGTACTGCCCTTCCCGCTCTCGCTGTCCAGCCGGATTTCGCCTTTCATCAACTTCACGAGTTGCGCGCAGATGGACAGTCCCAGTCCCGTGCCGCCAAATTCCCGTGTCGTGGAAGCGTCCGCCTGTGAAAAGGCTTCAAAAATTTTGTGGTGCTTTTCCGGCGGAATTCCGATGCCGGTATCTGACACGCTGAACCGCAGGATCGGTTCTTCCGCTCGCTCGTGCTCCCGTTCGACGTGTACCGCCACGCGCCCCAGCTTTGTAAATTTGATGGCATTTCCCGCTAGGTTAACGAGAATTTGCCGTAGGCGTACAGGATCCCCGGAGATCCACTCTGGAACATCCGGCGCGAGGGACCAGCTTAATTCCAGCCCTTTTTCCTGCGCCCGCGCCGTCAGCGGCTGCAAGGCGCCTTCGATGCAATCCACTACGGAAAAATCCACGATCTCCAGTCCCATCCGGCCCGCTTCAATCTTCGAAAAATCCAAGATGTCGTTGATGATGGTCAGCAGTGATTCCGCTGAGGCTTTCACCATCCCCAGATAGTCGCGTTGCTCCATCGTCAGGTTGGTGTCCAGCGCCAATTCCGTCATGCCCAGAATCCCATTCATCGGTGTGCGGATTTCGTGGCTCATGTTCGCCAGAAATTCGCTCTTGGCCACGCTGGCCGCTTCCGCGGCTTCCTTCGCTACCTGCAGGCGTTCCGCTGCTTCGAAGCGTTCATTAACGTCTTGCACCACGCCGATGTACCCGCGGCGGGAGCCGTCGGAGCTTGGTATCGCGCGTGCGATCGCTTCCACTTGAATGGTCCGGCCCATGGTGGAAATGTGCCGGTAGTTAGATACAAAGAGACTTCCCGTGCCCGCCGCAGCCAGATACTCGATGACCACGCGTTCCACGTCTTCGGCATGGATAGAACGCTTCCAGCCAAAATCCAGTGCTTCTTCGCTGGCCATGCCGGTCATTTCCTGCCATCGTTCATTTACATATCGCCACGCACCATGCTCGTCGGACAGGAAAATTCCCACGGGCGCCGCCGAGCTAAGCGTGCGAAACAGTTCCTCGCTCTCGCGAATGGCTTTTTCTGACCGCACGCGTTCCGCAATGCCCTGATACAGAATCAGAAACTCCCGCCGCTCGTCTTGCGCATCCAACGGCACGACGTACACTTCCACGTCGAGCAGGTCGCCGCTCTTGTGCCGCCGCCGTACGGTTTTGTGCACCGTGGTGCCCGGCGCGATGGTTGAAAACTCCGCACGGATTTTCTTGCGTTCCTCCGGCGGCGCGATCAGCGCATCCAACGACTGCCCGCTGGTCTCCTCGAACGTGAAGCCGAAAAGCTCGTCAAACGCCGGATTGGTGAGTGAGATTCGTCCCAAGCTGTCGACCACTACAATCGCAATGGGATTGCTGGCCACTAACGCATTCAGAAATGCGGTGCGGTCTTGTAACGCAACTTCGGCGCGCCGCCGTTCCGCAATTTGTCCTTCCACTTCCAGTGTTCTTTCCGCGACGCGATTTTCCAGCGTGTCTTTCGCATCTTGCAGTTCCGCGTCTCGCCGCTCGATTTCCTCCAGCATGTGGTTGAAGTCCGCGCCCAGTTGCCGCATTTCGCGTCCCAATAAAATTGGCGCTCGCTGTGAATAGTTTTGCTTGTCCGCAACTTCCCGCGCCAAATCCGCGAGCTTTAGAATCGGTCCGGTAATCGACCGTTGCAACCACGCGGTAATGAAATACGTGATGAGCAGGCTGGCCATGGCGATCAGCGCCGTAACCTGTCCGAATCGCGTCTTGCGCTCCTGCAGATTCCGGAGGTCCGCTTCGAGGTACAGCGAACCGACGTTGTGGGAGTCAGTGTTCACCACATATTTGACGGCGACAAATTTTTTTGCCCAGGCTACATCGCTCGGACGCTCTTCCGGAACGGCGTCTTCTCCAAACAAGTCCCAGCGCACATACACCGCCAGCACCGTGTCGTCGGGGCGAAACAGCACCGCGCGCCGGATCTCCGGACGCGCGCGCAAAATATCCAGCAACTTGAATCCTCCCATGGTGTCCTCGAACGCTAGCGCTGCTGCCGCATTCGTTCCCACCATCTCGGCCGTGGCCCGCAGGTCGATGACCTTCCGCACTCGCGCGGCGTGCACGTCATAAAGAAAAAACGCCCCATAACCCAGAAACATTCCCACGCCCGCGGTAACCATGGTGAGCAACAGCAGCGACTGCCGCAGCGAATTCTCCGGACTTCGTATCAGTGGCATGCTCAGCCCTTCGCCGCTTCCCGGCGGTTTACGACTCGTCGCGCTAACGACAGCAGCCGCGAACTCATTGCCAGCCGCGCATCTTTCGCGGCTGATAGATTCACTTCAAACTGCAGCCCACGCTGATCGTAAGAAAAACTGACCGCTCCGCCTGCGCCGAGAAATTCCGGCGTCTCACCGACTGTGAGCACTTCCGCGTTGTGCACCGCCCCAAGTACCGGCTCATAGCGGCGCGACTCCGAGCGGCTCACAAAAAGAATCTGGCACCCGTGCACGTCCGCAATTTCCCGCGCCCGCCGGACGTCCATCTTTCGATTGTGAAATGTTTCTCGCCGCGTCGCCTCCGCCAGTGCCGTTCCGAAGGAATAGTCTCCCAGCACACACACGTTGAACGGAGCTTGCGGCGACGCAAATGCTGTTTCAGGCCACTCTATAAAATTAGGAAATTGCGCGATGAAGTTGGCCTTGCTCTGATATTCGGCGGAAACCGTCTCTTGTCCTCGGGCGCTCAGCAAACTTACGAGGACGCACATCACCATCCGTATCACTGCGTACGTGGCCCGCATCCGCCTTCGTTCGCAGCTCGCCCTACGGTAGCTGCCTTCCTGCAATTCTGCGCGGCCAGGGAACACACTCCCCCCAAGGCAATCCATCGCACGATGGACACCACTTGGGCCTCCTGCGCGAGAACGACTCAATTGATTCAATTAGCCTTACGGACAGGCTCGGGCACTCTGGAAATGACCATTCGTACCGCCCTGGAACGGTCCTTGCAAAAGGGTTCATTTCGGGAACCCCCGGCCAGCGCAGTCCTCGTGACTGCCAGCGCGCTCGCCATTCGCTCGGAATGCTATCCCTCGCCGCACATTGCATCTTCGGGAATTTGTTGCAGGAGAGACTTACTATCTATCCGACGACAATCGCTTCCTTGCGTATTCCGACCCCGGGCTCACCGGTTCCAGCTTCACATACGCCAGCCAATGCTCGCGCGCTTCTTCGCTCGACGCCAGCTTGTCGCAGATGGTCGCCAGCGTATATCGCGCATCCGCATTCTGGGGATCCAGGCGCACCGCCAACCGCAAATGCTGCCGCGCTTCCTGCAACAATCCAAGATCATCGAGCGTGGTGCCCAGATTAAATCGCCCAAGCGGATTTTGCGGCTCGAGTTCCACGGCTCGCGCAAAATAATCGCGCGCGGCTTCGAGGCGCCCGTCTTCAAACGCCAGCGTGCCGCGATTCAGCAAGGCATCCACATGCTTCGGGTCTAGCGCAATCACCCGCTCATACGCTTCAATGGCCTGCTCTCGCGAAGCGGGTTCCGCATCCAGTTCGAGCGCCAGCCGGAACCAGCTCTCCGCGCTCCGCTCCGGCATCATCCGGACGTTCTCCAGCAACTCTCGCGTCGCAAAATTCAAAATAAATTGTCCGGAGATCGGCTCGAGTTGTCCACCGCTTGCTCCTTCCACCAAAATATCCTTGCCGTTCGAAACAATCCGCAGCTCCGTCAGCGGAAACTTAATCTCGGATAGTTTTTGTCTTAGCGCCTGCAGCGAATGCCGCAGTTTACTCGGGGAAACACCCTTCTCAATTAACTGCTTCGCCGTGCGCAACGCAATCAAGTCGCGAAAATCGTAAAATTCCCGCGCTGGCGGCGTCAGCGGCGACACCACTTGAAACTCTTCCCACTGCTTCAACTGCCTCTCGGTAACATTCAGGATGCGTTGGATGTCTGCTCGCGTGTATTGCTCGGTCGTTCGCATGAACCGCTAGCTGGCTACCTTCTTCGCCGACTTCTTCGCGCTCTTCACTATGCTGATCGCGCGAACTGGCGGCTTCTTGGCCGGCGCTGCGGGCCGCTGCTCCAGGCTCTTCGTCAACGCCGCCATCAAATCCAGCACGGGCGCCCGCTTTGGATGCGTCACGCTCGCCACTTGCTTGCCTTCTTGCTTCGCGGCGATCAACGCTTTCATCCCTTCCATGTACTCGTCGCGATATTTCTGGGGTTCAAAATCCGCGGCTAGATTTTCAATCAGCTGCACCGCCAATTTTTTCTCCGCGTCCCGCAACTCTACTTTATCGTCTTTGCCATACTCCGCTATTTCGCGGATTTCGTTTTCGTAATACATGGTGTGCAGCGTCAATCCATTATTCCGCGGCCGGATAATCACTACGTGTTCCCGCTGGTGCATCGTCAATTTCGCAATCGCGCAATAATCCGATTCCTCCAGCGCCTTCATCAGCAAATGATACGCTTTCCGCCCCTCATCCTCCGGCGTAATGTAATAGGACGATTCGTAGTAAAGCGGATCGACTTCTTGCAATTTCACAAATTCCTGAATCTCCATCGTCCGCCCGGAGTCCGGCTCGATGTTGTCCAACTCTTCCGGCGTAAACAACAGATATTGATCGTCTTCAAACTCATAACCCTTCACAATCTCCGAGCGCTCCACTTTGCGGTCGCAGGTCGGGCAGAACAGCGGCATCTTCAATCGCGAATTGCACACCGCGTGCAACTGGTTCAGCGATATCCGCTCGGAGCGCGCCGCGCTAAACAATCGAATCGGAATCGACAACAATCCGAATGTCAGGTAGCCCTTCCAGACAGAGGTAGCCATAACGCTCCTTCACAGCGAAATAAAAGCGAACTCACGCGAATTCCTCGCGGCATAGCTTTCAACATTCTATCTTTGGAAGCCACGTGTGGAAATCCCGAATTTCACGTATTTGCGCGGAACAGCAATCGGCTCTGTTCACGCTAAGCCGCACACGCGCGCAGCTCCGGGAAAAGGCCGCAATGCAATAAGGTCCGAGGGATGAAGGCAAAAGAGAGAAAAAACGAACGAAGGGAGGTTAGGGAAGAAGCAGGAAGGCGGAGGAGAAGAAAGAAAAGGAAGAAAAGGAAGAAAAAAACGATGACCATGGTGACCCCGGCGGCGACGGCGATGATGGCGGCGGGGGCGCTGCTGGGTGGACGCGGCGGTGGCGGAGCGGAGAGCGGACGGCGGCGGGGCGAAGCGCGATGGCGCGGGGACGAAGCGATGCGAGCAGAGCGCGGCCGTGACTTCATGCCCGGCGACACCGGCAGGCCGACGGCGTAGAGCCTAGTCCGACGGCAGCCGGACGGACAGGCCTGATGATGGCCCTTTGCAAAACATGATCTTTTGCGCCGAGTAGCTGGGTGCAGTGGTAGGGAGCCTTCAAGACGCGGCCGGAGAACAGACCCCAAGAGGGCGGTTTTTGAGCCTGGGCTCAACTTTATAAACTACTGTATTTTTGTCGTTTATTGCATAAAAAGCATTATATGCTTGTAGTTACACAGCATAATATGATTGTTTTTGTACGGCTTAATATGCTTGTAACAGCACGGCAACTTGAGAGGTTTTATGGCAGCACCGAACGAAAAACTGGCTGAGTCCCTCGACGTGCTCAAGGCGCTTCAGTCGGGCGGGAGGCGAGTGTTCCGGTCCGACGACTTGAGCCGCGTTCATCGCGAACGTCTCGTGGAAAACGGCTTTCTGCAGCAAGTCATGAACGGCTGGCTCAATTCAGCGAGCCCCGGCGCGCGCGCGCACGACAGCACGCCCTGGTATGCGTCATTCTGGGAATTCTGCGCGCTCTACAGTGCCGAAAGATTCGGCGATAAATGGCACCTGTCTGCCGAGGAGTCGCTTTGGCTGCACGGCGAAAAGACCGTCATCCCGGAACACGTCGTGGTGTGCAGCCCGAAGGGCAGCAATCACCGAGTCAATCTCTTGTATGGCACATCGCTCTATGACCTGAAAGTGCCAGAGATGCCGGCGCTTGGAAATCTCGTGATGCGAGACGGGCTGCGCCTGTTCTCGCCGGCGGCGTCGCTCGTGGGAGTGGGAGAGACGTTCTTCGCACGAAATCCGGTCGAGTCGCAGGTCGTGCTGGCAAGCCTCGCCGACGCATCGGACCTGCTGCGCCTCCTCCTCGACGGCGGCAACTCGACAAAGGCGGGTTATCTCGCGGGCGCGTTCCGGCGCATCGGACGCGCCGAACTGGCGGACGAGATGGTCCGCTCGATGAAGCGCGCCGGATATGACGTGCGTGAAAGCGATCCCTTCGACGAGGGCCAGACGCTGGGCGGGCCGCGGCCGGGGGCGGCGCCTATCGTGGGCCGCCTGGAGATGCTGTGGGCAGCGTCGCGCGACACGGTCATCAAGAATTTCCCGAAGGCGCCGGGGGTGCCGAAGGACAGCGGCGCTTATCTGCGGAACGTCGATGAAGTCTACCAGAGCGACGCCTACCACTCGCTGTCGATCGAAGGCTACTCGGTGACGCCGGAAATAATCGACAGAGTGCGGCAAGGAAACTGGAACCCGGACAACATTGAAGCGGACCGCAGTAGCCGCGACGCGCTGGCGGCGCGCGGCTACTGGCAGTCGTTCCGGGTCGTGAAAGAATCGGTGAGCAAGGTTCTCGCCGACGAAAATCCCGGCGCGCGCGCGCGCGCGGAACACAAGGAGTGGTACGGGGAATTGTTCCAGCCCTGCGTGACGGCGGGCCTGCTCCGCGCGAGCGATCTGGCCGGATACCGGAACAATGCTGTTTACCTGCGAACATCGCGCTATGCGCCGCCGCGGTGGGAAGCGGTGCGCGACGCCATGCCGGCGTTCTTCGATCTCCTGGAAAAAGAAACCGAGCCGTCAGTGCGCGCCGTGTTCGGGCACTGGCTGTTCGGCTACATACATCCGTATCCGGACGGAAACGGCCGCATGGCCCGCTTCCTGATGAACGTGATGCTGGCGTCGGGCGGCTATCCGTGGACGGTCGTTCGTATAAGGGATCGCAAGGCCTATCTCGCCGCGCTTGACCGGGCGAGCATCGACGTGGACCTCGGTCCCTTCACGACACTTATAGCGCAACGGGTGCGCTGGGTTCTGGAGAGACACGAGCTGAAATTCCCCGAACAGGAAGAGAAATTTGATTTTGACCGTGAGGCCGTTCTCTTCTTCGGGCAGGATGGAGACAACCGCGTGCGGTGCGCCATCAGCAGAGAAGCCCTGGACGACGATTTCCGGGGAGACGGCCGCGAGAAAGTCGAAGTGTTCCGGGAAAACCGCGCCGCCATTGAGCAGGGCGTTCAGCAGAAGTACGCTGCCGGCGACACGGAGACGGACGGGTCCGTCCTTATTCACTCGGGCGAGTTGGCGAAGCGAAAGGGCTCAAGGGAGTAGAGAAAATGTATCTGTCAAACTTGAAAACTTCGCTGCCCGGGTCATCTCCAGAGCGTTCAGGCTTCCCAGTCGGGACCAATACACGGCGAGAATTGCTTTTATGACCAGCGAAGTGGAGATCCTGGGGGAAGAGCGGTGATCCGTTACGCCATCGATCACCTCGGTGGAGAGGTGGAAGATCTTTTCGGCATAGCTGATCAAGCGTCGGAGAACGGCCTACTCCTTTCTCTGCTTCAAGCGCTTCCATTCCAAATCAGAGAGTTCTTCGATCAACTGTTCCATCTCTTGGTGGTTCTTAACCGCTTCCCGGATGCGCCCTTCCCATTGCCGCGGCACAAACAACTGGCGCAACTTTCCCCCTTGCCGTCGAACCAAGTAGAGGCAGGCATGGAGCTCTCCCCGAGCGCAGTGACAACCGGGTTTGCCGCAGTGCACGTTTCGCAGGGAGAGGGTGCCGCGGAGAAAACGAGCCTCGTGAATGATCTGCGCCAAGCGGGAGCGGCGTCGCCGTTCACGATCGGAGAGTTGTGTGCGCCGCACCGGGCCTCCATCTCTTATACACTATAGTATATAAGAAGAAGTTGTTGTCAACTGCCAGAACGACAATGCGAATTTGCCACTAGGAATCCAAGTAGGGTAATTCTAAGCGGAAGCGGAACTTAGCCTGCAGAAAAATCACGGATGCGGAATCGCTGGGCCCAAGGTTGGTGACGGCGGGACTAGAACCCGCTAAGGATAACCGTTGTGACTATTACGTTGATACTGAATAGAGGGTCATTCAATTCATCGAGTATCCTGCAGCCTTCCACGCCTCGACTCCGCCTTTCAGCACCTTGACGTTGGTGAAGCCCTGCTCCTGATATTTCGCTGCCTGACCGACAGCGCTCGCTTCGCCCGGTCACGCTCAATAGAAGATGATTTCCTGTGTCATCGGCAGCGACGCCGCCCGGGACTGCAAGCTGGCGAAGGATATGGACCCGTCCAGACTTAGCATGCGGCATTTGGCCTCGTCCTCGTAGGCGCAGACCAGCAGGGCTTGGTTTGCTTTTGTCTTTGCGTGCGCTTGTTGCACGCTGATTCGCTCGATGTCCGCCATGTCTTCACTCCTTGTGCCGAATATCTGTCGGTTTCGTTGTAAAGTCAATGCTAATACCGAAATGCAGTCAGATGATCGAATGCGGCAGGTGCAGCACGCCAAAAAAGTGATGGGTCATGCGGCCCTGGGTTCTGATCTGCGCTCCCAAAAGTCTTGAAAACGACCACTGAGCTTTGAGCCGCGGAGAGCAATGATGGCGTTGGAGCCGCGCACAGTCCAATGCATACCGGCGCGTTTGAGTCGTGTGCCAATGGCCACCTTGCAGGACCGTACATGCTGTGCGTTCGGACTCACCCTTTACAAAACGTTCCGGAGACATGGTTTACAACTCCTGTCTGGATTAATCCAGACAGGAGTTGCCGATGCCATGGAAGGAACGG